>Ga0208767_1000215_pt1 | contig 42959 bp, 29 predicted proteins | sample VirMetDEL_Mar_21_FD_184514 | JGI IMG/M metagenome (GOLD analysis project Ga0208767, IMG submission 184514) | Aqueous microbial communities from the Delaware River and Bay under freshwater to marine salinity gradient to study organic matter... | ecosystem: Environmental > Aquatic > Marine >...
TGAAATCGTTAAAGTAACCATGGTTAAAGCTAACGTAACTGCTGCTGGTAATGGTGCTGCTGACGGTGATGCTGTTAGAGGCTTTGCTGCTGTTTCTGGTTCAGCTGTTGTTTCTCAAGTAAACGCTTACAACTACCAAGACGCTACTAACTTAGTAATGTTCGTTTCAGGTGCTGCCGGTACTGTAGGTGGTGCTGCTGCTGCTACTTTATACTACTCTATTGTTCCTAACGACAATACTTTAGGTGATTTCCAAAACACAGCTGCTATCCCTGAGATCAATATCCAAATGCGTTCTCAAGCCCTTGTTGCTAAGACAAGAAAGCTTAAGGCTGTATGGACTCCAGAATTCGCTCAGGACTTAAATGCTTACCAAGCATTAGACGCTGAAGCTGAAGTAACTAACATCCTTTCTGAGTACATTTCTTTAGAAATCGACTCTGAGATCTTAGGTATGTTAATTTCTGATGCTGCAGCTGGTACTGAGTACTGGTCAGTTCAAAACAACAGATTCTACGTATCTGGTGATGACTTCACAAACGATACTAACGGATACTTCAACACTCAAGGCCAATGGTTCCAAACTCTTGGTACCAAGGTTAACAAGTTAAGCAACGAGATCCACAGATTAACTCTTCGTGGTGGTGCTAACTTCATGGTAGTTTCTCCTACAGTATCTACTATCCTTGAGTCTATTCCTGGATTCGCAGCTGACAACAGCGACGCTGAGAAAATGGAATACGCTTTCGGTATCCAGAAAGCTGGCCAATTAAACGGTCGCTACAGAGTATACAAAAACCCATACATGAAAGAAAACACTATCTTGTTAGGTTACAGAGGTTCACAATTCTTAGAGGCTGGTGCTGTATTTGCTCCATACATTCCTTTAATCATGACTCCTCTTGTATACGATCCTGATACATTCGTACCTAGAAAAGGTCTCTTAACACGCTACGCTAAGAAGATGTTACGTCCTGAATTCTACGGTAAGATCTACGTTTCTGGATTAAACACTCTTTAATCTAAATCTTAGATTATATGTTTAAGAAGCCCCGCGAAAGCGGGGCTTTTTTTCATATGTATAATAAACAACTAAAGTTCTTATTTTATGGCTTCAAATCATCACACTGATGAGGTCTTCCAACAAAAGAGAAGGCCTAAAAACCCAATTAAATTCAAAATTTCACTAAATGACGAACAAAAAGAAGCAAAAGCAAAAATTCTAGAAAACACAGTTACACTATTAGCCGGTTCAGCAGGTTCAGGAAAGACATTTTTAGCATGTCAAATAGCACTTGAAAAACTATTCATGAAAGAGTGCGAAAAAATTATAATTACACGACCTACGGTGAGTAAGGAGGAAATCGGTTTTTTACCGGGTGACCTCCGCGAAAAAATGGACCCATGGGTCCAGCCTATATATCAAAATATGTATGCGTTATATGATAAAGTCAAAATCGAATCTCTTATACAAGAAGGAAAAATCGAAATCGTTCCTGTTAGTTTTATGCGTGGTAGAACTTTTCTTGATAGCGTGGTTATCGTAGATGAAGCTCAAAACGTTACACATGAGCAAATGGAAATGATTGTAACCCGTTTGGGTATCCGTTCTAAAATGATAGTATGTGGTGATGATCACCAAGTAGATTTAAAATCTAAAAAAGACTCTGGATTTAGATTCCTATACTCAGCAGCACGTAAAATAAAAAATATGTGTGCTATTTCTCTTAAAACTAACCATAGAGATCCAATTGTAGAAGATTTAATTAATTTATACGAAGAAGCTCAAGAACAAGGTATTACATTAGGTACTTCTGGTTCTAGTGGAAAACGTAAATAAGCCAAAATTTTTTAATATTTATAACTAAAACATCATAATGGCTGACTTAACCCTTTTAATTAAAGAAAGAATTATCCTTGAAGGTACTGAACGTGGTACGGATTATAACCTTACTCTTTCTGATATTGGATATATTGATAATAGAATCTTAAATGCCCCTTCAGGCTCAGATACTACTATATTTGCTTTAGCTGATGCTAATGCTGAAGGTACGTTTGTTACTAGTAGTTTAAAATATGCTCGTATTAGTAATTATTCTACAACAGCCACTGTTAATTTAAAAGTATCTTCATCAACTGAAGAATTAAACTTTAATATAGCAGCTAAAGGTACATTTATGCTTTCTACAAGTGAAATTACAGGAAGCGTAACAGACTTTACTTATGATGATATTTCTTCAATTTTAGTTTCACCTTCAGGTAGTAATGCTAAAATTGAATATTTTATAGCAACAACTTAATAAATTATGGCTAATATTGCAATATACGATGGTTCACCTACATTTACTCCTGGAACTGGTGTATTAACACCTTTTGGTTTCTATGATTGGGATGTAGAATTTCAAGCTGATATTCTTAAAGTAACTAAATTTTGTGCTGTACGTTTAGGATACCCTATTGAAAACGTAGAATTATCCTCAGGCTCATTTTTTACAGCATTTGAAGAAGCCATCACAGTATATGGTAATGAATTATATGCTTATAAACAAAGAGAAGATTACTTATCTTTAGAAGGTTCAAATCATAATTATGCTGATTCTACAACTGATTTAGATAACCAAATTGTAACTCCTAATTTAGAAAACGTAATTAGATTATCACAACAATACGGAACAGAAGCCGGTGTTGGGGGTAATGTTAACTGGTATAGTGGTTCAATAGACTTAATCCCAGGAGTTCAAGATTATGATTTAAACGATTGGGCAGCAACACAAGGCATTACAGGAAGTGATTTAGAAATTAGAAAAATTTTCTACCAACCAATCCCAGCTTCATATCAATTTTATGGCGGTATGGGATACGAAGGTACAGCTATTGCTATGTTTGGAGATGCTGCTGGTTATACTGCTTACGGTGCTAACAGTTTCTTAATGATGCCTTTAAGCTATGATTTACAAGCTATTCAACAAGTTGAAATGTATAGAGATATTTTATTTTCTAACTATACATTTGAATTAATTAATAATAGACTTAGAGTTTTCCCAATCCCTAACAATGATGATGATGCTTATAGAAGCACTATCTGGTTCCAATATGATCTAAAATCAGAAAAATTAGCTAATTCTGTAGTAGGTGGAGAAGGTAAAGTAAACAACGTCTCCCAAATGCCATACAGAAACCCAGTCTACTCAAGAATTAATTCTGTAGGTAGAAGTTGGATTTTTGAATATACATTAGCTTTATGTAAAGAAATGTTAGGCTATATCCGTGGAAAATATGGTACAGTACCCATCCCAGGAGCAGAAGTAACCTTAAACCAATCAGATCTATTAGCCTCATCCAATGCTGATAAAGAAGCTTTAATTGCTAAATTAAGAGAATATTTTGATCAAACTTCACGTCAATCTTTATTAGAAAGAAGAGCAGCAGAATCTGATGCTCGTAGAAGTGAATTAGATAATGTACCAATGACTATATTTGTAGGGTAATGGCATTATACGGAGAGGCAAGAGATATAAGCTTTTTTAGACACATTAATCGTGAGTTGATGGCCAACATTATCTCACAACAATGTGTTTACTATAAATTTGACTTAGGTGAAACTAAAGTTAATATCTACGGTGAAGCATCAGGTGGTAAGTATTATCACCCTCCTGTATTATTAAACGCCTTGATTGAAAGACAAGACCAACAATATCGTGAAAGTGATTTAGGTGTAAATTTTGCTTGGGGTATTACGTTTAAATTCTTTAGAGACGATTTATTAGATCGTAACAAAGATTTTAACAAGGATTGGCAGTTTGCTAGTACATATGGAGCTAATTTAGTTCCTGAAGTAGGAGATATTATTATGTATGACCAAGGTTATTACGAAGTAGATAGCACAAACGCTAACCAATACTTTGTAGGTAAAAACCCAGCTTACGACTATAAAGATGACAATGGTAATAACGTATTAAATGAAACCGATTTAGCTAATTTTGGTTCTAGTATTTCAATTATTTGTAATACACATTACGTACCAGCAGATAAATTAGCATTATCACCATTTAAAGAAAGAATGTAATGCCGCAGAATAGAAAACCAGTACCAAAGACACAAAAGGAGATTAGTGTTGGCTTACAACAACCCTATGATCCTACAATGGGTAATCCTAATAACCCTGATCAATTTTCTATTCACCCTGATATTAATCAGGCTGGTATTCCTTTTAATCGTTCTGAAAAATTATCTCAAAAAGGAGATGATTATAAACAATTTACGGTAGGTTTAGAAGACATAGATGAATCTATGTTTTATTATTTTAATAATGTAATTAAACCTTTTGTTTATCAAAACGGAGAACGAATTTCTGTACCAGTTATTTACGGTAATCCTGAAAGATGGAAATCATTCCAAAAAGATGGTTTTTACCGTGATAAAAATGGTGCTATTATGATGCCCATTATTGTAATCAAAAGAGATTCTATCTCTAAGAATAGAAGTTTAACTAATAAATTAGATGCTAACTTTCCTAATTTATACACTTCTTGGCAAAAACAATACAACCCAAAAAATTTCTACTCTAATTTTAACGTATTAAATAACAGAGTACAAACCAAACAATTTATTGCTAATGTTGTTCCTGATTATGTAACACTTCAATACAGTGTTATTGTTCAAACCTATTATATGGACCAACTAAATAAAATAGTTGAAGCCATAAACTACGCTTCAGATTCATATTGGGGCAATCCCGAACGTTTTCAATTTAGAGCAACTATTGATACTTTTACAAATGCTAACCAAGTTTCAATAGGAGAAGAAAGAGTTGTAAGGAGTAACTTTGGGATCAATATGTATGGATATATAATCCCGGATGCTATCCAAAAGGATTTAAGTTCTATTAAAAAATATAATTCAAAATCAAAAATTATATTTTCAATGGAAACTACATCTAACCCAGAGATATTCAATCCGAATCCTCAAGTAGCACCGGCTGTTGACGGTTCAAGTGCTGTTAGAGACAGATTAAATGAAAATGTAAATACTCGTAAAAGAATAAGCGCAGATGAGTAACGTAAGATTTTTAGATAATGTAACAGTAACTTCGTTTGCTAGTTCAAATACTTTTGTAGGATCTACCTTCCCTAGAGTAGTATTCACAGGAGAAACTAAAACTGTTCCTACTAACCAAAATACATACGCCTTTGAGGTATATAATTTAGGAGTTATTAGTATCACAGGAGGTCAAGCGGTAGAAGTAGGAGGTGAAACAGTATATTCTCATGGTTTATTAAGAATAGAAAACATTTTTTCTAACCAAGGTAGAATTAATGTCAATGGTATCCTTGAAATAGGAGACTCAGCTACATTTGCAGATGTAACTGTAATTTAACAAAAAAATATAATATTTATACATAAACGTACGTACAGTGGCTCAAATTAATATTTCAAAAACAGGCGCATCAGGTATATCAACCCCAGAAAATGGTGTTGTTGCCGTTTTTTCGAATACCGCCGACGGTGGAAAGCTTTATTATAAATACTCAGATGGCACAACCGCTCCAGTAGATACTACAGGTAGTGGTGGTACTGGCGGCTCTGGTACATCAGGTACTTCAGGCTCATCAGGTACTTCTGGTGCACAAGGTGCACAAGGTGACGCTGGTACCTCAGGTACTTCAGGTGCCCAAGGTGACCCAGGTTCGTCTGGTACTTCAGGTACATCAGGTGCTGGCAGCGCTGTACAAATTTTAGATAGTGGAACTTCACTTACTACAGACGTAAATTCAATTAACTTTACAGGTTCAGGAGTAACAACTACTGCTGTAGGAGATAATGTAACAGTTACTATTACAGGTGGAACAGGAGGAACTGGCACAGCTGGTACCTCAGGTACATCAGGTAATGGTACTTCTGGAACCTCAGGTGAAGCAGGTACTTCAGGTACTTCAGGTGCTCAAGGCGATCCAGGTTCATCCGGTACTTCTGGTACTTCAGGTGCTCAGGGAGCTCCAGGTGACGCTGGTACATCAGGTACTTCAGGCTCATCCGGTACTTCTCCACAAGGTGTAACTTCAGGTACTTCAGGTACTTCAGGTGAGTCAGGTTCATCAGGTACTTCAGGAAATGGTACTTCAGGTACATCCGGTACTTCAGGTGAAGCAGGCTCATCAGGTACATCAGGTGTCCAAGGCGATCCTGGCTCATCTGGTACTTCAGGTACATCAGGTGCACAAGGTGCTCCAGGTGCTACTGGTACTTCAGGTACTTCTGGTACTTCAGGAGCTAAAGGTGATCAAGGTGATGCGGGTACCTCAGGTACCTCAGGATCATCAGGTACTTCTCCACAAGGTGTAACTTCAGGTACTTCAGGCGCACAAGGTATCCCAGGTACTTCAGGTGAAGCCGGCACATCAGGTACTTCAGGTTCATCAGGCACTTCAGGTGCTCAAGGTGATGCAGGTTCATCTGGTACTTCAGGTACTTCAGCAGGTGCTTCATTAACATTAACTGATGGTTCAAATACTGTTAATAATGTAGGCCAAATTACAGTTAGTGGTGGAACAGTTGGAGGTACTTCTCCTAACGCTACATTAACTATCTCCGGAGGTGGAGGTGGTGGTATCTCTACTGTATATTCAGGAACTAATAGATACGTTTATACATCTGGGGATGATCAAATTACTATATTATCATCAGGAACTGTATATGCTGGATTAACTTGGACTAGATCTACTACTACATTAACAGTAACATCTACCGCTCACGGCTTAACTACAGGTGATTATGTTTTAATTAGAAACATGAGTGCCGATTACCAATACCTCCCAGTTACAGTTACAACTTCAAATGCCTTTACGGTTACAGTAGCTAATTCTGGGGGAACTAGTGGTACTGAAGGTGCATACATACCATGTATTAAAATGACAGCTCTTTCAGAAACTGCTATTACATTTGCTGTTCCTTCTGCTGGTAACGTACAGTTAATTTCATGTGTTATTTATTTAAATGAACCTTTAAGTTCTCCTACTATTACAGTTCCTTCTAATGCCGTATCAAATGGTGCAGGTGGTAACAGCAGTTTAGCTACTAAAAATCCTCCAGTACTACAAGCATACAGGGGAGATACAGGTATATTATATACAGGTGCAGGTTATACTTTTAGTACTAATAGTAATTATAATATTATTAATACTGCTGCCTTTGATCTAGGAGCTCCTTTATTCGCTAGATTAGTATTTTAAAAAAAATATTTACAAATATTTTAAGAGCCCCTCGCTTGAGGGGCTTTTTTTAATATTTATAATAAACCCTGTTTGGATAATGAAAAATAGGAATTATGTGTAATAAAAACCAATAATTCTAACAAAAAAATACATGGCAGATCAACTCTTTTATGGTAAATTGAGTAATGTTACTCCTCTAACAGCAGGAAGTAATAGCGTAATCAGATTTTACGGAGATTTTACCTCAGGAAGTAATGTTATAACTAACGTTTCCCTTGTACCTACCTACGCAGGTTGGGATATTTTAGTTAATGGTATGGGTATAGTCTCATCAGGGGAAACCCAGGCAAATACTACAGTTGTTTCTTTTGATTCAGCTAGTGCTACCATTACTATGAGCTCAGCTTCTCTAGCTACAGCCAATACTCAATTAACTAGAATAAGCCCCCCAGTAGGAACTTATTATATAGCATCTGCTTCTTTTACAGATGTAAATTCTTTGTTAAATGTAAATAACATTACAGGAAGTAATGATTCTGATTATAACGGGTCTACTCCTATATATGCTGTATTAGCTCCTGCTGCTAATAGTATAGGTACTCTTATTCAAGGTCGTTTCCATAAGTACACAGTTCAAAATGTTCTTTATAGAAACATTCCTACTTCTCAAATATCTATGTATGTTACTTGGGGGGAAAAAGGTACTCAAACAGAAAGTGGAGATACTTTTTACCCTGGAGTAGGCCAAGCTGTTCCTATTGTCCAGTTATCTACAAGCGAATCTTTAGCCCCTATGTTTTCTAACAGAATTGCGGGTTTAACAGATCTTGCTAACTCTTCTGAATTTGCCGGTTATCAAATTGAAACTGTAGATTTCTTTGATGACTTAGTAATCTCGGATATATACTATACAGGTTCATTAGTATCTCAAAATAATAGAAATTTTAACTTCTCAGGTTCTGGTGTAGAAGTAATACTATCAGGTTCAGATAACGATAGTGTATTAGTAAATATAGACAGCCGAATCCCAGTATCAGCAAGTGATGCTGGAGTTGGTTTAGCAACAGCATTTAATTTTAGTGGTTCAGGAGTTGATAGTGTAACTATTACAGATGGAATCGCTAAAGTATACATAACAGGAGGTGGTGGTTCAGGAACTACTGGAACCTCAGGTACTTCAGGTACTTCAGGTGCCGCGGGTACTTCGGGTACCTCAGGTGAATCTGGGTCAGCCGGTACATCAGGTACTTCAGGCGATGGTACCTCGGGTACTTCCGGAACTTCGGGCAATGGTACTGCTGGTACCAGTGGTACATCAGGCGAAGCAGGCACCTCAGGTACAAGCGGTGAAGCCGGTACTTCAGGTACTTCAGGTGAAGCTGGTACTTCAGGTACAAGCGGTGAAGCAGGCACATCAGGTACTTCAGGCGAGGCAGGTACATCAGGAACTTCAGGTGAAGCTGGAACGTCTGGTACAAGTGGAGAATCAGGTACATCAGGTACCTCAGGTGAAGGTACTTCAGGAACCTCCGGAACATCAGGCGAAACCGGTACATCCGGTACTTCAGGTGAAGCCGGCACTTCAGGAACATCAGGTGAAGCAGGCACATCCGGTACTTCAGGATTAGCTGGTACTTCTGGTACTTCTGGCGAAGCCGGTACTTCTGGTACTTCAGGATTAGATGGTACCTCAGGTACAAGTGGCGAAGCTGGTACATCAGGAACATCAGGTGAATCTGGTACTTCAGGTACATCAGGTAATGGCACTTCAGGTACATCCGGTACTTCAGGCGAAGCCGGTACTTCAGGTACAAGCGGTGAATCAGGAACATCAGGTACAAGTGGAGAGGCTGGCACCTCAGGTACAAGCGGTGAAGATGGTACATCAGGTACCTCAGGTGAAGCCGGTACCTCAGGAACATCAGGTGAATCTGGTACTTCAGGTACATCTGGTATAGACGGAACTTCAGGTACATCAGGAAATGGTACATCAGGTACATCCGGTACTTCAGGTGAAGCTGGCACTTCAGGTACAAGTGGTGAAACTGGTACTTCTGGTACTTCAGGAGAAGCAGGAACATCAGGTACATCAGGTATAGATGGTACTTCAGGAACATCAGGTGTTGATGGTACCTCGGGTACAAGTGGTGAATCAGGAACATCTGGTACATCAGGTTCATCTGGTACTTCAGGAAATGGTACATCAGGTACTTCTGGTACTTCAGGCGAAGCCGGCACTTCAGGTACTTCAGGCGAATCAGGCACATCAGGAACCTCAGGCGAATCAGGTACTTCAGGTACTTCTGGTATCGATGGAACATCAGGTACATCTGGTGAATCTGGTACTTCAGGTACATCTGGTATAGACGGAACTTCAGGCACATCAGGTAATGGTACTTCAGGTACTTCTGGCACTTCAGGCGAATCAGGTACTTCAGGTACAAGCGGTGAAAATGGAACATCAGGTACATCAGGTATAGATGGTACTTCAGGTACATCAGGTATAGATGGTACCTCAGGAACATCAGGCGAATCCGGCACTTCAGGTACATCAGGTATAGATGGTACATCTGGTACTTCAGGTAATGGCACTTCTGGTACATCAGGAACTTCTGGCGAATCAGGCACATCAGGTACATCTGGTGAATCCGGTACATCAGGTACTTCAGGTATCGATGGCACTTCAGGTACTTCTGGTGTAGACGGTACCTCAGGTACAAGCGGTGAATCTGGTACTTCAGGTACTTCAGGTATAGACGGTACTTCAGGAACGTCAGGTTCATCAGGCACTTCAGGAAATGGCACATCAGGTACTAGTGGAACTTCAGGTATTGATGGTACTTCTGGTACATCAGGTAGTTCAGGCACATCAGGTACCTCAGGTATAGATGGTACATCAGGTACATCTGGTATAGACGGAACTTCAGGAACATCTGGTGAATCTGGTACTTCAGGAACATCTGGTGAATCTGGCACTTCAGGTACTTCAGGTGAATCAGGTACCTCAGGTACTTCTGGTATCGATGGAACATCAGGAACATCTGGTGAAAACGGTACTTCAGGTACAAGCGGTTCATCCGGCACTTCAGGTACATCAGGCGAAAACGGTACTTCAGGTACTTCAGGCATAGACGGCACTTCAGGAACTTCAGGTTCAAGTGGTTCATCAGGTACATCTGGAAATGGTACATCAGGTACTTCAGGAACTTCTGGTATAGATGGCACTTCAGGAACATCTGGTGAAGATGGCACATCAGGTACCTCAGGCACATCAGGTTCATCTGGTACTTCAGGCACATCAGGTATAGATGGTACTTCAGGTACAAGTGGTTCATCCGGTACATCCGGTATAGACGGTACTTCAGGTACTTCAGGAAACGGTACTTCAGGTACTTCAGGTACTTCAGGTATCGATGGTACTTCAGGTACTTCGGGTATTGATGGTACTTCTGGTACATCAGGTTTATCAGGCACTTCAGGAACTTCTGGTGTAGATGGTACTTCAGGTACAAGCGGTTCATCAGGTACATCAGGTACATCAGGTTCATCAGGTTCATCTGGTACTTCAGGAAACGGCACTTCAGGTACATCTGGTATTGACGGCACATCAGGTACCTCAGGAAGTTCAGGCACATCAGGTACCTCAGGATCAAGTGGTTCATCAGGTACCTCAGGTATAGACGGTACTTCAGGTACTTCAGGCATAGACGGCACTTCAGGAACTTCAGGTTCAAGTGGTTCATCAGGTACATCTGGAAATGGTACATCAGGTACTTCAGGAACTTCTGGTATAGATGGCACTTCAGGAACTTCAGGTTCAAGCGGTACTTCAGGTACATCAGGCTCATCAGGCACTTCAGGTATAGATGGAACTTCAGGAACATCAGGTTCAAGTGGTTCATCAGGTACATCAGGTACATCTGGATCGTCAGGTACCTCAGGAAATGGTACTTCTGGTACCTCTGGTATTGATGGTACATCTGGTACTTCGGGGTCATCAGGCACATCAGGTACCTCAGGATCAAGTGGTTCATCAGGTACCTCAGGTATAGACGGTACTTCAGGTACTTCAGGTTCATCAGGAACTAGCGGTACTTCAGGTTCATCTGGTACTTCAGGAAACGGTACTTCAGGTACATCTGGTATTAATGGAACATCTGGTACTTCAGGAACTTCAGGTTCAAGTGGTTCATCAGGTACATCAGGTGCAGATGGTTCATCGGGTACATCAGGTGATAGTGGATCTTCAGGAACATCTGGTTTATCAGGTGTGGATGGTGTTTCGGGTACATCTGGATCTTCAGGTTCATCTGGTACTTCAGGAAACGGTACTTCAGGCACTTCAGGCTCAAGTGGCTCATCAGGCACTTCAGGAATAGATGGAACTTCAGGTACTTCAGGTTCAAGTGGATCATCAGGTACATCAGGAATAGATGGTACATCCGGCACATCAGGAATAGATGGTACATCTGGTACATCAGGTTCATCAGGAACCTCAGGTAATGGTACTTCAGGAACTTCAGGTACTTCAGGTTCAAGTGGATCATCAGGTACCTCAGGAATAGATGGTACATCAGGCACATCAGGAGTAGATGGTACATCAGGTACTTCAGGTACAGCAGGCTCATCAGGTACAAGTGGAACTTCAGGTTCATCAGGTTCGTCTGGTACATCTGGAAACGGTACTTCAGGAACTTCAGGTATAGATGGTACATCAGGCACTTCTGGTTCATCTGGTACTTCAGGTACTTCAGGCTCAAGTGGCTCATCAGGCACTTCAGGAGTAGATGGCACTTCAGGTACTTCAGGCATAGACGGTACTTCAGGAACTTCAGGATCAAGTGGTTCATCAGGTACATCTGGAAATGGTACATCAGGTACATCAGGTATAGATGGTACATCAGGTACCTCAGGAAGTTCAGGCACATCAGGTACCTCAGGATCAAGTGGTTCATCAGGCACTTCAGGAGTAGATGGAACTTCAGGAACTTCAGGTTCAAGTGGATCATCAGGTACATCTGGTACTTCAGGTTCATCAGGTACTTCAGGAGATGGTACATCAGGCACTTCAGGCTCAAGTGGTACATCAGGCACTTCAGGCTCAAGCGGTACTTCAGGAACAGCAGGATCAAGCGGTACTTCAGGAACAGCAGGATCATCAGGTACTTCAGGTACAGCAGGAAGTTCAGGAACTAGTGGAACTTCAGGTTCATCTGGTACTTCAGGAAACGGTACTTCAGGTACTTCAGGTACTTCTGGTTCATCCGGTACATCTGGAACTTCGGGCTCATCAGGCTCATCAGGTACATCAGGCACATCTGGTGAAGATGGTACTTCAGGAACATCTGGAACTAGTGGATCATCTGGTACATCAGGTACTTCAGGCTCATCAGGTACTTCAGGAAACGGTACTTCAGGAACTTCTGGTTCATCAGGTACTTCAGGAACTTCTGGTTCATCTGGCACTTCAGGAACATCAGGTTCTTCAGGTACATCAGGTACAGCAGGCTCATCAGGAACATCAGGTACTTCGGGTTCAAGCGGTACATCTGGTACCTCTGGTTCGTCAGGTACTTCAGGAAATGGTACATCAGGTACTAGCGGAACTTCAGGTATCGATGGTACTTCAGGAACTTCAGGTTCTTCAGGTACTTCAGGTATAGACGGTACTTCTGGAACATCAGGTTCTTCAGGCGAATCAGGAACATCAGGTTCTTCAGGTTCAAGCGGTACTTCAGGTAGTTCTGGTATTAGTGGTGTAAATGGAGAGGATGGAACAGCCGGTACTTCAGGTACATCAGGTATAGGTACTTCAGGTACTTCAGGTTCATCAGGTACTTCAGGAACTTCAGGTTCATCAGGAACATCAGGTTCCGGTACTTCAGGAACAAGTGGTTCATCAGGCACATCTGGTACATCAGGTTCATCAGGAACATCAGGTAATGGTACTTCAGGAACATCAGGTTCATCAGGCTCATCAGGTACATCTGGATCATCAGGCTCAAGCGGTACTTCAGGTTCAGCCGGTTCATCAGGTACTTCAGGTACAGCAGGTTCTTCAGGTACATCTGGAACAGCCGGTTCATCAGGTACTTCAGGCTCATCAGGTACGTCAGGTACAGCTGGTAGTTCAGGTACTTCAGGAACATCAGGCTCAGCAGGTACTTCAGGAACATCAGGTTCAGCAGGTACAAGCGGAACGTCTGGCTCATCAGGTACGTCTGGAACAGCAGGTTCAAGCGGTACTTCAGGCACAGCGGGTTCTTCTGGAACTTCAGGATCTTCAGGCTCAAGTGGTACATCAGGTACTTCAGGTTCAGCCGGTACTTCAGGTACTTCAGGTTCAGCAGGTACAAGCGGAACATCTGGCTCATCAGGTACAAGCGGAACATCAGGCTCATCAGGTACAAGTGGAACAGCAGGCTCATCAGGAACTTCAGGTTCATCAGGTTCTAGCGGTACATCTGGATCATCAGGTTCAAGCGGTACTTCAGGAACTTCAGGTTCAGCAGGTACAAGCGGAACATCAGGTAGTTCAGGTAGTTCAGGTACTTCAGGCTCATCAGGTACGTCTGGAACAGCAGGTTCAAGCGGTACTAGCGGATCATCTGGTTCAAGCGGTACTAGCGGATCATCTGGTTCAAGTGGTACATCTGGATCTTCAGGTTCATCTGGTACTTCAGGAACCTCAGGTTCAGCAGGTACAAGTGGAACGTCTGGTTCATCAGGTACATCTGGAACAGCTGGTTCAAGCGGTACTTCAGGTAGCTCAGGTTCAAGCGGTACATCAGGATCTTCAGGCTCAAGTGGTACAAGTGGTTCATCTGGTTCATCAGGTACTAGCGGAACTTCAGGTTCAGCAGGTACAAGTGGAACATCAGGTAGTTCAGGTACGTCAGGAAGCTCTGGTTCATCAGGTACATCAGGATCTTCAGGTTCAAGCGGTACTTCAGGATCATCAGGCTCAAGTGGTACATCAGGTAGCTCAGGCTCATCAGGTACTTCAGGAACATCAGGTTCAGCAGGTACAAGTGGGACATCTGGTAGCTCAGGTACTTCAGGATCTTCGGGTTCATCAGGCACTTCAGGTAGCTCAGGTTCAAGCGGTACTTCAGGCAGCTCAGGCTCATCAGGTACATCTGGATCATCAGGCTCAAGCGGTACTTCAGGCTCAGCTGGTACTTCAGGAACATCAGGTTCATCAGGCTCATCAGGTACATCTGGATCATCAGGCTCAAGCGGTACTTCAGGAAGTTCAGGCTCATCAGGTACGTCAGGTACAGCTGGTAGTTCAGGTACTTCAGGATCTTCAGGCTCAAGCGGTACTAGTGGATCATCTGGTTCAAGCGGTACTAGTGGATCATCGGGTACGTCAGGAAGTTCAGGTTCAAGCGGTACTTCAGGTAGCTCAGGTTCATCAGGTACAAGCGGAACAAGTGGTTCATCAGGATCATCAGGTACATCAGGTAGCTCAGGCTCATCAGGTACAAGTGGATCATCAGGAACTTCAGGTTCATCAGGTAGTTCAGGTACTTCAGGAAGCTCTGGTTCATCAGGTACGTCAGGAAGCTCTGGTTCATCAGGTACATCAGGATCTTCGGGTTCAAGCGGTACTTCAGGTAGCTCAGGTTCATCAGGTACTTCAGGATCTTCAGGCTCATCAGGAACTTCAGGTTCAAGCGGTTCATCAGGTACTTCAGGAAGTTCTGGTTCAAGCGGTACTAGCGGATCATCAGGTACTTCAGGTTCAAGCGGTACTAGCGGATCATCAGGTACGTCAGGTTCATCAGGAAGTTCAGGAACGTCTGGTAGCTCAGGTACAAGTGGTACAGGATTTGATACTATCAGTAACCCAGCTAATAATAGAGTTATTACAGCAGTTACAGGCGATCCAAACTCAGGTGTAGCTCAAGCAAACTTAACGTTTGATGGTAATACATTAAAAATTGAAAAAGCTTACTTACAAGCCAATCAAGTAACGTTAACTAACAGTGCTACAACTACAATCCTAGATAGTGTTAATACTATTAATGTATCATTAGGTATTACCATTGAATACATCTTAATGGATATTGATGCTAATAATATGAGAGGTGGTACGTTTATGGCTATTACAAATAATTCTTCAACACGTATTACTGAAACCATGACACAAGACTTCGGAGATACTTCAAATGTAGAATTAACAGCTACTATAAGTGGAAATAATTTAAGACTTCAAGGTGTAAATAATGGTGCTAGTAATTATTATATAATTTACATAGCTAGAGAGTTAAGTTTCTAATAATAATTAAATACTTAATATAGGGTGCCCCATTAGGGGCACCTTTTTTAATATGTATAACCAACATTTGATAGTGAAAAATGGCAAACGAATTTAGAATCAAAAATGGACTTATAGTCACAGGATCAGCTTATACTTCAGAAAGTATGTTTGCTCCTAACCTTCCTACAGAAACCTCCCCTTCATATTTTTTAACATGGAGAACAACAGATGGTAGGTTTGAAGTAACACCTGCAACCGCTACAGCATTTACTTTAGGATGTTGGAATTATGATGGATATGCTACTACCCCTACAGCTGGAGAATTTACACTTAGAGGTAATGGCGCTAATAGATTAGACAGTAACCTTGCCAGTATATGGTTTCATGCAACTGATAATTTATCTGTTAATCAATCTTCAACTTTTAATACAATAGGTCCCAATACAGTTCTAACTTTTTATATTAATAATCAAGTTATTAAATATACAATTACAGGAGTAACTGTCAATACTACTACTAATGTTTACACTTTTGTTACATCCCATATATCAGGAGATAGTGGGGCATTTAATATAGGAGATGAATTGTGTTATGAGGTAACTATTTCTAGTTCAGGAGGTTCTTCCTCAGCTTCACAATGTCTTTCTGTACAAATGCACGACAATCCCAACACAGTATACAATACTAATGGAGATTCAATATTTAATAGAATAGTTGGTCAAAATGTATGGTCAAAACCTTACGGAACAGTTGATGCTAATATAGATTCAATCCTCTTAGCCCCTTCCGATCTAAATAATACAAATATAGTAAATTTTATAACAGGATATAGTGGAAAACTTAGATTAAATTATTCAAACCCAATATCAGGTACCAGTTCACTTACGATTTTTAATTATACTGGGTATAGTGCGGGTAATAATGGTGTTAATTTATTTGTTACTTATAGTAGTGGAAATTCTGGTTATACTATAGCAAATAATGAACAGTTTACTTTATGTAAAATATAACTAACATATTATTTTTTAATATGTATAACTAACATTTGGATAGTGAAAAATGGCAAACGAATTTAGAATAAAACATGGGCTTATAGTCACGGGATCTACTTATATCTCCGAAAGTGTATTTGCCCCCAATCTCCCAGAAGAAACTTCTCCTGATTATTATATTACTTGGAGACAATCCGATGGTAGATTTGAAATCTCTACAACATCACCAGCACAAGCTAGTACTATGGCTTGTTGGGACTATGGCTCTGGAACTACCTCCGGTGAATTTGAAACCAGCAATGGAGGGTTTGGTACTATTACCTCAAATATTTATCTTAATAACGTAGATAATCTAGGTAATAACCAGTACAATACACTATCTACTATAGGTAAAGGTTCTACTATTACAATGTATGCTGGAGCCCTTTCTACAACATTTACAGTTGACGGAGTAAAAGCCCCTGCATCAAACGCTAATAACTTATTTTGGGATTTTGAGGTAACTTATGTTTCTGGAGACCAATACTCAATACCATCAGGCGATGAAGCTTGTTTAGGAGTTTCAGGTGCGGTTGCTTCAGGAACCAGTACAGGTCAATGTGAAGAATTTGTTCAAGCCACAAACTTTTCAACAGCTGTTTCTAATTCAGGCCAAGCAGGATTTGATAGATTTATTAATGGATCTAACTATGTTCCTCCATTTGGTACTATTGACTTAAATGTAGTTGCCTTATTTACTAACGGTACTACTAATAATGGAAATAGTGCTAAAACTTTCTTTTCAACATTTAGTGTAAATGATGTATTAACTATTAATTTTGGCTCAAAAACTACATCATTTAATGTTACCTCTGTAGGATTTGGAAGTGGAGGAATTAATGCCTATATAGGACTACAATATACCTCAGGAGATTTAAATTATACTATTTCTTCTGGAAATACTTTTGATGTTTGTAAATCTACTAAATAAATATAACTAATATAAAATGTCACAACTTTATACACAAGGATATCCATTTGTATCAGCTAGTAGCTCTACCCCAGTTACTGGCTCTTATTGGGTAAATAATTCTACTTGGACTAGTACTACCGAAATACGTTTACATACAGTACCTTTCGATAGTTATGGTTCAGGTTCTGAAGGTGCCACTATTACGGGATCAGTAGATGTAAATCTTAATGAATTTTATACTGCTAACGGAGAAGGTACTATTTTATTTGCCAACTTTTCAGGATCAACTTGGTCTTGGAATACAACAAATGTTGTTGTTAATCAGGGGTATGCTAGGTATACAGTTCAAAATCTTTCAGGTCCAGGAGGTGAAGTCAGTCCAGGGGGTAGGGCAGTTCAATGGTATATAGAACCAGTAGGTAAAGCAGGTAGTTCAGGTACTTCTGGTAGTTCAGGCTCATCTGGTAGTTCAGGTAGCTCAGGTACTTCGGGTTCATCAGGCTCATCTGGTAGTTCAGGTACTTCAGGCTCATCTGGTAGTTCAGGTTCATCAGGAACCTCAGGTTCATCGGGTTCGTCAGGTTCATCAGGCAGTTCAGGTACATCTGGATCGTCTGGTTCTTCTGGTAGCTCAGGCCCAGAAGGTTTCCAAGCACAATGGAGACAAAATGGTACTAATACTAGTACTAACCCAGGTTCAGGTAATGTTAATATAAACAGTTTAGTTTCAACATCTATTACTTCTATTGCCGTAAATGACGAAGCAACTGAACCATCAGCTAATATAGCTTCTTTTTCTAATAATATCCAAATTGGTACCCTCCTTAAGTTAACTGAAGACGGTAAAGATATAACATTTGCCTTAGTACAAGTTACAGCAATTTCAGATCAAACTGGATATACACGTTACACAGTAACCAATCTAGGAGGTAATGGTACTTTTGGAACAGGTGAGTTTATTAACTTTGGATATGGTTTAGCAGGAAACGGTACCTCAGGTACATCTGGCTCATCAGGTTCATCCGGTTCTTCGGGATCATCAGGTACTTCAGGTAGCTCGGGCTCATCTGGCTCATCTGGTAGTTCAGGAACTTCAGGTTCAAGTGGTTCATCTGGTACTTCAGGTTCATCAGGTAGTTCAGGTACTTCTGGTTCATCAGGCAGTTCAGGTTCATCAGGCTCATCAGGAACTTCAGGCTCATCAGGCAGTTCAGGCTCATCAGGCACATCTGGTTCATCAGGCTCATCAGGAACTTCCGGTTCATCTGGTTCATCAGGCAGTTCAGGTACTTCAGGCAGTTCAGGTTCATCAGGTTCATCTGGTACATCAGGATCTTCAGGCCCAGAGGGATATCAAGTTCAATGGAGACAAAACGGTACTAATACTAGTACCAATCCCGGATCAGGCAATGTTAACATTAACAGTTTAACAACAACATCTATCACTTCAATTGCAGTGAACGATGAAGCCACTGAACCCGCAGCTAATATTGCCTCGTTCAACAATAGTATTAAAATAGGTACCCTCCTTAAATTAACCGAGGATGGAAAACCATCAGCATTCGCTTTAGTACAAGTTACAGCTATATCAGATCAAACAGGATATACACGCTATACAGTAACTAATTTAGGCGGCGCCGGTACATTTACATCAGGTGAGTTTATTAACTTTGGATACGGATTAGCTGGCACATCAGGTACAGCTGGTTCATCGGGTTCATCAGGTTCATCTGGTACATCCGGCTCATCAGGTAGCTCAGGCTCATCTGGCTCATCTGGTACTTCAGGCAGTTCAGGTTCATCTGGTTCATCAGGTACTTCAGGTTCATCTGGTTCTTCAGGTACCTCAGGTTCATCTGGTAGCTCAGGCTCATCAGGCACTTCAGGCAGTTCAGGTTCATCTGGCTCATCTGGTAGTTCAGGTACTTCGGGTTCATCTGGCTCGTCTGGTAGCTCAGGCTCATCAGGTAGTTCAGGCACCTCAGGTTCATCTGGCTCGTCTGGTAGCTCAGGTAGCTCAGGCCCAGAAGGATATCAAGCACAATGGAGACATAATGGAAGTAATACTAGTACTAACCCAGGTTCAGGTAATACTAACTTAAATAGTTTAACAACTACTTCTATTACTTCAATTGCAGTGAACGATGAAGCTACTAAACCAGCAGCTAACATTGCGGGATTCAGTAACTCAATTAAAATTGGTTCTTTAATCAAATTAACCCAAGATGGTGATCCTAGTAAATTCGCTTTAGTACAAGTTACAGCAATTTCTGACCAAACTGGATATACTCGTTATACAGTAACTAATTTAGGAGGAGCTGGAACGTTTGGCTCTGGTGAATTTATCAACTTTGGATATGGATTATCAGGAACTTCTGGTTCATCTGGTTCATCAGGCTCATCTGGTTCAAGTGGTACCTCAGGTAGTTCAGGTTCATCAGGTTCATCTGGCTCTTCAGGCACTTCAGGCTCATCAGGCAGTTCAGGCTCATCAGGTTCAAGTGGTACATCAGGTTCATCTGGATCATCAGGTTCATCAGGTTCATCAGGTACTTCAGGTAGTTCAGGCTCATCAGGCTCATCTGGTAGCTCAGGTACTTCAGGTGTTATTAATGTAACTAATTCTGGTAATAATCGAATCTTAACAGACATTGATGGTTCTAGCGCTAATGCTGAAGCTAACTTAAGATTTAATGGTAGTCATTTAAGTATAACGGGTAGTTTAAGTATAACAAGTGATGTTACTTTAGGTAACGCTTCTACAGATACTATTAATGCAGTTGGTGTATTTAGTAGTGATATCTTAGCTGAAACTCAAGGTTTATATCTTGGTGATTCTACAAATAGATGGGAAATTATTGCTAACGGTATTAATGCTACATTAGGAACAGGTACTGACAACTCAGTAGTAGTTAAAACCTCAACTAACGCACTCGTAACAGACGAAATTGATTCTCGTGTTTGGGGTTCAAGCTTAGTAGACGGTTCGGGTGTTGCTTCTTATGTAACATATTGGTCAGATGCTAATACAGTTACAGGTGAAAGCGTATTTACATACAATGCAAGTACTAATGTATTAACAGTCCAAAACATTACCTTCTCAGGCGAAATTAATGGAGGTGGATCTGGTAACCTTTCAGAAATTGATCAGATCAATGCTAACACAATTAACGCTGGAGAAAAGAACTTCGATATTCCTCACCCAACAAAAGAAGGATGGAGATTACGTTACTCTTCTTTAGAAGGACCAGAAAGAGGTGTTTATGTTCGTGGTAGAGTAACCGGGGAAAGCGTTATTGAACTCCCAGATTACTGGAGTGGGTTAATATACGAAGACAGCATTACAGTCCAGTTAACTCCCGTAGGAAAACCATGCACTCACTATGTAGATAGTGTAAGTTTCTCACAAATTACTATTGGATGTGAATGTGGAGAAGTAGATGCTTTCTATATTGTACATGCAGAAAGAAAAGCAGAAGAACCAGTATTAGTTGAATACCAGGTAATAAAATAATATATTTATAACAAATAAAATAGGATGGCTAAAAACGTTCAAATAGTACCAGCTTCAGGTAGTTTAGATTTCCAAGATAGTGGGGTAACTCAAATTTCAATGGAAATTGATCCATCTAATGGAAAACTTATTACTAAAGCAGGAAATACTACAATCTTAGAAGTAAGCGACGGTTTAGTTAACGTAGGAAACTCATCAAAATTAGTACTTCCAGTAGTATCAGGTACCCCTCCGGGTGCCTCTACAGGTGACCTTTGGTTTGACTCTTCAGCAGGTAAATTATCAGTATATGGTAATAGCGGAGTAGAAGCTGGAGGTGGTGTTCAAGGTCCTATTGGACCTCAAGGTGCTATTGGCCCACAAGGTCCAATCGGTCCTAAAGGAAATACCGGATCACAAGGTCCAATCGGTCCTAAAGGTAATACTGGAGCACAAGGTCCTATAGGAGATATAGGCCCACAAGGTCCAGACGGAGCTCAAGGTCCAATTGGTAATATTGGTCCATTAGGTCCTCAAGGTCCAATCGGTCCTCAAGGTGCTATAGGCCCACAGGGTCCTATTGGTAATATTGGTCCGATTGGTCCTGTAGGTGATAAAGGTGATATTGGCCCTATCGGTCCTATTGGTCCACAAGGTCCACAAGGTCCTAAAGGAAATATTGGCCCATTAGGCCCTAAAGGAAACACAGGAGTACAAGGCCCTATTGGTAATATAGGCCCACAAGGTCCAGACGGAGCTCAAGGTCCTATTGGTAATATAGGCCCATTAGGTCCACAGGGACCTATTGGTGCTATAGGTCCACAAGGTCCTCAAGGTCCAATTGGTCTTATTGGTCCTATTGGTCCTGTAGGTGATAAGGGTGCTATTGGTCCCCAAGGTCCAATTGGTCCACAAGGTCCTATTGGTAATATTGGTAACATTGGTCCAATCGGTCCTAAAGGAAACACAGGAGCTCAAGGTCCTATTGGTAACATCGGTCCACAAGGTCCTATTGGTAATATTGGTAATATCGGACCTATTGGTCCTAAAGGTAATACTGGAGCACAAGGTCCTATTGGTAATATTGGCCCACAAGGTCCACAAGGTCCTATTGGTAATATCGGCCCTATTGGTCCTAAAGGAAATACAGGTGCTCAAGGCCCTATCGGTAACATCGGCCCACAAGGTCCAGATGGAGCTCAGGGTCCTATCGGTAATATTGGTCCGTTAGGTCCTCAAGGCCCTATTGGTGCTATTGGCCCACAAGGTCCTCAAGGTCCTATTGGTAATATAGGTCCAATCGGTCCTGTAGGTGATAAGGGTGCTACTGGTCCAATTGGACCTATTGGTCCACAAGGCCCAATCGGCCCCAAAGGAAATATTGGTCCATTAGGACCTAAAGGAAACACAGGAGCCCAAGGTCCTATTGGTAACATCGGCCCACAAGGTCCTATCGGTCCTAAAGGAAATATCGGTCCTATTGGTCCTAAAGGAAATACTGGAGCTCAAGGTCCGATTGGTCCACAAGGTCCTATTGGTGCTATTGGCCCTAAAGGAAATATTGGTCCATTAGGACCTAAAGGTAATACTGGAGCTCAAGGTCCTATTGGTAACATAGGCCCTATTGGTCCTAAAGGACCAGATGGTCCTATTGGTAATATTGGCCCCAAAGGTCCAGCAGGTTCATCTCCTATTGGCCCACAAGGTCCAATCGGCCCTAAAGGTACAGCAGGTACTTCTCCAATTGGTCCACAAGGTCCAATCGGTCCTAAAGGTACTGCTGGATCATCCCCTATTGGTCCACAAGGCCCAATCGGTCCTAAAGGTACAGCAGGTAGTTCACCTATTGGACCTATAGGTCCTCAAGGTCCTATTGGTCCAGGTGGTTCTTCACCAATTGGTCCACAAGGTCCAATCGGCCCACAAGGTCCTGGAGGTACCTCACCAATTGGCCCAATCGGTCCACAAGGTCCAATTGGTCCTAGTGGTTCATCTCCTATTGGTCCTAGAGGCCCTATTGGTCCTAAAGGCCCAGCAGGTAGTTCACCTATCGGTCCTATCGGTCCGCAAGGTCCTATCGGTCCTGCAGGTTCATCTCCTATCGGTCCAATTGGTCCACAAGGCCCTATTGGTCCTGCAGGTTCATCTCCTATCGGTCCAATCGGCCCACAAGGTCCTATTGGTCCTGGAGGTTCATCTCCTATTGGTCCTAGAGGTCCTATCGGTCCTAAAGGTCCTGCAGGTTCATCTCCTATCGGTCCACAAGGTCCTATAGGTCCTAAAGGTACAGCAGGTAGTTCTCCAATTGGTCCACAAGGTCCAATCGGTCCTAAAGGTACAGCAGGTAGTTCAACTATTGGTCCTATTGGTCCTCAAGGTAACATTGGTCCTGCAGGTGCAGCTGGTCCTCAAGGTGCACAAGGTGCTATTGGTCCACAAGGTCCTAGAGGTCCTATTGGTGCTATTGGCCCTAAAGGTCCTATTGGTAATATTGGACCTAAAGGTAGTATTGGCCCTAAAGGTACTAATGCCCCATCAGGCATTTCTACAACAGTAGGAGATGGTCCACAATTAGTATTTGTCAATGGCGTACTAACTACAGTAAACTAAGATATGGCTAAAAACATACAAATAATCCCCCTTTCAGGGAGTATTGAGTTCCAGGATACTTTAGACAGTAATAATAACATTAAATATGTTTATGATACTGGTAGAGTAACAGTTTCTGTAGGAGGGGTAGAAGTTATGTCATATACCTCAGGGTCAAGTAGTACTACTAATATAGCCAATGGATCTAGATTTGCTATCCCTGTAAGAACTTCAACAGATCAAGACCCACAAGGAACTATTTCATTTGATACAACAAATAATGCTTTAGATGTATCCCCAGCTGAAGGTGTGGCTCCAGTTTCATTACAGGGACCACAAGGTCCTAAAGGAGTACAAGGTCCTCATGGAACACAAGGTCCTAGAGGTACAGCTGATGGTGATCAAGGCCCTCAAGGTCCAAGAGGTACTGTAGATGGGGATCAAGGCCCAATTGGTGCTATAGGTCCACAAGGAATTAAAGGTAGAACCGGTATCAAAGGTCCAATTGGACCTAAAGGTACTACACCTGGTATTCAAGGCCCTAAAGGAGTTCAAGGTCCACATGGTTTACAAGGTCCAATCGGTGTTATAGGCCCTAAAGGAATTGCTGGTAACGATGGAGGACAAGAACCATGGGATTCAGGAACATCATATCAAGTAGGTGATGTAGTATTCTATGCTGATACCGATGCTAGATACGCTTGTAAATTAGCTAACTCTAATCAAGTCCCTACTAATACAACTTACTGGAATCGTTTAACAGGTGAAAAAGGTCCAATTGGTCCTCACGGTACACAAGGTCCTATTGGTCCTGGTGGAGACATTGGCCCCCGCGGTACCGAAACCGGAGACCAAGGTCCTATTGGTCCAATCGGACCACACGGAATTAAAGGTAGAACAGGCTCCCAAGGTCCAATTGGTCCTAAAGGTACTACTCCTGGCATTAAAGGTCCAATTGGTCCAAGAGGTCCACAAGGTCCTAGAGGTGCTATAGGCCCTATAGGCCCTAAAGGTATTTCTGCTTTAAACGATGGTCAAGAACCATGGGATAACGGAACATCATACCAGGTAGGTACTGTAGTATTTTATGACCAAACCGAAGCTATGTACGTTTGTATTGTAGCTAATAGTAATGTAGTTCCTACAAATGGTACTTACTGGACAAGATTAACAGGTGAAAAAGGCCCAATTGGTCCTCATGGTCCACAAGGTCCTATTGGTAATATTGGAACCATTGGTCCTCGTGGTACTGCTGCGGGTGATCAAGGCCCTATTGGTCCTATTGGTCCTCACGGCCCAAAAGGTCCTATTGGTAATATTGGAACCATTGGTCCCCGCGGTACAGCCACAGGTGATCAAGGCCCTATTGGTAATATTGGACCTCACGGTCCAAGAGGTCCTATTGGTAATATTGGAGTTATTGGCCCTCGCGGTACCGAAACCGGAGACCAAGGTCCTATTGGTCCAATCGGACCACACGGAATTAAAGGTAGAACAGGTTCTCAAGGCCCTATCGGCCCTAAAGGAACAACCCCAGGTATTAAAGGTAATATAGGTCCTAGAGGTCCTAGAGGTCCTATTGGTGCTATTGGAGCCATTGGTCCTAAAGGTATTTCTGCTTTAAACGATGGTCAAGAACCATGGGATAACGTTACTTCTTACCAGGTAGGTACTGTAGTATTTTATGACCAAACCGAAGCTATATATGTTTGTATTGTAGCTAATAGTAATGTAGTTCCTACTAACACGTCATATTGGACAAGATTAACAGGTGAAAAAGGTGCAATAGGCCCTAGAGGTGCAATTGGTGCAATTGGTCCTATTGGTGCAATTGGTCCTCGTGGTACGGCTGCGGGTGATCAAGGTCCTATTGGTGCAATAGGCCCAAGAGGTCCTATAGGCGCTATTGGCCCTATTGGAGCTATTGGTCCTAGAGGCACAGCTACAGGCGATCAAGGTCCTATTGGAACACACGGTCCAAGAGGTAACATAGGCCCAATTGGCCCAGGAGGTGCTATTGGTCCTAGAGGCACAGCTACAGGTGATCAAGGCCCAATTGGTGCTATAGGTCCTAGAGGCCCACTTGGTCCTGATGGTAGAGGAGGTAGTATTGGTCCTATCGGTCCTAGAGGTGCGGATGCCCCTATTGGTGCAAGAGGCCCTATTGGTCCTAGAGGTCCTAGAGGTGACGATGCAGGAATTGGTGCAAGAGGTCCTATTGGTCCTAGAGGACCTAATGGTGATAATGCAGGAATTGGTGCTAGAGGTCCTATTGGTCCTAGAGGTCCACAAGGTGATAACGCCCCTATCGGTGCTATTGGTCCTAGAGGTCCACAAGGTCCTAGAGGTACAGACGCAGGAATTGGTGCTAGAGGTCCTATTGGTCCTAGAGGTCCTAGAGGAGCTACAGCCCCTATTGGAGCAATTGGTCCAAGAGGTCCAATTGGAGGTAGAGGTGAAGACGCAACACAAGGTGCAATTGGCCCACAAGGTCCAATCGGTCCTAGAGGTGCAGATGCAGGTATAGGCGCTATTGGTCCAAGAGGTCCACAAGGTCCTAGAGGTAATAACGCAGGTATTGGTGCTATAGGTCCTAGAGGCCCACAAGGTCCTAGAGGTAACAACGCAGGTATTGGTGCTATTGGCCCTAGAGGTCCACAAGGCCCCAGAGGTACTGACGCAGCACAAGGTGCAATTGGCCCACAAGGTCCAATCGGTCCTAGAGGTACAGATGCAGGAATTGGTGCAAGAGGTCCTATTGGTCCTAGAGGACCTAATGGTGATAATGCAGGAATTGGTGCTAGAGGTCCTATTGGTCCTAGAGGTCCACAAGGTGATAATGCACCAGCAGCTCCAATCGGCCCACAAGGTAATATTGGAGAACAAGGTGCAGGTTCACAAAATGCTACGGATCAAGGTAACTGGAATTCTGGATTAGACTATTTCTTTGCTGATGTAGTATTTTATGGAGTTGATGGTAAATACTATATAGTATATACTCAAGAAGGACCTCCTCCAGGTACTACTCCTACTGATACTTCATTCTGGAGTTTATATACCTTAGGTCAGGGTATCCAAGGTCCTAGAGGTCCAATTGGACCACAAGGTCCAATAGGTCCAATCGGTCCACAAGGTGCTATTGGTCCAAGAGGTCCACAAGGTTCAAGAGGTCCTGCCGGATCATATCAAACAGGTGGTATATCTACATCAATTCAATTACCGTGGGCCGCTGAAGCTACAGTAGGATTTAGCTCTGGATTTTTAACATCTTATTCAACTAGATAATAAAAAAATAAAAAGGTTTTTTAATGAAAATAGTTTTATATACAGGATATCAATCCACACATTGGAATCCCGATACACAATATAAAATAGGCTTAGGTGGTACAGAACAATGCGTTCTGTACCTCGCCTATCATTTAGCAGCATACCCAGGAAATGAAGTATGGGTAGTAGGAGATGTTATAGACGGAGATTTTGATAAAGTAAAATATAGATCCCTAGAAAACTTTAAAAAAGAAGTACAATCAGTAGATACTATTATTGCTACTTCTTATATCCACTATTTACTCGAATTTGAAGATATAGAATATAAAAATTCAATATTCTGGGCCCATAACACTGATTACTTTACATATTGGAGGGGAGAAGAAATAGAAAATCATAGAGAATTACTATTACATCCTAAACTTGATCATATAATTTGTTTAACCTATTGGCATAAAGACAAATTTGCTGAACAATTCCCAGAAGCTTTAGATAAAATTCAAGTTATAGGCAATGGTATTTATAAAGATGCTTTTGTAAACGTATGGCCCAAACCTAAAAAAGTAAATGGAAAATTACTCCCAGGTGATCCTCTACACAATATTAAAATCCAAAATAGATACATTTATAGTTCTCATGCTGAACGAGGTTTAGGTCGCTTATTAGAAGAATGGCCTTCTATTTTAGAAAACACCCCAGATGCTACTTTAAAAGTAGCAACCCCAGCATACGGTTTAGAATATTTTAATCTTTATTTTAAAGATTGGGTAGATAGCTTGGAAGGAGTTGAATTTGTTGGTACATTATCCCAATCTGAACTATACAATTTAATGGCTGTTAGTCAATATTGGTATTACCCTTCGGAATATGAAGAAACTTTTTGTATAACAGCATTAGAAATGTTAGGACATAAAGTTCAACCTATAACTTGGGAATGGGGAGGATTAAAAGAAACTTTACAAGGTTTTAATACTAAAAATATTTATGAAAGTATAAATTGGAATTTAGTTAAATCTTATTTATATTATAAGGACTGGAAAGTTGTTGTAAGAGATCATTGGTTACCATTAATAACAAGGTTAAATATGAAAATAGATTATTTTTACGTTTTAAGTATAAATGAAACAGAAGAACTACGAGAAAAATGTGCAAACATTGACCTCCCAGAACCAACTCCTTACTGGATTAAACCTGGTTTTGATGCTCGTAGTCCTTTATTTCCTGAAGTCTTAAAGAAATTTGGAGTAAATAAACACCCAAGATGGATTCTTGATACCCCTAATGAATGGTGGGCACGTGATGTAATGGATGGGGAAGTTGGTTGTTCTCTTTCTCACGTTGATGCTTGGGTAGATGCATATGCTAAAGATCACGATGTAGCTATTATTTTTGAAGATGATTTTGATCAAGTATCTCAAGTACCTTGGGATCAAGTGCAACAATTATTAGATATGGAGTACGATTTAATTTATTTAGGTCGTAACGCTTTAAAACCCGAACTTGAAAAACAAATCCCAGGCATAGTAGGGTGGGTTGAACCCGATTATTCATATAATGCTCACGCTTATATTCTTTCAAAACGAGGAATTCAAATCCTTGTAGAAGAATATTTAGAGCAATTTAAAAATGAAATTTTTGCTATGGATGAATTTTTACCTATTACATATGGTATGACTCATCGTCAAGAAATTCTAAGTGAATATAATGGTAAAACACGTTTAAAAGCTGCTGCTCCTGTTGTTAATTATTTTGAACAAAAAGAAAGTCCTGGTTTAACTTTTTATGTTAGACCTGATGAAAACTTACCTGAGATTAAACAATCACAAGATTGGAATTCTTGGTGTGATAAGTATATTAATCCTCATATTAGAAAAGGTCAATACCGTTTAATGGTAGATGAAATTGCTCCTAACGTAATTGAATTCCCATTATTTACTAAAAAATTCTGTAAAGAAATTATTGAATTAGCTGAAAAAAGTGAATGGGTAACTGATAGACATGCTTTTTATCCTACAACTGACCAAACAATGGAAAGTTTAGGTATGCAAGATATTTACCAAAAAGTATTAGAAGAATTTGTATACCCAGTTTGGATTTGGTTTTGGGAATTACAAGGTGATACTTGGAAAACTTTAGGCAGTGAAAACTTTATTGCTAAGTACGATACTTTAAATCAGGGTAGTTTAGACTTGCATCACGACGATTCTGTTATTACATTAAATCTAAGATTAAATGATGAATTTAAAGGTGGAGGTACCTATTTACCCAAATATCAAAAAACAGTACAACCACGTAAAGTAGGTAATGTAATGGCTCATCCTGGAGTAGTTACTCATTTACATGGTGGTCGTCCTGTTGAAAAAGGAACAAGATATATTTTAGTAACTTTTACACGTAAATAAATGGATACATGCTATACATTTCCCCTAGATTGGGATAAACAAGTAAATCAAACCAACTATTATTGGTTTGCTGAGGGATTTACTCCTCAAGAATTAGTTGAAGTAGAAAAACTTACTACTAGTTTAAATTTTCAACAAGGTATTACTGAAAAAGGTAGCCAAGATCAAGGTGAAGGTTTAGAATCTCGTAACTCAATGATTAAATGGGTTCCTTTTAGTGAAGAAACTAAATGGATTTATGATAAAATTGGGGACTTAGCTATGGAAGCTAATGACGAGATGTTTAAATTTGACCTAAGTCATATGCCTGAAAACATCCAATACACAGAATATTATGCTACAAACCAAGGTCATTACGATTGGCATATGGATATTGGAGCTGAAGGATTTATGAAATTCCGTAAAATCTCAGTTACAGTACAATTATCAGGTCCTGATGAATACGATGGAGGTGATTTACAACTTTGGCAGGGTGGTCAATACCCAACAACAGCCCCTCGTGGTAAAGGTAATGTTGTAATTTTCCCATCATTTATGATGCATAGAGTTACTCCTGTAACTCGTGGTACACGTAAATCATTTGTACTTTGGTTAGGAGGAGGTCATTATAGATAATGAAGATAGCTATTTGTATTAGTGGTCAACCCCGTAATTACGAACAAGGTTATTACGAGTTAAAAAAATGGTTTCTTGACAAGTATGATTGCGATATTTACATTCATACTTGGAAAGATTCTGTTATGGAGGCGGGTCACAAATATGTTAAAGAAAGAACATACGAATTTACAGATAAAGACTATGATCGCATAATTGATCTATATAAACCCAAAACTTGGCACTTTCAAAAACCCATCCCATTTGATGAAACTAATATTAAAGGTCCTCATATTGGGTATAAATTAAATAGTACTTTAAGTGCATCTTATTCAATACATGCTTGTTATAAATTAGTAAAAGACTGGGGAATCGATTACGATCTTGTTATTAGAACTAGATTTGATTTAGAATTCACAAATTATATCTCCCCAGAATGTTTATTTTTAAAAGATTTATCTTTACTAGACCCTAATAAATTAAATGTATTTGAATACCCTAAAACAGAAGAAGGATACCCAACAAGACTATCAGAAGTTGACGATTTATTTGCCGTAAGTTCGCCAGAAATAGCCAATATTTACGCCGACTATTTTAGTTACGTGATATCCTATATCTACATGAACCCCGATTATATTTCGTGGTTAGATGAACACATTTCAGAGAATGCTGATCCCATCTATCCTGAAAGTTTATTAAAATATCATTTAGTAACTAATGGAGTAGAAATAAACCCTGTCAATAGTTTAACAGAACATTTTACAGCTAACATATTACGATGAAAATAGCAATATTAGTTAGTGGTCAACCACGTCGATATAGAAATGGGTTCTATGAACTAAAAAAATGGTTTATGGACCGTTATGACTGTGATGTATATTTACACGCTTGGGATGCTCCTCAATTTCACAAATATAATTTTTTTGATGGGGGTAATCTCCAACACGTTTATGAAAACGATAACAGTACCTATGATAATTTAGTCGAATGGTATAAACCCAAAAATTATCTATTTGAACCAGCTATTCAATTTGATGGTGCTGACTTAAAAGGTCCTAATAATCAACGTTTAAATTCACAAATGGGTATGTGGATGTCTTTAAAACGCGCTTGGGATTTAATGGAAGAATCAGGCATTAAATATGATTTAGTTATCAAAACTAGATACGATCTATTATTTACTCATAGAGTAGCTAATAATTGTCCTTTATTAGAAGACGTTACCAAATACGATCCAAATTTTATTCATTACTTTGAATACCCCCCACATTGGAAAATGGCAGATCAACTAAATGATACATTTGCTTTAGGTGGATATGATTTAATGAAAATTTACTGTAACGTGTTTACCCACATGCTACGTATTATATTTGTAGATCCTGAATACTACCAGTTTTATACAGATATGTTTATTAATGAAACACTAATTGCTCAACATTTAAGAAATAATAATGTTCCTCTTAAACCTATTTGGCACGGATTCAACGGAACTCGTGGTATAGATGGTGGTTGTGAAATAATGAGATAATATGAAAGAAACAAAAGTTTTTGCTCACGGTGCTTACATAGGCACTACAGGTTATGCTAATCATACCCGTGATTTTTTTAGACATTTATCTAAATTAACTCCTATAAAAGTTAGGAATTATACTGTAGGTAAAACTTGGGAAGGTCAAAAAGATGAACCCCATAATAAAGAACCTTATATTAATATTGTAGATAAAAATTTGTTAGTAGAACAGACTTTAACTGTAGCTGATAATAAAAGAGAAGATTTTCCTATATATACTAAATATCAAAATGAATTCGATCATGATGTTAATTTAGTATTAATGGAAACTAACCATCATTATTTTTATGATTATTATAAAGGTCCTAAAATTGCTTATAATGTATGGGAATCAACCCTCCAACCAGAACAATTTTTTAACCGATTAAAAACATTTGATCAAATTTGGGTACCATCAAAATGGCAAGCTGAGTGTACTATTAATCAAGGTATACCTGCTGAAAAAGTTAAAGTAGTACCTGAGGGAGTAGATATACATACTTTCTATCCAGAAGACCCCCAAACCACTTTAGATTATGTAGATGGTAGATTTAAATTTATTTTATTCGGTAGATGGGAATATAGGAAATCTACTCAAGAAATTATTGAAACCTTCCTTAAAACTTTTACTCCCGATGAACCTGTAGATTTAATACTATCAGCTGATAACCCTTATGCTATTGACGGTTTAGAATCAACTGAAAATCGTTTAAAACATTTTGGTTTAGAAGACCCACGTATTAAAATTAAACATTTTCCTTCACGTGAGGATTACATTACATATATTAAAAATGGTCATGTATTTTTGTCTTGTGCTCGTAGTGAAGGGTGGAATTTACCCCTTATTGAAGCAATGGCATGTGGAACCCCTTCTATATACTCAAATTGTTCAGGTCAACTTGAATTTGCTCAAAACAGAGGGCTACCAGTAAAAATTAAAGAAGAAAAACTAAATCCTGATAATGTAGGTAATTATTACGAACCTGATTTTGAAGATTTAGCTCGTGTAATGCGTGATGCTTTTGAAAATTACACAGACCATAAAAAACGTGCTTTAGAAGAGGCAAAATTAATCCATCGTGACTTTAATTGGGATAATGTAGCTAAAATTGGACATGATACTTTACAAGATTTTGTAGATAATTACCAAGAATCAGAAGACGATAATATTATTAGTGTTAATTATATTAGAAAACCTAAAGTAGAAATTCTAGGAGATAAATCTGCTGAATATGAAGTAGAATTTATCAATGGTGATACTAATGAAGTTATCCACAAGCAAGTTATTAATAACAATATGTGGACTCAGTGTAATAAAGAATATTATATTCCATGGGTAATAAAAGTAAACGGGGAAGAAGTTTCTCGTTTAAATCTAGAAGGACAACGTGTATTAATTTCATTAGACTCTAAATCTATAGGTGATACTATTGGTTGGGTACCCTACACAGTTGAATTTGCTAAAAAACACAAATGTAAAGTAGTTCTATCAACCTTCCATAACCATTGGTTTAAAAACCTCCCAGAATATAAAGATATAGAATGGATGGAACCTGGAAATTCTACAGGATGTGTTGCTCATTATAAAATAGGATGGTTTAGAGATGAAAATGGTGGATGGAAAAATTTTGATGCTCATCCTCGTCAATGTAATACTATCCCTATGCAGGCTACTGCTACTGATATATTAGGGTTAGAATATAAAGAATTAAACTATGGGTTAGATTTTCCTAAAGGTCAAAGACCTATTAAAGGAAAATATGCTGTAATAGGACCTAATGCTACCGCAGGATGTAAAGAATGGAATTATAATCATTGGGTAGTATTATCTAAATTATTAAATCAAGCAGGTTATACTGTAATATCCTTAACTAAAGATGAATTTAAAATTAATGGTGTTATAAATCATTGGGGTCAATCTATGGATTTTGTAGCCAATTATTTATACCATGCTGATTTATTTATAGGTTTAGGTTCTGGATTATCATGGTTTAATTGGGCGCTAGGAAAACATACAATCATGATTAATGGATTTAGTGAAAAAAATCATGAATTTACTTCTAAAATTACTAGGGTTTATAATGAAAATGTATGTTTTCCATGTTGGACTAACCCAAATTTTGCATTTGATGCTGGTGATTGGAATTGGTGCCCTATTTGGAAAGGAACAGATAAACAACATATTTGTCAAAAATCAATAACCCCCCATCAAGTATTTCAAGTAATTAAAAGACGTATAAAAAAATGAACCGAGTTAGTATTATCAACTTAATCCAAGAAAAATATAATTTTTCAAATTATTTAGAAATAGGAGTAAGACGTACTGAAGACTGTTTTGACCATGTAAAATGTTCTACCAAACACTCTGTGGACCCAGGATTCGAAAACCCAAATAATCCCGCAACCTACCCTTTTACTTCAGATGAATTTTTCCTAAAATTAAAATCTAACCAATTAGATCTTCCTTTAGATTATAAATGGGATATAATTTTTATTGACGGGTTACATTTAGCTCCTCAAGTAGAAAAAGACATTTTAAATTCATTAGAACATTTATCTGAAAACGGTATTATAGTATTACATGACTGTAATCCTTTTTTATATGAAAGCAATTATACAAGATTAATTGAGGACTATTGGAATCAAGCTTGGAATGGTACTGTATGGAAACCTATTTACAAATTAAGAACATCAAGACCGGACTTAAGTGTTTGTACTGTTAATGTTGATGAAGGAGTAGGATTAATTAAAAGAGGTTCTCAAGAATTAATTCCTTTTAACAATCCATATTTTGAATATAAAGTATTTCAAAAAGAAGTAAAAACAGCTTTAAATACAATTGATTATTCTCAAATTAATGATTGGTTAAATTCTGAAGTTAATATATAATGAAAAAGTTAGCTTTAATTAATACTTATTGTAATAATTGGGAAAGGTTAAATTTATTACATAATAATATTCTTAAACTAAAAGAATTAAACATAGATTCATTAGTTTACAGCCCACTTCCTCTTCCTAAAGAAATTACAGAAATAGCTGATTATACCATTACCACTAAGGAAAACCCAGTACTATACATGCCTGAAAGAGGCATGAATCAATGGAGAGTTTTATATAATTCTAAAGTAAAAACCACTACAATCTCACCTGACTACGGGTGGGCTAGTGTCTACCAATATAAAAAATTAATTGAATTTGCTTCTACATTAGATTACGATCATTATTTTCCTTTTATATACGATTTAGAATTTGATTCCGAAATTATTAATACTTTTCAAAATCCTCACCCTAAACTATTTTTTCCATCACCTAAATCTCAAGTTTCAAAAGTAGGAAATAATTTTTTATCTATTTCAAAAGAAAATGCTTTAAAAACTTTACCTTTATTTGATAAAGAAATTTATAAAAAAGTTTGTACTATGACTATAGCTGAAAAGTTTATGGAACATATATGCGAACACATATCAGGTGAAATTTCAGAACATCTTACAACTGATAAAATTCACGAAATTAATAATGTTTGGGATTTTATCCCAGAAACACCTGAAATTAATTTATTTATTAACAATAAAGATGAATTTAAGTTTTATTTTTATAATATAAAAGATCAAAATCAAGAAATAGAACTTCTAATAAATGGTCAAAAATTTAATTATTTGATAGAACACCACGAAGAATATTTTACACCTGAAGTTGGTTTAGAAGAATCTAATATTGTACTTATTAAGTATAAAAACCAAACTTTTAATATTTCAAAATATTTTCAACCTGAGTACAAATACCAACATTATACAGAACTTTTATAATATTTATCATCATGGAAAAAATGTTTTTAACAGAAGACGAAAAAAAACAATTAATAGATCTTCAAACTAAAGAAACAGAAATTTTAAACAAAATAGGAGAACTAGAAGTAAACTTAAAATTACTAACTTCTCAAAAAGAAACTAAAATTCAAGAAGCTACTAAACTTAACGAGCAAAAAACTAAAATAGCTCAACAATTGCAAGATAAGTATGGTGAAGGTTCTATCAATTTAGAGACGGGAGAGTTTACAAAGATAAGTTGATTTTTGAATTCTCTTCTAATATTTATAACAAAACATAACCTTATAGGCAATGGCAGAAACATTAATCTCACCTGGTGTATTAGCAAGAGAAAACGACCAGTCATTTATCACGCAGCAACCCGTAACAGTGGGCGCTGCTATCGTAGGTCCTACAGTTAAAGGTCCTGTAGAAATCCCTACGTTAGTAACTTCATATTCAGATTACCAAAATCGTTTTGGAACTACTTTTACAAGCGCAAGTGAGAATTTTACATTTCTTACTTCAATTTCAGCTTATAATTATTTCCAAAATGGTGGTGAAACTTTACTAGTAACAAGAGTAGTATCTGGTTCCTCAGATTGGGATTATGCTAGTGCTAAGATATATACTTCAGCAAGTATTTCTGAATCATTTGCAGCTTCTAACGCGGCACTCCTTACAGCATCCTTTACTTTAGAAGTTATTGACAAAGGTAAATTGTTTAACAACTCAGGTTCAGCAGGTTCTCTTATAACAAATGGCTCAGGGTCATTAATTTCAGGATCTAACGAAAATATTAGATGGGAAATTCAAAATCCTTCTAAAACTAATGGTACTTTTGATTTATTAATTAGAAGAGGTGACGATAATTACAATAATAAAATTGTTTTAGAAACTTGGACTGGGTTATCTTTAGACCCAAAACAAGATAATTATATCTCTAAAGTAATTGGTGATCAATATTATAATTACGTAGCAAGTGAAAATTACATTGCTATTACGGGTTCATACAGAAATGCATCTCGTTACGTAAGAATAGCATCTGTAACTTCTAAAACTCCAAATTACTTCGATAACGCAGGTAATGCTAAAAATGAGTATACGGGGTCAATTCCATTAGCAGGCAGTGGCTCAGTTAGTGGTGCTAATACTACAGGTTATATAGGTGGTACCTTTACGGGTGGTACTGGTAGTGTAATCTCTGAGGAGGGTGCTAACAATATGTACAATAATATTGGATCTGGAACTAATAAAATTACTCAAGGTTTAGAAGGTAGTGATTATACTGATATGTTAAATCTTCTTTCAAACCAAGACGATTATGCATACAACGTACTAGTAACCCCAGGTTTAATTAACTCAAAACATACCTCACAAATTAGTACAGCATTACTTAATACTCAAGGAAGAGGAGACGCAATTTATGTATTAGATTTAGAAACCTATGGTGCTACTATTTCTAATGTTGAAACACAAGCTAACTCTAGAAATAGCTCATATGGTGCTGCTTACTGGCCTTGGTTACAAACTATCGACCCTGATACAGGTGACCAAGTATGGGTACCAGCTTCGACAATGATTCCGGGGGTTTACGCGTTTAACGACAATGCCTCTGAACCATGGTTCGCTCCGGCGGGTATCAATAGAGGTGGTTTAACTACGGTAATTCGTCCTGAAAGAAAATTATCTCAATCTAACAGAGATACTTTATACTCAGCTAAAGTTAACCCAATTGCTTCATTCCCAGGTGTTGGAACTGTAGTATACGGTCAGAAAACATTACAAAGACAAGCTTCTGCTTTAGATAGAGTAAATGTTAGAAGATTATTAATTCAATTAAAAGGCTACATTGGTCAAGTTGCTAAAAACTTAGTATTCGAACAAAATACTGCTGCTACAAGAAATAGCTTCTTAAGTATAGTTAACCCATACTTAGAGTCAGTAGTTCAAAGACAAGGTTTATATGCGTTCAAAGTAGTAATGGATGAAAGTAATAACACTCCAGATGTAATCGATAGAAATCAGATGGTAGGTACTATTTACTTACAACCAACTAAAACAGCTGAATTCATATTATTAGACTTTAACTTATTACCAACGGGAGCTACATTCCCATCATAAGAATTTAAAGTTCGAATATTTATAATAGAATAAAATAGATAACAATGGCAGTATTAGATCCTAACGAAATATTTTTTACAGCGTTTGAGCCAAAACAAACGAATAGATTTATCATGTATATTGATGGTACCCCAACATTCATGGTAAAAGGTGTTGGAGCTGTAACATTAACTCAAGGTTCTGTACCTTTAAACCACATTAACGTACAACGTTTCGTGAAAGGTAAAACAGTATGGAACCCTATCCAGTTTACATTATTTGATCCAATTACACCTTCAGGTGCACAAGCTGTAATGGAGTGGGTACGTTTACACCACGAATCAGTAACAGGCCGTGATGGTTATAGTGACTTCTATAAGAAAGACTTAACTTTCAACGTATTAGGCCCTGTTGGTGATGTAGTTTCAGAATGGATTATTAAAGGTGCTTTAATTACTGACGCTAATTTTGGTGATTACAACTGGGATACTGTCGATCAGGCTGTAAACATCACAATGACTGTACAACCAGATTACTGTGTATTAAACTTCTAAAAGAGTTTACATATTTTTTTAAAGAGAGCTTGGCTTCGGTTAAGCTCTTTTTTATCGTTATATTTATACTCGAATAAAGTTATTACTAATAAAAGATATGGAATTTAAATTACCAACAGAAATTGTTAAATTACCTTCACAAGGTTTAATTTATCCTGAATCTAACCCCCTTTCTTCGGGTGAAGTCGAAGTTAAATACATGACTGCAAAAGAAGAAGATATCCTTACAAACTCTAATTATATCAATGACGGTACAGTATTAGACCGTTTAATGAAATCCCTTATTGTAAGTGATATTAATTACGATGATTTAATTATTGGTGATAAAAATGCTATTATGGTAGCATCTCGTATCTTAGGCTATGGTAAAAATTACTCTTTTATCTACGATGGTGAAGAGTATACAGTAGATTTAACTCAATTAGAAAATAAAGAACTTAACTTAGATTTATTTAAAAATAGAGAAAATCGTTTTAGTTTTACTTTACCTTCTACAGACGTAACTATTGAGTTTAAAATTCTTACTCATGGTGATGAAAAAAGAATCACAGAAGAAGTAAAGAGTTTAAAGAAAATCAACTCAGAATCCTCTCCCGAACTTACAACTCGTTTAAAATACATGATCCTTTCTGTAAATGGAAGTACAGAAAAAAAAGACATTCGAGAATTTGTCGATAATTATCTCCTAGCTCAGGATGCTAGGGCATTTAGAGCTTATTTGAACGAATTGCAACCTGATGTTGACCTTACTTTTTTTCGTAGACGAACTGAAAGTAAAACACAGATTCCCATTGGACTTAGCTTTTTTTGGCCTGATATCTGAGAAAGCAGCCGAAATTAGAAAACTTATTCTTACAGAAGTCCATGAAATAGTATTTCATGGTAATGGAGGTTATATTTGGAGTGAAGTATATAATATGCCTATATACTTAAGGAGATTTACTTTAGCTAAACTTAGAGAATATTACGATAACCAAGTTAAAGCATCCCAACCCAAAGATCCTAACAAACAAACCTTAGTAGACCCCTCAGGAAAGGTTAATGTTAAACAATTTAAATCTGTAAATTCTAAATATAAGTAAAATTGTATTTGTTAATATTTATTACATATACATTATATTATGGCAGGACTAGGAGATAATTTTAAAAAAGCAAACGAGGAAGCTAAAAAAATAAACGAAGAATTAGTTTATATTTTAGACGCTATCCAATCTATTGGTGCTAATTTAAACAATGCTTTCTCAGATGCAGTTGATAAAGCTGTTGAATTAGAAAAAGTTAGTGAAAGTCTTGGTGATATTCTTAAAAGAGGTTATAGTAAAGACCTTAAAGATATTGCTAAAATTTCTGAAGATCTTATTAAGGCTAATGCTAAACAACAAGCTGGAATTTTAAAATACTCAGAATTACAACGCCTTCAAAACAAATTACTAGAAGCTAAAGCAATTAAAGAAGCTCGATTTAATCAAGCTAAAATTAATGGTATTGAACTTAGTGAAGAAGAAACTAAGGAGCTTGAAAAGCAAACTCAAGAAATTGAAAAACAGCTAGCATTATTAAACAAAAAGGCAAGAAGTAGAGGATTTTTCTTAGATGCTTTTGATGAATTATTTGGAGATAAATTAAAAAAATTCAACGAAAAAGACCTTGGAATTCTAGTCTTACAACAAATGGGCAAAGCCATAAAATCAGCCGATACTAATGTAGCTGATTTTGGTAAAGCATTTGGTATTACTCGTGGAGAAGCCCTTAGATTTAATACTGAAATAGCTAAAAGTTCTTTAAAAGCTAGAACATTAGGAGTTAACCTAAACTCAGTTAAAGAAGCTATATTTGAAGTAAACAAAGCTTTAGGAGGAACTGCTTTTGCTTTTGAAGAAGATTTAAGAAACGATGTAGCTTTTCTACAAAAACGATTAGGCCTTTCAGCTGAAGAAGCAGCTAATCTAGCAATTGAATCTTTAAGTTCAGGTAGAGCTATTAGAGATGAAATAGTTCCTAATACTGAAAAAGTAATAAGAAATATTAAAACCTCTACTGGGGTTGCCTTATCATTTAGAGATGTTTTACAAGACGCTGCTAAAGTATCAGGTGCTCTTAGATTAACCTTAGAAGCCCTCCCAGATGGAGTTGTTAACGCTACAGCAAAAGCTAAAGCTTTAGGAACTGAACTTGGAACTATTAGACAAATCCAAAAAGATTTTTTAGATATTGAAAGTTCAATTACTAAACAAATCCAAGCCCAAGTATTAACCGGAAAAGAACTTAATCTAGAACAAGCTAGATATTATGCTTTAACCAATAATGTTGATGGGTTAATAGGAGAAATAGAAAAAAATCTAGGCTCTATTGAAGAGTTCCAACGTATGAATGTCTTCCAACAAGATGCTCTAGCACAAGCTATAGGTCTTACAGACGATATGTACGCTGAAATTCTTAGAAAGAACGAATCTATTAATAATTCTTTAGAAACAGCAGTTGAAACACAAGGAGAATCTATAGCTAAAAATTCTAGTATGCTTAGTGTACAGGATCAGTTAGTAGAATCTTTAAATATGTTAAACACTACATTACAAACTTTAACTGGATTTTTAGGCGCAGCAGCTTTAGCAGCAGCTTTACTAAATCCTTTTGGAGCTGCTTTTGGTTTAGCAGCACGTATTGGAGTAGGAGCTTTAGGAGTAGGGGCAATAGGAACAGCAGGAGCTGGACTAATTCCAACAGGAGATTTAAGAATAGATCCAAATGGTGGGCCTATTGTAGCTTCACCCCAACAAGGAGCTATCTACCAAGGTAAACGTAGTGATGCCCTAGCAATGGGCCCAGGTGGCGGAAACAACCAAGAAGTAGTTTCAGCTATTAAACAATTAGGATCTGATATGAAAAATATGAAACTTCAACTTGCTATGGATAGTAGGAACTTAAACGATGCTATGATGACTTCTGGAGTTTCTTATTTAAGCTAATATTTATAATAAAATAATACTATGGGACTTTACGACAAATTTAAAAACCAAGATACTACTCTCCACAAATATGATGGGAGAACCCCAGGTCAACCTAACCATGAAGGTGCTACAGCACAATCTAAATTACATGCTTTTAACAACCAACCTGGATATTCTTTAGATGGTGCTTTTGATCCTGATGTAAGAAAATACGATGCTTCTTACGATAATGGTAAAGCTATTATTCTTCCTAGACCAAGTAAATTAGATTTAAACGGTAAAACTCCTAAAGGATATGCTAATCCTGAAGGTATTCAATACTCTGGTAGAAATTTAGATTTAACCAATTAATTAAATGCCTTTAATTGATCTAAAGACCAACCTTAAATCCTTAAAGTATGGTAAGGATAGACCAGGTGGGGGATCAAGTAGTCAACCGTTTATAGTTCAACAAAATCTTGATGCTATAACCACAGAAGACTTGGGCCGCACTGGTGGTCCTGACTTTGTCCTTCGAGGTGGTACTTTAGTCCCTACACGCTCAGCAGAAGATTTTTCTAGGTTATTTAAACTATTTACAGAAACTCCTGTAGGTAGTGGATTTACTATAAAACAAAATCTTTTATCTCGTATAGGAACAGATATGGATGGTGGTTATCCAATTTTAGCTGCACCCATAAAACTTCTTAACGGTCCCTTAAATCAAGGAATTTATACTCCTTTATCTACATGGCTCCAAGCTTTAGGTAATGCTGAAGGTTTACATTTATATAAACAAGGTTTAAATCCATTTACTGGAGGTCCTAAATATACTACTATGATAGCTCCATTTGGTGCTGAAGAAGTAGGTATTAAAAATAAAAATCTAAATAGATTAGTTTATCTATACAAAGATAAAGTAGCTTCTAGATCAGGCTCAAGTGACACAGTTTTATTTACTTATGGCGGTGGTCCTGGTTCTATTTTAGGTATAGGTAAAACTAATATTAAAACCGCTAGCGATAGAACACCTTTTATTGGATTTGGAAGAGATAAATCAATTAAATATACTACTTTTAGTCAACTCCAACTAGAAAATCTTTCAACTAGCTTTGCATTCGCTACCCAATTTTCAGCATTTGGTATATCTCAACCTTTTGTAGTAGGATCAGGTGGTGTTACTACAGTTCAAGATTTTAGAAAATTCCTTTCAGATAAACCTAAATCTTTAATTTCAGATTCACCTGACTATCTCCGCCAAAATATTGAACAAAGAGTTAATTTAGGTGATCCTGGTAAACGTGATGTAGATAGAAGTAACTATACTAGAGGTATAGTAGATCCTGTAACTAAAAAACCTCAACCACTAGATAGAACTAACGCTTTTTACCTTTATAAAAGTGGTCAAGTAACTACTGATAAACGTAAAAACGATTTAGTTAAATTTAGAATAGCTACTATAGATAATAACAATCCATCTCAAGCTGTATTTGCCCACTTTAGAGCATATATCAACTCATTCACAGATAGTATGAGAGGAAGTTGGAATAGCTTTAAATATTTAGGTAGAGGTGAAGATTTCTTTACATATCAAGGATATTCAAACACTGTAGACATGAGTTTTACAGTAGTAGCCCAATCTATCCAGGAACTATCTATTATGTTCCAAAAATTAAACTATTTAAAATCATCATTAGCCCCAGATTACTCAGATTCGGGTTATATGAGAGGTAACATCCATCGTTTATCTTTAGGAGGATATTTTTATGAAACCCCCGGTATTATAGAAGCTTTAACTTATGTTATCCCTAACGATACTACTTGGGAAATTGGTATACCAGCTTCTAGAGAACAATCTACAGAAGCTCAAGGTAGTAATGGATTCACAGATAGTGCTGTAAAAGAATTACCTCATAGAATTGAGGTTTCTATGACGTTTAGACCTATTTATAAATTCCTCCCAGAAAAAGTAAAAGATATAAACGCAGCTGGGAATATTAAACAAAGATTCATATCATTAGAAGATAGTTTAAATGGAAATAATTTATATGCTAATGGAGTAGCTAATGTTTATAGGGCTAAAGATCACCAAATTATAGGTAATTCTCAAAATCAAGTTACTCCACAACCAACCCAAGATCAATTAGATCAATTAGAAGCAGCAATTAGAGGAAATCAAATATTAGGAAGTGAAGGATTTTAAATAATGGATAGATATCAAGACATACCAATCACTAAAGATTTAGAAGGTACT
>Ga0208767_1000216_pt1 | contig 42769 bp, 54 predicted proteins | sample VirMetDEL_Mar_21_FD_184514 | JGI IMG/M metagenome (GOLD analysis project Ga0208767, IMG submission 184514) | Aqueous microbial communities from the Delaware River and Bay under freshwater to marine salinity gradient to study organic matter... | ecosystem: Environmental > Aquatic > Marine >...
CGATTGCAAATCATTTTTACGAGCAAGGTAAGGCAGATGCAGTTAAGGATATTGAAAGATCTTCTAAGAATATTTCAAATGAACCTGGCCGCAATTCACCTGAAAATGTTTTCGTAAATGGATTAAAAGTTAAAGCTGTAAATGGTGTGGATAGTTCTAAATTAAAAATCAAGCGTAAAGCTTAAACTTAAAAACTAAATTAAAATGGCACTTACACCTGCAAATTATTCGTTGTTGCCAACTCAAAGTAAAACTTTGTCAACTACGAATTATATTGATTTTACTAGCGGAGCTGGTAATGACTTCTCTCAGCAGTATCTCCCAGAGATTTACGAAGCTGAGGCTGAGCGTTATGGCAACCGCACCGTTTCTGGTTTCCTCCGTATGGTTGGAGCAGAAATGCCTATGACTTCTGATCAAGTTGTTTGGTCAGAACAAAACAGACTTCACATTGCATACCGCGATAGCGCTACTGCAAACCAAGAAGTTACTATGAATACAACCGCGGCACTTGGTGTTATTACACTTGGTACTGATCTTGCTAATGTTATTAGAGTTGGTAATACAATTTTAATTGAGGATGCAACAACTAACGCAACAGCAAAAGCATATGTTACTGCTGTTTCTGGTCAAACATTTAGCTGTTATAACTATGCTGGTACTTCTTGGACTGGTTTTGGTGGAACCGCTACTGATGACGTAAATGTATTTGTTTACGGATCTGAGTTCATTAAAGGATCTTCAGCAATGGCAGGATCAGTTTATCCTTCTTTTACTCAATACAGCAACAAGCCTATCATTATCAAGGACTTCTATGAAGTAACTGGTTCTGATGCTTCTCAAATTGGTTGGGTTGAAGTAACTGACGAGTCTGGAACCTCTGGATACCTTTGGTATCTTAAGGGTGAAGGAGAAGCAAGACTTCGCTACCAAGATTATCTTGAAATGGCTGTAGTTGAAGGCGAAACTGCTAATAACGCTAACCTTGCAAGTATTAATATCGAAGGTACTGAAGGTCTTTTCGCTGCGGTTGAAAGTCGTGGTAACGTTTTCACTAACTTCACTGGAGCAACTGGCCTTTCTGATTTTGATACTATTCTTCAGCGTCTTGACAAAGAAGGATCTATTGAAGAAAACATGCTTTTCTTGAATCGTGAGGTTTCTCTTGACTTTGATGACATGCTTTCTTTCGTTAATAGCGCTTACTCTGGCGGATCTTCTTACGGAGTATTTGAAAATAGCGAAGAAATGGCGTTGAATCTTGGATTCTCTGGTTTCCGTAGAGGTTCTTATGATTTCTATAAGACTGATTGGAAATACTTGAACGATGCTTCAACTAGAGGTATGATTACAGACATCGAAGGAGTACTTGTTCCTGCTGGTACTTCAACTGTTTATGATCAAATGCTTGGTACTAACATTCGTCGTCCATTCTTACACGTACGTTATCGTGCTTCTGAGACTGATGATAGAAGAATCAAGACTTGGTTGACTGGATCAGTTGGTGGTGTTTACACCAGTGGAGATGACGTGATGCAAGTTAACTTCTTGTCTGAGCGTTGTTTGGTAACTCAAGCTGCGAACAACTTCGTATTGTTTAAGGCATCTTAATTATTAATTTTAAAAATATATAAAAAATGCAACCGATTAAGATTACTTATAATACAGACAATATTGGAATTATTCCAGTTGAAGGTTTGATTAAATATGTGGCAAGCAATGGTAGCAATAATATTGTATTCACTTATCTTAGTGGCGATACAATTACAGTTGGTATCACACTTGCTGACGCAGCTGCTGAATTAGCTCTTGAAGGAAGATTTACAAATCTTATTACTTTGTCACTCAATGCAGGGACAGATGCAAAAGGTTTGATTGAATATCCTTATAACGATACATTCACCACGCTTGCTTAATTATTATAAAACTTGGGGTCGCAATACGCGGCCTCAAGTTTCTTTTTTATTTATTTAATTATATTATATTATGGAACAAAAGAAAACAGCGGCAACTAAAAAACCAGCCGCAAAACAACCAACGCCAAAAGACGGTGTTACAATTCAAGAACCAGTAATTGCACCAAAAGTTATTACTGAACAACCTAAAAAAACTAATAATGAGTGGGAAATTAAAGATCGCTCATATTATTTGTTGAATGGTAAATCACCCTTAAGCTATTCAATTCCAAGTAGACATACAAGAAGAAAACCTCTTCTTTACTTTGATGAAGCTGCTGGTGAACAAAAAGAAATTAGATACGCATCTAATCAAAAGTCTCCTTTTGTTGATGAACAAGTTGGAGAAGCAACACTTGCTCATATTATTTTTGAGAATGGTGCACTTAGTGTTCCTAGACAAAATCAAGCATTGCAAAAGCTTCTTTCGCTTTATCATCCAATGAAAAATAAAGTTTACGCAGAATTTGATCCAGTTGGCGAAGCAAATGATGAACTTGATTTTATGGAGATTGAATTTGAAGCAATGGCTGCTGCCAAACAAATGGATATTGAAATGGCAGAAGCTATATTAAGAGCTGAGATTGGATCTAAAGTATCAACAATGAGTTCATCTGAACTTAAGCGAGATCTTTTCATTTTTGCTAAGAAAAATCCAATTTTGTTTATGGATCTAGCAAATGACGAAAATGTGCATCTCAGAAATGTTGCTGTAAAAGCTACAGAAGCAGGTATTATCAAATTGTCCGCAGATCAAAGAACATTTACCTGGGGAAGCAGTGATAGAAAACTAATTACTGTTCCATTTGATGAGCATCCATATTCTGCAATGGCATCATTCTTTAAGACAGATGAGGGCATGGAGGTTTTCTCAAACATTGAGAAAAAACTCTCATAATATGTGATTATACTTTATAGTAGTTAGGCCACCTTTAAGGTGGCTTAGCTTCTATAAATAATAAATAAACTATGGCGATAAATGTTAATCAAGTCTACAAGACTATACTATCAATACTAAATAAAGAGCAACGAGGATATATTACACCTGACGAGTTTAACAAACTAGCCACTCAGGTTCAGCTAGAAATGTTTGAAAATTATTCAGACGATCTGAACCAACTTGTACGCGTACCACAAACAGATATGGATTATTCTGATCGCGTTATGAACGTTGATGAGAAGCTATCTGTTTTTAAAAGATTTGGAACTGGAACATACGATAACTCTACAACACCAGCAACTCCATTTTTTACACTTCCAACAGATTTATATAGACTAGGCGCTGTTACCTATACTGGATTAAATAGCAAAGTGGTTGAATTACAACGTCAACAACGTAATGAGTTTTATAATATACAAAACTCTCCACTCACAGCATCAACACTAGATTTTCCTTCTTATTTGTATGAAAACGAAAGAATGTACGTTAGACCTACTAGCATAACAAGCAGTCTATCAGTTGATTATTTAAAAAAGCCAGATGATGTACGTTGGGGTTATAGTGTAGGTAGTCTTGGTCAATATGTATATGACTCAACAACCTATGGTGCAAATTTACTAAACACAGGCACAAGCACACTTACTGGTTCAATCACAACAGCATTAGCTGGTGGATCCGCAGGTACATATGCTAATCCATCATACACTGGTGGTAGTGGAACAGGTCTTGTTATGAGTATTACGGCAACCAATGCAACAACATGTACAATAGATGTAACAACAGCGGGAACTGGTTATGTTGTAGGAGATGTAATTACAATTGATGCTGCACAAGTTGGTGGCGGTAGTACTGGTCCAGTAATAACACTAACAGCTGCGAACTTTAATGGTAATAGTACGTACGGATCTACAAATGTTGAACTTCATGTTTCAGAAAGAGATGATTTCATTATTAATGTGTTGAAATATTGTGGCATTGTTATTAGAGATCCACAGGTGATTCAATTCGCAGCTAATGAGGCGCAAAAAGACGAAGTAACTGAAAAAAGATAATAGGATATGGAAATTCCAGGAACTGGCTTAATTAACGAAACTAACGAAGAGTATTACATTGGTCAAAAAGTATTTGATGTACAAGTAAGCCAAACTGAATTTACTACAGCGTTTAATACAGATCTCACTGATGGTATTGCCAATGAATATCCGCAAAACTATTATCTACAAACAAGTAGTGATAGCGGTGTAACATGGGTCACGGTTGCATCAGAGGTAAAAACTGGAACAACAAAAACCATTGTATCTGGAACAAACTCAGTGCCAGTTGCAATCACCGGCCCAATACTTGTGAGAGTTGCTTTGTTTATTACAGCAGCTGAAGATAACTATGGTGGATATGCCTTTATCAAGCTAGGTGATATTATAAACAACTTTTTAGTTGCGTATGTAGGCGCTGGAAAACTTGTACCAAGTGTAAAAAGAACTGATGTCATATTTCACGCTAAAAGAGGTTTGCAAGAATTTAGTTATGACACATTGAAAAGCGTTAAGTCACAAGAGTTTTCAATGCCAAGTAGTTTAAGCTTTCCGCTTCCACAAGACTATGTAAACTACGTAAGAGTTTCTGCTATTGATAATTTAGGTGTGCAACATATAATTTATCCAGCAAATAATCTCACAGTTAATCCATATGAAAGTCCACAGCAAGATAGTAGTGGTGATTATGTACAAGATGATTATGGAAAAAATATACAAGAAACATCGGTAACAGAGACTAATTGGAAGGCAAACGATACAAACCAGATTACAGGTATATTCAATGCTAATCTAGCTACCCAAGGATATGATTGGTGGGGTTATGGTTATGGATATGGGGTTGGTGGTTATGGTGGTTACTACGGAAGAAGATATGGTGCTTGGCCAGAGTGGACACAACAAAATGGTTGGTTTACAATAAATGGTAGAACAAATAGCTGGAACTTTTCTAGCAACCTTTTAAACAACACAATTGTTGTTAAGTATGTATCAGATGGCTTGGCTTATGATATGGACACTAGGGTGCCTAAAATGGCCGAGGAAGCAATGTATGCACATATCTTACATGCTATTGTGTCAACTAGATCTGGTCAACCAGAATATTTAGTAAGAAGATTAAAGCAAGAGAGATCTGCTAAACTAAGAAATGCAAAGATTAGACTTCAAAACTTGAAGCAAGATGAGATCATTCAAGTTATGAGAAATAAGTCTAAGATGATAAAACACTAATCTATGCCAGAGGTAAAAAATATCTTCCTAAAAGGGAAGATGAATCAAGATATTGATAGAAGATTACTACAAAATGGTGAGTATATAGAAGCGCGTAATGTCTCTATTACTGATTCTACCAATGGAAATGCTGGATCAATAGAAAACGTTGCTGGTAATGTATCTATAACTGATTTCAATGTCACTGGTATAAACCTTAATATTATTGGTTTTTATGCTGACAGGGCCAATGAAAGACTTTTTGTTTTTATAACAGACTGGAATGATACGTCTGTAGATCAAGTATCAAACTTTGCCCCTGCGACTTCTAACCATTATATCTGTATGTATGATCAAGTTTCTTCTACAGCGAGTACGTTGGTTAGTGGTAGATTTTTAAATTTTTCTAAGACACATCCAATGCTTGGTATTAATGTTTTAGAAGACATATTATTCTTTACAGATAATAGAAATCAACCGAGAAAAATAAATATTGATTTAGCTATTGCTGACACAGGTTATTATGATAAAGAAGATACTGTATCAGTATTAAAATATTTTCCATGGAACGCACCAAGACTGGTTAAACTAACCGGTAATGGTGATTTATTGGTCAACTCAGAATTATTGATCACAACCAATGATACTGGTATGGCTGATGGGACATATACTAACTCTGGATTAGGTGTCTCTGCATCTTCTACATCTGGATCTGGAACTGGTGCTACATTTGATGTAACCGTACTTGGTGGATCTGTTACTGAAATAAAAGTTAATGCTGTTGGTTCTGGTTATGCGGTTGGTGATACAGTAACATTTACTAGTGGTCTAGGGGCTGGAACATATACTATAGTTGGTACAATACTAACCGAGAACATGAATCAAGATGCAACAATGAAGGATTGTGTATCTGAAAATCTACCACTAACACAAGTTGTAACCGCAACAGCAATATCTACCACACAATTTACAGCTAATTATGCTATTAATTCAAATTGGGTTGGTTCGTTATTAACCACAACAAGATCTGGCACTAATATAATAACAGTTGAAGATGGTATATACGTTACAGCAGTCAGTGGTCTCACAATAACACATACTAATACAACGGCTAGTGGTAAAACAATAAATACGTTTGATGAGGTTACAATTGGTGCTAATCCATATTATGATGCTGATTTTGATGGCGATGTAGATTTTTTATCTAATAAATTTGTTAAGTTTAGTTATAGATTTAAGTTTGAAGATGGGGAACACTCATTAATAGCTCCATTTTCTCAAGCAGCATTTATACCAAAGCAAGATGGTTATTTTCTTGATGATACTTTTCCAACAGACGTCACAACAGAGGGTAGCGATGAAAATGACGCTATAAGAAGTACAATAATCGCATTTTTTGAAAATAAAGTAAACTGTATGGATCTTGTTATTGATATGCCAGAAGGTATTAATAATGTTGAAGATTTATACAATGAATTAAAGGTTGAGGCAATAGAGATTATATACAAGCAATCCGATCAAACATCGTTAAGGGTTGTTGATATAATTGAAAAAGATAATTTAGTCGGTATAACTGGTACACAGTACTCTTTTACATATAAGTCAGATTCTCCAATTAAAACGCTGCCTCAAGATGAGATAACAAGAGCCGCAGATAAAGCACCAATCAAAGCTCAAGCCCAAGAGGTAACTGGTAATAGAGTTATATATGGTAACTATGTTGCAAGAAGCGCTAGACCTAAAACATTGAATTATCAATTACAAGTAGGTGAGAAAAATGATATTGGAGTAAATAACTCTTTAAATAAAATAGAATATCCAACACACACATTAAAGCAAAATAGATCTTATAAAGTTGGTGTTGTTCTTTGCGATAAGTTTGGTAGACAATCAGATGTTATTACGTCTAATAATTCTACTATAAATAATGAATACAGAGGAGACATTCCACTATATGACTCTTCTGATATATATAGCGGTGATTCATTGAAAATTGTATTTAACAGTGAAATACCATCAACTATAAATAAACTTGGATATGTTGGTTTATATAGTGATACAAATCCTACTGGTTGGTATAGTTATAAAGTAGTGGTTCAACAACAAGAACAAGATTACTATAATATATATCTACCAACAGTACTAAATAACTATCCAAAAGACGGCACTGAAGTCTTAAGTGAAAATGTTGCTTTCGTTACATTATTTAGTGACAATATTAATAAAGCACCAAGAGATTTAAGAGAGGTTGGTCCACAGGATATAATGTATTCTAGTTCTGTCAAAATGTATCCAAGAGTGGATAACAATGTATTTAGTTTAACATTAGCTAAAAACAAGCAATTTTTCCCAGATAAACTACCAGACAAGTTAGTTAGAATTGGACTAAGAGATGATATTGGTTTAGATAAAGATGTCGATGGTACCGCATACACTGATTCACCTTTTTATGGCATACCAGATATATCACAAAAAGGTTCTAATCCATTTATAGGTGAGGTATCAACAAGAAAACAAATAGGTAACTCTGGTGGTTATTCTTCCGTTACTACAAACCAAGTTTCATATAAGCAAACAAGATTAAATGTTTATGAAACCACACCATTTGAATCACAACTTGATATTTATTATGAAACAGGTACATCTGGTTTAATATCTGAGTTAAATACGTTTATTGCAAATAGTGCAAGTCAATATGCTGCTGTAAGTGTGGGTGATTTTACATTTATTGGCAATGAAGATGACAATCCTGGTTCTAATTTATCAACAACGTTTTTCCCAGTAAATTCTGCTGGTGTTGATATTAGCGGAACAAATATGACTGGTCAAATTATTTCTGTAGTAAATGCTATCGGAATAGATGTAACATCGCAATTTGATTTATATAGAGATGGTACAACATTTGATTATAACATTAGATCAGCTGCGGGTCAATATTTTGTTTTTGACAATGCTAGTTTTAATAAAAATAATTATAAGTTTATTATAAGATTCACAGATACAACAATTGATACTGTAATAAACGATGTTATAATTAATTTTCCAAATCAATTGTCTAATGCAAAACCGACGTTTGTTGGATCAAGTCCATTTGCACCTAGTGGAACATTCTTAGAAAATACAACTGACAGTAGCGCCACAAACATACAGGTTCTAGATGGTAAAAATGGAACGGCAAGTACGGATCCTGATTCATACAAAAGACAATTGTACTGGACCGTTGATCTTGTTGAGTTTTATTGGGTAGGCAAGCCCGACGGTCCAGAATGGACAACTTATCCAAATTATGCGCAATATTTTAGAGTTTTTAAAGACACATTTGCTCAAACGCACGATCAAATTGCTGAAACATTGCAATACTATAATGGCCTTATATGTCTTGATGTAAATGTAGTCAGTAAAAGGGGTTGGTATGAGTATGAACGTAGGACAAATACTGATTTTAGAGTTCATTTAAGGTTATACGATGCTAACGGTAGCGGCTTGAGAACCACTGCTAGGGTTGACTTTACACTAACAAGAAATGATGAGTAATGGCTATAACTAGAGAAATAACATACTTTAATTCTTATGTTGTAAGAAAGGTACCAGAAAGCGGTCCTACTAAAGCTACTTGGCCTAGCTTACCGTGGAATCCAACTGGTTATCCTACTTTTCCTCTTTTAGCTGGCACAAGTACTATTAATACAGATTATGCTTGGTTTGTTGAAGAAGCAAGAATTAGAGGCGGTTATAATAATACACAAACAGAGCTAGGTGTAAGAGCTTTTATAACTGAAAACGATGACGATGTTTCTGTTTTAGGAAATGGTATTATATACTCTGGTTTATATAATTCAAATACTGGATTTAACGAAACAAATGTGTTTTCTATTGGCCAAAACATAGAAAAACAACTTGATCCAAGATATGGTGATATTAAAAAACTATATTCATCGGATACTAATATTGTAATATTTCAAGAAGATAAAGTACATCAAGCGTTAATAGATAAAGATGCACTATATACAGGAGACGGCAATGCTGCGGTAACATCACAGCAACTTGTACTTGGTCAAATTGTACCTTATTCTGGCGAGTATGGTATTAGTGATAACCCAGAATCTTTTGCATACAAAGGATATAGATTATATTTCACTGATAAAAATAGAGGTGCAGTAATGAGGTTGTCTCGTGATGGTTTAACAGAAATTAGTGAATATGGTTTAAGAGACTTTTTTAGAGACAATCTCGGTAGTCTTAATAATTCATTTAAGCAAACAAATCTTTTAAACTTTACTATTACATCTGGTATTCCTACTGTTGGAACAACTAATTTTGGTATATCTGGTGATGCAAATAACAATGTTGCTGACTTGGAATTAGGCATGCAACAACAAGGTTCTTTTTATAATACCAATGGTTTATATATAATCAATATATCTAGTATAGATACAGTAAATAATACAGCAACAATAACTGTTAATGAAACAGTTGATACAACAACTCTTGGACCACCTTCTTTTTCTTTCTTTAAATTTGCTAAAGACAAAGTTGTTGGAGGATATGATAACTACTTAGATAAGTATGTATTATCAATACAGCCAGCTAATTCAAGTACATACCATACAATATCATTTAATGATGGTAATAATGGTTGGACTAGCTTCTGGGATTACAAACCAGAATTTATAGAAACTCTCAATAATGTTTATTACACATGTCATGATGGTCAACTATGGCAGCATTATGATGAAACAAGTAGCAATAGAGGAAGTTTTTATGGTACATTTGTAAAGTCATCTATTGAATTTGTATTTAATCCAAATGCTTCTACTTCTAAGGTATTTAAAACAATAAATTACGAAGGAAGTAATGGTTGGGAAGTAAACTCAATAATTGGTGATATAGATTCAGTTCAAGTAAATGGTAACAGTTATAACGATTCGTCAGCCTTCATATATAGTTATGATGAGGGTTCATACGTGGAAGATGGAATTACTTATAGAGCTGGATTTAATAAGAAAGAAAATAAATATATGTGTAATATAATAAATAATAGTGCCGTAAGACCAGATGAGGTTATATTTGGCGATCAAATATCCGGTATTAAAGGTTATTATGTTACAGTTACTATGCAAAATGATGATACAACAGACGTTGGTGGATTAAAGCGTTTGTTTGCTGTATCATCAGAACACGTTTTATCTGCAAATTAAAAAGACATGGCAATCAACTGGTTACCTATAGCAGGAGACGCTATTAATAATGGTGTAGCAATATATCAAAGCAATAAGCGTCAAAAAGAATATGGAGAGGACAAGCAACAAAGACTTGACAATATTGAGCAATTAAAGGCTAATAGAGCTGAAATACCAGATCTATCTGAACCAGTACAAGATCTTAGCGGAACACTATCTAATCCATATGCTAATCTATCTGTTGCAACAAAGGCTGCTGAAATACAGATGGAGCAATCTGATATTGCATTGGCTAATACGCTTGATACAATTAGAGCAACTGGTATGGGGGCTGGCGGTGCTACTGCACTTGCTCAAGCCGCGTTGCAAAGTAAAAATGCTGTTTCAGCATCTATTGAATCTCAAGAAGCAAAGAATGCACAATTAGCAGCAGAAGGTCAACAGAAACTTGAAATACTACAAATGCAAGAAAAGCAAAGAGTACAAGCAGCGGCAGTTGATGCGTCAAAATATTCATTTGAAGCAGAAGAAGCTAGAACAAATGCAGATCTTGATTTTGAGGCAGGTATGGAAGCCAGATATGCGCAAATGGAATATGATGCTCGTTTACAAAAAGAACAACAAATAAATAAAGCAACTGGAGAAATAACGTCAGGTTTTACAACAGGTCGCTATTATAAACAATAAAATATTATGAGTTATAGAAATCCGGGCCAACTCGTAACTAGATATAATCCATCAGAGGTTCCAACTGAATCAAGTTCAGTTGCGCGGCCAAACTATAATGAAATAGCTAGGAATAATGCCAAGGCTAATTTCGAGATAGTTAGAAAAAACGACATTGCCGCACAAAAAGCTTTTGCGGATATGAGTAAAATTGTAAAGGAAACACCATATATAAATCAAGCTAGTGCGAACAATATTCTTAGTACTTCAATTGATGAATACGCAGCTGCTAAATCAAGGCTTGAAACAGCAACTGGTTTTTATGAAAAAAAAGATCCTGTAACTAGCGAGGTTATATATTCTTATGACAGTGATCTTAAAATACTAGCTAATAATCAAGCATTTTTAAATGGATTTACGCAAGATTTAAATGCTATCAACTACATGACAGATGCGTTTAATGAAGTCGGTGGTTTTGGTAAAAGCGAAGGACAGGTTGATCCAATGTTTACATCTCCATATTTTACATTATTGAGAAGCGTACAAGATCCATTCACAGAAGGTGTAAATGTTGAATATATTAAAGAAAAAGATGCTAATGGTATACCATCTCTTGGTATTAAGCTATATGGGTCTAGGGTTGCTGAAGTAAATAAAATACAAGGTAATGATGGAGATTCATATGTTATAAGACCAGGTGAATTACAAAAAATATTTAACAATCAAGACGGCGATCCACAATTTGAAGGTTTGTTTTATAAAAACCACACAGCAGTTGGTAATATTAAAAAACAAACAGAATCTACAGGCATGATTAATCCAAAGACTGGTTTAATATCAAATGAATACATGGTTGATGGAGGCGTTACAACAAGAACAAATACAATAGGAGGATACACAGAGCAAATATCTACTAGTTTTGTGAACAAAGATAAAGTAAACCAAATGCTTAATCCTATGATAATAACACAGGCTAATAGCATTATGCGTAGGGGTAATACATCAACAGATGTTGCAATAAATCAATATACACAACAAGATGCAGACGGAAATTACTACTATAATCCGGTGGTATGGGATGATGTTAATAACAAATTTTATATTGATAAAGAAAATCCAGTAAATTTAGGTAAAGATTTTTTTGATAGAAACCTAACAGAGGAAAATCAAAAAACATTTGGATACACCCAAGAACAATATAATCACACTGTAGAAATATTAAAATCAAATGTTTATCAAGATCTTGGTCTAACCCAACAATCTCAACAAACAATTATACCAGGTACGCGAAAATCAATACCTAAACAACCCAAACCAACCGCTGGTGAAATAAAAAAGCAACAAAAAATAGATTTAATACAGACTGTTAGAGAAGATGTTGAAGCTATTATAGCCGATGACAGAAAAGGTAATACAGCTGATATAAAAGAAGCTTTTGGTCAGTTAATTGATGGTAAAAATATTGGTGAAATTGGTTACGATCCAGCTACTGGTATAGTTAAAATTAAATCAGTGCAAGATAATAAAGGAATTAAAAAAGAAATATTAGAATTCGACATAAATAATTTAGATCAATACAGTCAAAGATTAAATAATTTCTTTAAAACTGGTGAAGTATTTGAAGAAGCAAAATTAGGTGAAACTTCTATATATGCAGGACTTAGTGGTCTTGCTGGATCTAAGGGTTATGATCTAAAGGATATAGATGAAGAGGATTTAGTTGAAGTAATTAATGATATGTCTGTTGAGACGGGTTTTAGAAAATTAATGAACAATGCTGGATATGAAAAAGTTGATACATCTGGGAAGATTCTTGGTCAAGATGAAATTGTTTTAATACCAAAAGAAGGTAGTGATAAAAAACAGATTAGAATTACCTCGACTTCTCAAAACTTTGAAAAAGCTTTAAAAGATATGATTGAAAAATTACAAAAATCTTCTAGTAATACATCTACTGGTGGAGCTGCTAGTTTTAATAAGAGTTAAAAAGATAAATAATATAGAATACTATAAATATGAATGAAGAAGCTTTCAACTACGCTTATGAACTTTTTAAAAAAGACGGTTATACAGATTCTATAGATGATTTTAAGTCTTTAATACAAACAAATAACGACGCTTTTGATTACGCTTATGATTTGTTTAAGAGAGATGGTTATGCTGATCAAAAAGAAGACTTTAAAGCTCTCATATTGGGAAAGCAACAGGGTGTCGATACTGCGGCTGTGACTGCGGCACCAGAAGAATCTCAGCAGCCAAGCGTTTCCACAGATTTATCAGAAGACTTATCAAATCAACAGTCAAAAATTGGAAAAACAGAAAAGGCTTTTGAAATAAATAGATGGAATCCATCTAAAGGCAAGATGGATACTCGTGTTTTTACTGAAAGTGATATTATAAATTCTGATGTTTATAAAAAAGGTGGATATGGTAGTGTAGATGAGTATATAAAAGCCTTTGGTAAAAATGCTAGAGAATTACCAGAACAACCTGTTATTGAAATCGAGGAAGTTTACTCAGAAGAAGGTAAAGAACTTAATTTAGAGCTGCATGAAAAATTAAAGCAAATAGATAAAAATAACGATAAAGTTAAAGAAGATTTTGCTAAAAATAAATTTGAAGAGGCTTTAAAAGATTTTCAATATGATTATGAAACCATACAATACATGGGTGCTGGAGGTGAACCAATGTATAAAGCGGTAAAAATACAACCTACTGATGAGCAATTAAAAGAACATCTTGGTGATGATCTTTTTGGTTTATATACCACATATAAAAAAGATGGTACAATAGACATGGATATTGCTTCAAGTTTATATCCAAGAGATGTAGAAAAATCTATAGCAAATGTTAAAGAATCTGCTTCACAAATATACGAAAGTAATTTAAGTAGAGAACAAAGAAAACTACTTAACAGATATACTAATGGTGAATACGATGCCGAACTAGCGTTGCAAGATGCTAAAGGTAAAATTGATGAAAATGCTTTCTACAAGAAAACGGGTAGACCATTATTAGAAGAAACCGTTTTAGAAGGAAAAACATACACACCTTCTATAGAAACATTATATGCGTATGGTTTAACAGATAATCTTCCAACTAAAACCAAACAAAAATATATAGAAAATCAAAAAGCAAAAATAAAAGCAAACTTTGATATTCTAGAAAATGATGCAAATAATTTAGAGTCGTCAATAAAAGAGTTTAACGATAAATATAGCGTTGACGTTGCTAGACGTGCTGAAATATCTGATCAATTACTTAATTTTGATAAGCAAACTAGTACTCAAGAAGAGTATAATGCTTTGTATTCTGAATATGAAGTGTTAAATAAAAAATTAAACGATGCTGGCGTTTTCGAATTATATAGTACATTAGAAAAAGAGTCAAATTCAATTAAAGATAGAGCACAACAAATAAGTTCAGAGGCTGGTACACTTGATGATATTTCGTTCGTTATAGATGCAACTAATAGAGATTATAGTGCTATAAACAGAGCATTACTTCAATTTGAAAAATCATTTGCTGGTAGCGCATTTATATTAGGAGCTGGCGCATTAAAGTTGTCTGCAGATATTATAAATTCAATAGATGAAACCAGTGGGGACTTTGTAAAACCAACTGGTTTTTCTGATGCGATTGATAATCTATATACCGATGCTATTAACTACAACTTAGCATTAGATAAAGAACTATCAGAAGATTTTGTAAAAAACTACAGCACTGATGATTTTTGGTCAGATGATGTTAGCGCTTACAATTATATAAGTCAAGTTCTTGCTAATAACTCCCCATCTATAGCAGTTGTACTTTCTACAATTGGTACTGGTGGCTTAACTGGAATTGGGGCTGCTAGTGGTAGAATGGCCGCACAAAAAGCAGCTTCAAGATTAGCGCAAGCTGCGTTTTTTACAATGGAAGCTGGCGATAAATTATCAGAATTAGAAATATCTCAAAGAAATGCATCGTTAATTATACCAGAGTTAGAAGAATCATTAAAGTTAGCTAAAACACCAGCAGAAAGATTAGCAATCGAAAGGCAAATAAATGAGCTGCAAAATCTTTTAAATGCAGGTATGATGAAAAAGGGTTTTACCGCGTTAATGTATGGTGGTATAGCTTCTTATGCTGAAAAATTTGGTACACTTAGGTATATACAAAACGGTAATAGATTTTTCAATAGAGGTGGTTCTTCGCTTAAAAAGATTTTATATGGTCCAACTGGTGTAGCATATAACGTGGCTATTGAAGAATTAGAAGAAATTGGTACTCAACTAGGACACAATTTTGTTGATATAGCTTTATTTGACGCTGATAAACAATTATTTGACGGTGTAGATAAAGATTTTATTGCAAATGTAGGAATTACAAGTTTAGCAATACAAGGTCCTGGATCAGCTGCTAATGTTTTTTCTTTTGTAAGAGAAGAAATTGCAACTTCTGATGAAAAAAGACAAATGGCTAACCTTAGGAATGAATTAATCTCTATTGAAGCTAAAATAAGATCTGGACAATTATCACCAATAGAACTTTCTGATGCTAAAAAAAGAAAAATAGAAATAATAAGGCAAGCTAGTATAGATAACGCTATAACAATACAGCGTATTAATAACATAATGCGTGACGATGAAGAAAATGGTACAAACAATTTAAATACTATTTTTGAATTAGCAAGAAAAAAACGAGCTAAAATAAGAGAAATACAAAAGCAAGCTCAAAGTGGTGATACGTCAAAACAAGGCATAAAATATGCTCAACAATTGCAAGATGAGTATAAGGAACTTTATGACATGCATAACAGTTTCGCTAGTAAAGATATGCAGAATAAAATAAAAGCTGCTGAAAAAGCGGGTGCATTAAACCCAGCCCAATCAGCTAGAGCTGTTTCTTTATTTCAATTTTATTCTGACATTGTTGAACATGCTAAATATAAAAATAAGAATTTTAAATACTTCAAATTAGATTTAAGTGATCTTAAAAATGAAGAAGAAATAAGAAACAGACTTAAGCGATTTGCTGTAGATGCTTTGAATGATAATTCAGAAAACATAGTTGATGAATTATTCAGCAATTATTATGGTGGAGTAAAAAATGGACAAAGACTTACTGGAAACAACGGTGTTACTGGTAAAGACTTTATAGTTGTATTTGAAGATAATATTGCATCAAGAATACATGGTTCAAATAATGAATTTGACGCTTATTCAGCGGCTGTAACTCCACTACATGAGTTATTACATCTATATAATAAGAGTAATAGAATAACAGAAGAAAACATTGTTAAATCTATGAATCAAGCAATAATTGGACTTGATAATATTATTGCTCAAAAAAGAGAAGATAGAGAAATAACTGAAAAACAATACGAGTATTTTCAAAATAGAAAAAAATCATACGAATCAGCATATAATAAAAACGAAGAATTAATTACTATAGTTAACGATTTGATTGCTACTAATATTTTAAGTAGAAGTAATTTTAATACATTGTTTCAATTAAAAACAGTTGTAAATCAAATCAATGAATTCTTTTTAGGTGAATCAAATGATTTCAATCATATTCAAACTGGTGAAGATTTATACAGTTATATCTCTAGTTTTCAAAAGAAAACTAAAGAGCAGGCTTTAAAAATGATATTGCCAGATGAAGCTGATGAAGAAAGATTAAGTGCTTCTATTGGTATGCAACCATTGTCTGAGCAAAGTTTAATTAAACTAAATGAAGTTAAAGAAAGATTAAAAGAACAATACAATAAAGAAAAAGAAGAATACAATAATCTTTTAGAAAAGTTTAAAGATAAACCTGAAACGCTTCAAAGAATAAAAGAAGATGGTATTAGAGAGCCAAGAAAAGTATTAGCTGAAATTGAAAATATAGCTGGTAACAATATATATGAAAAAACACAAACTGTATACGACGCTCTTGGAAAAGATGGTTCAACCATTATCGCTAGATTTTGGGAAAATGAAATAGAAAGAAGATTAAACACATCGGAGCGTTTTTCTGGTTATAGATTAAACGAGCAATTTGAAGATGAAAAATCAAATATAGTTTTAGACGCGATGCTTGGTACAACGGCGAGACCAAGTCAATCTATAAAAGGATTAATTGAAAGCTACGATGGTAGAACACCTATAAACGCATATATCAATAAATACATCAATGAAAAAATACTTGATGTTATAAAAAATAAATACCCACAGTTATCTGGTTTAGAAATTAGATCAACAAATGAACTTCAAAGATATGCCGTAGAATTTAGAGAAGAACAAGATCAAGACGCATTTGATATGCAAGATCTAAGTGCTAACGCTGAAATTAGAAGAGAACAACGAATTGATGCAACACCAGAATTAATCAATCCGTTAAACGTAATACCAAATGTACCTAATTTTGACAAAGAACAAACTATATCAAATATAACGTCAAAAATCAATGATTTAGAATTAAGTGAGTTAACATTTAATTCATTAAGAAATTTAGATTTTGAATCAACTGCTAACTTGTTTAATGTAAGACAAAAAGCAATAGAAGATAAAAAATTAAATCTTAATGGTAAAGAAATGGTATCAGCTCAAAATATTTTTAAAGAAATAGGTTTTAAAAATATACTTGATTTATTACCATTTGCTACAGTTCCATCTACAACTACAGACATAGAAGCAAGGACAAAAGGAAAGGTAGAACAAGACATATCTGATGAATTAATTGGTATTTCAACTGGTATGCCTAATAATTTATTAAAATTATTTTACGATAAATTAGAAAGAGTAAAAACACCAGCTGGTTTACCTGAATGGGTTAAAAAAGAAACATTAAGTAAAGAAGACATTGCTAATGCTTTAGGGTTTGACAAAGATGGTAATATCGTAAATAGTGATCCAAGAACGCCAACAGGTCAGAATATTAAAGGCATGATGGAATTAATTGGTAGACTTGTTACAAATAAAGTGGTAAGAGATGAATTATCTAAACAACCAGAATATAGAGTATATGTAAGCAATATTGCTGCTGGAAAGTCTCCTTTAATGGCATCTCAAGGTTTAACAGAGCGACCTGATTATAGGAAAATATTAGATCTTAAAAAATCTGATTTAGATTTTACAAATACAAATCAATTAAAATCAGCTAGATCTGCTTTATCTGAATTAACTTTATCGTTAACACCAGATCAAATAGTTAAATATATTTTACCTACAATAAGTAATCAATGGGGTGTGTTAGGTAAGCAATATCTATACGATGCTAAAACAAATGATTTTATTAGCATTGTAGAAGATCCTGAAACAAATTTAAAGACATTAAGATATTTTTTAACGACTGGTAGAAAAGACTTCTTTAATAGTATTGTACCTAAGTCAATGAATGCAAAATATGTTTCAGGGCAACAATTTGTTTCTTTTAATAATAAACCTTATAACACGTTAACTGGGATAATTAATAAGCAAAGCGCTAAAGGCTATGTTGATGGTAAGTTTGTAGAGGAATTAGAAGAAAGAGTTGAATTTGCTTTAGATCAAAGAAAAGGGTTAAAACTTATAATTGATAAATTAATAGAACTAAGAGACAATGGCAAAATAACGAATAACGACGTCGGTATGATAATGATGACGTTTAATGCCAATGTTAATTCACTCGTTAGAACAGCTGCAATACCTGGATTTTTTCAAGACTTTGCTGAAGGTAAAAAACCAAAGACAGACGAAGAATTTGTTTATGAACATTCATTACCCGCTAGAGTCGTTATAACTGAATTATTAAAATATATTAATGGTAAGACCAATAAATCATTTGATGATATACTAAATAATTATAGAGTTTCTATTATTTCATCTAAAGCGCATGATATTGTAAACAAATATTACAAAGATACCGTTCCAGAAGGAGGTTGGATGGTTAGATATAATAATAAAGAGGTAAAAAAAGCGATGAAAGAGGCTGGTTTACCGGAATTAGTAGTTAAAGAAAGTGATATTGTTAAGGATCTCATGCCACGAAAACAACAGGCAGTAAAGTTGTTCTCGTCTAGAGGTGATCAAATTAGGTATGAAAAAACATTAGCTAAACGAAGATATGATTTAACACCAGATCAAATAAAAAATCAAGTTGAAAGTATATTTAATTGGTTAGATACAACTAATATACCTGACCAAAAGAAAAAGAAGTTTGAAGAACTCGCTTTGTTCTATATGTATCAGCCTGGTTTTATATTGCCAGAAGATGGTTATAAAATTATTGAAGCAGAACGAATAGCATCGATAAAAGGTATTGATCCAAGATCATACCCTAATCCTACTGAATTAATTAACGAATTTGGTGAAACGGTAAAGAAAGCTTATATTAATCCAGATGAAGTTAGTACCTTAACTAATAAGAGAGAGTTACCAGATAACAGTGATATAGTTTTATACGATGTTGATAACTCTGAGCAGGGTCAAGATGACTTGGCTGATATAGTTGAATCACATCTTGGTAAAAAAACAAGTCCATGGTGTATTACAGCTAAAAAAGACGGTAAGGTTAATCGTAATATTTGGGATAAATACGGAAACTACAAAGTTGCAGTATTTAAAAATGGTAAGATTATAAGTTTAGGAGTAGGTTCAAAAGCTGCTTTTGTAGAAAATAAAGATTTCATATATCTACAGCAGGGTGAAAACTATTATGGTGAAGTATTTGATATTTATTACAACGTTAAAAGAGGCGGATTAGTAATAGAAAATGTTGATACAGATGAAGTAATGAGACCGGAGGATTACATATACTTCTTGAATGAGGGCGGCGTTCCAAGTCAAAATGAACTTAAAAATCTAGGAAAACAAGTTGCAGAAACAGGAGAGTCTGTAGGAAGTATAGATAATTGGTGGGATAAACAAGATAAGCCACATAAAACAATACCCGTTGATACTAAAAATAAACTCTTTGCATCAGGGGGAGTTGATAATGAATACACGCGCGTTACGGAGGCTGGTAAAAAAATAAACGATAAAACAGCTAGTAAAATAGGTATTAAAAATGCTTCTAGTTTGCCAAATGATGTATTATTATATGAATTCCAAAAACGAGACGAAGAATTAACAAGCGTAAAATTAAAGGCATCTAAAGGCTTAGATTTAAGTAAAGATTTTAATGTTATTTTACAGCGCAAGCATGGTATTCGTTTTAATAAGCAAATATCTACAGCAGAAGCTAGAATAAAATCTAAGCAAAAACCTAGATATAGATTTTGGATACCACCAAGTGCTGATGATTTTGCTGGTCTTTTATGGTACACATTGCCAAAAGGAGAACAGGGTGAGCAAGCTAAAAAGTTTTATAAAAAACATCTTTTCGATCCATTTTCTCTTGGAGAAAGAGCAATCGATGAGTCTACTGTACAGATGTCTAAAGATTACAAAGAGCTAAAAAAGAGAATCAAGGTTAGACCACAGTATCTTGAAAAGAAAAATCCAACTGGCTTTACCAATGAGCAATCTATGCGTATATGGATGTTTAATAAAGCTGGATACGAAGTACCTGGTTTAAGTGGAAATCAATTAAAGGAAAATATTAAACTAGTTGAAAACGATCAATCTCTTTTAATACTTGCAAAAGGTATAATGAAACTAATGAAATCCAAGGAATACACTAAACCTAGTGTTAATTGGATAGGTGGTTCTGTTGCTAATGATATGTATAGGTACACAAAAGGTGAACTTAGACAAAAATATATGCAACAATGGCAAGAAAACGCTGATCAAATTTTTACTGAACAAAACTTAAATAAGTTAGAATTTTTGTATGGTTTAAGTTACAGAATAGCGCTTGAAGATTCTCTTCAGAGAATGAAAGATGGTAGAAATAGACCATACAAAAATGATATAACAAGTAAAGTATTTGATTATTTAAATGGTAGTACGGCTGCAATAATGTTCTTTAATACAAGATCAGCTTTACTTCAGTTAATATCTAATATAAACTTTATAAATTGGACAGATAATAATCCTTTAAAAGCTGGTGCTGCGTTTGCTAATCAAAAGCAATATTGGAGCGACGTAAGAATGCTAATGAATTCTAATTATTTAGTAGCAAGAAGAAAGGGATTAAAAATAAACGTAAGCGAAGCCGAACTTGCAGACATTGCTAAAACGTCTAAAAACAAAGTAAGTAAACTTATAAGTCTGCTTTTAAAGAAAGGATATGTTCCAACACAAATTGCTGATAGCATTGCAATAGCAACTGGTGGTGCTACTTTTTATAGAAATAGAGTAAAAACTTATTTAAAAGAAGGTTTATCTCAAAAAGAAGCAGAAGAGAAAGCTTATAATGACTTTGCAGATCTATCAGAAGAAAGCCAACAATCAAGTAGGACCGATAAAATAAGCATGGAGCAAGCTAGCGCGGCTGGTCGCGTTATATTGAACTTTGCTAATACATCAATGCAGTATGCTAGATTAACCAAAAAGGCTGCATTAGATTTAATCAATAATCGAGGCGATTGGAAAACAAACGCATCTAAAATACTGTATTATACCTTTATTCAAAACTTAATATTCAACACTATACAGCAGGCCGTTTTTGCAATGATGTTTGGATCTGATGCTGAAGATGATGACGAAGAACAATATAATAAGCAGTTAGATGTTGCTAATGGTATGGCTAATAGTATACTTAGAGGTTTGGGTATATATGGCGCAACTGCAGCCATGTTAAAAGACGTTGCGCTTAAGATATACAAAGAACATAGAAAAAAGAAGATGGGTCAAAGAGGTGAATATGAAAGAGCAATATTTGAATTATTTAATATAGCCCCTCCAATAGATTCTAAAATAAGTAAAATACGTAGCGCTTTATTTTCAGCGGATCGTGGAGTATATGATGATCCATTTAGTGAAGGATTTAGCCCAAATGATCCATATGTTTTGCCAACAGCAAAAGTATTTACAGCAATAACAAACGTACCCCTAGATCGTATAGTTATTAAATATAATAACATTGAAGGCGCTATGAGTGACGAAATGGAAATGTGGCAAAGAATTTTTATGCTTGGAGGTTGGGAAGCATGGCAGCTAGGTGTAGACAATGAAAAGAAAAAAGGTCACACAAGACCTTTGACTAATCAATATGGAAATGAAGATTATTCAAGAGATTATTTTAATAGGTTTTCAGAAGATTAATATGTGTATAGCATAATAAAACTTAATGTAAGAACGTATTTAATTGTGTAAATACTTAAATAAGTGCTTAAGAGAAGACGATGATAAAATTACCATCGTCTATTACTCTAAGCGTTAATTATCCATCACAACTTAAACAGTTTTCATCTGTTACTTTCTTAGCAATATCTCCGCGGAGCACAGATTCAGTTCTTACATAGTATAATGTCTTGATACCTTTTTTCCAAGCATCAAGGTGTACTTTATTAATAAACTTGGGATCTGTATCCGCTGGGAAAGCTAAGTTTAACGAAACACTCTGATCAATGTATTGCTGGCGAATACCTGCTTGGTTAACAACTTCGAGTTGATTAATCTCTTTAAAAGTCTTAAAGACTTCTTTAACAGGTATATCCCAATCACCAATAACATGATCATCAAGCTCCTCAATATATTGTATTGATCCTCCGTCTGCAAGTATTCTATCCCAAATATCTTCATTGTCTAATTCAAGATCTTCTAAAACTTGTTTTAAAGAAGGGTTTTTACGAATAAATGTACCCTTCGCGCTTTGTTCCGTAAAAACATTAGCAGCCCAAGGCTCAATACCAGGAGAAACGTTACCGCTAAGTTTGCTATTACTAACAGTAGGAGCAATGGCCCGTAGATGAGTATTTCTAAAGCCCGATCCAACACACCAAAGTGGTTCACCAAATGATTCTGCAAGCGCCATAGACGCTCTCTCTGTCTCGATTTTAATTTGAGAAAATATCTTTCTAGTTTCATATTGCGCTAATAATCCTTCAAAGGGTATTCCTTTATTTTGTAAATACGTGTGCCAACCAAGGACACCAAGACCTAAAGCTCTACCTTTCTCAGCTGATCTTACTGAATTTTCAAATCCTATTTTACCTTTTGCTTTTTGTATAAACTCTTCTAATACTCCATCTAAAAACCAAGTTGCATCGTAGATAAGGTTTGTACCTTTCCACTCATCATACTTTGCTAGGTTTAAAGAAGATAAACAACAAACAAAGCTATGGTTTTCATCTGTATGAAGAACGATCTCAGAACATATATTTGTCATATGTACTTTTAGACCGCTGTTCTTATACATATTAGGGTTTTGCTTATTCACATTACCCTTGTACATAATATAAGGTTCACCAGTTGCTTTACGCTTTTGTAATAGCTTACCCCATTTTCTTCTTGCTACCTTATCCCCATCAAGAAGCTTACGCATAAACTTATCACCAACGATAGCACATTGATGTAAGTTAAGTGACTGTCGATTGACATCGCCTTTAGGTTCTCTAATCTCTAACCAATCTTCAAAGTCTTTATGCTCTATATTTAAGTTAACGCTTGCAGCACCGCGACGTACTGATCCTTGGTTTGTAGCTAATATACTTGAATCATATATCTTACAAAATGGAACAATACCATCTGATGTACCGTTGTTTTTAATGTTTGCTCCAGCTGGTCTGATTTGGTTAATACCAATACCAACACCACCACCGTGCTTAGCCAACAACATCATCTCAAGGTTTTTACTTCCAATGTCTGCTATTGAATCTGCGACATCAATACCGAAACAACTGATCGGCAAACCACGCGTTGTGCCTGTATTAGACAATACGGGGGACGCCAAACACAGCCAACCCTTCCAGACGTATTCAAAAAACTTTTCGGCCATCTCAGGGCGTTCTAAATGCATCGCAACGGTCCTTGCAACGCGCATATAAGCATCGCGCGGCGTTTCGCCCTCTAATAAATATCCACCACTGATTGTCTTTTTATAAATATCAGATTCTGCCCACTCTGGGTAATCTTCTCCTTTAATCCACCGATTGCTCGCCATCTTTATTCTCTTTTTCTTCTTTAAGTTTATCTAAATGATTTTGCTTTAGTTTTTCTAATGCCTCATCATAATCAGGCATAAGCTTCATTACTTCTAATGACCCAATAGACAACTCTTTTAATCGTTCAACTTCTGAGAATAAATATTGTATTATTCGTTGATATGACTCAACTTTCTTTTGCATTTCAATTAATGTACTTTCTTTCATAATTTTTATTTACCAAATATCATCAAAATCTTCTCCTTCACCAGCCTTACTATAATCAGTAGGTCTAATAGCAAAGAAATCTGTATGCGTATGTCCACCAGTTAAATGGTAGAACCAGTCAAGTTGTTTAGCTGACTCAGCGTCATAATCAAAACCATAATCATAGTTAAGTTCATGTAGCTTTTCGTTAGTTCTTTTAATAATAAAGTTCTTAAGGTCCTCAGCTTTAAGATTCTCAAGGTTACCCATCTCAAACATCTTATCAATATATTTATGCTCAAGCTCAATCATTGTTTCAGCCGCGGCAATAACATCGTCCATAACTTTTGATCTTAAAGTATCATCTTCAGAACACATGTGATTAAATAGTTTACAACCCATACGGCTATGAAGCGATTCATCGCGAACACTCCATTTCATTTGTTGTCCTATTCCTTTGAGAAGGTTACGAAGCTGGAAACTATAAAGAACAGCGAAAGCACTATACAGTGATACACCCTCTGCGAATGCGCTAAATATTGCCAGCGATCTAGCGATACCCACAGTATCATTACCGTCATAAGCCACAAGATTGTTAAAGCGATCTGCCGTTGCTTGTTCATGTAAAAATGCTTTAAAGTCGTTTAGTCCAAGTGTTTCATTTAAATAAGAGTATGCTACTGCATGTATTGTTTCTTGTGAACCAAACATCATAGCCATTTGCTGTATCTCGTGCTTAGGAAACCATGATACAACTTTCTGCGTCCAATAATCAGAGACAGCACATTCAGTCTGTGCAAAACCTAATAGTATATTACCTACTAAATTTTTCTCTGATAATGTTAAGTTCTCATGCCAGTCTTTAACATCGCCTGACATCGATATTTCTGTGTGAAGCCAAAATGCTTGAGCTTGCTTCAACCAACCTTCTGTATAATATTCTGGATATTCAAAAGGTTTATATTCTATTCTAGGTGTAAATAATCCCATTAGTCCTTGAATATTGTTAATGCGATATCTACAAATGGAAGATATAATACATGTGTTGAACCATATTCTTCATTATATGATCTAAATCCTATTAATATTCCAGGGTATAATCCAAGGCTAATCTCCCAATTCATTTCTTTTTTGTTTTATTAGTTCTACAACAGCATTACACTCTTTTTGATTCTGTGGTTTATATAGTGTGACACCAGTTAAATTATCATTGACATATTTTTTAAACATCTTCCATCTCATTGGGAAGCTTTCATTTGCTCTACCCTTACACTCAATTATAAATCCGTCGCCAATAAAGTCTGGTGTATATTTTATTCCAAGGATTTTTTTATTTCCTCTATCTATCATGTCACCTTTACCATTGGATTGACGCTCATAACATGAGCTCTGAAAATTAAAGCCATCTAATAGGGTGTATGTCTCACCTTCATAAATAGCTTTAATCTTATGCTTACGTAAAGCAATATACATATATTTCTCAAGGCCAGAAGCAAACTGTATACCATTATATACAACTTTCTTTGCCCTTACTGGACCTCGTTTTTTACTACGCTTCATATTACATCTGTTCAGCGCGTAGAATTAAAAGCTCTTCTTTCAAATCTTGTATTTCTTCTTGTACTGATTGTAGGTACAACACCGCATCCATAAGTTCCTCTTGTACATCATTAATATATTCTTGGAGACCTTTGACGCCCTGCGCGCGCTCTTCATCAAGCGTTTGACCATATTTTTTGTAACCTTCGTCTGATCGTAAAATAAATCTATCGACGACTCGTTCAACAACTGGATCACGGAAATTAATTTTTTTAGTTATCATAATGTGTCTTTTACAAATGTACCATTTTGCATTTTACCTGTTCTCTTTGATATTACATCGTATGCAGAATGAATACAATCTTCAATATCAAAACCTCGCATATGGGCTAGGTTAGTTAGAACTACAACCATATCACCGATAGCATCTTTAATTTCTGGCTCATCGTTCTTGAGTAGTGATTGTGCTAACTCACCAGCTTCTTCCATCAACTTAACATACTGAGTACGATCATCACCTTTGTCGTATATACCTCTCTCTTTTGCCCAGTCTCTGATTAATTCAAATATATTGTCATTGTGTATCTTATTTGTTTTAACTGATTCAGCAAAAGCTTTATTGTATACATAACATCTGTCTTGACTAAATTGTGACATGTGTACATTAGACATTATCCACTCAATAGTAGACAGTGTTATTTCAAATGATCCGTGAGATGTAGTCCACTTCATACCCATATTATCCATCAGTCTGCCTTTAAGCTTTCTAACTGGAACAGGGAATGTCGTGGTTTGCTCTGTTACGTTGACATTCATTTTATTAAATTTAATTTGTTCAGGTTTTGATTTGAGGTCTTTATATGGAATAAGATCAACTCTATATCCATATTCCCTTTGCAAATATAACTCTTTTGCGGATATATATTCAATATCCTCTGATGAATCTAATACTTCATATTCATCTTCAGAGTAGCCTTGTTGTAAAGTAACCCGGTTATATAAATCACAGGTTACACCAATCTTTTTATCTGGTATGTGATAAATGTAATACATGTTTAATTAAGTTAATTGGAGTTCATATAGATGCATGTTATTTACAAAATGATAATACCATCCAACTGGCATTTCAAGACGGTCTGCTACAGTTTTTTGTAGCATTGAGAAACAATATTGATCATTACAAAAGCCATACCATAGATCGTTAGATCGCATCATAACAGACATATTTAGCTTATTATTATATATTATAAAGTTAACCGCATATGTGCAAGGCGTATCATACTTATACTTTGATATTTCTTTACCATCATATATTGATATTGATGCTTGCCTTGTCTCTTTATTTTTCTTAAGCATATCAACAACTTTATCAAGTTGACCATTACGTTCCCATTGATAACCATAATTAGAATTAACATTACCCTGTGAATTAGCCATCTTCTTCCAGATCTTAGGTATTTTACCATATATATTACCTAGTGTTTTTATATTTCTATCTCCAGTTAAATACCACAACCATTCAGAGTGAGCATATTCTTTTTTCCAATTACGCATATCAGAAGTGATATGATTATCCATTGGGTTATTAATATGTACACCAACGTTAAATAAAGCTTTTGTGTTTTGGAATATTACACCATGATTAACTATATGATCAAAGTAATAATTAAATACCTCGTTTGCGTTATTAAATATTGTTTTCATTTTTATATTTATTATAGTAGTAAGATGTGTATTCATATAGTTTTTGCCAAATAATACTAGGACCAAATGTCTCAGGACTTTTACTTGACTTACCATTTATAATTATATCAATATACCATAGTTGATCTTTGTAATTTTTCTTTAGCGGAGATATATGTATGTTATTTTTAATGCACCAAAAAGCAGCATCTAGCTCTTGGCTAGTTGGATAATATTTTCCCATTATACTTGGCTTTTTTAGTTTAGGCATTTACTCCCATGGCATTGGCTCGTTTTCGTCTACAGCTGGTTCGTTTGGTAAAAAACAACCAGATCTTGGTTCCCATTTAAAATATGCTTCAGCACCATTTTCACCAAGGTTTTGAAACTTAACCTTTAATACTTTAGCTTTCACTGTTTTAGCCTCGTAATCTCTGTGAACTAAAAGACCATGATAACTAGCATCATACCATTCACCACCACCCTTTATATTATACATAGTAGGCTCTTCAATTTTACCGTCTGAACCTTTATACATTTTAGTAGGATGCGCTACTATAATAACTAATACATCATATTTTTTTGCAAAGATTTCTATCTTGCTTAAGTATTCTAATGTATAAACATTAACATCACCAGACTCATTACCATTTATATCTCTTACCTTATTGAATGGATCAATAACTAAGCATTTAATACCCTTACGCTTTACAAGCTCTGCACCTTTACGAAGTACTGACTCAAGAGTATATTTATCCATATCAATAAAAAAGAAGTTATCGTTAACATGATCACGAACTTTATTCCATTGATTTGTACCAATATCGTTTTTATTTGGCATGTCACCCCATACTTTACGCATCAACTTGTGCGCGTGCAAATATGTAGGTTGATTTTCAGGAGATGCAAATGCAGTTTTCCAACCGTAGTTGGTATTATAACCAACACACATTTGATCTACAAAATCAGATTTACCAGAGCTTGGTATACCAGTTACTGTGATAAACTGACCAGTATATGTACTGAATATCTTATCAAAGTTTTCTAAACCAACTTGGTAACCAGGTTTAAAACCATTATTTACAAAGTCTATTAACTCATCTTCAATATCAGCAAGCGTTGATACATTCTCAAGCGGTACTGGTTTATTACTATTAATAACCTTTGTAAGATCTTCAGAGCCATACTTAAGTAAGTATTCGTTTGCATCTTTACAATCTACAAAATCTACAAGATAACATATCTCAGCACCGAGTCTACGAATAAACTCTTGCTTTAAAGCATTACCAGCTTCATCTTGATCAACTGCTAATATTACTTTCTTCTTATCTTCGAAGTAGTCAATGCAGTTATCGAGGTAATCAAGATTATTACTAGATAGAGTAGCGCCGTTAGGTACAGATACAACATTAGTAATACCGGCTTCATGAAGGCTGAGAGCGTCCATTTCTCCTTCGACAATAATACACGTATCCGTGTTCGTAATTGCATCAAGATTGTAAAATATTTTCTCTGCTCCCTTATAAAGTTTAAAGTTCTTGCGACCATCTCTGTATTTAACATTGATTAACTCTTCACCAATAAAGTAATTAAACTGTATTGTGTTTTCTTCTTTAGCGGTTTGGGGCATATACTCAAAACCCTCAGTAACTCTTAAGTCATTGAGGGTTTTTTTACTTATGCCGCGCTCAGCAAACCATTGTTCAACTTTCGTTGATACTTCAATTATCTGTTTTTCTGGTGGTTTTATGTATTCTTTATCTGCCATACCTTTTCGTTTAAAGGTGTGGAGTTGAAACGTTGAATCGCAATGATGACATGTTCCAAGACCACGTTCCCAATCGTATGATGCACAATGCGTTTTTTGATGTTTGGGTTGTCTAGTGTGAGAACACAGAGGACAAATCCCCTGTGTCTTCCCACTTGCTAGACCGTATTGATTGAACTCGTCAATCTCAAATCCATTGATCTCGTTATATTCTACATTCATTTTTTAAAATGGTAGATCGTCTTCTTGTACTGTTTGCTTTTTAGCTTGTTGTTGAGGTTGACCTTCACGTGGTGCTGGTTGTGGAAACTGTCCGTTTGTCCAAACAACTTTTACATTACCAAGATATGTCTTTGCTTCTTTTGCATCACGCTCTTCTTTTGATTGTGCTACAGTAATAGGACCTTGGTTGCCGAAGTTATCAAAATCGTCGTTCAATGTAATTGTAATAGGTAGATACTTACCTTTTTTACCATCAATAATTTTATCCTTTGGGATATTTGATAGATTAATACTAGCTTGAATAATTCCTGCCATTGTTATAAAGTTTGATTAATAAAATACTGATTTGGGTCAAAGTCTTCCGACTTATAAAATAGATCATACACTTCACTAGCTTTTTCTACTTTGTACTTACCGCGCTCTAAGAACTCGTCAGAACAATCGAATAAACCTATTTGATGTGTATTCTTGTCTATAGCTATGAACATAAACTCATAACCAAATAAATGGCTATAGATATATGCCTGAGAATCATAGTTATATTTTTTAGCTGAAAATCTAAACGCATCGAGATCATTAGTTGTTTTAAGATCAATGATAACTTTATCATCATGGTTTACAATATCAGCTTTGCCTTTCCACTTATTACCGAATAATTCTGTAATACCTGGTTTCTCATATTCAACATTAGCATTACGAATAAGATCGACACATATCTTGTTGTTATTGATTTTATCCAACATCAACTCAATACGGTCGACCTCATCCTGTAATAAACACATCTCACCACCAGATAATTCCTTGTAAGCTTTAGTATTTCTACTACTTGATTTAATTACTTTATATTTTTTAAGTTTATCTGGCTCTAAGATAGCGGTGTGGAAATACCCACCGACTAAAAACGCAGATGATGTACCTTGATCCTTATGTAATGCAAGTGGATTGGTAAGCAATGTTTTAATATCTGAGTTACTTAAAAATTGTTTACCGAAAGAACCATAATAATCCTCGTCGTTTGTTAACCGGTTGAGTATTTCCTCGTTTGTCATAATGTTTGTAATTGCTTTTCTACTGCAGCAGAGACATCATACTTAGATTTAATAGCATCGATTGATCCTCCACCTTTAATATATTCTTTAGCTTTTTCAAGAGCTACACCACTAAGCTTTTGTTTTGATTCACCGTGGTCGTTTGTAGCATCTGAATCTTGAGTGTCATCAATCAACAGTAGATTACCAAGCGCATACTTTTTACCGTAAGATGATGCTGAACCAAACTGTTGTGGTACTTGCATACCTTTTTGATTTAGATCAACACCAACAATAGCTTGCGCAAATATTTCATCTGTGCCATCACTAATAATAGCTTTTGATTTAATAACTGGAACAGTGCCATCAATAAACTCTTCTTCAATACGAACAGTAACATTATGCTCGTCTAAAAAAGGTTTAATGGCTTCAAGTATATCTTCAGCACTTCTGAAATAATACTTACCAAAACTGTTGTATCGGCTTTTCTTTGACTTGAACCTGCTTTGCATATAATTAAGCACGCTCGTTAGGTTTACTGGTTTACTCATGGTTTATTGGTTTTAAAATACAAATATAATTATTTTTTTATAAGAAATCAATAACTTGAGATAATTTTATTTTTTCAGATATTTTATTTATTGCTTGCTTTTTAAGTTGAGATATTCTAACATGCGAACTTGTTCCTTTAATACCTACTATGAATGCTATCTCTTTTGCTGAATGCTTACGACAGTCTAATCCATAGCTTAGTCTCAAAACATGATATTCATTGTGGTCTAACACCATTTTCATGAGGCCAAGTAAAAAGCTATTAATCATATCAATACGATATTCTTTATTTAAATCTGGAATATTATAATAAGCCCCAGTTGTATCAGCATCGATACTTTTAAATATTGAATTAAAGAACATTTGAACTTTCTCTTGATCTTCATCTTCGCTGTTGCGTATCTCATTTATCTTGTGTTCTGGTATACGCATACCAGCTCTGTTTATATCAATAGCTCTTCGTATTGCACCCTTGATACGCTTTGAAAAGAAACTCTTAATACTTTTTTCTGGGTCGAGCTTTGATAAAGCAAAATCAACATCCCATTTATCTACAGCTTTAATAAGGCCAATACTTCCTTCTTGTATAAGATCTTCAATATTCATAACACCCGATGCTTGATCTCCAGTCGCAAAGCTTCTAGCAATACTTTCTACTAGCGGTAAGAATTTAATTATTAGTTCATCTCTTGTATAATCTTGCCAATATCTTTTTGGATGCGGTTGATCATCAATATCTTGTTTATATCTTATATAGTTTTTTACATTGTAATATTTCATAACTGTTGGTTTAATACACCTTTCTCTAATTTAAGTTCGTCACCCATATTTCTATGGATAGTACGAGGTGTACAACCTAACAGTTTAGCAATACCACTTATAGTTATCTTATCTCCTTTGTTGTTAATCTCTAACATGCATTGGTAAATATCATCCTCAGTGATCCGCTTAGACCTTCCTATCAAACTACCTACGATAGATAATTTTTCGTCGATAGTAAGACCGCTACCAATACGAAATATTACCTTACGCAACCTGTTTTTAGGCGCCATATGAAACTGGTGTTGAAACACCTCGTTTGCAAATCTAAGTAATAAATCACTTGGTATGGTGATTGCGGTAAAATTATTTCTTTTATCAATGAGGAAATAACATAGTTCTAAATACTTATCATATGAAATATCTTTATTTAAAAATTTTAATACTAACATATGCCACTTTAACGATCTTATAGTAGTGATCTTAGCTTTAGATCTAAATAACTCGTAGCATTGATGTGTACCATCTTCATAGTACCATCCCCATGGAAACACCTTAGTTGGTTCATCATACCAAGGATATTTCACATAGATAATGCGACGGTTGTTTAACCACTCCATATTTCTATTGTGTGACATTAGGCTGTTATTATAAGATATATTAGGGGCTATTGTCACAGTTTTGATCCCAGTATATTTGATCGAGGTTTGTTGTTTTTAAATAATTTTTTTCTTCTTCAGATAAATTATGATAATGTTCTTCCATTAATTTGATATACAAATCACTCATCATGCTCATCGTAATATCTATTTATTTTTTGTTTAGATATGCGTTTATAACGCTTTTTAATTTTAACATCTTCATCGTGATACTCACGCTTCTGCTGTTTCTTTGTTTTCATCAATAATCTGATTTAGATATTGCGAAAATAATTGCAACAGTTCAATTTTTGATTTACCATGGCTGTCTTTAACAACCATTAGTTCAACATCGGCAATAATATGTGCCCACGTTGACCATTGATCAATGTCATATTTCATTTCAATTCAATTACATTGGTTCGTCTGCGATAAGCAATATATTCCCGTGGAGCGCGTACAATAACTGGATTCCAACCTTGCCACGTGGTATCTGACTTCCATATTGTAAAGTTTAGATTAGCGTTTGGATCATCTTGTTCCAAGAACAACGTGTCCTTGTTTGGTGTTACATACGCCCAATCAGCACGATCCTGTGCATTAGAGTACAGCGGCAGCAATAGAGCTAGGATTAATAACTTCTTCATTGATATATGGTTTTTTAGTATAAATAGTTTCTGATTCATGTGCTACGGTGTGTTTTTCACCGATATAATAGTTCCAATAAGCATCAATACTACTATTTGCTTTATATTCATCTGGCATACATTGTGGTGGTTGTTTGAAACTAACTTTTGGTATACCTGGTGGTCTATTAAGCAATGGTTGTAAACATTTTTCTATAACTAAATGAGTTTTACTATATCTTTTTTTATACTCAGCACCTAATGCAAGCATGTGGTAGTATAACCATTCATAATGCTCGTTACTTTCTCTAACCCAAATAGTTGATGGGTGATTATAATGTGCTTTTTTGTAAGGTACATTATCGCCATTACCGTAATGATGATGTGCGGTACAAAGCATTTGAGCTGACTCTAAAACCATTTTAACAACATGCTTATTATATTGGTATTTAGCGGCTTTAAATGGATTTCTGTGGAGGTAAAATATGTTCATGTGTATAGCATTAGTTGTCTTTGATTTGTTTCTCAATATCTTTTATTTTCTTTAATATAACAGCCGCTGCTTCATAGTCTTCAGATATTATTGTAGCATCTAACAATCTTTGTAACTGCTCAATTTGATTTTTAATCAATAGATTTTCATACTCTTCCATCTGATCATCGGTAAAGAAAGTAAGATGATAACCAATTTGATCAATACCATCTTCATCAGGCATTGTAAGCTCTTCAACTATATACTTTGCTAACTTGCGTAATTCCTTGTCTGTCATACTAAAATTTGATTTTCATTAACGTATTCTGCAATTTCATAAAAGTTAACTTGATCGATAAATGCCCTGCATAGTCATAAGCTAACCAACACTCTTTTGGTAATTGATCGAGAACAACTGATTCAACAATCTCTTTAATATCTTCAGCTGTTTGATGTGTTTCAAACTCGATGTCTTCGATGATTTCTAAGTTGATACGCCATGTGGCATAATTTGTCCAACCGTTACACTTTGTTTCTGCCATTGTGTTTATTGTTTATATTATTATATCTTGCTAATCGTATTTGTTTTGTATTATTTACAAGGCAATTGTCACATATAAATTGATGACGAAGACCTGACGGTATATAACTATTACATACTTGACATTTGTTCTCTGTACTCATCAAACTCTTTAAATATTTTTCTAATTGTTCGACCAAGCTCTTGGTCATTTGGTATTGTATCTACTGTTTGGTGTAAATCAATAATCATATTCAATAATATCAATCCTTCTTTTCCGAAGTAATGTTTTTCGCGCATTGTGATAATTTATTTATTTCTTGTTTAAACATATCCTCTCCGTAGTTAACATATATTAGATCATATATGAACTGCTCAAAGTCTTCTCTGTTTAAAGTACCATCTTTATTATAGTTAAATGCTTTAATGGTTGGAGCCATATTTATTAACTTTAAATACCTACCACCATCTTCAATACTTTCTATACTATCTATAAATTTATTAACTATATTAATAATCTTAATTGAAACTTCGTGGTTAACAGCTTCATTTATAAGCTTATAACTTTCCTTATTTACTTTCATATTATATATTTAGTACGCCCAACAGGAGTCGAACCTGTAGCCTACAGCTTAGAAGGCTGTTGCTCTATCCAGTTGAGCTATGGGCGCATAGTGGTCCATGCAGGACTTGAACCTACAACCTACTGATTATGAGTCAGTTGCTCTAACCAATTGAGCTAAAGGACCATACAAAATTAATGAATTTTTTTGAATGTATAATTATTCTTGATCAATTTATTAAATGCAGATCCTTGAGAGTTACTATCATTGAAGTAATCAAAGTCTGTTTTAGATATATCACTAAACAGATATGAAGATCCGCTTTTAAGTATTACAAATAGTGTTTTGTCTGAGTGGTTGTACGAAGCTTTTTGTATCCAAGAAGAATCGTAATTACTTTTTGTTACTTTTACCATGTGTTTATTATTTTCTTATCGAGCACCAAATTATGGCTTGATACTCATAGCCTTTTAGATTATGTTTTTTAGCTAAACTTTTTGTTAGTTTACTTATTTGATCGTACTGTGTTTTGTTTGGATAATTAGGAACACTTGTGAATGTACTACAAGCACGAAGATGCCAAACATCTATTGTTACATAGTCTGGATCTAATCTTGCAATATTCTTGACAAATGAAAATGTTTTTCTTGAAGATTCATCAATGAACTTTATACCTTTTGCAATGTCAAAAGCTTTTAACTTGTTATTATTAAATGTACAAACCTTGACATGATCATGGTGTACATCGCGCTGTACCGCATCTAAAACGTGTATAGCATCGGTAATATTACGCTGCCACTTATTACGAGGAGATAAAGCACTAATAACAGATGCAACTATTTCATTGTTGTATCTATACTTATTAGCTATTGACGTAGTTAATTCATTGGCTGACTTATACCATTTTTTACCTTGTATAATATCTTGTTCAGATGCTTTACTGAACCAATGCTCTAAACCAAGCTCAATTTTATTCAACTTGTATTTACTAAGTGGTTTTGTTTTCATTTTAAGAAACTTTTTTGATTAAACCATTTTCCATTTCTATTTCAGCAAAGAACTCTCTGCCAATACCAGTAATGTGTGGTCGATTAGCACCAACTAGTTTTCCGTCAGATACATATTCTTCGCCAAACATACTTGTCTCAATATAACGAAGTGGTTTGCCAACATTTTCTTTCATTACTTTTTTAGATGGATATACAAATACTATCATGTGTTTATTGTTTATTATATTATATATAACTAATCGTATTCGTTTTGTATTAATTGACCTTTATAGGATCGAATGGTGAGTCAAGTCCAGCTTCTTCAAATAGGTATTCAATAACTCTACGCTCAAAACAATCTTGCTTATTATAATACCATATGTTATTTGCTGTTGCTGAAACCATATATGCTACTGTACTTCTGTCCCTATTAAATAGATTGCCAATACGAGTTTGTGACATGTTCCAGTGCTTATAGAATATATATGCTAACGTACTGCGATATAGAACAATAATAGACAGCCTAGATTTGTCTGATAACTTTTTATTATGTAATGTATTGGCATTATCTATTTCGACGCGCGAGATCAGCTCTTTTGCATTATTAAGATTGTACTCAAGCTTAACTGGTTTATCCCATAGTGTATAATACTCATTTAGTATACTAGCTAGTACTTGATCTTTGCTATGAGATATATGGTGATCATCCATAACATGGAAAGCAATATCACTGATCATATCTTTAGTACGCTCGTATAGTTCTTCTGCTAAAGCTCTCATAAACTTACTTTTCTAATTTTTGCTATTTCATTAATAATAGACTCAGGTAGTTCGGCAATGCCATCATAGTCGATCAACTCGCCGTCTTCAAAGATCAACGAGCCTTCTTCGTAAAACACATAACCACCAGAGTCCCTATCCCATACTTCGTATGAACCATATACAATACCAACTTCTTCTATAGGTATGTGAACTTCATAGTGATCATACTTATTTTTCCCTTTAATAACTTCGTATCCTGACATAATTAACTATTATTTTCTTTTTGCATTTCAACATAGTCGGTAATAAGTTTTTCAAAGCAGTCATTTACAGAGTTAAAAACTTCTTCAAGTTGACTTGAAACATCTACATTATTAATGCAAATTCTTTTATGCCAATCAATATCTACATCATATTCTATATCGTCCCAGTTAATATCTCCAGTATCTTCTTCAGATCTCACAAGAGCTTCTTCCAATATGGCCATTACTTCAGACAATGTGAATGTTGGTTCTTTTTGTTCTTCGTCTTTCTTTTTAAGGAAATTAAAGATTGGTGATAGGTCAATTAAACTTTTCATAGTTCAAGGTATTTTTTGTAATTTTTAAAGATGTATTGTACTAGGTATTGGTATCGCGCGGCATCACCGTAGATAAGCATACGCATTTTACTTGTAGACTCACGCACATTGAGTTGACTATCAATGAAAAAAAACTTTTGATCATAAGTAGGGTTGATTTGATAGCACTGCTTACTATGATGACTATGTAGTACTCTTACATAACCACTATTATACAGCGCAAAGCGAGGTTTCCAACCAGGTTTTGCTTTACCATTATACTTGATAATAGTATGTCTTGGTAACTCCCACACATCTGTGCCATTAGCTTTTTGTTGTGGAGTAGATATTTCTGTACAGCCAAATGCTTTAAGCATAGCCACACTTGTTTCTTTGTTTAAGATTTGATTATTCATATTTATATTATATATAAGTGATCGTATTTAATTTGTTACACTATAAGAAAATATAGCTTAGCGAACAACCAGCATATGAAAAATACTATTGCTGTTATTGTTGGTGCCACAATAATATAGTGAAATAATTGTAGTAATCTTTCTCGCATGTGTATAGCATTAGCCAATATAAGCATTAGTAAGCTGCTTGTATACACGCTCACGAACTTGCTTTTGGTATTGTGGTGGCAGAGATAAATAGTCTTTTGACTTACTTACATAGATACCATGCTTGATAACTATCTCGTCTGCTATTTTATAAATTGTGATTAGTGTCATAGTCCAATAGATTTACGTACTAAAGAGCCATCAAGAAATAATTCTTCAGGGCAGTGCTTTTTGTATAACTCAAAAGCCTCTTCACGATTAGGGAAATCACGCATTAGCTTAATGATCTCCATATAATCTTCTTGTGCTTTTTTATCAACAGAAGGATCATCACTCATGAATGCCCACCATTTGTGGTTCTTTAAACGCTGCTCTAGTTCTTCTTGTGGTGTCATATTAGTTAAGCTCAATTTTTACTGTTGTATTATCAATAACTTCAATATAAGTTGCGATCATTGGGCATAAGAAATTAGCCATAGCAGAGAAGTATACTGCTACCTCGTGACCAGTGATAGTTAATACTTTTTTGTTTGACCAACTACGCTCTTCAGATACTTTGATGTGAAGTGTCTTACTATTGTACTTTTCGTTACGCGCTTTAATAAGTGCTTTGATTGCATTTTCTGTTTTCATGATGTGTTTATTTTATTATATTATATTTTACTTATCGTATTTGTTTTGTATTTCTTTAGCACGGTCAATGGTTATTTCTTTTAAGATTACATCCATAAGGTCGTCATAGAGATCTTGGAATGTTTCATCTTCTTCAGTACTGCAATCACGCTCAATGAAGTCCATGACTTTGTATGAGAACTCTTGCATGTTAGTTTCTCTTGATAATTGTACGAAGTACATAATAGTGTCTTTGTTCCAATGATAATTCATAATCCTCTATCTTTTTTAAGTGTCATATCATCTACTTTATCAATTAAATCTTTGCAGATCATATTAAAGAAACCAGGTGCATATATAGATCTGTTACCATCTGCTTCTGCTTGCTCTATTTCAGCTTCCATTTGGCTTGAAAAACCATTTAACGCTTGTTTAATTATGTGGTTTTCAAAACCATTGAACTTTACTCTACTCATAATAATTTATTTTTAGTTATAGCCATCCTTTGAATTTTGCATAAGTGATTACATGATGAGTGTCGGCTATTTGCCCATCAAACTTATTGCATAAGTAATTAGCTTTTGATCTTATATACTCTTGGCCATATTCAGTCAACTCGTCATAGCGACGGCCACTAGAAATAATAGTTAACATGTTTCTTAGATCTTCCATAATTACTCTGCGTAATAAGTTAAACCTTTGTAGTTAATGTACTCTGAAATACCTTCTTTACCATTTGAAGTAGATTGGCATCCGAAGTTGTTTGGTATGTTAAGCAAACTGAAGTGCTTGAACTTGCGACCATTTATGGTGATTACTTTTTTAAATGAGTCGCGGCGAGAGAAAGATATTTTTCGCATAATAAGTTGGTTTAAATGTTTATTATATTATATATGAAGCATCGTAATTAATTTGTAAGGTATACGAATGCTTGCAAAATACCATAACCAATGAGTAACGCTCCAATAGCGAACATAGACGTGAGTATTTCTTCTTTAATTTGCTTTCTATCTTGTTTTTTAGACATAGCTTGAGGTGTTTAATAGTTAGTTAGATTAGTTAATATAGGGTGGTGTTATACTATATCTCTCTTCTTTTAAGAAGAAAGTTTGTCGCTGAAACTGTGACATTAGGCTATTAAGGTAAACCTAGTAAGGGGCAAATGTCACACTTTTTGACAGTGAATACCATGTATAGCATTTTAGTAAAAAAAAGAGGATCACCATTTGGCGACCCTCTTCAACCAACTTACTCAATTATCACTGAGTCAAGGTTGCGAGCGAATGCTGGTACTGCATTTGAGTTGGTATAATTCTTATACTTCTCAAAACATGGCATTGCTTCAAATCTTTCTTTGTTGGCTTTATACACTTCATCGTGATTGTAAGTGTACTTAACACCTTTTTTGTTAGTGAAAGTAATCACTGTGTTACTTCCTACTAATGACTTACGAATTACAAATCGCTTTGTAGTAATTGAATTTACTTTTTTCATGATAATTAATTTAAATTGGTTATTTAATTGTTTATTATATTATATATTCACTATCGTAAATTGTCTGTGGGGAGTGATTCACTTCGAGGTGCTATACACACCACTAATAATAGTAATAATAGTGACTATATTGGTGATCCTAGGGTGTGACGCAGGACGGAGTATACTCTTCCGGTCCTATTTCAAAACCAGGCTGGTTGGTGAGATATGTTAGTTAGTTCTTACTTCTTTTGTAAGAACTCGTAGCGACCGTAAGCATAACTTGATTGCTCGTATAGCTCTCTATGCTTATCGCGAAGCTTTTCACTTTTTACTATTCGTGCAATGTTCATAAAGAATTTGTGATATTGACAAAGCACTTTGCGAGTGGTTATTTTAACTTGATTCATAATAATTAATTTAAATTGGTTATTTATTTATTTGTTTATATTATATAAAATTGTTCGTATTGGTTTTGTATTTTATTTATTTATTTTTAGTTTTCTTCTAAAATTTCATTTATCGATCGTTTATCAAAAGGCAAGATTTTATTAATATAATAATTTTCTATTTGGTTTTCAGTTGGATTTTTAGATAAAAATTCTATTATTTGATTTTTCATAATTAATTAATTAAATTGGTTTTTATTTATTTATTTATTTGATTTATTATATTATATAAAATTGTTCGTATTGGTTTTGTATTTTTTGTAGGGAGTGGTTTTAGTGAAATGCTATACATGCTATACACTGCTTAGATATTTTAGTTAGTCACGTTAGTGAGATAGATGTGGGTTACACATCCATCTCATTGAAATACTTTCTGATTTCTTTATTCTGTGACAAGTGAGGATCACATCCTGACTCTTCAACCCAACCATCAACTATCCATATATAGTCAAGGTTACTGGTATCCACATGCAACTCCTTATTGTTCCAAATTAAAGATGATGTGAATCTTTCTTCAATTACAATTTGATTAGTCATAATAATTAATTTAATTTGATTTGATTTATTTATCCAATGATCAGTTGAGTTTCATACTCACCATCTGAGTAGTCTTCAGATATAATCTCAGATCTCTCACATAGTTCCATGAATCTTGGATCATCATACACTCTGGTGTCATGGATCATATATATATATCTTGATCCTTCTTCAACACCTACACACTCATATGAATTTAATAATTCATACTCCTTGATTAACTGATCTCTCATCAATCCTTCTAATAACTCATTTAAGATTTCCATAATAATAATTGGTTTAAATTGGTTTAATTGGTTTATATTATTATATATTTTTTCCAGTATTATTTCTGCAAAAAAATGTAGAGGTCATTTGACCTCCACACTTTCACATGCTCTTGCAAATGCTGGTACAACATTGGTATTAGTGTAACTCTTGTACTTAGCAAAACATTCCATACTCTCAAACTTATCTTTGTGAGTGTTGTATACATCATCATGATTATACTTCCAGGTTTGACCTTTCTTATTTGTGAATGTGATTGTAACATTCTTACCAATAAGTGACTTTCTGATAACAAATCTTTTGGTTTTCATAATAATAATTAATTAAATTGGTTGTTTATTAATTTTAAATTCATATATATTATATATTTTTTCCAGTATTATTTCTGCAGCGGAATGCTATACATAGCCGCAAGGCGGCGCCGCAGGGGCGGCATACATAGGTGTTTTTCTGAAATATTGTGGAAATTTTATAAAACGCCAAAATATTTTCGTCTTTTTTAAAACGAAGCAGGGGGCCCATTTTTATATAAAACGTTTTCTTTTTTTTGTTTTGTAGTTTTTTTATAGGTATAGCCCAATCCCCCTAATTATCTAACAACTTTTCAAAAAAAGTATGACAATAGCCTAATAGAATATCTTAATAACAGGCAAATGTCACAGTAAAATCCTTGATTTTCATGTAAATATTGTACTATATAGATAAATTAGTACGATGCCACAAAAATTGAGCCGCAAAGCGGCTAGGGATAAAGCAAAAAGAGACTTAGCATACGCAAAATCGTCGTATCGAAGCGGTATTAAGGCTGCGAATCAGAAGAGACGGCGCGAAAAGCTTAAAGAGTTGACTGAAAAGTTTGATTCTGTGGCTAAAGCTAAGGCTTGGTTGAGCAAAAGGGACTGGGATCACGAGGATCGACGGTGGGAATTGCGTAGTATGAACCGCGGTAATGATGGTAATGGTACTAAAAGTGAAGGAAAAAGAAAATACAAAGCATAAAAATGGCAATTAACTATCAATACCCAAGATTAGGAGTTCTAGCTTCAGATGATTTAATCGTCGTCGCCGATATATCTGATGATAACGCAACAAAAACCGTTACAGCACAGCAAATAGCTGACCTTGGAGGCGGTGGTGGCGGCGGTGTCACAGATTTCACATCGACAGCTGGAACATTTGTAAGTGTAACAGCTAATTCAGCCGCAACTGGTTCTGTTAGTATTGGAACTGTTGATTTGTCCGCCACTGGAACGCCAAGTGCAAGCACATTTCTTCGTGGTGACAATACTTGGTCTACAACGGGTGATGTAGTTGGTCCAGCATCGGCAATAGATTTATCAATACCCGTATTTGACGGAACAACTGGTAAATTACTAAAAGACGCAACAGGTGTAATAATAGACGCTAATGGCAACGTAATACTTAATAACTGGCCAGAAACCGATGCTGAGTTTAGAGGAGATATTGACGGCGGTGTTAGATTTACAGCTCAAGCGGCTGAAACCATAGCAAAGGGCGATGTTGTTTATATTTCCGGCGCGGTTGGAGATAACACCCAGGTTAGAAAAGCGCGGGCAGATAGTGCATTAACTATGCCATCGTTTGGATTTGCCTTTAATGCAGCAACAATCGGCGGTACGGTTCAGGTTGTTACCCTTGGAAATATATATGGATCTGGTACTTATCCGCTTAATACCACTATAGATTCAGATGGTAATTCAATAACTATACCAGGTGTCACATTATATGTTAGCTCAACAATCGCTGGTGGTTGGACTAGTGTTCGTCCAACAGGCGTGGCTGACCTTGTACAAAACATTGGTGAAGTAGTAAGGGTTAATGCGTCAAACGGTGTTATTAAAGTCGGTGGTGCTGGTAGAAGCAACGACACACCAAATACAATATCAATAAGTGGTAATATCACAAGTCTTCTTAATATAGAGGGTGCTTCTATTATCAAGACTGGTGGTACATCAAGTCAATTTTTAAAGGCGAATGGTTCTGTTGATTCAAGTACATATCTA
>Ga0208767_1000217_pt1 | contig 42741 bp, 57 predicted proteins | sample VirMetDEL_Mar_21_FD_184514 | JGI IMG/M metagenome (GOLD analysis project Ga0208767, IMG submission 184514) | Aqueous microbial communities from the Delaware River and Bay under freshwater to marine salinity gradient to study organic matter... | ecosystem: Environmental > Aquatic > Marine >...
CGCCCCATACCCGCCTGATAGGCCGGTGAGGGAGCCGCAATCTGCGGCCCCATATAAGGAACGTTCGGACGGCTAATCAGGAACTGAGAAAGCTGGCTTAAGTCCTGCGCCAGCGGTTCAAACGGCCCAAAATTAGGAGATGTCGTCGTCGTCTTTTGCCCAGACCCAAACAGCATATCAAGAATGCCCATAATTCACTCCTTAACCGTATGTCACGCCGGGGTCCGGCAGAGACTGCAATCGCGCGATATACTGTTCACGCACATTTCGCATCATGTCATCGAGTATAGCATGGCCAGCGTCCGACGATCCATCCCCAAGGGCGGCGACGACGTCAGCCGTGATGACATGCTCATTGTTGGCGACTTTGATTGGCTCGCCGGTTTCCTGCATGACCGCGTCGATGCTATCGCTTCGGCCTGTTCCGGGGCCACGGATCGCGCCGCTGCCGCCGTTTCTGCCCCCGTCAAACTGTGAGGCCATCAGGGTCAGAGCGCCGCGCGTAGCCGGGCGCATCTGCGGGCCACCAGCGGACACCATACCACCGCCAGCGTAGCACCGCTTGAGAGCGCCGCCGTTCCGCATTGTGGTTTCTTCCACCTCGACCTCTTCCTCTGGGAAGGGACCGATGTATGGCCCCGGGACCTCACCGCCCGGTCGGAACCATTCGGGGATTTCTTGCTGGATCGTCGGGTAATCACCGTAAGCGAGCTGCGCTGAAGGATGCCGGACGTTCGGCGTGAACGCATACGGCGAACCCATAGAAGCCTGATACGAGCGCATGTAGCGATTGAGCGCGCCCGTGCCGCCTTCCGATTCACTGAGCATGTACCGAGGCACCGTCCCCTTCCAGCGGTCGAAAGCCTCGCGCTGGCCGGTGGCATCCAGATGCTGTTGGAACGACGGGCCGGGTCCGGTGTTCCCGAAATAACCGTCGAAACCGAACTCATTCGCTGCAGCCGCGTTAAACATCGGGTTGTAGCCGTAACGCTCATCGCGAGGCAGCGCGCCAATACCGTGGGCATAGTCAGCGTAGCTCTGCGGCGTGTAGTAGTTTTGCATCCCGAACAGGAACGCATTCGGGTCAGCCTGCGGGTCGAGGCCGAACAGTTCCGCCATAATAGCAGATGTCAGCTCATCCTTGCTGTCCGGCTCGCCGTCGCCATTATAGTCGATCCCGCGCTGCCACGGGGGAAGCTCACGCTCCGCGTTGCCTTGGCCTTGGCCGGGGCCTCCGTCAAAGCTGGGCGCATTGACTGTTCCATCCCCAATGCCCATACCACTAAGTCCAGCGGCCATTTCTGAGGCAACGCTAGTTTCCCCGTAGCCTCCGAAGTCGCCAGTCGAGGCATTAGTGTCGTTAAGACCCATCTCTATTCTCCATAACCCATGCCCGGACCACCGTCCGCGCTGTGTGGTCCGTGCTGCTCATAGCCAGCGCCAAATTCCTGCGATGCGTCATAACCGCTGCCACCCTTGCCGTCCGTCCAGCCTCCGCCCCAACCCCAGAGGTCTTTGTCGTGACCAGTGACCGCCGCCAAGGCCCCGCTAAAGAGCTGAGGTATGCCCAAAGTTGGCCCAGTCGGGGGGATACTTTTTGCCCCACCCATAAACTGACCGGTTGTAGGGTCAGTGTAACCACCGAACATCGCCATAGCAGCTCCTACCGGATTGTCCAGACCAACAGGAAGATCGGACGTGTTTTGCGGGCCTTGGTGGTCACCCATGCCCGCCGCGTCGCCATAGTTTTCAGCGTAGAACTTCGAGAAATCGCCAAGCTGTTGGCTGTTGACGTGCTTCATATACCGGTCCAGCGCGCCTCTCTGGCCCGTGCGGTCGATATACTGCTGGAAAGTCTCAGCGTTCGGATCATCCTGCCGTCCAAACTGCCCCTTAAAGCCACGGAATTTATTCGCCAACAGATAGTTCTGAGCCCGGTTCACGCCAAAACGAGGATCGTCCATCGCTGCCTGCAAGCCAGCCTGCGTCAAACCGCCCATTGGCTTGACACCGGAGCTTCTCAGATCGTTGTATATCCCCATCAATTGCTTTCCGCCAACCGCTGGCGACAGCACCTCGGACCCGCGCATACCGGAGCCGCTTGACCCCCGGTATAAATTAAAGAGTCTCTCTGCGTCTTGTTCGTATGTATCCCTGATGCGCCAAGTCGGGTCTTTACCGCTGCTTTCATCGTAATAGACCATCTCAGGGATGCGGCCCATCATGTAGCCACGGTTCGCCGCCGTAACGTCCTTCAGGCGCTGCCCGGCAAACTTATTCCCGGAATAATCCGAAAACGCCCCCCCAGATAGGTCGTAAATGCTATCAGCGCCGCTGAAAACGGGCTGACCGTTTTCGTCATATGCAACCGAAATGGGCCCTGCGATCCTCATGACACAATCGCCCTTCCATCAACATCCCGCCAATCTGATCCGTCCGAAAACACCAATACCGCTCCGCCAGTCGCATCTGTTGCGTAGGCCAAGCGCGTCCCGCCGTTTGATGGCGTCCCCGGCTTGAACTTCGGGTTTGTCGATGTCAGCTCTGCTACGGTTGCTGGCGGGACTTCAACAGGATCATTCTTGTTCTGGTACTCTCGAAGTACCTTCAACACCTGATCTTGGACTACCCGCGTGACCTCAAGCTGCCATGCGTAGACCTCATTTATATACGATTGCAGCTCAGGAGGCAAATCCCTTGGCGGCTGCGGCGGCAATGGAAGCGTCGTCATCTGCCGGTCCCTTTCGCGATATCTGCCCGAGTGCGGACCACGCGCCAGTAATCGGTCGCGCCAGTGCTTTCGTACTTGATTTCCACCTGCCTGCCGTTCGCGTCGGTATCAACAACCTTCGAGTTCGACGTCGGATACGCGATGCTGTCCTGCAGCGTAAACGGCCCCTTTACAACGTCAGCGTTCGGCGGCCAGTATTTGAACGTGGCGGTCATGTAAAGAGTGCCGGTGATATTGGCCGAAACAACAAAGCGCGCAATATCAATCGTGCTCTCGCCGTCTTCTGCCTCAATCGGAGCGTAAACGATGCGGCGCGTTACCGCATCGCCATTCTCGCCCAGCCCCTGCTCGTGGTAGTAAATTTTCCCATCACTCGCAACGGCAATTGGCTTATCAAACACCAGATTGTCCAGCCACGCCGTGCGGTCCCATGTCCCGTTTGACCAGCCAAGGAAGCCGCTCGGGTCTTCCAGTACGTCCCATCTTAAGTAAGTGTCGCAGTCGCCTGTCTGGCTCGTCGGGAAGAAGAAGAAAATGCCGTGATACAAGTTATCAACCTCGGCAAAGACCTTGTAGTTCTGCCCCACCGGCATCTGATCCTCGAACCACTTGCGGTTTGGGTTTAGAAGGTGCTGAGGAGCGCCGCCCTGATAACTGAAGAACGAACGCTGCGGCGATATCCAATACGCTGAACCGTCGTCCACCACAGCCGCATTCGGACCAATCAGGCCGCACCCGGTTCCGATAAGCGTGTCCTGATACAGGCGATCAAGCTGCCCCGTATAGGTCAGGCCATAAACCGCTGTATTGCTCCACGCCAGAACGCTGTTGCGTGAATTGCTCGCGCCAACGAAAAACGATCCCTCTCCGAGCGGCCCCAGATCGCCAGCCGTGTTGGCCACGTTCGGAGCCCATACGTTCGGGTTTGTCGCGTCACTGTGGCGCATCAGCATGGGCTGATATGTGCCTTCGTTATTCGTGCAGCCAAACGCCATCAGATTGAACTGATCCGTGACGATAAACCAGTTCACGCGGGCGGGCGCGTTCGTCAGAGCTTTCGCCCGATACGACGTGTAGCGCGTCCACTCGTAGATCGTGCCACCCAAGGGGCTCGCATACGCGTAGTCGCCCCGGCTATCAATTGACCAGACTCTCGGGTCAGTAACATCTTCATCGGGTTCGTTGAGGCCAAAACCACCCTGCCCAAAACCCCCAAGACCAAAGCCTTTGCCTCCGATACCGTCCGCGAGGCCGACATTGATCTCATACTCCACCTCCACCGAACTCCCGCCTCCTGTCGCCCCCGCTTGAGCACCAGACGCCGCGACGGAGATAGTATAATTGTCCGCGTCCGTGACGCCGGTGACTTCATAGCCGATGCAGTATTCGTAGGCGACCGATCCACCACCACCGTCCGCACCGGACGTCGCCGCCTCTGGGTGCATGATAAGGTATGAATCGTCGTTAAGCACCCAAACAGAGTAGGGCCGCTCATATGAGTACGTCGGGCTGCCTCCGCCCGTCGCTGTAGACGTGGCTGCAGACGTATGAACGACGCTAAACGTGTTTGCATCAGCAACCGTGACCACATAATCGCCGTCCAGCGTAATGCCTCCAACCGCTGACGCTGATGAAATGGTGATGGTGTCCCCCGTGAAGAAGGGATGACTGGTAAGGGTAATGACCACGACAAACGAATCTTCTGTCGTAGCAAATGGTGAAGCGCCAAAAGCCGTCCCACTCGCCGCACCGCCAATGGTTATTCCCCCTACCGCTGACGCCCCGGTAAAGCGCGCAATGTCCCCATCGCTCATCCCGTGGTCTGTATCGGAAACCACCACAAGACGGCTGTTTTCCGTCGTTGTGAACGGGTTTGTGCCGAGTGTGCCCCCGGCCACACCAATAGTGATGTTGTCGAAGCCCGTAACGCCCCGAAAATAGACCGTATCGCCTCGCAGCGCCCCGTGAGCGGTGTCGGCCACTGTGACTGTTACGGACTGGCCAGCTCCGCCTCCTGCCGTCGTAGTGATAGGGTCTGTCCCGAGCGTGCCTGTTGCCCGGATCGGCGTGATGTTCCACACCCGAACGCCATCGAAGCAGACCAGTTTCGTGCTGGACCCGAAAATGCCGTAGGTGTCACCCTCGGTGGTCGTATAGGAATAGAGAGACCGTGTGATGCCGGGTATTGTATCAGTTCCAGCGCGCTCGGTGCCGCCCAGCGCCTGTGGAGAGCCACGAACCCACCTGATCTTCTCAGCGTCCGTGGCGAAGCCCGGAATGCCGTCTTCAGGATCATCCTTGATTACGCCCGGCTTAAATTGGATCGTTGATAGCGGCATCAGATTTTCCGACCGTCCAGTTCAAAGCCGAGTTCGGCTTCCTTAACCTTCGCCAGCTCGCGCTGGTAAATAGCCTCATTCACTTCGAGAAGATTCGGCTGGCGCTGGTCTCGGACAAATCTGGCAGCCTCAGCGAGGGCGGCAGCCAGAAGCAGATTGTACGCATTGTCTGTCAGCCAGTTCGTCGTGGTGGTGCCATCCAGAACCGGGCGCTGCAGATACTCAAGCGTATATGTCAGTGCCGCATCCGGGACTGGACCCACGCGCCACGTTCCAGCCGTATCCGTGTAATAGTAAACCGGCGAGCCCTGCGTGCTCGCATTCGGGTAAATAGTTTTGACGAAGGATTCCTGACGGTATTCAAGCCGGACGTAGTTGCTGCTTGCGTCCACATAGCTGAACTCCCTCATCTCGACGAAGCGAGAGCTGTTAGGTCGAGAAATAGTGCTGCTACCAATCGTGAATGACGCCGTGTCCTGCTTTAGGAATGGCTGGATCGGCAGGTCACGCACGATTCGCTCCATGCAGTTCGCAATGATCTGATCCGTCTCAGCGGACAGCTCCGCGCTCTGGTTCTGGGTCCAGCTTTTGATATCGGCAGTCAGGTTCGCGTAGCTCGTCATCAGTTCCACTCCACAACGACAAAGCCAGCCCCACCAGTGCCCGCCGCTCTGCCCGGACCAGCACCGCCGCCGCCGCCGCCAAGGCCGCCGTTGCCGCCATTGTTGCCGCCGCCGCCGCCGCCCCCGATGCCACCAGCGCCGCCCGTGTAGATATTGCCCGGAGCCTCTCCACCAGCGCCACCTCCGCCGCCGCCATAATCGCCGCCTGTGCCGCCATTGCCCGCAGGTGCCTTCTGGCCCCTCGCGCCGCCGCCCGTGCCGGGGTCTTGAAATGTGCCATCTGTACCATCTAAGCCGTAAGTAACGCCAATGCCCCTAAAGGCCGCGCCGCTAATGGCAGTATCCTGCCGGATCGCTGTCGTGATCGAGCCGCCAGCGCCCGAACCTCCATCGCTCGCTGATTGGAGAGTTTCACTGCCATCGCCGCCCCAGCCGCCGCCACCACCACCACGGTGCTGCGTCGGCGAACCACCATTCTGACCGTCGCCACCGGCCCCGCCATTGCCGAAGTACGAAGCAGAACCACCGCCCCCACCGCTATCGTTCCAGCCGGGGCCGGGATAGGCTCGGGCTCCGCCAGCTCCGCCAGTATAGTTCCAGTCACCGCCAGAAGCGCTTCCGCCAGCGCCGCCCGCAATAGGCCCAACGCCGGGTGCCGGGCTAGGCCCGTTAGCGCCAGCGCCGCCCGTCAACGTCGCGCCGAGAAGAGGTGACGTTACCGTCGTATCAGCACCGGAAGTCCCGATTGTAATGTTAAATGTGGCCGGGCCAAGCCCCCCCGCCTGATAAATAGTCTTAATAGCACAACCGCCACCACCACCGCCTTCGCCCTGCGTACCACCATTACCTCCGGGTCCGAAGACGTGCATGCGAATGATTTCAGTCGCCGCCGGAATGCCACCGTCAGTGGTCTGCCATGAGGAATCGGAAGAGGTCAGCGTTACGCTGTTGTCAAATGGCGATTGGAGCGTGAGGGCGTTGGTGAGGGTCGAAGGAGAAACCGCTGCCTCAATCCCAGCCTCAGCCACCGCATCGATCCCATAAACCCCCGGAGAGGATGGATTGATGACAATGCCAGCGCCCTTGGAGCCGGTAAGTTGCTTCCCAGCCATTCAGCCCTCCTAAGACTTGATGGTGTACGAGACGATCAAATCCGCGCCGCTTGGAGTGTCGGAGCGTGCTCGCAGCTTGTCGTTTGGCGCGAGGACGTGATTGCCACCCAACAAATTGATTGCAGCGCCAGTGGCGAGGTTCAGGTCTTTCGCGTAGTAACGGATCGTCGTCCCGGCACCGCCAACATCAAGTGCGAAATCGACGCTCTCAGCGTTAGACCCATCCACGTTAGCGACCTGCGCGGCCATAATAGTCACGGATGACGCAGTGGTTGGGCAGGTGTAAACCAGAGCCCCAGTGCTTGTGATCAGCCCTGTCGCAAGAGAGAGGGTAGACCGTCCAAAAGTAATCGCCATTCTTATCTCCTACGAAAAGGCCACGATCAGGCCTAGAGCGTCCGTGTTATCCAGATCGGCACGAGCGCTTTCAACACCGCCTGCCGTGGAACCATCCAAGACATGAACTGTGTTGCGCGTGGTGTTCACCACAATTTCACCGGCAGAGCCAGTATATCCGGCGACGTTTGCTGCCGTGTCGCGGCGACGTTGAACCGTAGTTCCAGTCGTCGTGTCGCCCCAATCCGCCGTAAGGGGGAGGATAGAGGCCGCCGAAATCTGCGCGTCAACATACGCCTTACTGGACCCATCAGACGGGTCGGTCGGCGTCCCGAGGTTGGTGATTTTGTAACCGGCAAAACTGACGTCCGATGTCGGCGGATCGATGCTTGAGAGGCTGTTCCCAGCCTCAACGCGGTAGACCTCGCTACCGTCACACATAATAAGCTGGCGCTGCGCGTTCGTAGGCTCAACGCCGGTGCCGCTGGTGTTTTTAAACGTGAGCGTGTTGCCGTCGCGCGTCGTCGCATCCCAGACAATGTACCACTTCTCAACGTCCGGGATAATCACACTCAGATCAGCGGTCATCGTGCCGGTGATCTTAAGCATCCGCTGCCGCGCCTCGTTTGTGCTGTAATTGGTCGTGGTCAGCGTGACGTCAGAACCCGTGACGGCGATCTCAACATAGCCGTCAAGACTTTCGTCGATGCTATCCAGAACCTCGTTCAGGTTCGGGTCGCCCCAAGTGCCTCGGTTTGATGCTAGTGACTGCTTTCGGAGGTCATTCCGAGCTGTCGCGGTATCGGTCATAGATATCTCCTCGCAGCCAGAGGGCGCGTTTCCCTAAAAAATACCAGCTCCGGCCCCTGACTGCAAGGATCACCTGCCTCAGCGCCAAGGGGGGCCGCGAAACCAGCAAACGAGAGACCTTCGCGTGCCTGACTTCACCGGCTTCACCCGATGGAATGTCTGGCTCTGGAAGAACAGAACAGTCCCGAGCTGGCGGAACTGCGGAACGGAAAACGGCTCGTACTTCATAAATCCGTCGCCATCCAGATCGCCGTCCCGCTCTTTTCCCTGAAGGAACTCGAACTCACCGCCCTCGTAGGAAGACGGGTCGGTTAGCTGGATGACGCAGCTCACCTTTCGGACTGTTCCGGCCAGAACGCCCTGAGCGCCCGGCTGGAGCATCGCGTCCTCAACGATAGTGTCCGAGTGCCAATGGTAGTGGTTGTTGTCGTCATAGTAGATCGTGTACTGGCAGGGCTCGATAGCCGTGATGTCAATGTTCCAGCCCGAGCTTTGGTTCGCCTCCGACATCAGCGGGCTGATCATACCAAACAACTCTTCGTTTGAATGCCAAGAAATCTTGTTCTTTCGCACCTTCGGGTTCAGGCCTTTAGAACCATAAGTCTTGGCGTCCTCCTCTTCGCCCTTTTCGCAGATTGTGCGGATGCGCCTTACCTGATCTGGCGAAAAATATGCTGGGTAAAATCTATACCAGTCAGATGAGAATGCCGTGGTCAGTATCTGCCCGGCGTGATTATGCCTGACGTACATGCAGACCCTCCAACTGCTCGATAGACACTCCGTCAAGCAGTTCAATGGTCAAGCCATCCCGCCTGTCATACGCGTACCCTTGACAGGGGCCGTTGCGATTGACGTAGTGCAAGAACACTTGAACCTGAGAATCGTCCTTGCGCGGCGTCTTCAGGGCATCCCTCCAGTGGGTCACCTCACACCCGCGATATATCATCCCGGCATCGGGCTGAATGCTGACAGGGATATCGTGACCCATATCGTCATCGCGCCGCACCCAGATCGGCCACTCCCAGCTTCCGGTCTGGCCAAGATTGGCCGTCACGCTGATTTCGCAGCTCGGGCGATCCTTGTGCGGGGCAAGCGTCTCCCCGCGCTTATAGGTGCGGATATAGCTATACGTCGGCAGAAGCGACAGACCCGTAGCGTCAGAGATAATTGGCGTCATGGCCGCGAGCAGACACTCGACCATAGGGTCAGAGTACCAGCTATAGGACGACGGACACTGCTCATCGCCGAGAGCGTCCGCCTCAGCCAACTTCTCAGCGGAGGTCATCCGGCTAAAAATCTGCGATGACCACTCGGTCGGAATAAGGTTGTCGGTCGGCAGGTAGCCGAACGTGCCGAAAAAGTGCCGGGCGGCACCAATGCGAATATCCATGATGTTCTCCCGTTGCTCGAATCAGATAGGCCCCACAACTATTATCAGACCGCCGGTGCCGCTGCCACCACCTCTTGGCCCCGAATTACCGGGGCCGCCGCCGCCACCACCGCCAAATCCTGTACCGCCGAACGCGCCAGCGTTGTCGCCCCGCGTCCCAGACACAGGATTGTTAGGCGCTCCGGGCGCTACGATGCCGCCGCCTCCGCCGCCAGAAGCCCAGTACGTTGAGGGGATTTGGTAAGGCCCCGGCCCAACGGGAGGTGTGTCAGGCCCACCGTCACCACCGGCACCCGCGCTCACCGCCTCTGGGGCTGGAAGGTAGGTGTTGATGCTAGATATTGCCGTCCCATAAGGAGCGCCTTGACCTGCGCCGTAAAGTCGCGGACCCGGAGTTGGGCCATAATTGAGGCTGAATCCGCCGTCTGCCCCGTTCGTGCCGCCGTCTCCGGCAGAGATAGTCACAGCACCTCCACCTGTGCCACCGAACGGTTGCGGGGAGCCGCCAGACTGAGGATAAGCACCCTGCGTAGCAGCCGCCGTAACCTGTGCGGGACCGGGATTGAATGTGCTCGCCCCGCCGGGGTTGCCAATAGGTATTCCGGCAGGCACACCAGCACCGCCCGCACCAACTGTAAGAGGGTACGGCGTCCCGGCTGTTAAAGGAACTTCGCCATAGGAGACGTAGCCACCGGGACCACCGCCGCCATTATCGCCACCCGCTCCCGCGCCACCACTAACGACGAAGACAGCATAATTTCCAGTGTTAGCCGCTGTATATGTATTCGGACCGGGGCTGTCATAATAGGTCACCGTGGCTTCCACGCCGCCTCCAGCGGCCCCAGCGAGCGCCGAATTGCCGGAGAATTTAGACATCAATGGGCTCCAAATCAGTCCACCCATCATTCATGCGTATCGCCTCTAAATCCTCTATTGAGGTCGCGGCTGCTACCTGACGGCGCAGCATCGCCTCATTCTCTCGGCATCTGTCAACGTGCGCCGCAACAGCATCTAAGATCGCCGTAGTTGTGTCCAGATCGGCGGTCACCTCTGCGCCGGATCGAGTGACGAACAATCGAGAGCCCCCGCGCCGCTGGACGTCAGCGTGGAGATTCGCCACCTCCATCTGCGCTGCAGGCGACGTGTCGATGTCAACCCCGCCGACAGTGACGCCCACCGCAACATACTCAGCAAACAACGCCTTTATCTCAGAAATAGCCTCATCTTTCGCCTCGTCGAGCGGCTTATCCGCCACCTGATTGTCGAAAACGCTACCAACCTGAAAATATGGCTCAGTCGCGATGCTCTCTTGGAAGCGCCCGTACTCCTTGCTCTCGATCAGGTAGAAACCCATGCCGTTGAGTTCTTCTTCGGTCATCTCACGCTTCCAAGAAGCGCTTGGGTAGATCGAAGATAGTGTCCCGTGGCCAGTTACAGCCCCGTCAACGACCTTTGCGACGCGCGCATACTTAGTGTCGATCATTGCGATCTCCTACTGCATATCAAGACCGGCAGCGAACCCGTACCAAGTCGTTCCGGTGTCGTTGGTCACAAAAGTGATGATGTCTACTCCAGCAGCAGTAAGGCTAGGAGCCGAGCCGCCAGCCCAATTAATTGAAAGAGGCCAGTTGACAGTCTGTGAACCGCCGTTCGTGATGATCAGCGTAAACCAGTCATAGGCCGCCGGATTGCTGAACGTGAATGTGTTGGCGCTCGTGTCCACCGTCAGAGACTGAACGCGCCCGTTATCCAGATCGATGTCCTGCGTTCCTCCACCCGTCGAGCCGATAGCGTTACCCTTCTCACCGCCGGGGGTGTGGATCGCGTCCGTGCTCTCCAGCGTCGTGAACTTACCGCTGCTTGGCGTCGTCGCCCCGATTGTACCGGGCGCGTCCTTATCTAAAACAGGGTCAGTGAAACCGAGAGACGTTCTCGCCGTTGCGCCGCTCTCAGCGACCCAATTCGCACCGTCGCCCACGATGATGTTTCCATCAGTGACAGCGAGGCCCGCAATGTTTGCGAGCCCTGCGTCGTATGCCTGAACGTCTGTGCCTATGGTAAGGCCGAGGGAAGCTCGGGCCGTTGCGCCGCTTTCGGCCACCCAGTTAGCTCCATCACCGACAATGACGTTTCCATCAGTGACGGCGAGCCCAGCAATGTCGGCGAGCCCAGCGTCGTAGGCCTGCACGTCTGTGCCAATGGTGAGACCGAGGGAAGCCCTTGCCGTTGCGCCGCTTTCGGCCACCCAGTTAGCTCCATCACCCACAATGATGTTGCCGTCAGTGACAGCCAAACCAGCAATGTCAGTAAGGCCCGCGTCATAGGCCTGAACGTCTGTGCCGATAGCCAGTCCAAGAGCCGTCCGAGCGTCTGCCGCCGTAGATGACCCAGTGCCGCCGTCAGCGACCGCCAGATCGGTGATGCCAGTGACCGTGCCGCCAGTGATAGCCACACTGCTAGCCGCTTGCGTCGCCATCGTGCCAAGGCCAAGATTGCTGCGAGCATCCGCTGCCGTAGTCGCACCAGTGCCTCCATAGGTAACCGGCAGGGCCGTTGTCAGGACCAAATTGTTGATCGTGGCTGTCCCAGTCACGGTCAGCGTCGAAAGGGTCAGCGTGTCAACGCCAGCGAGGAATGTGTTGACGGTCGCATACTTCGCCACACCGCTCTGGTAAACGAACGTGAGGTCAGTGCCGGAGAGACTTGTGGCCTCTGGGAAATCCGTCAGTGCGCGTGAGACCGCCATATCACTCTTCCTCGCCTACCTGCAGGAAGTATTCATCTTCCTGATCACCGATAACAAACCCCTCATCGTTGAAGCCAATCCCGACAGGAATCGGCGTAACCGGGTTCACTTCAGGCCGCGCGAACCGGAGGTTGAAGTTCTCCGTCTTCCGAGCTGGCAGCCGGTATGGGTCTTTCTGATCATAGCACTTTTCACAAACGCGCAAACCCGGCGAATTGCCGTCTGGGCGCAGATCGTGATACGGCATCTTGAACCTGCACCGGTCGCAGATCGCAATTGCCGTCGATGTCGAGAGGAATTTAGGCACCGGTCACCTCGTGTAGCTGGAGATGTCTGGCGCGAGGAACAGGTCAGATCGGTCCCGTTCATCATCGCTGTTAATCTTGAATGTCTCAGCCGCCTGAACCTTCAGGAAATTCTTCTGGTCAATCGGGATCGTCGGCTGGTGGCATGCGATCCGGTAAGCCAGCTCCCACTTCACAGCATCGAGCCAGCGCTGCGGAATCGCAAGCGTGTTTGTAAAATCGCCGGGGTCTTCGACGTGGCGCGTGTGCCAGACCGAGAACAGCTTAAAACTGGACTGCGGGGCCGGGTAGACGTGCATCTTCGGCGTTTCCTGCTGATCGTACCAATACAGCGTCGGATCGCTCTGAGAGCGCTTGTCTGCCAGATTGTAGTAGTCGTCCTTGTTCTGGCGGGTGATCTCTGAGTCCGCCGGGCTCCTGCCGAAAACGATCTGCCGAACGTCCAGCGTAGCGCCGCCCGTCTCGCGGACGCGGAAGTACCGCGCGCTCTTTGGGTCGTTGATGCTGTAATAGGTGAACTCATTATCCGTGTAGCTCGTGCTGGCTGTGTCCAGCGCCGCGCTCCACGTCGCGTTGTCCGTCGAGTATTCCCAGATCAGATTGTACGTCGCCGTGCCGTTCGGGCAGATACCGACGTGATCCACAAACACCGCAGAGCCCATATCGTAGCTGATATTGCCGTCAGCGCTCGTTTGCGTGCAGACGGTCGTAAGATCGCCGTCAAAGGCGTTCGCAACCGTGCCCCCAGCGCTCGACGTCCCGCCTGTCGTCCCCTGAGACGTCAGCTCCCGGCGCAGGACCTTCAAGACGCCAATCGTCCCGGTCGGCAGCGTATAAGCGACCTTGCCCTGCACTTGCGGGATCAGCGTCTCTTCAACCGTCCATAGGTTGATGCCCCGCGCGCCCCACAGGGAAAACATTTGATACAATTCCAACCGAGCGTCAGTCAAAACCTCGCGCGTAAGCGCCTGCTTAGGGAGGCCAGCGACAGACGCGGCCTGCTCAATGAATGTGCGCTGGTCGATGGTCGTCGCGCCGTATGTACCTGAAGTGGCCATGCTACGTCCTCTTATAGACGTTCAGAGAAAAACGGGCATAAATTTCAGCGGCGTCTTCTGCCCATTTATTCTTCGACGAGCCCAGCCCGACCATCAGTCTCTCCCTGATTGGACAACCGTCAGCGTCAAGCCCCCGGTGTCATCGGTAACGTTCATGCGCACCGCACGGCAGGGGATCGTCGTGTTGAGGACCTTGTTGTTGCCAGTCGTCGATAGAGACGTATCAATCCATGTGGGGGTAGATACGCCATCCATATCCAGATCGGCGGACACCTGAATAGTCCCGGCGGCGCTGCCAGTCGTCGTCAGGTACAGGCCAAGATTAAACTCGCCATTGTACTGATCGACAACGATAGCGTCACTTGCCCCCGTCGCCGTCGCTGTTACCCGAACCCGTTTCATTCGTCATATCCTCCAGCGTTTGGCCAAAGCCGTATAGTACACGATTTGGCCGCCAGTTGTCGAGAAGTGTGCAAGAACCCGGCACATAAAGCTCCGTACCCCTGCTATAAGCGTATCCCATCCAGAACTCAGCGCACGCTCTACCGGCCTCTCCGATAATCATGTCGCTGTATGTGAAGTCACACCCGAACAGGTAAATCTTCGGTCGGCCCTCCAAGATCGCGTGCGCGATAGCGTAGGCCACCGTCGTGTTGAAGTACGGGAATTTAACGTGCTCCATCACCTCTTCAAGCGGATAGCGGACACTGGAGGGAACACGATCATCAGGCTTGGCCGTGTAGATCGGAACCTCTAGACCGGCCAGAGCCTCCGCCATCTGAGGCCAAGGCTCAACCGTCATCTCTCGACCGTGCGCCTCAGTGTCCTTCGTGTGCGTTATCCCATCGAACCACATGCCGACCGGGTCCATGTGATACAGGCGGTCAACCTTCAAAGTCCGGGCCACCGCGTTCACACCCCAGACTTCAACATTATCCGGGATCGCGCCAGCGTTCGTCCGCATCCAGTGCGCCATGTTCCAGTCGTTATACGAACGCCCCATCGCGATAATCGCGACAGGGCGCTTGTTTGTGTCTGCTTGGGCAGAATCAGTCATGTCGGCTCCTGTTAGCCGCCGTACTGATCCGTCCCGTAAGCACTGGCCTTGGAAGACCCGTCAGCGACCATCAGGAGGCTAACGTAAACGGAGCCGTTCAGCGTGCTCTCGGGAGTATAAGTCCCGCGAACATCGGCGGTCGTGGCTGTTGCAACTTCGGTCACACCATAACCAGCGACAATGGTGCCGGTGGCGGTGAGGCCGTCCTCAGTGATACCAAGAATCTTGCCCGCATTCAACAGGTGGTACGGGAGACCGAGAATCGAAGAGGAACCAACATCGACCTGCGTCGAAGTCAGGTTGCCATCAACGGCAACAGCAGTCACCGTCTTAAACGCTTGAGGCGTGTTGACAGTGGTGTTGTTCGGGCCAGCGAGATCAGCAACAAGAGCTGCCCCATACTTGTCCGTGCCGGTGATGGTGAACGTCACACCACTCTCGTTCGCCGTCGATGTCATAGACACCGTGCGAGGAACGTCGAACGTAGCCACACCATTAGACGCCAGAGCACCGGTGATGGTCAGGCTTGCTGCGCCAGTCGTGGACTGGTTCACGCAAATTCCATCCGGGTCTGCCGCTGCAGGAGCGCCAAGTTCGATTGGGACGAGAATTGAGGTCTCCGTCATGGACGGAACGCCACGATCCTCACGTCCAGCAGGATCAGAACCCACTGCACGCCCGTAATATGCGTCGCCGATGCGAAGGCCGTCAGAAACGTGTGTCATGTCTTTCTCCTCAGAGTTGCGCGGGGGCCAGCGTACCGGCCCCCACTAGATCAGACACCCGCCGTGCCGAACACGCCGCGCCAGTCAACCCAGAACGGAACGTAACGCTCAGTGGCCTTGTACCGCATTGAATCGGTCTCAAAGTCACCTTCCATCGAGCGTTCCATGCTCCGGCGGTTCATCATCATCAGACCGCGAGGAGCATCCGTCTGGACCCACCAAGCCGTCGAAGACGTCAGGCGGGACAGGGTAGCAGTACCGCCCGGAAGCAGCCCAATCGATTTGATCGGGTTGACATCGTTGTTGGCAGTACCCGGACGCAGAACCGAGTTCAGGATGGTCTCGGCTTGGAACATATTGTCCGGCGACACCACCAGCTTCTGCGGGGTGATGCGGATTTTACGTCCAGTCGAGTCCGTCATCTTGCGAATCTGGATCAGCATCTGCTCAAGTGACGTTTGCGAGAGGTTCGCAGCGGTCGCCAACTGGTTCGACTGAGTGCCGAAACGGGTCGGGTGAGCAGTGTTGACCAGAGACACGCCGTCACCACCGGTGTACGAACTGTTGAACGAGCGGTTCAAGATGTTCGCTGCAGTGGTCTCCCGCGTCTCGATCATGGACTGAGCGAGGTGCTGGGAGTAGACGCTGCCGATGCGGATGTGGTCACCATCTTCGACAAGAACCTTGGTCAGCGCGAACGCCAGACCGTAGACCTTGTACCACGCACGAGCGATGTACAGGACACCACCCGATTGGTAGGTAACCGCAGTACCATCAGGCAGTTCCGGTGCCGAGCCGAAGCCAAAAAGCACTGGTTCCTCATGGTAGTTGCGTGCGATCCCTTTTTCTTCTTTAAAGATCGCCTTGTACTCATCGGCACGCTGGTTGTAGACGCCGTTGAACTCACGGTTCATGATCGGCTCTACAATCGACTTAAATTGGGTCGATGTCATAATAGGCATTGTTCAACCCTCCTTAGATCGCAGCAGCGTCAGCGACGTATGCGTGCTCAGAAATCTGAACCAGCACATTGACGTAGGTATCGCCCCAGTCGTTGCCCTCTTCAGACGACAAACCGATAACGCGGAACTGGGCGTTGTTGCCAGCCCCAACCAACGTCGCATCCAACTGCGCAGTGGAATACCCCTGCGAGTTGTTCGTCGGGTTAACCGAGTCAGCCTGATCACCGATAGCGGTCTGCGCCATCGTTGCGTCGGTCTGGACGCGGTAAATGATGTTCGGGTCAACGTAGACGCGAACTTTGGTGGATGTACCGGCCAGCAGCGTGGTGCTAGCTGTCCAGTGCTCGGACACGCGGACGCGGCCCTCTGCATCGACGTATTCAACGCCAGCAAAGACACCGAGAAGGCGGTCAGAAACCGCAGCGGGCTGAATGGTGCCACCGGTTACCAGTTTCACCGGCTGACCAAAGTAAATGGCCGTGCCGTAAGCGGAAGGAATCCCGCCATCGAAAATCTGATACTGCGGCTGCTTTGCACCATCTACAGTCCGAACGGCTTGAAAGCCAAACGGCTCAGAAGTGGAAGGCATTGCGCTCTCTCCTACTCAGAGGTTACCAGACGGGCCGGTCAGTAGGCCGACCCAGCTCATTGAAACCCTCCGCAATGATTTTGCCTTCTCCGCCGCTCTGTTGGATCATCTGCTCCGCTCCCTCCCGGATCGCTGCCTCGCTATCGAGAGGCTGCTTCTCGTGGAAGTGGTTCATGACCGCTTCGTAGCGCCGTTGACTGATCCGGTACAGGAGCATCTCGTTGATGCTGATAACGCCCGGATAGTCTCCAGACTTCATTGCGAAGCTACGCAGCTTGAAGCCTTGCTCCCCAAACATTTCCGGCGTAACGGGCTCGTAGCCCATCTGCTCTCGCCGGTAGATCGGGTCTTGCTGGTTCGTAGTCGAAAGCCAAACAAGATGAAAGCCATCCATCTGCGGCAGGTTCGGAAGAACATCAAAGGTGAAATCGGTGACAATATCATCGAGATCATCCAGTTCTTCTTGTCGCTCCTCTCGGGCATGCGCCCTACCTGTCGCGACGCGAGGGTCGTCTGCATTCCTCGTCCGAGCTACGTTCCCACGGGAAGCAACTCTTGCGTCTTGCTCGGGTCCATCCTCGACATCCAACAGATCGTCGAGAATCTCATCCGCGTCTTTCCCAGTATTCTTAGCCATTTTTTTTGCTCCGTCAAGCCCTAGCGCTGATTAGCGCGGGCGCGTTTCAATTCAGTGCGGATTTCGGCGTCTGTAAAGCCCGCCGCTTTCCAGTTTTTAACAGCCTCGCGCTCGAACGCCGTGAGAGGGGCTGCGGCGCCTCCAGACCGGCCTCCACCATTGCCACCACCTCGAACAGGGCTCTTCTTGCGCTGGCGTTGCTGGCGACCCTCGAACAGATGAGGCAGCCGCTCTCGCGTTCTGGCTGTCAGCTCGTCCCAATACTCACGGGTGGACGGGTTCCAGCCCTCAGCCACCAATCCATCATCAATGGCGCTGGTGATCCGGCTGTCCTCATCCGATCCATTCGGGTCAAACCATGTGTTCCGGTCCATCCACGACTGAGCGTGACGCTGTAGGTTTGGATCAGGTCGTGTCGGCTGAGGCTGACGTTGGGCCTGAACGTAGCGCTGTTTGACGCTCTCGTAACCTATAGCCGCCCGCTCATTCTCACGGAAGGCCTCATCCGCAGCCTCAAACGCCTCTGAATCGCCACTCTCGATAGCCTCAGCTCGACGCCTGCGCGCAATGCCCATATTCCGCTTCGCCGTCTCGATGGCGCTGTCCAGCCGCGCCAGATCGCCAGAACCTTGACGGCTCTCAACGGCAGCCAGACGCTCCTGAAGCTGGTGGATCGTCTCGCTCTGAGACTTGATTAGGTTTTCGCGAGCCTCACGCTCACCACGCTTTCGCTGACGTCGCGTCTGACGCTTGGACCGGTTCCGCTTGCGCTGATCTTCAGCGCTCAGTTCTTCCGGCTCTTCCTCCGAAGAATCGTCGTCGTCCGAATCGTCGCCATCGTCATCGGACAAATCTTCCGTTTCTTCCTGATCGTCTTCCTCGTCGGTGTCCTCAAAAAGCTCCAAGTCACCGTCGTCTCCGGGGTCGCCCACCTCAATCATTCCATTTGACCGAGTGTCGTCTTCCTGATCCTCGATCTCTTCGCGCTCTCTTGCACCCATCTCTCAGCTCCTAATATGCTGCCGCGCCCGCAAGCGGGTCGCCGGTGATTTGTCCGATGACGTTCGTGTCGTCGAAGATGCCGAACAGAACCTTCTGCCCACCTTCTGCCTCGACCTCGAACTTGTCAGCACCATGCTTAGGAACCCGAACAAACATTCCGGTTTCGCACCACGCGCCCTCCTCAAAGGGCTCCATCGTGCGCCGGTCCTTGTACGCGAGCGGCCCGGTCGAAATGACCTTGCCAACCTGCGTGTTCCACTTTTCGGCTTCTTTCGTCTCGTTGGGAAGATAAATCCCCTCAGCCGTTTTCTCCTGAACAGAGCGAAGCTGAACGAGAATGCGTGCCCCGACCGGTTTCACGCCCGGATCGACTTGAGGCCACGGATCAAAGTTTGTTTTTTTCTTCATCTAACTCCTCCTGAAGGCTATGAAGAATGTCTAACGATTGAGAAAGCCCTGAGATGATCCCAGACCGTCGCGAGTACGTCTCTGGCTCATGCGTCTTCCACAGGGCTTCCTGCCTCTCACTTATCTCCTGTTCAAGTCTGTCTATGAATCGATGTACCGTCTCCGATTCATAGTAGCGTGGCTGCCGATTCACGCTATTTCTTGCATCCCTTCATGGCGAGGTTCTTCCGCTGGCTGACGCCGTTGGAGTTACCGCACTGGCCGGACTTACCGGTCGCTGGGGCTTTCTTTCCCATCGTTCTGCATCTCCGCAATGGTCAAGCGCGTCTCATTGTTGGCTTCCGCGACATACTCAGAACTTTCGATCTGTGCCGCTGCCTTTTCGAGATCGGCGGCGCGCTTGTCCTCCGCCTCCTCGATCCGTGCATCCGTCTCGCGCTCCTTACGGGCCTGCTCGCGGCGCTTGATCTGCGCATCAAGCCCAAGCTGGATGTCTTTTCTGTTCTCTTCGCGCTCGCTGTCGATGGCATCGACCTGAGCCTTGATCTGCTCCGCCTGAGCAATTTTCAAATTCGCATCGCCCTGAGCCTTGATCGCCTCCACTTGGGCCTCGTTCGGGTTCAGCTCCTCAAGCAACTTCGTAGTCATCTCAATGATTGCCGGGAGCTGTTGGAACATCGTCCCAGCGCCGTTCACGACGTCACTAGCCACGTTTGCGAAGAGCGTGGACATCTGGTCCGTTTGAGGCTGTTGCTGTTGCTGCTCAGGGTCCGCAGACTGCGGCTGGGCGTCAACCTGCATGAGCTGTTCCATCGGTATCTGCGTCATCTGCTCAACGGCCTCGCCCATTGCCTTCGCGTACCACATAGACAGGTGGTCCTTGATGTGCTGCAGCATGGCCGGGGCCAGCGTCTGAACAATGATTCGGTTCTGACCGAAGATCGGGCTAGACAGGTAAAGCAGGTGGATCACCAGATGCGCCTCATGATCCTGATGCGGGAACACCTGTTGCTGCGCGCCGTTCGTCATCTGGACGTTCTCTTCGACCGCGTTCGCAGGCTGTGGTTCCGGCGGTTCCGGCAATAGCGACTGCGGGTCGGGAACCTTGAGCTGCTCCAGAATGCGGCGAGCAATCGCCTCAACATCCCAGTTCAGGTTCTGGAAAACCGGATTGGAAATCAGGTTCACGACCTCGTTCAGCATCGCGTAGCGCTGGGCCTCAGCGAAGATGTTCGGGTCCGACACCGGCATCACGTCCATTGGAACCTGATACTCTTCCGCCGTGATCATATCCTTCGACGCCAGATCGAGCGGCTCTTCGTCGCTCATGTTCTCCGCGAGCAAGCGGTGAACGATCTGCAGCTCTGCCGCCATCGCCCGGTGCATCCTCATGTGGATGCTGGACATAACCTTCGCGCCCTGCTCAATCAGCGCCAGCGTGGTGCCGACCGGGGCCTGTGGATTAACCTCTGCGATTTTCTCCGATGCCGTCGCGACGACGCTCTGCCCCTGCTCGACCAAGAAGCCCAGCAACTGGAACAGAACCGGCGAGGGACCAGCATACGGGAATGGCATAAACACCTTGCGGATGTCATCCGTCTCAACGCCATCGATCTCAGTAATAGCCGTCGGCGACGGGTTGATGTTCTCGCCTGACGTGCGAGCACCCTTCATACGGATGCCGCCCGGAGTGTTCTGGATCATAGCACTGTCGAGCAACGCCCTGAGAGCGCCTGTCGTAGCGCCCGAGATGCTGCCGATGATGTGCGTCATACCGACGTGGTACGCGCCCTCCCACGGGATGAAACCCCAAGGAACGACGTGCTGAATCTCCGTAATCACGCCGCGCGCAATGAAATCTTCCTCGTCCCAGTTCCGGTAGATCGCGACGACTTCCTTCGACAACTCGTCAATCGTAATGATGTACCAGCCCGGCGCGCTGTCTGAATTGCTCTCGTCCGTGCCGTCCCCTTCGAGCTGCTCATCGCTATTCTCAATCAGGAGCGGGTCTTCGCCGTCCATGTTGTGATAGACGTAGACCTCATATAGGCGGCGCACACCATCCAGATTGCTGCCGGTCTCTTCCTTACCCTCGACCTTCTCGTTGGCCAGCTCCGGCCCGCTCTGCTCTGGGCTCTGGCTCTCCGCATCGTCAAACGGCCCACGGATGTAAATGCCCTCACGGACACGGCGCTCGATCTCGACCTTCTCCAGATCGTAGATCAGGGTGCGACGACGCGCGGACGTGAACCCGGTCGCGTAATATGGCAGGATCACCCGGTCGGTGGTCAGAAACTCACAGTTCGGGCGGCCATCTTCCCACCACCACTTCATCGCGCCATCACCGCCAAGCGGGAGCTGCGTGAAGCACTGCTCGTGCTCGTGGACGAACTCAGGCACCTTGTGCATCAGCACATAGTTCATGTGACGCTTCTTGCGCTCCGCACGCTTCAGCGCTGTCGGCTCTTCCTCGTTCAGGATTTTCGCTCGAACCGGCCCATCAGGCGGGAGCAGCTCCTTGGACGCCGTAGCCGCGAAATCAACGGCAGACTTGGCCAGCATGGGGTGAACCACGCGAGATGCGCCGGGGAAGTCAGCCCCACCGGGTGCGTCGTTCCCGAGCCCCGTGCGCTTGATCCCTTCCTCGTACTGCTCTGCGCGTTTCTTGCGGGCCTCGACGTCGTTCTCGATCAGGAGGCACAGCTCTTCGCCAATACCATCCAGAACGGCCTTGTCCAGATAGTCCGCCAAGTTAACCGAAAACTCGTTAATCGGGTTCTCTTCGGGCAGCTCTTCGCCGCCGCCCATGATCAGCTCCATGAGGTCTTCTTCAGACATCTCATCGAAGGCGTTTTCCTCAACGCCGACGTCGATCATACCCCCATCAGGCATCATCTCTTCTTCGCCGAAGATCACCTCTTCTGCGTCTGTCAGCTCCGGCCCCATGCCCGGCATACGCTCGCGTCCGCCCATCAAAATACCCTCAGTGTTTGCACAAGCATCATAGCTTCCGCCCTTTCTGTCAACGCCGAATCAGATCAATTTGCTGGCAACGGCGCACTGACAGGGGGCGTGCCGACGTGCCTTGAATTTTTAATCCCGCGCCCCCTATACGCCTGACGCAAGCCGCCAACCAATTGCCGGGCGTCGTTGCGGGCCGCGTTGGCGGCATATCCCGAAGCTGCCCTAACTGGCATCGCAGGGAGGCCTAATACCGGTAAAATCTCACCAAACTCCATAGCCGCACCAACCCCCCTTCTGGCCTGCCTCGCTTTCCGCGCGTCGCCCGTTATGTTTCCCACAATTGATCCAGCCAAAGCAGGAGGGGCCTCAAGCCCGAGCACCATCGCGCGCAGTGCAGCATCCCCCAATCCAACGACGCCACGAGATATCAAATTTAATGGGAATGGCTGACTAGCAACAAAATCGTTTACTCCCGGAGAGTAAGCTAGCGCTGGCATGTCCCATAGGTATTCAGAGAGATTTCCCAGATACTCTGAATCAATATCTATGTAATCGCGACCGCGCGTTGTTGGCGTCTTACCGGGAACTGGCAGAGTCGACTCATATTCCTCATCGACTATAGGTCTCGGCGCTGGGAAAAAGTCATTCTGAATCCAATCCGACATCACATACCCTCCGGCATCCTATAATAACCGTCTTCTGTAGTCTTACGGTCGTACATCTCTAGCTCACGCTCAGTGTTTTTAGGGGGTTGGTTGGCGGCCTCCGCCTCGTCGCCCAAGGCCGAGTTGATGATGATGGCCCCAAAAATAGCAGGCAGCACCTCGCCCCTCTTAAGGGCGCTCTCAAGCCTGCCTACCCAGCCTCTCCCTTCACCAATGATTTTTCTAGCATTCTGCAGGTCTGCCCGTGTAGCTCCCCACTTTTTCTGCCACGCTTCATCTCGCCAAAGGTTGTCCAAAGCCTTTTCTGGGATAAGGGGGTTATCGTCAAAGAACCGACGTGTCTCTGGGGTTACGTTAATGGCATTTAAAAGCTGACGCGTTGCGCTGCCTTTCTTGCGCTTCCAGTTTTTAGTGAAGTCAGCATAGACGCCGTCAACCTCCGGCACCATTTTGACCCACTCAACGTCCCCATCGAGGATGGCAGTCTCCAGCTCGTTAACGAAAGCCTCCCTCTTCTTTTTATCGAGCTTTGACGGACCCCCGTCGAAAAACTGAGTGACGGTGAGGCCGTCGCCTGTGTCAGAGACGTCAGGGAAGCCATACTTGGCGGCTATAGCCTCTACCTTTCGCATTTCCTCTGGAGTTGACGGACGCTTTGTGTTGATACGAATGCTTGTGTCGAGGCCCACCTGACCAGTACGCCAAACCGCGTGAGCGGCACCCGCGTCCTGACCGTCAATATAAGCCCGGATATGCTCACCGGCGTTCAAAAGTTCTTGGGCGCTTGATCCCATTCTCTTGTTCGCCGCTGACTTGCCCACCTTGTCGAATGGCACGAGAACTCGGCCAACACCGCCGGGATTATATTGGACATTACCATTTACATCCTCAAACCGGCCCTGCATCGCCAAAGATTTGCGGACGTAAAGCCCGAGAGGCGTTTGCTGCCCCTTCCTGTTTCTCGCCTGCGCGCCAGCATAAATGGCATCTCTGCCACCCTCCGCCGTGTTCCACCCGCTGCCAAATTCCGTATAAGCCTCGCGTTCCTTCAGAGGGGCGGTGGCAGCTTTCGGCAAGTGTTTCGTCGTAACACCCGGAATTTCCTCGTATGTGGCGTATGCCGTGTGCTTGTCAAAATAGTCACCAGCGGTCTTGTTTGCCTCTGCGAGGGCCTCCTGCATGGTTTCAAAGCGACCAGTGGCAAACAGGTCTTCCGCCTTTTTCAAAACCCAATTAGCAGCCTGCACGCGCTCCCCAGTCCAATCATCTCTCCCGCCGTATTTATTACGGTTTGCCCTGTCTACGACTAGAGCATTCTCACCGTCCATATACTGGTGGTTGCCGGGATTAAGAGCGTTGATTTGCCCCTCCGAAAAGGCCTTGCTGCGGGCGTCGTGTCGGTCGTTAACACCCGTCGCGCTGGGCGCATCCTGCTCAGGGCGCAACTTCCTTGCGTATTCATATGTCTTCGGCCCTAAGTGCATGGAGGCCGGGTCATACGCTGTGCCACCGCTATTGTGCCCTATCCCCGGAATGTCGTCATAGGTTCCTGCCACACCGGGGCCTAAATCCCAGCCCCCTTCGTCCAAGGCCTCCATCAATCCATTGTGAGCAGCCGAAAACTTACCAATGTCCCGACGACCAGTGAGATACCCCATCGCCTCCTTCAGAACGAACTGTAACTCAGTTTCAGGCGTGGCCCCTGCGGACCACACGCCGTGCATGTCAGCAAGCAGCCTTTGCGCCTGCGGGTCATATGGAGCAATCTCCTCCAAACTAGCGCGGATTCTGTCGTACCAGTCCATGCCAATTGCGCCACGCTCCACCCTGTCGTCATAGGATGATCTTACTGCGTCCAAATCAGCCCTGCTCCTGATATTAGCAGGGCCACTTTTGTACAGTCCCTGCCCTTCCTCACCAAACCGAGGGTTGGGCTGCAGGTGCGGTTCAGAGCGGGCGTAATTTGTTCCCTCCTCGACCGTCATGTGCCTCATGTTCGCTATATTTAGAGGACCCCCGATGATATAACCGCCGCCCGTTGGAGTCGGCGCGTCGTCTCGACTAGGGTTCCCCTCTGTCGCCCTACGCAGAGCACCTTTGCGCCCTTTCTTGATTGAATTAACATAGGGCTGCCCAGTCAGCCTTTGCGCCCCCAGAAGTACCTCTTTAGGACTAAATCTACCTCTTCTAGCCATTACACTCTCCTCAATGCTCCGCCGTTGCGATACGGCATCGGCTCATCGTCCCGAGACCTTACACGAACATCACCATCATCGAAAAACACATAATTGTAAGTCCCTTCGCCCGCGCCCCGGCTGTTGCCGTCTAGGTAACGGATGCCTTTGATGCCACGGGATCGCAGTTCTTTGGAAGCAAACGCAGGATTACCCTGCGACATAGACCGGTAAATATAATTCCCCTTACCATAAGAGGTGTTCAAAATGGACCTTAAATTTTTTAATTCCATTTCCATTTTTATTAATTCGCCGTGACTCATTGTCGGCGTTTCATCCCACCCCATAGACCTGAGCCCTTCCTCCAGATTTGCAGACAACTCCGACTCTCTCGCTTTCATGGTAGAATAGATGGGGTCAGATTCTATCATATCACGAACAACTTTACCCTGCTCACTAAGCGGCTTATCCCAATCTAGCAGCTCATCTGGGGAGGCATAAAAATCCGTGCGGTAAACAACAGGCTCCTTTGGGCCACGAGCAATCGTCTCCATAAGCGCTTGCTCATTGAGTTTATGTATCTCATCATATAGCGTTATCGTCTCATCAATTTCATCCCCGCTTAACTCGTCAAAATCGCGCCCACCTATTATATCATTCAGCCTATTTTCCGCCTCAGCAATGCGGTCCTTAACTTTAGCCAAAGCCTCATCGTCTGGCCTCTTAATATGGGCCATTTTATCCTTAAAGCTCTTAAAATAGTAATCTTTCACGGCGTCTGCCTCAGCCAGATACCCTCCGTGGCCAAACACCTGTGCGCCCTCTCCACTGCCAATCTTCGACAGGTCGAACTTGTCGAACAGATGCGGGGAGACATGCCACCCCTTTAGTGGGTCCACGTCCGCTTCAGACAGCGGCAGGTTCTTAATACGCTCCTTCGCTATCTTCAGACCTCCCGGCTTATCAGCAAGCTCGTGAGCCAGAGAGCGAAGCGCCCCTCTAATCAGCTTCCATTTACTCATCGCAGCCGCCTCAATGCGCCGCCGTTGGCGTAGCCCAGATCGTTGATCTTCATATCGTCGGGCTCGGGCCTAAACCCTGCCCACGGAACACGCAGGTCAGCCGGATTAAATATCACCGCTTGGTCTGGCCACTCGAAGTCCCCGAGGTCCATCATCGCATCGCGATCCATTTCCATCTCAAGAGGCAGTATGTCCTCCATACGCGTGATTCGAACACCCTCAGACCCACCCTTAAAATCATCAAGGATTTTGTTCATGATGGGACGGCGGAATGGGAGCGATTGCGCCTCCTCAATAGCATACGGGTCCATCCGAAGATGTCGCACCAGCTCTTCCTCCGTAAACCTTTCCCGCAGGTAATCTGGATAATCTACCTCCGCCAGCTCGCCCCGATAACGGAGCGGCAATGTAATTGACTCAGAAGGGAATGCGTCGCCGCGTTCGGCCATATCCACCCACTGATCGAGCTGACCATACTGGAGTGTTGCGTCGGGGTTCGTGGAAGTGAAAATGCCCGGCTGCATGTCGTCTGCGTAATCCATCAAGAAGCCCGGCGAGGATGAGATGCTCGGGCCAAAGCGCGTCGTATGGTAGAGAGCCGGGCTGTCAGGGTCGAACCCAGCGGCCTCCATCCGGGCGCGCGTCGCCTCCAAACTCATGTCATCTGGCGCTCTCATGGCTGGCGCGCTGGGAGCGTAGACGTCTTTTCCCCGCTTGCGCCCCGTCACCTCAGCGCCATACGTCTGCCCGCTCTCAGGCCCCATGCGGGACGATTGCCCCCTGCGCCTGCGCGCGTTCCTGATCGCCTGAGTGAGCGCGCCTACGCCCTCTTCGACCAGCTTTACGATGCCGCCCATCAAAAACTCCGTGTTGCAACAGACAGAAAATAACACGGCGGCCAGAAAAATAAAACCCGGCGGTGATCCACAAAAAAACGGGGCCGAAGCCCCGCAGTTGGGAGGAACCACACACCCCGAGAGCCGGGGAGGTCAGTGCGGAACCTGAAATCTACTTCAGGGGACGTTGCCGGTCAAGGATTTCCGTCAGTGTCTCCACCATGTGCGCTGCCGGGTCGTCCAGCTTCTCAAGCATACTCAGGCTGCAGCTCGTGCCGACCTTGGCACCTTCTGATCTCCACAAAACGATGTCAATCGTGTCGTCCACGAAGAAAAACTCCAGCGACACTGACGAGCAGCCCCGCTCCCTACCCAGCTTCATCAGCGGGCCATGCAGATACCCGAACAGTTCATGCCTCGTGAATGGCATCACCCTTCCCCTTCACTCTCGCTTCGTACTCCTGACCCAGCCGCCCCGCGTCGGGGTGGCCAATCCAGACGAGAACCATCTTGTTAAGCTCGACGTCGTGTTCGACGCAGATCGGCATCCATAGATTGCCGGTGGCACAGCACTGCCACTGGAACTGCGCTTTATTACTGCACCCGGCGACGCAGCATTGCAGACGACGGACACCGCGCTCGGTATATGGCTTTTTGCGGGCGTTAATCATATACGTTGCGCCCACCCATCGACCCGAAGCTCGGTTCATCATCAGCAAACTGACCCTCGGTCGGATCAGGCAACAGATCAGGATCGTCGGCCACCAGCCGGTGCTTGATCGCGTAGTTCATCGCCTGCGTTGCGCTGTCGAACAGGTCATCGTGCTTAATAGAGCCCTCTCGCGTGAACGTGCAGAGCTGCGCGATCAGCGGAGCCGCCCAGCTCGCCACATCCCCGACCTTCTTGCTCTCCGGCACCCAGACCGCCCCAGCCTCAGCCAACGGCGACGCTGCGTGTCCTCTCGCCGCCTTGCCCTGTTTGCCCGGCGAATATGGGACCACGGGCACACCAGCACGCTGCAGCATCTGACGAACCGCCTGCCCCGAGCCCTTGTCCTCGATCAGGACAATGTCGGCGCTCTTGCCTTGCTGCACCTTCGATCCGGGACCGAACATCGGGTTGTTCATGTCGTGGATCATCGGCCCCTCGTCGTCTTCCGCCTGCCACGTCGCCCCGTAGGTCACGTTCTGCCACTCTTTGTGCATCCTCTTCTTCAAATCCGGGAAACCGATGTGATCCTCCCAGCAATCGATCAGCATCAGGCCCTTGTCGGGCGCGTTCGGATAGTCTCGCTTCAGCCACTTCGGCACCGTGAACACGCCCCACGCGCTCATCGCCGTCGGATCGTTCGACGTCTTGTCCGTGTATGCCGTATCATAGCTCTGGATCACGAAGTCGAAGACTGGCAGCTCCTCCTCGTTTGGCCACAGGTTGAACCAGTCCCGCTTGAAGATACCCACCTCTGCCGCTGCCGGGTCTTGCAGGTACAGCGAGCTGTATGCCCGCGTCCCGATGTTGTTCTTGATCCGGTGCAGGGCCTCCAGCGGGAACGCCTCGGGCCAGAGCGCCTCGCCCTCCTTGCGGCCCATCAGCTTCGCCGCTTCCTTGTTAAGCTCCGTCGGCAGCGACAGCACGAACCACTCATCGCCGCCGTGCTTCTGCTGCTCCAACAGGTGGCCGGACAGGTCTTCCTCGTGCATCCGGTGATTGATCAACACCATCGCACCCCCCGGCTGCAGGCGGTGATACAGCGTCGTCGAGAACCAGTCGTGGACCTTGCGGCGTACCGTCTCAGATTCTGCATCTTCCATCGAGCCAAAGGGGTCATCCACAAGAATCAGGTCACCACCGTAGCCGATAGGGCGGCCACCCGTACCAAACGCCTGAAAGATGCCGTTCTGCGTCGTCCCCCAGCGCTCCCGGCTCTCCTGCCCCGGCTGCAGCCTCGTGTGCGGGAATACCTCCGCGTACTCAGGGCTGTCGATGATGTCGCGCACGTTGCCGCCAAACTGCCGGGCGAGGTCCATGTTCGCCGATGTCGAGATGAACTGCAGGTCTGGCTTGTGCCCCAGAGCGAACGCCGGAAACCGTTTCGAGCACAGCTCCGATTTCCCGTGGCGCGGTCCTGTCAGGATCATCAGACGATCCAGCTTGCCATCAAGCACAGCCTTCAACGCCTTCGCAATCGCCCGGTGCAGTAGCGCTGGCTTATATTTCGGGTAGGTGTACTGCGTGAACGCGATCAGGTCGTTCTGAGCCTTGCGCCGCAGCTTCTCGCGCTTGGCCTCGTTGACCAGCCGATCATAATCAAAGCCGCCGTCCGGCACGATCAGTGCTTCGTCTTGCCTGACGCCTCTCGACCAGCGATCTCCTTCTCGCCCGCAGCAATGATTGCGTCGAGCTGCGAATCGGAGAGCTGTTCGATTGCCGTCTCCTGCCTCACCGTCGTCTCTTTCTTCTGGACCGTAAACTTAGAGAGAGTGGCCAGCGTCTTGTTGAAGTCGGTCTTCAGGTTCTCGGCGATGAGATAATCCAAATCGATGCCGTCCTCCTGCAAGCGCTTCAGGGCTTTGTTGCCTGCCGCCTCGACGATCTCCCTCAAGTCTGCATCTGTCTTGCTCATGGGCCTAATATACGATCACGAGACGCCGTCGTCAACGGGAGTGCCGACCGGACGTCAGACTCACTGATTGCCATGCGACAGCTCCCTGATGACCGCCTCAATTAGCTTAAAAGCATTCTTCAATTCCATCTCCCGCAAAGAGTCACTGTACGCTTGCCTCGCCTCCATCACGGATTTACGCGCCGCCTTCAGCAACCCCACAGGATCAATCTCGCCAGTGGGTCGCACCCTCGGGTCCACACGCCTCTCAAGCTCCAAAAGCGAGATACGGTTGTTCAGGTCGAGATATGTCTCCTCCAGCTCTTTGACCCGCGCTGTCAACTGCTCAAGCTCCCGCGCGTCAGCCGGTTCGGCAACCCGCGTCTTTGCCTGCTCGGGCAGGCCGTCTATCACGCTCCTAAGCGCTTGGTTCAGGTAAGCGTTCTCATCCGCAAGCGACACGACCCGGCCCACCGCCCAATCGCCCTCAGTCTCGCTTCCGCCCTCAGTCATGGCTCACCTCGCCGCGTAAAAATGCACCTGCTCCAGCGCCACCGCCTGCACGCGTGCTATCTTCTCCAGAGGGACGCCGTCCTTCGACATCTCTTTTATCGCTTTGATCGTCGGCAGCGACAGCCCGCCCTTTGTTGGCTTGGACTTTTCCTTCGACCAGCATATCTCGCGGTGCGCCTCGCAGAAGCTCTGCTCTCCCGTTGATGTCTTCGCCCCACACACCCGGCGCTGCTTCGCGGGCGTCGTGTCCGTCCAAAGCGGATACCGGCACTGCTTCGACCCCACCTCCGAGAACAGCGGGTTCTTTTCCGTCGCTTCCTGATCCTTCATCGCTCGCTCCTTCTCCCGGCGCTGCTTCGCCACGATCCGGCTGCGGCGTTTCTTCTCCGCCCCCTCCAGATTCACCGGGTTCGGCCTCTTCTCCGCCACCAGACCCCTCGCCCTCATGCGGCTGATCTTCCCAACTATCGCCGACCGGCTGAACGATGTCGAGTGGAGATAGTTGATCTCGATCATCGTCTCGCGCGCCGTCTTCCCGAGGTTCCACACGCGGAGCAGGTCGATTTCCATCTCGGGCGTCCAAGGGTTTACGTTCTCCGGGCTCATGCTCAAACTCCTGTTTAAATTGCCGGTCGTCCGTCACCATCACCGACCCAGCGCGGGTGACGACCACCCACTGCGTCGGAAATGCCGTGACCCTGCCGTGGGTCGTGTCAATCGTCACCGCCGCGCCCTCGTAGACGACAGGCGTCTGCAGGGCTCTGTGCATCAGCCAGCGCGCGAAGTCAGCGCGGGCCTCGTCGTCGTGCATCTGCGGCACCTGCCGGGTATGCACCCGGTGCTTCAGTCGATACAGCTCAGTCATCGAAACGCGCCTCCAGAGACACCACATCGCTTTCGATGGAGTCGATTTTCTCCCTATTTTCAGCGATGAGATATTCAAGGCTATGGGCGAACGAGTAAGCGCCCTCCCCTTCGCTTAACGCCTTTTTCGTCGCGATCTCCCCCTCATCGGCACGGGTCCAGAGCGTCTCAAGCTCCCCCTCGACGTCTGACACGCGCTCAAACAGCGCGTCGATAAAGCCAAACAGCTTATCGAGCTGCGCCGCCTGTTGATGGCAAATCAGCACAAGCTGCGCGGTTGTCGAGGTGGTGAAAAGATCGCGAACCTGCGAGCGTCGAACGCGACCAGCGTCGTCCCGTTCAAGGAAGGAGAGAGTGCCATCCTCAAACAAACCATAGGTTGCCTGCATCTGATCTTCGTGCAGGACCGCCCCCTCTGGCAGGATATATGAGACGATTGCCTCACTCACCGTGATCCACTCACCGTCGCTCATTGCATCCACCCCTCGTCTCCCGGCATGATGATATTGGAGGCCCGCTCGGGCTCTCGATCCGCCGTGGCATCAACCATGATTTCGGCGGCCTTCTTCGCGATCAACTGCGTCAGGCACATGCCGCCCGGCGAGAGCGGCGTCGTGTCCTGCAGCAGAGCGAGCGTGGCCGCGACCAGCATGCACGGGTCTGTCTCGATGATACCAGCCTCGTCGTCGATCTCAGGGAGCAGGCCGCCGATGCGACCATCCCCGTGAAAGACCACGGCGGCGTCGTTTGGCGCGAGCCACAAACCTTCGGACTCGGTTTCGTTTTCTTCACTCATGGGCGCCCTCCTGTTGCCATATCTCCATCATGCACGGATCGAGGGCCATGTCAACGACGTCTCTCGTTGTACGCCGCTATTGCCCGCAGGTTAGCGATATCCCGCTTCATTTGAGAGACGTCTTCCGACAACACGGCCGATGCCCCTCGCCGGTATTTCTCCGCCAAGCCGATATAATCATCCGCCATGCTTTTCGCCTCCCTCGCGGCGGAGCGCATTTCGTACATGACCTCAGCCATCTCTTTCCGCTTTTTCATGACGGTCAGCGTCAACTTACGGACCTCCACGACCTCCTTCATCACCGCGCGCAGCTCATCGCGCATAGCGTCAACCTGCTCTCTCAGCCACTCCTGACCGACGACGCGCCGGGTCAGGTCGGCCACCTCCTGTTCAAGGAGGGTCAAACGATCATCTCTCAACTCCAGAATCTCCACCACGGGCGCGGACCCGCAGCTCGCTGGCTCAACAGCGTGCCGATGTGCTTATCCAGCACACACAACCGCGTGAACACCCGGTCGATCCGCTTGCGCTCGTTTTTCAGGCGCAGGCTCGTGTCGCGTTGCTGGGATCGCAGCTCCACATTTTCCCGCTTCAGCTCGGCGTACCGCTCTTCCAGCCGCTCCAGCCGCTGCACCACGTCGAGGTGCCACGAGGGCAGAACGTCCTGCGGCCCCGGCTGATCAGGCACCTCCACCTGCCGCTCCATAAACTCGCCATAATCCACCCAACACAGCACAGAGCCCTCAGCACGCGACGCCACAAAGCGACGCCAGCTATGGATGCTGCCGCTCAACAGATTGATGACGCGCGTGATTGCGCTGTTCTGAGCGCCTGAGCCCCTGTACAGATGCAGACTGATAGTCTCAGCCGCAGCCTGCCGCATCTGCGCCAGCGAAAACACATCGCGGGTCCAGCACCGATCAGGCTCGGGCGTCTGGCTCAAGCCAAAGTGAGCGCCCTCCAGCCAGATCGCCATCGTGCTTACCGATACGCCAAGGACGGTGGCCGCATCCTCGATGCTCGTCGTGTGGTCGTTCTCAACTTCGTCATCAGTCATGCTGTCCTCCTGTTGCCTGCCCCTACAATAGCGGCCCACACCCTGATGTCAAGAGCGTCCTGAGTAACCTGTATATTCCAAGAATTAACTTGTTTTAAGTTAAGCATAAGATCGTGATCTCTAATATAACCAACACCCTGCATTTTTCGCCTGTTTTCTCACGCTCGGCGCTGCCGGGTTCGTTTCCCCGTCTCTCTATTTCTTCTTTTTCTTTTCTTTTCAATAAGAAAGAAAGAAAGAAAAGAGAGAGGGGGTTACCATATACGAGGGTGAGACAAAAGACCCTCGACGCACTGGATAGCGGCTCAAGGTCGGATGGGGTGCCCTGCCCTCCCCCTCTCTATATATATGCATGTAAGGGTGGAGATCGCCTCTAATGCTTTTACTGCAAACTGTTGGTATAAAAACAAAAAACGAAAAATTCAATCGAGCTATACAGCGGTCCGACTAGCGCGCAAAGAAAAGACTTGATAAAAACCCTGCAATATTACACACTCTTCCTGCATTTAGCGCATGTAAACACTTTTAACAGGAGGCTGGCGTGACCCATATCCCGCTTGAAATTGCGTTAAATTCGACCGAGACCGCCCTTGATGGCGAGACTGCAGACAGCAATGAGGAGGCGAATAACACCAGCCGCTGGTTCTATTGGGGTGAGAGATGCCAGACCTGCGTCGATCTCTGGAGGGCTGATCCGAGGGCCACGACAAAGATGCCGCCGCGATTGAAGAGCGCTCGCCGGGTGCGCAACACGCGCAAGTGCGTGAGGTGTATGGTCCGTGAGCACCAGATCGAGATGGCGCTGGAGGTAGGGGATGAGGAGCTGTTCGAGCAGGTCAGCCACGAGTATAAGGAGTACAAGGGGTTCTTCGCGGACAAGCGGGCTCGCAAGATGCTGATGGATGGGCCGGGCGATCAGGACACGGTAGACACTCTGACGGGACGCCTGACTGAACAGTATATAAAGGCCATCAGCAAGCCGGGCGGCGATCAGACGTATTATATACTGGAGGGCTCCTGCCTTGGGTGCATGATCCGGGACGGCGTTGCCCCGAGGGTGACGGTCTGGCGGGTGGCAAAGCGGAGCGAGGGCAAGCGCTTGCAAGCGACCACCTCTGGAGCCGGTCACTGCGTTCGGTGTCGCAGCTCGAAGATGGAGCCGTTCTGCCGTCGTAAGATGCCGGTGATCGGGCCGGACCAGCCGCTGGTGCCGCAGGTTCGACCGGGTGGCCGGTGGGGGCTGCTCGCGCCGAGGCTGGGCGATCTCATGTATAAGGAGAGCAAGACGGGTGCGTTCATTGAGGAGGGCGGCTGTGAGCACTGCTCGCCGGACGCGAAGTTCAAGGCGTCGCGTGTCTACGAGGGCCGGGACGCCGTCGGCGGGTGCGTGATCTGTGCCGGGAAGGGCCTCAAAAAAAATGATCATGAATGAAAGAAAAGTGTTTACACCCGATCCGGGATGTCGTATAAATGGGTCATAGGCAAACAGGAGATGACACATGGCACGCACCGTTGAACATTATGTAGGTCAGGCGAAAGCAGCTCTGGAAGCTGGCTTCACCTCTGAAGCAGCTCGCAAGCGCGCTCAGGAAGACGTGACCCGCGCATGGGACATCGAGCGCCACAACCTTGAGTGCACCGCTGGTGAGGTTTATGGCTGGGGTTGGAAAGAGTTCTCCGAAAATGTCGGCGATCTTCCGCTCTACGTTCATCAGGCAGCAAAGAAGCTGGCTGCGCTGAAGAAGTTCGACATCGACACGGCTGTTGCTGAGGGCCTGCTTGCTCTCCGCAACGAGATCAAAGCCGCTGCTCTGGTGAAGTCCGAGCGCGAAGTGAAGAAGGCTGAGAAGGAAGCTCTGATCGCCCAGCTTCGCAACGAGAAAGTCCGCGCGTTCATAAAAACCCATGTGCGCCCTGAGCTGGAGCGGATGCACCGCGAGAGCATCGGTGGTTGGTTCGACCACCTGTGGGGAATTTACGGCCATTGCTTTGCTGATGGCGTGCTGGCTCACGAGGCAAATTCCGCAGTGTGCGACATCATCAAGGGCGACGCTCCGCGCGCGACCAGAGAGCAGGTCAGCCACGCGGCTGAGATCACCAAAACCATCCTGCGATACAAAGGCAAGCCGGAGCAGATCATCTGGGACGCATATAACCGCGCTCAGGCCGAGGTTGATGCTTTCGCGCCGAAGTTCGAGGAGAAGCTGGGCGCTGGCTTTGAGGTTGAGACCGCTTCTGGTTCCAATGGCGACTGGGTCATCACCGGAACCCGCGACGGCAAGTCCGTTCGCATCGAGCAGACCGTTGTCTGGAAGACCAGCCATCTGGGGACCGATTTTGTCCAGTTCCCGAGCCGCCTGTACATCGACGGCACGTTCGTTAGCGAGGCCGAGTACCGCAAGGCGTTTGTTTAAAAAAACTGTTGACACCCCCTGTTATCTGTGCATAATGGGGGTTGTCAGCAAGGGGCTGGCAGGCAAACAGGAGAACTTAGATGGCACGCATGTTTCGCATCCTCGGCGTTAAAGACGGCATCGAAACCCCAGTCACGACCATATCCTCTGCCGCAGAGGGGAAGGCGGCTCACGCCGAAATGAAAGCGGAGGGTGTCTACGACTATATCCGCTGCCGCGACTGCCTCGGCGGCCTCCGTTTTGAGTTCGATCTTAAGACCGGTCGGAAAACCGCCTAACACCAACCGGGGGGCTTCGCCCCCCACCACCCCAGACAGGAGAACTCAGATGACCAAATTTATCGAATGCGCTTCCCGCAAGACCGCCCATCGCCGCGCGCCGTGGGCCGCGAAGATCACGAAGGTTGAAGGCGGTTTCATGGCTTTCGAATACGTCAGCGACTTCCACGTCTGGAAGGGCCAGAAATAGTCGAAACGCCTACGGGCGTCTGGCCGGGGTGCTTCCCGACCACTGATGAGACAGGCACAGGAGATTTCAGATGGGCTTTGCACCTTACACCAACGACCGCCTTCCTGCAGACGAGTGCCCGGTTCTGGGCTGCTTCCGCGAGAAGGAGTTCGACCACCTCTTCGAGTTCACCGATGCCGTGAACAGCCCTTTCGATGGGTTCAACCACGTCATCTTCGTGGGCGACAATCAGCGCCGCTTTGCGAAGGTGCTGAAGACCGTCGCTTACGTCGTCTGTGACGTTGATGGTGAGCCGGTCGTCCAGAAATGGAAGATCAAGGAGCACAAGGAATACGACCTCACCGGCGTCTGGGCCCAGTGGGAGCGAGAGCGCGCGGCAGGCTAACAACCGGGGCTTCGGCCCCCCACCACCATGACAGGAGGTAGACAGATGAACAATCAACGCAGAAAACAGATCGCCACCCTCGTCGAAGACATCGACAGCCGCTTGTCCGAGTTGCTGTCTGAGTTTACTGAGCGGGCTCAGGAGATTCTCGACGAAGAGCAGGAGGCGTTTGACGCCCTGCCGGAGAGCATTCAGGACGGCGAGCGAGGTCAGGCTATGCAGGAGGCCATCGGCAACCTCGAAGATGCTGTGGGCGTGCTGGAGGGCATCGTCACCACCGAGATCACGGACGCGCTGGAGAGCGCAGCCGAATAAACCAGTTTAGCGGTCGTCCTCAAACTCCACCCCCGTCGGCAGTGCGGCTGGGCTGGGCACCCCCCGGAGAGAGTGACGCTGGTGAACCTGCCGCCCCCGCTAAAGGACATAGCGGCAGGGATGGACTTAACGGGGCGAGGACGTAATCACAGGCCCCGAAGCGTCGCACACTGAACTTAAAACAGGAGGATTGCATGGGAAAGAAATCGACAAACAAGACGTCCGAGCACATTGCTCAGATCACAGCCACCGGCTTGGGTCTGATCATTAACAAAACACCGAGCGGCTACGTCGCTGAGATCAGCGGGCTGGGCTTTTACACGTCGGCCATTGGCGACACGCTGGACGATGCGCTGTCTGCCGCCTATCGTGACTATATTGCAGATAAGGAGGATCGCGATGAGTAAGTGGCAGAAAATCCGCCCGTGGATCGAGGACACAATCGCGCTGGTTCTGATGGCGTTCGCTATGTGGGTCGCGCTGTGGATCATCCGTATTATGGAGGGGCCGCTGTGAACGGGTGGGAGATCGAGGGCAACCAATGGTTCTGGCTATGGGTGCTGACCTATGCGACTGCGTGCCTGATCGCGGCAAGGTCGTTCCGTCAATTTTGCGAAGAGAATAATTTAAACGCCTCGCCCTTCTTCTGCCTTCTCGCCAGCCCGGTTCTTGTGGCGATTGCGCCGTTAATTTTGATCATTCATTCGGCGATGTTCATGCTTGGGTGGAGGCCGAAGTGAGCACATTCCGAAACAACGGGTACGAGCGGATCGAGCGGGACGACTATCAGACCATCGATCCGCGCTGCCTGCAGGCTTTGGAGGAGGCCGCCGGGCGCATGCTGCCCAAGTGGTGGACGGACCCCTGCGTTGACGAGAACGGGCGCTCCAGCCTCGTAGAGCAGCGCCCCGGCCTGTTCAATGGGTATGGCAAGCCGCGCTCGATTGTGACAAACCCGCCCTATGAGACGAAGACCCTCGCCCGACTGATGCGCGACTGGCTGTACCAGCTCCAGCTCGACAGCGAGCCGATTGATGCCGTGGCGATTCTCGTCAGATCGGACTGGGACCACGCCGCAGGCCGGGCTCACCTGTTCTCGATGCCGGAGTTTGCCGGATCGGTGCGGATGCAATTTCGGCCTTACTGGTTTGCGGATGGTGACGCGACGCCCCAGCACTGCTTTCAATGGTTGATCTGGAAGGCCAACCACGTCGCCCCACCGGTCACGATGTATGCCGGGGCTGGGTGGGAAAAACCTGAGCTGAACCCAGAAAAACGAAAAACAATGAAAAAGAGTGTTGACATCCAGATCGATATGTGGGATAAAAGGGCATAGGCAAACAGGAGAACTCAGATGAAAACGCATTTCCAAACGATCCCGGCCTCTTTCCTTCGCGTTCTGTATTTCTACGACCGCTCGCTGCGCCTCTGGACCGCGTTCGTCGTTGATGCTGATGAGAATCAGGTGGACCGGTTCGAGACCCAGTACGCGGACGGACGCGATGAGCTGGTCGGCGCGCTGGAGTTTCTCGTTTCGCTTGTGACCGACGAGCAGGTGGCCGAGAGCCGCCGCCGTCGCGAAGCAAACGCCGAAGACAGCCGCTGCTACCGCCCGGCGACGTATGCTCGCCAGCGTCTGATTGACGCGGTCGTTGACGCTGCCGACACGATTGACGGTGCGATCAAATGGCACGCGGCGATCCTCGAAGCTCACGGCCCGGCAGATGTCCGCGAGGCGCGCAAGAGCTGGTCGCACGACATCGCGCGTCACAGCATCCGCATTGAGAATGCACAACGTCAGGAGGCACGCTAATGGATATCATCACCGCAGTCATGATCGCCGAGGGTGCTGAAGAGGCAGACGAGGAAACGCAGATTGAGGCGTGGCAGTTCCTGCACGACACCGGCCTCGCGTATCAGTTGCAAGGGTCATTTGGCCGGATGGCTCGGGACTTGATCGCCCAAGGAATCATCAGCGAGTAAGGAGAGAGAGATGTCTTACAAGCACTACTGGTCGATGCCGGAAGGCGAAGATGCTCAGGATCGCGTGTCAAATGCGTGGGCTGACTGCATGCAGATTCTGGACAAGACGGAGCGCGCTTACCGCGTGGACGTCTTGGGCGGCGTAAAATACACGGTTGTCTGCAACGATGAGCCCGACGACGCCGGTTTTCATATCCCGAAAAAGTTTACTCCGGGCGGCGCGTATTTTGTGTGGCAGACGACGCAGCCACATGCACAGTACGACGACGTCGTCGTCATGTGCCTGTGCGTGATGGCCGAAAACGGCTATCATGTGACGTCGGACGGCACCCGGTCAGATTGGGAAGCCGGGCGTTCACTCGCGGAGACGATCCTGAAGCGGCCCGTTTCCATCCCCTCCACCATCGACGCAGAAGAGGAGTAATTATGTCGAAGCTCGGAGATTATCTGTACGAGACTCTCACCAATGAGGCCTCGTCGAATAAACAGCGCGACCTGTGTCGGGCTGTAGGTTCTGAGATTGAGGCGCTGAAAGATCGCCTCGTGAAGCTGGAGAAACCGGCTGCGAAGAAGCCAGCCGCTAAGAAATAGCGGAATGAGGGCGCGGGCCAAGGATGATGGCAAGTCGAACCTTATAGGCCCGCGCCGGATTGGCCACAGGAGAGCAACCAATCCTCTTTAAAATACGGATGCTCTCCTGTTTGGTCAACAGCGTTGCCTGATTCGGGAGATCAAAATGAAATGGATTAAGGGTGATCCGCCTCGATTGGAGGCGACCAAGCAGGAGCTGTTCGACCATATTTGCGTGCGGATGATGCGGCAGGGTACAATCGGCTGCATGCCGGGCAAGTATCCGCTCTACCGCAATGCGGACGGGACGAAGGACTTTGTCGGGATGGTCATCCCGGAGGTGCTGTTTAAACCGGAGTGGAACCTGAAGACCGTCCCCCAGCTCGCGCAGCACCTGTCGTTTACGACGGAGCAGATTGATCTGCTCGGCGGACTGCAGGACGCGCACGACTGGTATGCGCTCTCGGTTTTCCCGGCGCACCAGCCGGACAACCCGAGGCTCGCGATCCAAGAGGTGCTGGCGAACTTTGGGGTCAAGCATGGGCTGTCGATCACGGCCCTGACGACTGAATTTGTTAAACAGGAGACGACGAGACAATGACCGGACTTGAGTTTTTAATCGTCCTTGGAGTGATCCAAGGCATCGTGGCGCTGGGGGTGATCTGTGGCTGAGGACAGTTTCCCCATCGAGTTCACGGATTGGCAGTGGACGCTCGTATCTGCCGCTCTGGCGCGGATGGCGTCGGAGTGGAGGGAGGCAGCGGCGGGGTTCCCCGACGCAAAGAACGCGCCAATCTATCGCGAATCTGCCGAGAAGGCGGATTTCATGATCGCTAAGATCAACGAAGCCAAGCAGGAGAAAAATGATGGCTAGTGCAATTGAAGTCTTTCGTCAGGGCATGGACGCCCGCAGTGACGAATATTCCGAACTGCTCCCGAAGCATGTGGATGTCGGGAAGTTCAAGAAGACGGCGGTGACCGCCGTCGTTCGCAACCCAGCGCTGCTTCAGGCCGACCAGAAGAGCCTGTTCTTCGCGATCCGCGAGGCGGCTGCTCTCGGGCTCGACATCGGCGGCATTCAGGGCGAGGGGTATCTTATCGTCCGCCACGGCAAAGGTGGCAAGCAGGTGCAGTTTCAGCCGGGATATCGCGGCCTGATCAAGCTGGCCCGGAACAGCGGCGAGATCAGTACCATCGACGCCGGGATCATCTACGAAAATGATTACGTTGACTACCAGCGCGGCACCGATCCGAAGTTTTCGGTGACGCCGAACTGGAAAGACCCCGGCGAGCCGGTTGGCGCGTTCGCCTGTGCCGTGATGAAAGACGGCGGCTACCAGTTTAAAGTGATGAGCAAGGCTGAGGTCGAGCGCATCCGCAAGCGGTCTGGATCACCAGATCGCGGCCCGTGGGCGACCGACTGGGAGGCAATGGCCACCAAGACGGCGATCCGCCAGCTCGTCAAGCTACTGCCGTTCTCTTCCAGCGACGAGCGGACGGCCAAGGCAATCGACCTTGAGGAGGACGAGTATGAGGCGCAGGAACCGCAGGACGTGACGCCGCAGGCGAAAGCGCTGCCGAAGCCGGAGCCGAAAAAGCGGGCACCGAAACCGAAGAAGGTTGAGAAGGCCGCTGAGGCCCTCGACCAGCTCGCTGAAGAGGTTGAGGAACAGCCGGAACCGCCGAAGGACGACACGCCGCCGCCTGCCGGGCCTGACGATTACGACCCGGAAACGGGTGAGGTGCTCGACGGCGAGGTGATGGACGACGGCGACGACATCCCGTTCGACGTCGATGACGACGGCGAAGAGGAGTTTAACTAACACACGAATTGGCGTGCGACTGGGGACGGTGGACCTGCGAACCCACCCAGCCCCAGCCCTCGAAGCCGTGCAGGGTGCCAATTGCCCCCGGTGGACGCTGAAGCGCACAGGCGTCCACCACCCCAACATAAGAAAGCGAGTAAAGGTATGGAAGCTAGCACTAGAAATGGATTAAACATCTCCTGCAAGAACTGCGTCTGGTGGTGTGTCGATCCCAACATGGGTTTTAAAAGCAGCAACGGGGAAGAAACCCGAGCTGGATATTGCCGCCGGTATCCGCCGACGTTGTTCGTCGATCCGTTTGACGAAAAGCTGCGGGCCAAAAACCCGACGTGCATCGAGCACAGCATTTGCGGCGAGCACGAGACGGTGGAGGAGTTTAGCGCCCGGAAAAACGGCTGGAAGACCGTTGAAAAGATCGCCCGGTCGGGTGCGACTGGTGCGCCGCGTGATCCACAGGTGGAGCGGCGTGTCTCTGGTCAGGAACGGTTTGCTCGGTATCTGAAAGAGAAGGGCATGAGCGCTCTTGATTTTGCTCGTGAGGTGGCGGAGAACGAGCACCCCGGTCTGGATGCCGCGAAGCAAAAAAATGTCCAGAACTGGCTAACCGGAATGAGGCCGTCACGAGAAAGCCGCGAGCTGATTCAGGATGTCACCGGCATCCCAGCGGATAGCTGGGTCGAGACGGAAGACGGAATGGAAATTATTCGAGGCCTCAATGCTTCGTGATTACCAAAAACAACTCATTGCGGATGCCCGCAAGAGCCTCCAAACGGCGCGGAGAACCCTCGTGGTTCTCCCCACCGGGGGAGGAAAGAGCGTCATCCTGACGGCGATCTCGAAGAGCTTGCAGTCCAAGGGCAAGCGCGCTCTGATCGTTGCGCACCGAAAAGAGATCGTGAACCAGCTCTGCGCGCACGCACAAAAGCAGGGGGTGCCGTTCGGTCGGGTGATGCCGGGCGTGCCGTTTCAACCGGGGCTGGCCAACATCCAGATCGGGATGATAGGAACTGCGAAGAATAGAGCTAAACAAGGAAGATTCGATTTATTTGATGTGGATTTGATTATAATTGATGAGGCCCACCATACGGTGGCCAGCACCTATCTGGACCTGCTCAACCAGTTCCCGCAGGCTCGCGTTCTGGGATTCACGGCGACGCCCCAGAGGCTGGACGGAAAGGGCCTGTCTGAGGTCTTCGACGATATGGTTCGCGGTCCGAACACTCGCGCGCTGATGGACATGGGCTTCCTCTGCGAATACCGGTATTTTATGCCCAAGCTGCAACTCGACATCGAGGGCGTCAAAAAGCGGACAGGAGATTACGCTCGCGGAGAGATTGAGGAGCGCGCGACGAAGCCAAGGATCATTGGGGACGCCGTCGAGCAGTACGAAAAGCATTTCAATGGCAAGAGCTGCGTGGTCTTCTGCGTGACGATTGCCCACGCCGAGGCCGTTCTGGCCGCCTACCGCAGCCGTGGCTGGCGCGCTGAAGTGATCCACGGGAAGCAAACAGCCGAAGAGCGAGAGGCCGTCGTGGCGGCTTTTGAGAAGCAGCGAATCAGCGTTCTGGTGTCCGTCGATGTGATTTCCGAGGGATTTGATATACCTTTTACGCAAGGCGTCCAGATGTTGAGGCCTACCCAAAGCATCGTACTATATCTGCAACAGGTTGGTCGCGCGCTGCGTCCGAAGCCGGACGGCAGCAAGGCAATAATTCTGGATCACGTCGGAAACGTCGAGCGATTTGGCTTGCCGGATGAGGAGCGGGACTGGTCTCTAGCGGGGCGGACGAAGCGAAAAACAGACGCGTTGCCAATACGTTGCGATATGTGCGGGCAATTTTTCAATTTCGCACACCTTGCCAAGGCGAAGAAAGAATGCTCCTATGAAGATTCCTGCGGCCTCATCAAGGAAGAGGCTGAGACCGATAGAATGCCGGATCAGGTAGACGGTGAACTCGAAGAAATTGACCGCTATCCGCTGCAAAAATCAGGGTATGCCGCCTTCAGAAAGATGGTGGAGGAGGCCCCAACAACGGAGGAGGCATTGAGGTTGGCCAAGCTGAGACGGAAGCAGGACGGCAAGCCCTACAAGGCGGCGTGGGTCTACCGGGTGCGAGATGAAGTGCCGCCGTGGCAGCGCCACACACGCAAACAGGCGTTCTCGCTGTGAAACAGGCAGAGCGATCCGCTGAAGCCCGCGTTCTGGGCGATTGTCTGGTGGCTCTGAGCCACGTCGATGGCTGCATGGTGTGGCGGCAGCAAAGTGGCCTGTTCCTGACGTCGGATGGCAGGCGGAAGGTGCGGGTCGGAGAAAAGGGTATGTCTGATCTGGGAGGCCTTTACAAGGGGCGGTGCATCCAGATCGAGGTTAAGGGGACGCGGGGGCGCGTCAGACCGGAACAGAGGCGCTGGGGCCAGCTCATTGAGCAGCACGGCGGCATTTTCTGCGTCGCCTA
>Ga0208767_1000219_pt1 | contig 42689 bp, 64 predicted proteins | sample VirMetDEL_Mar_21_FD_184514 | JGI IMG/M metagenome (GOLD analysis project Ga0208767, IMG submission 184514) | Aqueous microbial communities from the Delaware River and Bay under freshwater to marine salinity gradient to study organic matter... | ecosystem: Environmental > Aquatic > Marine >...
ATATATCACCCCCCCCTCAAAAGCTTATAGGCTCGCCGCCATCATCCTTGAATTGAGTATCTTTTTCTCCGCAAAAAACACACTCCCTAACCAAATAGCGCCCCATGTCTTCAGCCTTTGAAAATTCATGGCCATTATATTGAAAACGGCATTGAGGCATTTCTCTAACATTCGCCGAGCAAGGCTCTAGCTCAATATCGTAAGCAATCTCGATGCCGCACCCCCAACATTGAACAAACTGCTGCGCCTTCTCTTCGCACAACTCAACCTCTAATATATTTTCATGCTCACACTGCGGACAAGTAACCGTTAATTCACTCACAATTCACCCCCTTTAAAAAATCCGCTTTCAAAGCTTTTTCAAGCTCACCCTTTCTAGCCGCTAACGCCAGCTTTTTAAATACCTCAATATGATAATCATCATTCGGTATAATGTACTGCTTAGCCCTTAGTTTTCGCCCTGGCAAGCCTTCGCGAAATTTTCTTGTTGCCGCCTCTTGCGCTGTTTCTTTCATTTCGAACCCTCCTTAGCTTCAACTTTTTCAACTATCTCGTTTAACTTTTCGCATGTTGGGATATCATCTATTTGTTCAGCTATTGCGTTATACGCTTTATCTGAAAAGAAAGCGCCATATTTTGCAATTTCACCATCAGCCTGAATGCAAATAAATATATTGGCATTTACTGCGCCCGACGAAACCAACAAAAGCATAAATAATAATTTTTTCATAAATCTATTCCGTATAAGCTATATATTTAAATTTACCATTCCCTAAACTAACAAATTCACCGCCGAACGTACCTCTGACAACCGCCTCAACCTGCTCTTTAGTTTCGCCCTCGCTGTACGTCCCTTCTTTAATCATCGCAGAATTACAGTAGCTTTCGCTGTCCCATTTGATGCTCATATACCAGCCCTCACCCACGGTAACAGCCCATCTTTAAACGCTAACAATTTACCGCTACTGCTCCTTAGCTCGCCATGACTAAGCGGCGCCTTGATCGCATCGGCAATTCTGGTCGCTTGTTCATATGATCGCGCCTCGAATTTCTGCGGTGTTGTTCGCTGCTCCTTGTTAACTTTCTTTTCTGAAAATGTATAAGTTGCAAACTCGCTTTTAGTTAATGCCATTTTATTCAATCTCCTTAATATCATTTAACAATGACGCTTTATGCGCTTCAACGTTAGATTTTACCACTTTCCTTTCTCCGTCTATTGATTAACTGTTGGTTAGGTTGGCGCCCGTGGTGAGCGCCGGTTGTAAAATTAAATTATGCTAAAACTCGTTTCTTGCTTTGCGTCCAGAACTCTTTATCACCTCTTAAAGTTTCATATATGAATTGACCGAGATTTCTATTGCCAAATGCTAGCTTGTATTCGTTCCCCTGGTATTGGTCAAAATCCTCTTCAAGTGCGCAAGTGTCTTTTATAAATTCAAATGCCGCCTGTTTCATTTCATCGCTAAATTTATTATCTACAAAAACAAACTTAGCCTGGTTTAAGTCTGAATTTGTGTTGCTATATTCATATATGTCTGTCATGCCATCAAAATGGCCGTACTGAAACCTATTTGCAAAGTTCTGAATTTTGTCGAATGTGCCTGGTGACTGATCATTAACTACCACCCTAATGGAACTACCCATTGAATAATTATGGCTTTTTACTGTTGCTTTTATACCATTCTTTTTTAGCTCTTTTCTGATTGCTGCTGCTGCTCTGGCTGCTTCTGTTTTCATCGCTTGATACCTCGATTGATTGATTGATTGGTTGTTGTCTCGACTTGCTATATATCTAATATATATGTCTTAGATATATTTATCAAGTAATCTAACAAATATTTCCAATAAATAAATTTATAGATAGGATAAATAGTTTTTGTTGATCGAAAGCAGGATATAGATAGCTATATATAGCTAACTGATTGATAGATATGTAGATTGATTGTTGATCTATAAATGGTAGTATATTATTTGGTCAGCGGTGCACGCTTTATTTGAAGATGTCTGGTCGAAGCTGGCTTGCCTTGACTCTGCCGTCTGTCGCCTCTTCTATTGCCAGGGCGCTTTCCGCGGTTATCTGATTGATACAGTATAGCCATTTGTTAACTGATGGTTGCGAGACTCCGGCACGACTAGCAAGCGCCGTTTGTGATCCGCAGTAATTGACAGCTTTTTCTATGAGTAGATTTGTTTGTGTTTTCATAATTGCATTTTAGTTATAGCTATTTAATTAGTCTATAAATTTATTTTCAGTTTTTTCGCTCCATTGGCTTGATATAAATTATAACTGTAGTTATAGTCTAATCATCAACACGAAACGCCGCGCAAGCGGTATCAACCAAGGGTAAATAGCTATGTTAAAGAAATTACGCAAGATCAAATCAAAGGGGCGGCGCTTCAACAGCACCGCGCAGGATGCAGCCCTATTAACAGCGGCGGCAACAATTACAGCAGGCGCTTTGGCGGGTCAGGCGGCGCTTGGTAGATTCGGAAAGAAAAGATCATTAATGGATGGGGATAATGCACAATAACGATAGCGGTGGCGCAGACTGGCAACAGTTAGAAGATAATTTGAACCAACTATTCAATGAGGTATTTTTAAATGTCGATAGCAACGCTAGTGCTGGGAGAATCGGGGACAGGGAAAAGTTGCAGCATGCGCAACATGAACCCATCAACGACACTATTGATACAGTGTCAATCAAAGCCCCTCCCTTTTAAATCGCTTGAGTGGAAAGCTTTCGCTACCAACCAAGCCGCGCAGATCTGTAAGTTTTTGCAGGCTGCTAGGTCTCGCGGGAAAACTGCTGTAGTCATTGATGACTTTCAATACTTAATGAGCCACGAATACATGATGAGGGCTCAGGAAACAGGCTTTAACAAGTTTACCGAAATCGGACTAAACGCATACAACGTGATTCAACAAGCGATACACTGCGAGCCAGATTTGCGCGTTTACATAATGTCGCATGTAGAATCAAGCGATACAGGCAAAGTTAAAATCAAAACGATAGGCAAAATGCTTGACGAAAAGATAACCCTGGAAGGTCTCTTTACAATCGTTTTGAGAACTCATGTTGAAGGCGGTCAATACTCTTTTAGTACGCAGAATAATGGCCAGGATACCGTTAAAAGCCCAATGGGAATGTTTGATAGCACGACTATTGACAACGATTTAGATATGGTGGATAGCGCAATATGCGACTATTACGGCATCACTAAATAGACTAGAATCACTTTTTAATCAATAAATCAGATAAGGAATTAATACATGTTTCAACTAGACAAAAATATGGCAATCGAAGGCGCGGCAGCGGGCGGCGGCATCACTGAATCAGGCGCTTACACCGGCAAGATAGTTAAAGCTGAAACTTTTCAAAGTAGCATCCCTGGCAGCCAGGCTTGCGGTGTCGAGTTTACTTTTGAGCGCGTGGATGGTGCTCGAGCAAGATACTTGCAAGTGTACGAAAAGAAAGCCGATGGCGGTGATGCGTTCGGGCTGAAGCAAATTCATGCGATCATGGCATGTATGAAGATTCGTGGCATCAATCAGCTAAATGATTTCTGTCACCCTGTCGGCTTGATTCTTCAGCGCGAAGATTACCAAAATTCGGCAGGAGAAGAAAAGTATAAATTCCAGATCATCGCACCGTTCAACGCACAAACTCGACAAACAGCGGATGAGCTATTAAATGGCAAGCCTGCGGTTACTGTCGATAAGATCGTAGAAACCCTGGTTGATAAAAAAGCCAAACCGCGCACCAATCAAGGCGGCAACCAGGCGGCAGCAAATCAGGGTTATCAGCAATATAGCCAGCCTCAAGGCAATCAACCGCAAGGCAATAGCGCTGCTGTAGCGTCTAATGGTGCGCCTGTTTTTGATGATGATATTCCCTTCTAAAAAGGATGTGTAAGGTTTATGCGGGTTCGAGTCCCGCTCGCTGATCGAGTACAGGTGTATAAATGATGAGGTTCGATTCCTTTATGTGCTCCCTGGTGGGATATGATCCGGTATACCCTCTGCCGTTAAAAAGCCTGGTAACAGGTAATATGAGGGAGCTAAAACTAATATAAGGATTTATCAAAATGTATTTATTTTATGATACCGAAACAAGCGGGCTGCCAAACTTTAATAAGCCAGCAAACGACATTAGCCAGCCCTATGTGTTGCAATTGGCCGCCATGCTGGTTGATCAATACGGCTATAAGGTTGCACAAATAGAGCTACTGATTGATAACGGGCCTGATATTGTTATACATCCCAAAGCGCTCGAAACCCACGGCATTAGTAAAGAAAAGTGCCAGCAATTCGGAGTCACCCCCGCGCATGCCTGTTCTATCTTTTCTGGACTAGCAAGCCGCGCCGAAATAATGGCTGGTCATAATGTTTCATTTGACGATTTTTTAATGTCGGCAATGTATAAACGCCTATGCAGGCGCAATGCAAAAATGCCAGATCTAGATATAAAATGTACGCTAGAGATGGCCAAACCAATTCTAAAGATACCCGCCACCGAGCGCATGATAGCGGCAGGCTTTGGCGATGAATACAAAACCCCAAATCTAGGCGAGTGCTACCAGCATTTTTTCGGCAAGAAATTAGAGGGCGCTCATGATGCGACGGTTGATGTTATCGCCTGCAAAGAGATCTTTTTTAAGATGCGAGAAAATGAATTGAATAGCTGATTTCAGCACGCCCAAGCCAGGGGGCGCAGTCCTGGCAAAGATTCTAAGCGCATGAACCAGAAACAAAGACTAAGAAGCCAAATCGCTGATGCTATCCCGCTCTTTATAGATGATCGAATCAATAGCGAAATCAGGGAAAAAATAGTAAACAGCGCAGAAATAAAAATAAATAGTGGTATGCATGATTTAGATGCAGCAGTGATGGGAGCAGTAAAGCAGTTTATTTAAAAAAATGGGGCGCGAAGGGTTTGAAGGCGCCCCAAAACACCGTTTAGGCGAATAGATATTAATTATAGTTTAAAAATGAGGGGTTTGAAATGATTAGATATTGCGTATGCGCGTTACTCTGCTTTGCCGGAATGGCTTTTTTAGGTTTTAGTGATGCGCTTATAAATTTTAGCGCAAGCTCTGTTGTCGGTAGCTCGCCAGAATCCCGAACCAGTGCGCAATATGTCGCTATCGGCATTACTGTTGCCCTGGCTGCAATCGGCGGCATCTTTACGTTGGTAGATAAAGAGCTATACAAGGTAGCGCTAGCCTTTGTTGTTTTGGTTGCCGCCCTATTCTCCGCAGGGCTAACCGTTCAAGGTACATCGATAGACTACGCCGCAAATGAGCACAACGGATCAATCCAGCATGATAGACGTTCCAAAAATGGCGACAAGATAAATAACTACAAAAGCGAGTTAAAAGAGCTTAGGCGCAAAATGAAAGAGTGTGAGCGCGATAATTATTATATGCCATGCAAGATGACAGAAAGACGCATAGCCGCCATAACTGACAAGATGGCAGATATTAGCGATGACTCAGTATCAAGCAAACTGGCGCAAAAGATTGATATTACCGATGCCATCGAAGCCAAATCAGGATTGCCAGCAGTGTATATTGAAAGATCAATCATATTCGCCCGCGCTTTTGCGGTGCCGCTATTGATAGCCGTCCTATCGTGGGGCTTCTGGGAATTCGTGCATCTGATATTTGGCGCATGGAAGCCTAAAGGGTCAAGCGCTAACAAAGAAATCAAGCCTCAAAAAGCCACCGGCTCAAAAAAAAAGAGTCATCACCCAAGCTGGCTAAAAGCAGTTTAAGCGGTACAAGCAAGGCGGGAGGATTGGTACAGGAAATATTAAAAAGCGGTACAGATAAAAAGCCTGAGGCAGTACAGAACGGGCCAAATAAACCGAATTGTACTGTACCGCAGGCCAAAAAAGATAATGTAATCGAGTTAAAGTCGAAGCAAAAAAGGAAGCCCAAACCCCCGAAAACAAAGGGTTCAAGGCATTCTGAGTATCGGCCAAAGATGTTAAAAGCGGTACAGAATAGGGCAGTACAGAATTTGCGGTACAGCACGCTAATAAAAAAGGCTGGCGGCGGCAGTCGCAGTACAGCAAAGGAAGTTTTAGAGAGCCTAAAGGGCAAATTGGTGTACCAGGATAGCAACGGTTTATGGTACTACATTGATGAAAAAAGAGGGGTTAAGTGATGGCAGACGGTAACGGCGGAATCAACTGGGGGGTGGTAGTTGGGTTTATTTTCTTCTATCTGCTCGGGTGGGGAAATCAGTATTTTGGCGTGCATGGCGCAATAGATACGCTATTTTTGACTAACAAGGGGGTGGTTGATGAGGTTGCTAGGGCATCAATAGAGCGACATCGCACGCTCGGTGAAGTTATAAACCCGTTTGACGGAAGGTAAGAAAATGCTCGAAGTGTATAAAATAGTGGGGGTGGCTTTTGCGTGGTTGATGGCCAGAAAAACGCCGCCACAAATTAGAAAAACAATACGGCTTTCGTGGCGCTAAAGTAATATCAATCAGGGGAAGCAAATGAAAAACGATTTAGATTTTATTGAATTAAATAGAAGGGTTAAGGGTAACGGCGGTTGGAAAAAATCTATGCGCGAAGTAAGAAATAGCAATAGCTATAGAAATGACACAAAGCGCCGATGGCTAGTGCGAGCACTAAAGATATCAATAGTAGCCTTTGTTGTTATGTTTCTCCATGAGGGCATAACCTGCCCCGATGGCAAACACTATCAACAAATTTGTTTTTTTAAGTAAGGCGAACAGCCATGGCTAGAGATAGATTCAAAACGGTTGAAATTGATGGCCAAGTTAAGCTACAGCGGCTTGACGGCTCGATAGTTGGCTTAGACCATGCTGTAGAGATAGCAGAGCCAGACGATACATCCGTTAGATTGACTGTTGATAATGATGCGCCTTCGGTAGATAAAAAAGGTTTTCGGTTGCGCCCACTAACATATGTAAAGCTTTTTTTATTATTAGCGCTGGCTCTGTTTCTGGTTAACAAAAATCTGTATATCAGCGAGTTAGAAAACAAGCATGAGGATCTAAAACAGCGGTTTGCTTTCCATCTGAGTATTGTTGATGATAGCGGCCAGTTTATTTGTGATTATTAAAAGGAATTTTGAATTATGAAATTTGAGAAATTTAAAAACATTACTTATGGCAATATGAGCAAGCTAGAAGTAGTTGTCGATAACCCCGAATCAATCGCACAAAAAGCGGCGCTCGGTTGTATCGGAGAATACCTATCAGGCGACAAATGGAATATTGAAAATACTAAACACTTTGTAGGCGTGCTAGCCTATTCGCTAATCGAGGCGGCAAAGTTTGCAGGTAAGCCGCTTAGCGCTAACTTTGAGGTGAATGGATCGGCGCATATAGCTGATATAGGCTATTACATTCTAGCGCCAGATAACAAACCAACAGATAACCATTATCAAATATGCCTTAATTTCCTGCGTTTATGGTGCAAAAATGAGGGGCTGGATTTTGAAGAATGTTTAGATTTGGCGTCGCGCATTGTCGGCGAAGTGTTTAGCGATTTTGAAATAAAAGCTCAATTCTATATGGAGTGCGAATAGTTAACTAACTTGAAAGAAGGGTGGAATTATCAAGGCGGCAACTATTTAATACGGGATTATGGATAGAGATATTGGGAGGGTTTGGGCATGAGAGAGATATTATTTAGAGGTTGGTATGAGGGTGATCCAGATCGATCAAGGGGTTGGGCTTACGGGTCGCTAGTAAAACGTCAGCACCAGACGTTCAAAAACCCATGCTTTATTATAGAGCAAGAAAACGGGGAGGTGTTTATAGTCAAAGCCGAATCAGTCGGGCAGTACTGCGGAAGAGATTACGCAAACGGCAGATCGGCTTTCGAGGGTGATTTATTTTATTGTGACCAATACCCCTTTGTTAGAGATGGAAACATAAACTATAACGGCTTGATTGAATATGTAGAGCATCCCTCATTTATGGGATGGTATTATGATTTATTCCCTGTTTCTGATCGTGTAAGAGGCAGTGCGTGCGGTTCCGGAATGCCCGATCTTGAAGGTTTAGATTTGATTTATGTTGGCAACAAATACGAAAACCCTGAACTATTGGAGAAAAACAAATGAAATTCTTTTACTGGATAATGAATAGGCTTGGGTATAGTTATATATATTGCTTTATGCATATCGATCATTCTGGGCCTATACCTCTTCATGGAGGGGCCATAGTGGTAGTTGATGCCCCTCTCAAAAGCTACCGAATGCCTTCGATTCTTGACGACTATAGGGATAAAAATGGTGATGTGTCTATCACTGCAATCTTTAAGTTAGGATGGGAAAAACAGAGAAAACCCAGAACCGCTGGAGCAAAAAAATGAAACTAATCATATTCATTCTGTCAGTAGTTGGGGTTGTAGTGGCAAGCAAAGCTGAAATATTCGGAAATAATCGATACACCTACATTCCAGGTGAGGGTCATATCAAATCAGCTCCAGCCTGGAGGCTTTGGGGTAAGAGGGCGGGTCACGCTAAAGATGATGTGATTAATACAGGGGGGCAGTGGGTTTGTGTGATTAATCCTGGGTGTGATAGACGGATTGTTAACTACAAATAAATTTGAAGTCCTATAAACTTTATTATAGGACATAGCAAAAGAGGGTAATAAATTGAAAGATTCAGAGAAAATTAAACATATAGCTTATCTTGTTGAACTTAACCAAAACTTCGACAAGGGATATTTTAAGATAGCTCATGTCGCTGCATGTCTGCTTCCGAAGCATTTACATGAGCAGTTAAAGCAACTAGTTGATGGGCCTGTTTGGGATGGTGATGTTATAAGCAAATCATGTAGGAGCCAACTGTTTGAAGCAGGGCTTGCTATTAGAGTTTGCAAGGGTGGCGAGCAAGGGTTCACGGGAGCCACTTATTTCGCCTACTGTGTGCTGGATGCGTTTGAACAAATAAAATCGGGTAAAATAGCTGCTTGAAATCCGTTAAAATTCGATAGAGGAAATGATTATGGGAAACGCAAGAAATGAAATGCCAGCAGCGGTTAATGTATGGGGAATGCATGGCGATCATACCTTTGAGCGAATCGAGGGAAGCTCGCCGATGGAGGTCGCCATAAACTGGGTACTAATGGCGCAAAATAGAGGTGAGTTTGATTTATGCCCTGCTGTTGTGATTGGTGCGGATGGAAGCGAGCTTAGGCGGGTAGGTGAAATGGTGTTTCATGACACAAAAAGAGGCGGGCCCAAAGACGCTGGAAATCTGCTGGATTATGTGCAAATTTTATCTGATGATCCCGATATACCAGAGCTGCTAAATAAAGGAGCGCCTGTAAAGACAAAGGAAATGGGCTGATTGAAAAGAAGGGTTGAGAGGATGAAAAGAGTTACAGTGTGGGTAACAGAAACAATAGAACATAAAATTCAGCTTGACGTTTCTTATGATGAGGCGCAACAAATGGAAGAGGATCTTAGCGACCCTTCTGTCAGGGATGATGTTGCGGGCGACCTAGCCAGTAGATCTACCATTAGTGATGGGTCGTATGATCTGGAAGATTATGAGATTAAGGATATCAATGATGAAAGATGAGATTGATGAATTCAGCAATAGAGCACCATTTGTTTTACAGCTTTTTTGCATGAGTCTTTCAGTTATTGCTACGGCTACACTTTTTGCTGTTTTTGCTGTTTTTATGTCTGGGATAATCGGGTTTCTTAATGGCTCCCACCTGAACCCAAGCGAATGGCCTATGTTCTGCCACTTTATAATTTATTTTTTCAGTACAGGCATTGCGAATATGACAGCGTTCAGGCTCGGAGAAATTAATGAACTTAAAAAACAGGGGTACGAATGAGCAATTTCATAGACAAGATATCACCAAATCACGTTATAGCAGGCATCATACTTGGGTTATTTGTATACATGTATAATCATGGGTACAACCAGGTTATGGCCAATATACTTCTGATGTTTTGGGTGTTCGTATGCTTTGCAAATGTGGGCGATGCTATCAATCGTTTAGCAAGGTCTACTCAGTCAATAGCTGACCGGCTTGGTGGGGTTAATGTTGATTTTAAGATTGATAATCCTGTTAGAGTTAGCGTTGTAGGCAGTAACGGGCAAAGGATTCCAATAGAAAACGAGATAGCCGCATGCGAGGACCTTCTGAAATCATCTAGAGAGCATGGCGACCTCATAGGTGAGAAGCAGATGGAGGCAAAGATAAAAGAGCTTAAAGAGAGAAAGATAAAATGAACAGGTTTAAGATTCTTTTTTTTCATCAGGTTCAAACACCTTAAAATCCGTTAAAATGCGATTAATACGGATTTTATATTGGTGTATATTAATCACTCACCCGCCCGACCGACCGACTAAAAGGAAATATCAGGATGCCATTTGAAGCAATGCGCTATGAAAAAGACATAGAATACCCTGCCGCAATGCTGCACAAAAGAAATGGCAGTATATTCGTATTTATTAGCGAGTATGATTATATTGTTGTTAGAGAAACAAAAAGGCTATCTTTTATTCCGCTCGATGAATTGCATCCTGCCAACGAGTGCTGGATTCCAGTGGTAGCCGCCTATCCTTACTCTGCCAATCAATTCAAAGACATTGGCAGGCAGTATGCAGAATTAATAAAAGAGCGCGATAGTTGCAGGCGCACCGTTGACATGCAGGCTGAAGAGATTAAAGAGCTGAAAGATGAGATTGAAGATTTAAAAAACAACCCGCCAGTTTGGGTGACTGCGCAACGCATGGCGGGTATTGTTTGCGGGCTAGCGCGTCAAAAGCGGTTCAAGCTCCTTTCTATTGCGAGGAATAGAAAACGCTAGCCAGGTATTGATTATTGACTAGCGCCCTATTTTGTCAAGCCCCACGCCTTCTCAATAGTGCGAAGCGTGCCAACCCCCATCATAGCCAGCGCAAGGCTAAGCAGCGTTTCAGGGTTTGGTGGTGTAATCTTGTATACGGGTGTCAGCAATGGCGCAACAATAAAGTTAATAGCGAACCCCGCCCCACAAACCCAGCCGCAGAATGGACGCCACCCCGCCACGAATATAGTTCTATGCTTAGATTCTGATAGCGTAATATTCGCCTGTAATGATTGCAGATCAGAGCCAATCTTAGTTAATACCTGCTCTGCTTCAAGCTTCTCTTCTTTGCTTGTATGAATATTATCAATTATTTTGCCAATTTCTTTGACTGGTGCCGCTGCCGATTCGCCCAGTATTTTAGATAAGAACCCCATATCACCCCCCGTTATATTTATGCGCCAGCGGTCAAGCTGTCGATTTCCTAACTTACCATTTAAGGTTAGCTAGCGCATAAACTCATTTATCCCTTCGTGCCGTTATACGCCTTCATGGCCCACGAATCAACGCCTGGCCCTTTCGGTTTATAGCACCAGTATTCAACGTGCTTTAATTCTTTACCGCTGACCAAGCCAATAAAGCGCTCCCCGTCCCATATAGCAAACTCAGTGCTGCGCCTGCCTCTATCATTAATAGCCGCCACTACTTCAACATCTTTGTTAGCAGGTGTGCCGCCGTCTATATGATTAAATACAGTAATTTTATATTCGTTTTTTGTTTCCCAATGATTAAAGCTCACCCTGAAAACCAAGACTTAAAACCGAGCACCAACAAAACCACGCCGCCCGTAACAATCGCATTTATTACGGTTTTGATTAAAGTGCCTTTATTACTTTTTGATTCGCTGTACAGCGTTTTTAAAAAAACCCAATGATCTGGCTTTAATCCAAACTCATCTTGCCAGTGACGCATCCCATCGCGAACGCCGCGCGAAACGCCGGACTCTACCGCGTTCGATATCATTTTCTCTATTTCGCTGCGGCTTAGGTATTCGCTCATTTTAAAAATATAGCCATCATATAAAGGCTCACTCTTTTCTAAAGGGTTGTTGATAGCGCAATTCATTTTGACGCATACCTGTTTAACAGATGGTTTCTAAGCCATATATCAGGGTTTGTGTGATCGCCCTCGATGGCGACCTCAAAATGATAGTGGGGCGTCATGCCTTCAAAGTGCTTTGTGATATCCTGCACTATTCCAAGCGTGTCGCCCCGCTCTATTCTGTCGCCCGCCTTAACGCTTGGCCAAACATACATATATTTAGTTATCGTTTGCGAATCAACTTCTAATTCTATCAATCTATATTCGTTTCTATCGCCTTTCAGCGAGTAAGGAAAACCAATCCTTTTAACTATCGCCCTGTAATCACTAATTAGTATTGATTTAGGATATGCGCAATAGTCAACACCTGCGTGCTCATAATACTCTATAACGCCATCATCATTTAATTTGCTGCGCTTGGCCTTATATGCGCCGCTGCCCCATCTATCGAATTCCCTGATTGGCGGTATAATCATTTTAACGGTATCTTATATTTGACCTCTATTCCTATAGCGTCATAGGATAGCCGGTCGTGATAAAATGCGCATGAGTGATGGGTATATTTAGCGTTAACGGTTGTTCGCTTATTCTCTAACAGGTTTAAACCAAATCCAACGTTGGATGTGATGTTGTCGCGCTCGCCCTGATGGCAATTAGGAAGGGTTTTTTTACCGAAATCAAGGCCAGTATAAACATATGCATTATTGAAATAGGTGGTTTCAGCTTTGGCGCTTTTCACTGCGAAATCAATCAACCAGGCTATCAACGGTATTAATATAATGACAATAACAACGCCTTTTGCTACGCCTCTGTTTTTTTGAAAATACTTTTTTGCATCCCTTGGCGACTTGAACGAAACAAACACAACAAGCGTTAGCAGTGCAAATGTAATAACAATAAATCCTAATAGTGATTCATCCATAATCTAGCGCCCCGCTCCTGTAGTCCTACCCTTGGCCTTTTCCTTTATTTGTTGCCGCTTGCTTTTATACTCCAGCTCTAAAGCGTTTTTATCTGCAACCTTTGCCGCGCCCCTGGCTTTTTCTTTAGTTTCAACCGCCTCTAGCGCTTCATTGATTATAGCGTAAATTTCCTCTATATCTTGATCTGTAAGTGCCATGTTAAGCCTCTATTGTGCTATATCTTTTTTAAATGTGTAGCCATCGCCGCCCGCGCCGCCCGTTTTGTTTCCGCCGCCACCGCTGCCACCGCTAACAGTATAGGTTCCAGAGTCGGTGTTTAGAGTCTCATACAGCATTAAAATCATGCCCCCACCACCACCGCCACCGCCACCGCTCAATATGGTTCCTGCTACGCCGTCAGCGCCGCTCACGTCAATTTCACCGCTCGCATTAAAATCGATAGTTTCAGCGATTAGGATTATCACGCCGCCACCCTCGCCACCTGCGCCCGCTGTCCCTGAGCCTCCGGTTCCGCCGTTACTGCCTGCGCTACCGCCATAGTAAAGCGAGTTCCTTGTGGTTAGCTGCGCCTCTATAGCGCTAACATCGGCATTGCTGCCCGCGTTACCGGCAACATTAACCGCCGCGCCATCGGCGCCCGCTGCAACGTCAGTATGGTTAGTGTCGCTAGTTGACGCGCTACCGCCCGAATTCCCGCCGCCGCCACTGCCGCCACTGCCTCCAGTATCTTGTTTTGTCCATGGGTTTGACGCTTCGATTTTTCCGCTTATCGTTAGCGTGCCGGTGCATTTGATAATGAGGGGGCCAGGGTAGTCGCTCCCTTTTGTGAGCGTAACACCAGAATTTACAGTAAAATTCGTATATTCCCTCGCCCCTGGTTGATAGGTGGTATTTCCGCTAATCGTTACAGCGCCCAACCCCCCTGATCCGAAATGATCAAATACATAATCATTAAATAGCTCAAAAGCGCCGTTTTGAACTTTCGGCGCACCAACCGCGCCCTGCGTCATAGCGGTTATATCGGCCTGCAATTGATTCATTTGCGTTGATGTCAATATTTGATTTAATGTAAAGCTTTGTCCAGTCCATGCTGCCATGTTATCACCTATGCGAGCCTATCAATATCTAGCTGGCTTTGATCTAATCGGAAAATGCCGACTATCTGCGAATCGTCAACCTCTATGTTCATCGACATTGATTGCAAATCAAATTCGTAACCCATTAATCGTTTAGTGTCACCCGCGCCAATTCCGAGCTTGTCAAATTCAAACGTTATCAGATCGCCTATAAATCGCGTAATCGGCGCCGCTGTCGTCTTTGCTTTTAACTGAACATAAGGCTCTTTTTGTGTTAGCACTATTCTCTGCGATAGATCGACTGCTGATGCGCTGTTGACATACCAAACGTTTTGATCTTTTTCTATTTGCTCTCTGCTTCCGTAGGTGTTAACGCTTGTTGTATCCTCATCGTTAACAACTACCGAATAAGTATCACTATCAACGTTATAATCCGCAAATGTAATATGCTTGTTGATAATCTGCTTGTCATCGATAAGGCCATGAACATCGATGATAGGGTTCGCGCCTAAGTCTAGCGTTATAGAAGTTGTTTCGGTGTATCTTGCAAAGCGTAGTTTGCCGTCCTCGACATAGATGCTTGAGCGCGTTATTCTTCCGAGTTTCCTAAAAGCTTCATTCAGTCGGGTTCCTTCAAAATACGCTTGCGCAAGAATTGACGAACTAGAAAAAACATCCGCCCACGCCGAAAAATCATCATAATCGATATCTGTATTAGCTGTTGATTTAGTGGTATCAAGCCCGCCATAACTGGTTGCCCAATACCAAGCCAAATCGCTTGGCAGATAGTCTGAGTTGGTATAGTCAAGCGGGTTATCTGTATCACCAAGCAGCTTCTCAGCGAATGGCTTGATTTTGTCAACCACTGACAGCGTGCAGCTATCTTTAGTATACTTGACACTGGATATCTTTCCTTCATGTATATTGATATACTCATCTGTTCCCGCCGGAGACTCTACCGACCAGGGGACGCCGAATTGTATTTTTGTTTCATTCTGCATTTTATAGGGTTCGTCTTCAAAGAAATCAAAAGCCTGATTTTCATTTGACAGGTTTATTGTTATATTGATCGGCCTGATATCGTTCCAGCGTTTTCGGATTTTAGGCCAGCGCTTCACAAAAGCGGTATAGTCGCTAGTGCCAATGGTAAACTTGCGCCCTACCAGCGGCACCCTTTTTTCTATCTCTACTAAAAAATCACTCGATACGCTATGCGGCATTTAGTATGTACTCAACTCTATAATACCCCTGTATAAGTCGTCATGGGGTTTGATAAATTTGGAAATAGGCTTGGTTTTATTAGTAAGCATCACGCTACTAACATCACTAGTGCCAGCTTTAACGAAAATTAGCTCACTATTAGATATCCACCAACTATTTACTACCGCATAAAATGAGCTATTGACGAATTCAACATTGAATTTCCAAGCGTTGAAAGATCCGAATTTATAAACGTATTCTGCGCCGGTAGTGGTGCGCGTTCTAGATTCTATTTTTCTATCCTTTTCCTGATAGTTATATTCGGGGGTGATTTCTACGCCGGTAGCGCTGTTTGTTAAATATAATCTATATGTCATACCGCTTGGCGCTCCACAAAGTTTGGCCTAACACCTTCGTTGTCAAGCTCATTGAACGCCTGAATAATCGGGCCAGCAACCACCTCTTTCATTTCGTTCGCATCAAGCGCTAGCAGAGAATCTGCGCTTGTTGCGTTCGGTAGAACCTCAACAATAAGCGTTTCGATGGTTATGGTAGTGCCGCCATTGGTTATGGTGTCGCCATTAGTTGTGGTGATACCATCGTTCGCCGCGCCAGGTGCAGAGCCTTGAGAGTTTAAGAAGCTGGTTAAATCGGTATTTTGTCGGGGTGATAATACCCGCTCGCCTTTATCTAAAAGAAAGGTTGACTCTCTGGGAACGTTATCAAGCCCGCCATGAGCCACCCCGCCAAGCGTACCCGCTCCAGTCGCCGCAGATGCCGCCATACCTGCCAAGCCTGCCGCTAATGATGCAGCCGCTACCGCTGGAGCTAGCGCTGGCCCAACTATGGGGATAGCTGCGGTTGCTGCAAATGCGTTACCGTATATTGTACCTCCAATCCTTGCGCCCTCTGATGTACCCATCAGCTTAGATGTAATTAGGTGCTGAATGCCGACCTTGACAAACATCGCCACCATTTCAGTTAGCACTTGTTTAGATAGGTTTCTCAATGAGTCGGTTAAGCTTTTGCCGCTTACTATTGCGCTAGCAAATGATTTGCTGAAACCGTCAACTGTGAATTTCATCAAGCCCGCTAGCTGCTTTGATGCGGTTTCGTTCATGGTTCCAAGATCTTTATAAAATAAATTCCACCCCTCGCCCAATATGCTAATCATGTCTAGCGTGTTTTCAGTGGTGCCGGTGTTAGAATCCTTTATGGATTCAGCCGCCGCCGCGCTCACCTCGCGCATGCGCTCAACATTCTCTACTCCTGCATTAAAGGCATCTTCTACGCTAAACTTAAAGCCATCGAGCGACCCGCCGAGGCTTTCTATGGCCTCTGTACCGCTTGCCGTTATTACTGTGAATCCTTTTGATGCTTCATTCTCTATGTTCTGCATGGCGTCAGCGAATGCAGCGCCCATGGCTTCAGAAAAACCCTGAGCGGGGTTGTCTGAAAATATATTGGCAATCGCATTGAATGCCCATTCTCCAAATCTGCTAACTATATCCGTAGCGCCATTAAATGCGGCATCAAAAACCCTCACTATCATTTGCCCCATCTGCTGTAGTGCAATGGCGGTGTTTTCAGCCATTCCTTTAAGGCCGTTAGAGAAGGTATTAAATACATCACCCCCTGATAGAAAATCAATTAGATTTGTAGCGAACGTTTTCAAAACATTATGCATACCGGCAAAAATATTAATTGACGTTCTAAGCATGTTAGCTAGATGCTTTCTTGATTTTGCTACCGCATCAGCGAAACCGTTAGCAAGCGGCGCCAAAAATGGCATTAACTCTTCAGCAATCGCCATACCAACGCCTTTAACCGATTTACCCGCCCGCGTCATCGCATCAACCATGTTCGCAGATTTGGCCGCAAGCGATCCAGATATAGTCACCCCCAGGAAATCAGCATCATTTGCCGCCGCTCGCATGGCATCGCTTCCGCCTTTAAGCATTGTCAACATAGCCGTTCCTTCCGAATCAAAAAGCTTGAACGATAGCCGCAACTGGTCAGCGGGGTCTTTTACGCCCTCCATAGCATCGGCCAGCTTCGCCATTTTATCATCCAGATTCAACCGCTTAAATTCGGCGGCATTAATGCCGAGCTCTTTTAATGCTGGCGCGGCTTCACCCATACCCTTGGCGGCTTCAGCAACTCGACGCGTAGACCTCTGAACGGCCATGTTGAATGTTTCCGTGCTAATTCCGGCAAGATCAGCCGCGTGCTGGGTGCGCGTTAACTCTTCAGTGGTCAGCCCTAGACGAATAGCAAACTTTCCTTGCCTGTCAACGGACGCCGCTACAGCAGTAGTAAACCCAACAACAGCCGCGCCTGTGCCCGCTATAGCTGTAGATGCTTTCAAGGCTGTCTTAGCAAAATCTTTTAATGATGCGCTAGACTTGCCCAGCTTCTTGCTAGCCCTATCGTTCGCATCAATTATAAATTCAATTTTATTTGCCATTCAATTTCGCCTGCTCGCTCTTAGCGTAGCTGTTGAACTCATCCCTAATAATCGCAAATATTGATACTATTATATTTTCCTGCTCTATATAGCTTTTGCCATTTGGCCAACAATACTGTTTTGCCCCCTCGATGCTTAAATGGTGGCAATTCTTAAAGGCATCAATCCACGCATCAACAGGATAGCCATAGATAACTATATTTTCGTAAGCTATCCCGCTAAAGTGTCGCCTTGCGGCTCTTCTAACTTTTTTTCATCAGCTACCCTAAAGTAAGATTTATCAACTAATTTGTTAGCAATCTGAATAATTAAACTGATGAAATAAATAGACTCAAGAAAAACGGGAAATAATTCATTATCGGGCTTAACTTCCTTTCCCTGAATCGTGAACCCCTCTATATCGGATATCGATCCTTTTAAAGCGGTGGCGGCATCACCCATAAAGGCGATAGTTTCCTCTTGCGGCATTAAATCAGATATTTCTATATGCTCTTTATTTGTTACGCCTGGCTGTTGCTGATTCTCGAAATCTATTCTTTCGTTTTGCTTCTCAACTTCCTCAAGATGTTTAGCGATTTTTTCCATATGCGGGCTAAGCAGTAGAGCATTAACCCTGTTCAGCGGTCGCATGGTTACCGTTATTTTGTCGCCATCAAATTCAAACGTTTCTTTTATGTCTAAAATAAAGTTACCCATTTTTTGCCCTTACTTGTATAGTGCGCCGCCTTGTGAGTTAATCATGGTTATCTGTAAAGTGTTCGCGTTGGCATCGCTGTATTGCCCCCGACCTGAAATATTCAGCATAACTTCACCTGGCCCGCCTGCGCTTTTTTCTAGAGTTTCATATCGCGCCCGCTCTACTTCAATCCATATCTGGTTATTGTATCCGCTTTGTATTTCCGTTGTACCTTTACAATATAGTTTTAACAATCCGATATTAGTGTCATTAAAAAAGTCTGTATAATTTGAGTTATTATTCCATGGAATCGTCATATTGAATGTTACATCACGAAACCCGTTAAGCCGGTTTGCATAGGGCCAAAACCCCTGGCCCAATGTAAATTGGGGTTCTATTGGATCGGCAACGTTAACCGTTATAGACTCAGCAGAAAGGCCCGCGCCGTTCAAGGTTAAGCTGCTATTGTCCCATGTAAAAAGCTCATCATTAGATATGTATTGATTACTGACATCAACCACGCCGTTATCATCAGTGCCGCCAACAAACGCCGCTTTAGCCTTTAAAAAGCCGCCTTGCTCTAAAGAAAACTCTAAACTAGTAGCGCACAAATTATGGAAATTCTGTCTATTAGAGTTGGCATCCGATGACCCTTTCGAGATTGTTACAGGATTCCCCCATGACAGCGGCATTGATTCCGAGGTGTTTGGCTGCCATATGTGCGTGAATATACTATCGCTTGTAACGCTGCTCGCTTTGTTCATCATGGCGCTAAGTAGCAAACCCAAGCTAGCCGCGCCCGCTTCCACCTCTATATCTCCGCTAACATGCCTATGCCCGTTGTAGCGGCTTCTTTCATCATATACACCATCCAACTGATTGGATAATATATCCTCCTGATTTCTTGTTAGTGTTTCAGACAGGTATGGCAGGTTAGTAGTTGAGTTGGTAAGATCGCCAACAGTTCCATATGAGTTTTGAAACACAAAACCGAGCGCTGATTGATTTCCATAAATTGGCATAGTTAAAAGCCTCTAATATGCTGATTTAGTGTTAGTTAACGTAAATATAGCTATTTCTGCATCGGCTGTATCATAGTGGGCGTTACCATTAAAGCTTAACATAACCTCACCTGGCCCCGTTCTATTTGCTTCTGCTGTTTCAATTCTTACGCGCCGCAATATCATGTTAAATTTGTTGTAGTAGCCGCTTTGTATCTCGGTGGCATCCTGAAAAGTGATATCAAAGTCTAATTCATCTTTATTTTTGAATGCCTGGTAAAAGCTGTTTGTATCATATAAAAGCGAACCCGAAACAGATACTTTTCTCTGCCCTGTTAAAACGTTTTTACCAGGCCAGAAGCCCCCATCAAGATAGTATTTAGGCTCAACGGGATCTTCCAGGTTGATTGTCAGCTCTTTTATTTCCGAAACAGCACCAAGATTATCGATACTGATACTGCTGGCATCCCATGTAAAAGGCGCCTCGGTGGGGAATGCATGAGATTTAGAGAAAGCATCGCCGTCATCCCGCCCGCCAATAAAGCCGCATGTCATTTTTAATAGTTCGCCGTTAGCAATTCCGATATTTAGAGTGTTGGCAACTAGGTTATAGTAGTTTCCAGAAGTGCCGCCAAACTTACCCACTACCGAGTAGGTGCAAGGGCGCTTCCACGATGAGCCAATGGTGCTATCAAAAGCGGCCGTTTTCGGTTGCCATGAATGCGTTCTTAAATCGTCGCTAGTGGTCACAACAGCGGTTCCGAAAAAAGCCCCTAGCATATAGCCCATGCTGATAGGGTTCGCCTCTATTGCTAACTCGCCAGATACCTCGCTCATTCCTGCGTAGTTCTGCGGTTCATCATAACTGCCCTTTAGAGCTTTTTGAAAATTAACGCCCCTCTTGATTGATATGCTATCGCTTAATGCGGGGATTGATTGCGCACTATTAGTTGTATCGGCTATGGTTCCAAATGAATTTTGAAATGTAAAAAAGGGCGCCCTATCTGCTCCGTAAATCGGCATAACATAAACCTCTAATAGTGAGTATGAGTATTAACTAATGTTATAACAACCATGGAGCTGTTAGTTATAGTATAACCTGTCAAGCGCCCGCTTAAAGTGGCCTCTATCTCTCCGTGTCCATCGGTTGGAGCCTCTAGGCTATCCCATGAAACATAAGGCATGTAGATGTTTAGAGAATGATTGTAACCGCTTTGACACTCTAATGGATGTTTGAAATGCAGGTTGACCGCCTCTGCGGATATCCTTCCTGAAGCTGTAACCTGGCTGAAAGCTGCATATTCACTTGAACCATCAAATGATAACCCAACAGAAATAGTACCGCTCCTAAACCCATTTCTGACGATTCTATCAGGCCATTGATCACCAGCCGCTAGTGTATGCTTAGCCTCCAGCGACTCATCAAGCGTGATCGCTACAGATTTAGCGTAACCTATACCGGCGCCGTTAATCGATAGGCTGCATTGATCCCACAAAAAAGGCTCATCAACTACATATGTGCCCGCGCCTGCCGCGTTGCCGTTGTCATTCCTTCCGCCGATGTATGGAATTTTTATTTTCAAGGCTTCGCCGGTATCGCAATTTATTTCAAATCCCGTAGCGGTAAGATTGTAATAATTAACAACATCATTAGCGCCATCGCCCCACGTTTTAGCTAATGACATAGGGCGCTGCGGGCAGTTTTCCATTGCGTCGCTGGTTCGTGGCGTAAACTCATGCGTCCTCAGGCTCCCGCTATTAATAAGGCTTGTCCTCTCAAGACATGACGCCAGCAGAAAGCCGGTTATTTTAGATGCCGCCTCCGTTTCTATTTCGCCTGTAACCTGTTTCGCGCCCGCGTAGGCATCACCTCTATCCACACGCCCCCGTATGCCCTCGCTCATCATTAAAGGCTGGTCGGCGTTGAATGTTTCGCTAACGGCGGGGATGTGGTGCCCCGATGCGGTGAAATCTCCAATAGTATCGAAAGAGGTTTGAAAACAAACAGATAGACTTACATCAGAACCATAGACTGGCATTATTCGCCACCTCCTTCGCTGTTATCGGCATTATTGGCGCGATTATCGCCACCACCATCGCGCACCTTAGCAGGCAAATCAATATTATTCCGTTTGGCATAGCGCTTGTATTTGTCGCTTGCCAGCTTCTCATCATCAGTTAGCGTTCGCGCTTTATTTGATGCTGCGAACTCATCCGCTATAGCCTCATCTAGCTCTATCTCCTTATCGGTCATGGCAACGCCCTGGTAAGGTATCATCATGTCATTATCGCCTTGCCAGATAATCGGTTTCCTAGACATTTGATCTTGCCTCGCTTGATATAGTAATTACAGCCGTTTGATAGTATGCGTCTGTCATTTCACTACTTTCAACATAGCCGAAAACTGTATCAACTGCGCTAGTGTGTAATACCGCACCGCTAAAAGTTAAATCGCTGAGAATCGCAGAATTGACGACATTAACCAGATTATCGAGCAATTCCATGCACTTTTCGCCGCTTTCAAAGCTCGCATGCATCAATAACACGTCGTTTGTTAGTTGCGCTTTCCAGGTGTTGTGACCAAGCGTATGCGGCGCCTGCGTCAGTTTCGATCGATAAACGGCTACCATGGGCGTGCGCCCTGGGTCGCTGCCAACCAATTCGCCATGTATAAAAAGAGGATCCAAGTTTTTAACCGTTTGATAGTCGGCTATTTGATCTCTAATCGCTTTAGATACTGTATAGGTATTGATCATGTAACTCTGACGCCTTTGGTTATATGGTGCTCTATCAGTCTGCGGGCCTGCTTTCTAACGTCATCCTGTACAGGTAGCATGCGCCGCACCGGCACGCCTTGCCCTTCCTCATGCGTTTTGGCGTAATTCAGATCTGAGCCAATACCGGCAACGCTTTTGCTGTGAAACGGTTTAAATGAAAGCCTCAAGCGCCCTGTATCCTGTAAAAGCTTCGCGCTACTATCAAATCCCTTATTTTTAACGTAACGCCCCTTTAGCGCGAACTCCTGCCAGCCGCCAACCTTGCCGCCCTCGCTTTTGAAGTTGGTTTGCACCCATCGATCAAGCATAATGGCCACTTTAGCCATTGGCTCATCAATCTCAGAAAGGTTTTTTCTGATTTTCTGAATCTCTTCACGCGCCTGCTTGAGTTGCGCCTTATTAAATTTAATAGTAACGGCCACGGTCGTTTTCCTCATCGATCACTTGCTGGCTGTCAGCATCAAAATGGATAGTATCGCCCATGCCGAAAACAGGATGATAATCCTTTGTGTTGCTCCATGCTGTCACCTGGCCGCCGCTTGTTAGCACCTCGCCTGCATCGGTTAGCATGCCCATCTCGCCGCTCTTGAGCATGTTAATTCGCTCCATCACATCGGCTTTTAATTCCTTGCGGCCCTTGTCCTTAAAACGGCCTATCCGGAGATAGGCCAAATCAATTGAAAGATCCTTAGCAGTCAAATTGTTTGATGAAAATGGCACTGTATAGGTTGATGCCAACATCCCATCAAGTTCATTTTCGGCATAAACAATGTAAGCGCTCCCCACTTCTGTAGATCCATCCTTGCTGTCATTAGCTAGCTGCCTATATCGATCCACCAAATCATCATAAGTTATATAACGCCCCAAGCTACACCCCCATCAATACCATGGCGAATCAAAGTTTTCGGTTTTAACTTCCATGATTTTATTAAAGAACATATTGATATGCTCTTTATTAAGCCAGCGCCCGCCGACCTCTTTTTTGTCTGTTAAAGTAGGATCTCCATGCTTGCTGAAATCTACTTTAAATGATGCCTTTATACCTCGATCACAAACAACATTTAAAAAGCTGTAGTAATCCATAGCATCAACAGCCATTCTGATCTCGCCAGCCTCTACCAACTCAACAAACAGCCGGTTAGCCTCATCTGATCTTTCCAGCCTAACATCAAAAGGGCAATGGCCGCGCTCTAAATCATATTTAGTTTGCTGCGCTAAATCGCGTATCCATAGATATTTACCGAGCGTTCGCTCTGGATGCTTCTCCCGATCACGCCGCATCAAGTCGCAATTTCTAGTGAATCTATCGCGCCTAACTTGCTCGGTAGTATAGCCGGTATGCATGATATCAACATCGCCAATGATGTGAGCGCGGCCAACTTGCTCATTCAGCTTGATTTCGGGGTGTTCGTGAACTACTCCAAAAAACCTGATGCCTTTATTGTTTCTAAAGAGTCTAAGCGGATAGTCGGTTTTCATCACCCCCAACGGCTCAACGCTGTAATGGTGCTGAGCCATTCCATAGCCGAGGTATTCATTGTTGCGCAAATATTTCAATATGTTTTTAGGGTCAATAACCTTTTCATCGCAATCGAGCCACAAAACCCAATCGCCGCAGGCTTCCTCTATAGATAGGTTTCTCGCCTCATCGAAACCGATTTCTAGCGGTGATGGTATAGAAAAGGATTTAAAAGCTATATCAGGGTATTTGTTCGAGAGATGGCTTATTTCATTTAGCGTGCAATCTGTAGTAGTTTCATCAATCGCTACAATAACCTCTTGAACTACATCGCAAACGCTTTCAATAGCCTGCTGCATTGTCGCCTCGGCATCTTTGGCGATCATGCATAGGCTAACGGTTTGCTTCGGTATCGCTTCAGTTATCTTTCTGTCCATATCGTATTGATGGATAGTGAATTCGCTTTTGGCGGTGTAGTCGTATATGTAGGAACCTAGCCCGCCCCGACTCGGCGCAATCACGATATTTAAATCATCAAAATCGCTTAGTATCTCTTTAATATCTTTTCTATCGAAGTGGTGCAGGTGGGCGCGCCATGGCCAGTGCTGCCGGTATCCGACTTGCTCCCATGGGCCATAGGGGGTGGTGATAATTACCTTGCCGCCTGGCTTGGCCTGCCTGGTAATAGCGGTTAATAGCTCCACGTAATCGCCAACGTGCTCTACAACTTCAGCGGCTATAACGCAATCGTAATCATCTGCGGGGGTGTCGAATGATATAGACCTTTCAAAAAAGCAAGCGTTTTTAAGTTCCTCGCTGCTCGCCCAATCTATCGCTTTTTCAACATTGCTTGCGGCAATATCATAGCCAGCGAATCGAATATTTGGAAACCGCTTTGCTAGATTTATAGTGTAATGCCCATGGGCGCAACCATAATCTAGCACCTTAGATCCTGCCGGTAATTCACCAATGAGCCTAGCCACCGTTTCAAATCTTAGATTACCATCGAGCGATTCAGGCCCATAATTAACGCCGCGCTCCTTTTCGTATTCGTAATAATCCGCGTAGTGCTGCGCATAATCGGCATCACGATAAAACCTATAACACTGCTGATACTCCGCCTCAATGTTTCGTGATATTCGATCTTCTCCAGCGGGCAATACCTCGAAGGCCGGAATATCAGAGTTATCTATGAAGTGCCTGGCGAGTGCCTGCGGGCTTTTTTTGCATAGCTCAAGCGTTACAACGTCCATAAGTGCGCCCGCTGAATTCATCCAACTATTGCGGGGGGCGCACTCTAGTTGGCGGTGTGATAGGTTTGGCTTTTTGAGTATGTCGCGTATTGCATCAACAAAGCTATCAATATCCGGCAATCCTTCGCCGTTTAGCGGCAGCATTACCACGCCGCCATCCTTGGCGGTTTCCGGTATCGCGCCGCAATCGCTCGTTACCATCGGCAAGCCTGCTGCCATACATTCCATAATAGTAATGCAAGATACTTCTCGAAATTCTTTCGCGCCTGGGCCTGGCGTTGGGTAAACATGTAGATCCATCTGGCGCATCAGATCAGCTAGCTGCTTTTTAGTAAGCGCACCTATGTTGGTGCAATTGGGTAGCTGCTCGATTCGGCTATCTAAGTAGTTGTAATAATCGTTCATGTGTGCAACAGGGTTGTAGTAGCCGCAAACAATCAGTTGAACGTTATCATCAAGCAGGTTTTCCATAATGCCGCCTGGCGCCACTAGATGCTCTAACCCGCGCTCCGGCCTGCTGGAATAAAGCAGATATTTGGTATCTGGCTTTTTCTCTATAGCGTCTATCTCGCCCTCGTATAGAGATAAATCAACACCGTTTTTAATAACGTGGATATAGTTCTTGCTGATGCCATATACTTCGCTTACTTGCTCTTTGTGGTATTCGCTCACAACTAAAACGCCGTTAACGTTCCATAGATGGGCGTTCGCGGCTTCCTTGTTGCGATACATGGCGAGGTCGTGAAGCCACCACAAATTGATTTTGCTAGCGTAGTTATGCGAAAAGGCTTGCGGCGCTCGCTGCATTATCAAAACGTCATGGGGGGTGTTTTCTGCGTAGAAATGAAATTGATTACCAAGCGGGTGCTGTTCAGACTGTTCGCCAGCAGGAACATATTTTACATTGTCAAATGTTTTTTGTTGCTCGCAACGTGTAAACATTGTTACATTATGCCCCATTTCGGCCAAACATTTCGCCATGTAGTAAGCTGCCGTTTCGCTGCCGCCCAAGCTTTGCTTGTTGATAGTATCCCCATCAAACGGCATGCCTAAGCAATTAATAACTATATCCATATACTAGTCTATCCTTATTTTGACTCGGCTAAGTGGAAACCCTAGCACCCGCAAACGATTGATTGATGATTAATTACTTTTTGGCGGCTTTGGCTTCTGCTTCTGCTTTGGCTGCGGCCTCTGCTTCGCCTGACGCTGCTTTCATCGCTGCTTTTTGTTCGTCAGTAGGCTCAGGAAATCCGCCCTTTGGCTTTGTTTCGTCCCAGCTTGCTTTTACTAGTGCCATGTTTAAATATTCCTTATGTTGGTATAGCGCCCCATGCGAGGCGCTATAAATTGAGATAACTACTATTTTACTACTTGGGTGCTATTAGCTTGAGCTATTAGCGGCATCAATCAGATAAGCATACGTTGCAGCCGTAACAACTTCATCCTGGTAATAGCCTACTTCTACTTCCTCTGATTTCTTCTTTCGATCGAAAGGATGGCGCTCTACTTGCATTTCTGGCAAGCCCTCATCAGCCCAGCGGAAAGAATAAAACGCTGAAGGGCGCTCAATGTTTGGCGAATCAGGCGCATAGTAAACAAGCACTTTATCTTTCCAAACAGTTGAAAGCGCTTCGGTCAATCCCTTATCGCCTGTATTCTGAAATGCTCCACCAACATAAACGTTAGGAATATCTAGCAATTCAGAGGTTTGGCTAACGTTAGGATAACCGCCACCGTTGTTTGTGCCAAAAATCAGATTTCGCACTGTGGAATCGCGTCTAAAAGATTTCCACGCCTCAACGCCGAACGCTATTCGGTTAGGGTAAACCCCATTTGATAAATGCACGTTATCAATTGCCTGATTAATATCGCCAAGCGGATCACCGGCGCCATCCCATGCAGAGTTTACACCTGATGAACTGCCAACGTTTGTGCCGCTTGTTACCTGATTAGCAACGCGGATTTCCCAATCCAAAAGCAGGCTATCTAATACAAGCTCTGAACGCCCTTCGATAATGCCAGCCATGAAAACAGGATCAGCATTGGCGCGATCTTCAAGAGTAACGCCCGCCTTTAGCGCGTAGTTCTTGGCGTGGTAAGTGCCTGTCCCTACGTCCTGCTCGATTAGATTGGCTTCCTGCCCTGGCGCCCTCGCTGTATTGCGCTGTCGCAGTCGGTCGCCCCGATCAAAAACAGTATAAATACCGCTTTGTTTTCCTACTCTAACAATCGGCATGATCATATCGGCGATCATACCCATTGGCCTATACCCGATTGCCATCTCAGACAATAGCGGATCTATATATAAATCATTACTTGTAGCGCCCATGTTGCGCCCTCCCTGTATTTAATTTGCAAAAAATCCATTTGCTTAAAAAACTGCTAAGCGGCTTGTGTTAAGTTGCTAAATATCCAGCTTGCGCAAAGTTAACGAAACCCTGACCAATGCCGCCACTAGCTACTGCGCTGAGCGCTCGCCCGCAAGTTTGATCGCCAGAATCAGCAACATTCAACCAGCCGCTAGTGGTAGCTGTTAGCATAGCGCCATCTGTATGGGCGCCACCGCCTGCTCGGTAAAAGGTTTTACCATGTATAGCTACCGCTGCATCCTCGCCACTTGCATCTGGCTTATTTTGCAAAATACCATAAGCAACTTCAGTACTGGCCGCCAAGGTTCCTGACACGTTCACCGCGTGATACTGTCGGGCGCTTAGATTCTCGCCCGCCTGCACGTTTACTATATCTTTGCTCATTGTTTCAATCTCCGTTTGAAATGATTACAAGCATTTACCAACAAGAAAAATAATAGAACGACCTTTAGGTCATCATTACATATTCTTTCGCTAGCTCCTTATCGGCTTCCATCACTGCCCTGGTAGCCGCCGAAAAGGTTGCTTTTGGGTGGTTTTCCTGATACTTCTTAGCGCGATTAAAAATAACCTGAGCGGGGTTTTCTCCGCTGTCGTCATTATCGCCACCGCTGCCGCCTTGCTCGCCATCATCACCATCATTTTTTGAAAACATGCCAAGCACCTTTAGGTTTGATTCCATCATTTCGATAACAGAATCATCCTCTTTGAATTGCTTCATAAACTCTTCACGCTGCGCGGGTAGGATCTTTCCACCCTTGACAAGCGCTTCAGCCGCTTCGGTTAATTCAGTTTTCTTTCGTGAGAACTTCTCCTTTTCGGCTTGCTCTGCCTGCAATTTCAGCTTGGCTGCCATGTCTGTTTTTTCGCGTTCAAACTTGGCTTTGTCGCCTGCCAAATCTGAAATTTGAGAATCCTTAGCGCTTAACTGCTTTTTTAGCGCCTCAAGTTCTGCTTGTGCTTCTTTAAGATCCATATCGACCTCCTGCTTAAATAATTTATTAGCAGCGGTAAAGGCTGCGCGTTTACTAGATTTTAAATCAGCCGTCATGTATTTTTTCAGATCGCCAATGTTATTAACAGCGGGAATATCCGCACCTAATAACGCGATACCGCTTAATACAAACGGGTAATAATCTCCCTTATGTTCAACGCCAAACTCTAATTCAATAGAAACATGTCTATATAAATTAGCGTTGATAGCGTTAAATACTAGTTCTGGTACATCTGACAAGTTAGCTATCAACTTATCATCTACAACCTCTAAATCGTTTACCCATCCGAGCGCGGGCTGTCCATCAGTAAATGGTTGCTCTTCATTATGGCCAAACTTCATTGGCACCTTATGAAATTCTTTTAGCTTGCTGAATGCTGCGGCCATGCTCATTAGATCGGTTTTATCAAACGTGATACCGTTCCATTTGCCAACGCTGAACACTTCAACCTTAATATCCATATTAAACAGCCTCCGCTAATGGTATTCTGACGCTTGAATCGTAATGACACGATTTACATAATTCATATGGCTTTACTGATATTTTTGATAGATCATCATAAACATTTCCTATAACACCCGCGCCAGTTGAATCAAATGAACAGGTTGTTACCCTTCCATCTGATAATACCATAGATTGCCCCATATTCAACCACGCGCATTCTCTACCCTTATGTTCACTCGACACATGCCAATCAACCTGGCCCGCCCAATCGACTGCATTTGTAGCAGGATCTGAACTAGAGCCAGCATAACAGCCCGCCTGCCTTAATATCTCGATAGCTGGCCCCGCCATTTCTGGACGGTGCAAACTAACGAACGCCGCGCAACGATACTTAAACAAATACTCTGCTATCTGCGGTTGTTTAACAATCTCTATACCGTTCGTAGCAATTACAAGCGGCAAATCTGGAAGGGCTTCACGAACTATTTCTAAATAGTATTCAAGGTTAGGGTGTATCGTGCTTTCGCCTATACCGGCCAGATTCAACGATTTTTGCGCGCCTTGATCGCTGAAATATTTAACCCACTTAATAGCTCTACAAAAGGTTGTATAATCCATATCAATTTTAGGGCGGGTCATACTGGGATGCACGCAATAACGGCACTTTAAATTACAGCGTGAAGTGACCTCTATTTGGTGTATCTCTCTTATCTTCATTTAAACCCTTGCAATGGTTGTAATGTTGGCTCTCCGCCTTCCTCGAAATCATCCATATCTACAACAGTAACGGGTATTAAAAGCGAGCGGCAGTTGTGGACCAATACGTTACTTGCAATGTATGTTTCATCATCTTTAACAGCAAGGTTGTAGACCCTTCCTTGATATGGTATAACGGCAATTGACTTGATTGAAGAACTAAACCAAGAGGTGTTATTATGCTTACGGTTGAAACTGTTAAAACTATTATTGCTGAAAGGCATTTCGGGGAGGGTGTCAGCATCCGCGCTATTGAGCGGGAAATGGGGCTTGGAAAAACCACCCTTTCGGGTTTCTGCAAAAGAAACGGCATCAAGACTAGAACCCAAAGCCAGGGCGCCAGCCTTCACGCCAAAACCATGGCTAGAAAATCCGGCGACACACATTGGACTAAAACCAACCCTGAAGCGGCTAAAAAGGCTGCCAAGAAAAGCAGCAAGCGAATGCTTAAAGAAAACCCCATGATGAAGAGTAGAAATATCGAAAAATCTGCTCAAACGCGATCCAAGACCTACAGGACCAATCCCACCATTCACGAATCTACTTTGTGTAGGTTCTTCGATGACGCTGGGGTTGATTACAGTTTCCAAGTTCCCGTCGATAGCTATATCATGGATTTCCTTATTGGCTCCGTCAACCTTGAACTTGATGGAAGAGGACACGCCGAAAGAAGAGCTATGGACATCATAAGAGATCAGAGGCTCATCGACAAGGGGCTTACAGTTCTGCGCGTCGCTCAAGACTCCTTGTGCAACTACAGAGCCGCATCCGTATGGCAGCTCTCCCCACTCTTCGGTGCGCTGGAATATGTTATCCCCAGCCTTAATCTCATCTGCCCTAAACCAGCCATTGGCGGTAAGTATAGGGTGCTCATCCGTGACAAGGAGAATGTCTCCGGTACTTATTTCAAGCTTAATAATTGATTTTGTATCGTTTCTCTTACCCATAACAGCGTATACAGGCATATATCGATTGTTATGGGTAAGAACTCTGTCACCAACCCTAATATCTTCTATAGGTACAAGTCCGCGCTCCGAATTAATTAACTCGCCTTCTGCAATCGCGTTAAAATGATTGGGCGGTTTATATTGCGGATTTTCATCATACCATTGCTTGCTATGGTTCCCTCGGTTTTCTTCGTCAAGATGCCTGCAAATAGGGGTAGTGCGCGAATCAAGTATGGCGCTATATTCAAACGCCTGAACGAAATCGCCGAGCTTTGGATCAGTAAAATAGCTATGGCGGGCGTTGTTAATGGCGTCAAAGGTGCTAGTTCTTACAATCGTTCTTAGCCTGGCATCGGGGTTATTGACGTTCAGCGCCTCGCCTAACGAATCCTTAGCCTGATCTAATGTGATCATACCCTTGGTAGCAAAGGCTGAATAGATCGACTTTTCGATCTCTGGCCATGTCTTATCGTATCGAGCGCCGTTTAGAATCTCTTGCTCTATAATGTTCTCGGCTTCTGCTGTTAGATTTCCCGCAATCTTGAACGCGGTAATTTTGAAGAAATCGTCAGCGATAAAACCAAGCCGCATAGCATCGGCTTTGAACTCTTTTTGATTGGCCTGGTTAACCTCTAGCGCGGCATGCTTGGTGCCAAGCCTGACACCCTCCTTTAGCATCGCGTTAGCTATACGGTTAAACTTCTGCTTTTGCTTTGAATCGGCTTTGACAGCCTTTATATTCGCTGCAACATCCTGACCTATATCGCCGCCGGTTTTGGCTTTGGCAATTAGATCAGCTATAAGGCCATCCATATTTTCAGCCAGCACGCTTGTAAACTCATCAACAATAGAATCGGAATTTCGAGCAATAACAGCGAAATCAACGCGCCTTTCAGCTTTGGTAAATGCGCCGATTGATATTAATCCTTTTCCCATGACGGTTTCATCGATCGCACCCGCCTGGCGTTCCTCATTTTCTTCAATCTCTTCTTTTCCCGCGCCGATCTGCCCGCCTTCCTGCTCGCCCTCTGCATTATCACCCCCGCCATTATCCTCAACCTCAACCTCAACGCCAGGCGGGAAGCCCAGCGCATCGCGCACATGCTGCTCATCTTCAAAATGCGGCTTCACAACGCTAGCGCCTGCAAGCTCTTTAAACTTATCGATCATTTTGAGCTTTTGCGTTTTAGTAAATTTCTTTAACTGATATTTAGGGTATCGACCATCGCCCCAGTTTTTATCACCCAGCTTTCTAAATAGCTGCTCATTAAAAGCATCTTCTAAGCGATCTATATCAGTGGTAAGCGTCTCAAAATAGCTATCTAGCTGAACCTCCGACTGTGAATAGCTGCCGGTTTGTGTTTGCGGTGTAACGCCAACAAGGTTTGGCACTAACAACGCCATAGCGATTCCAAAGTTGTAATCCTCTATAGCCTCCTTAAATGCCACCTGATTGGATGGGTAATCGCTTTCAAAATCGTAGCCGCTCGGCAGTATTATTCCGGTTGATCCATTAATATTATCTAGTATATTTTGCAGAGCTAGATAGTTAGGCGTGCCAGCGTTTAGTGAGGTTCCTTTTCCTGGCGTAACGGTACGAACGCCGCTCGCGTGCTTTTCCAACCACATATTACGAAACTTAACGACATAATCTTTGCTGAACCATGAGCGATAAGCTTCATTTAGTTCGCTTTGGCCGTAATGCTCATCTATATCGGGGTTAACGACGAAATGAATAAACTTTTTATGATCTATTTTGATTTCGCGTCCTGCGATCTTTTGCACCACTTCTTTGATATTACCGTGAACATCTACTTTAAATGCAAATGTATCAAACGGGCGTAGCTTTAGATTCTCTAATCCTATCCAGGTAGAGCCATCAACCTCGATCTTATTAGTGATAATTTCAGTCATCGAGAAGCCATACTTAATAGCAGATAAAACGCCCTTGACTTTATCTGTCCAGCTTCCTTTGATCTGTTTAACTGTTTCTTCAAATACCTTTATTCTCTCTTCTCGCTGATCATCCGTTAGCGTATCGTCATCAAGCACAAATTCATGTTGCCTAGAAATAATCGAATCACCGCGAAACTTAACAACCGCCTTGACTTGCTCATCGGTTAGCATCTTTTTATAGATATGAGCACCTTTGCGATTGATGAGCGCGTCAGGGTTGTATTTCTCGAAATCGCGCCCCGTATAAAGTAGGCTGGCTTCGCTGTATGCTATCTCTCTACCCATAATTTACACTCTGCACCTGAGCTATCGCGCCGTAAGCGCTTAGATCTATTTCATCATTTGAGGCTTTGTCGATAAACTGCTCTGCTAATGAATCGCCGTAATCAGGTGACTCAAGGCCATCGGATTTCATCTGTTCCTTTGTCTGTATGTCATCAACTTTTTGGTTTGCCATATTTCGTTTAATTGATGATAGATGGGCGCGTAGCTTTTCAATGTCGTCTATTCCTTCCTCATCAATCTTGATTCGCCCTTCTCGAAAATACTTTTCAAGCGTTATATAATTCTGTACGCGCCTATTGCGGTATAGGTCGGGGTGATCTGATGTTTCACCCCCAACATGCCTAATGACATTGTAGCCTTTTTTCATAAGATAGCCTGCGGTGCCTGCGCCCACGCCGGTAGAATCAACTACGAAATCATCAAAGTTTTTTCTACCATCAAAACCCTCAAACATTCTGATAGCCGTTTCGGCAGCGTCAATAATTGCCTCGCTTGGGTTAAAATGGAAGCTCTTTTGTTTCAGGATATGCACAAAGGTTTCATAATGTATGGCGGCAGTTATGACGGTAGCATCTGCGCCTCCATCGGCAACATCAACGCTTATTCTCAGATGGGGGTGACTGCCGTCTGGCTCCATATCTGCGTCTATCGCATCCTCGAAATGCTCTAGGTTTATTAAAACATAGTCATCAAATGCGGCGAACTCGCCAAGCGCCCTGATCTTATAAATGGGTGATTGCGTGCCGTATTTGGTGGCCATATCTGCCAGCCATTGTTGGCTAATAAGCTCCGGCGCATCGCTTGGCTTGATGTGCATACGATAATACAAGCCCTTGCATGATTTGTCGTTGTGGTGCTTATAGAATTCACCATCAAGGCGGGTAGGGTTGCCTATCTCCACGACGCATGAACCAGCAGTAGTTAGTGCGCCCTCGATGGTGGGGTACATTGGATCAAGCTTTTTGCCGCTTGCTTCATCTATCAAGAATAACTGCGGCTTATCGTGGTAGCCTGCCAGGCTCTCTGGATCAGTGGCAGTTTCAAGTGATGCGCCCCAATCCTTATCGCAGCCGATATTGATTTCGCGCCCTAACACGTTGATCATTTCTTTGTAGCTGGGGAGTGCGTTTCGCATAACGCCCCGATAGCGTGGTAGCAAGCGCTTTGTTAGCTGTTGCTGTTTGGGTGCAGTACAGGCTATTTGGCCGTATGTTGTGAAATTCCATAGATGCATTAGCATAGCTAGAAATTGCGTTTTTCCGGTGCCATGGCATGAGCGAATTGTTAGGCGCGGTTTTTTGGCTTTGTTGTATTTGGGTTTATCTCGGCGCAAATCCATAACAACGTCGAAACCTTCTAGCTGCCATTGTAGCGCCGGAAATTTCACAACGTTATCGAAAAACCACTGGGGGCAGTTAATCGCTTTCTGTTTCGCTATCTGCGCTGTAGTCGTCATTCAGTAACGCCTGTTTTAATTCATCGGAAAAGCTATGTTTGTTCGTGTTGTCGTTGATGTTTTCGCGCCTGTCTTTCCAATCTTCAGATGCGCGGTTTTTCAAATACCATATTTGCGCTGTCGTATCGCCGTTAGTTGCGTTAGTGAATAGTGAATTAGTTACCTTCGCAATGCCTTTTGCCTGCCCCCTTTTTAGGCACTCCATTAATTTCAAATATTCACGCTTTTTTTTGATGAATGTTGTATGACTCCAGCCGATAACATGGCATATTTGCTTTTCATTAAGCCCTTGAGCCGCCAGCATTTCAATTTGTGCGCATATCGCATCAGTGATCTTATAAGGGGGTCGGCCAGCCATATCAAGCAGCCTCCCGTTTACCTTTTAATTCCTGGTAGGTTTCGCCAGTTGATTCAAGCGTTGCCTGTTTGCCGGTGAAATCCTGCCAGCGGTTTATGATTACATCGCAGTATTTTTCATCTAGCTCCATCATAAAGCAATTGCGGTTTGTCTTTTCGCAAGCGATCACGGTTGAGCCGCTGCCGCCAAATAAATCAAAGACGTTGGATCGCTTATTGCTTCCTATGTTTATCTGGTTTTCAAGCATAGCTACGGGTTTCATAGTGGGGTGGTACCCCTCTTTTTCTCTCGGAAACTCAAGGCATTTAGAATAATCAACACCTTTGATTCCTCCATTGAAAATACCCGACCTTCTGAAAAGCAACAGGTATTCGATATCCGGTCTATGGCTCCCACCAATAGGTATAGCGTTAGGTTTTTTCCAAACTAACAAATTGAAAGCGTATTTATTATCTTTTGCCCAAGACAAGTATTCAGGAAGCAAATCTTTTGATGTAAAAATATATGCGTTCATTGTTTTATTAAATAATATCGGCAGCACTTGCAAAAACTCTGCTGGGTTAAAATTACAAAGATGCTCTATATCACCAGACTGTTTTTCAAGTGCCTTCCCTATCTCGCCTTTGAACCCACCCTTAGTTTCCTGATTGTAAGTCGGATCAGTAAAAACCATATCTGCCTTCTTGCCATCCATCAAACTTTCAACCGCATCAATAGACGTACTATCCCCGCACATCAACCTATGATTACCTAAAACCCAAATATCACCGCTAACCGTTACCGCCTGTTCAGGTATCTCCGGTATATCATCATCACCCGTTAGCCCTTCAACTGGTTCAGTATCATCTAGTAAGCCATCAATAAAGCCAGTATCAAACCCCAATAGATCAGTATCAAAATCTAACTCAATCAGGTTGTTAACTTCCAGCTTTAACTTGTCCAAGTCCCAATCAGCATTTAACGCTAATTGATTATCAGCGATAACATAGGCTTTCTTCTGCGCCTCTGTAAGCCCTTCAGCCCGCACGAATGGAATAGATTCAAGCCCTAGCTTTTTAGCTGCCATCACTCGACCATGGCCAGCTATAAGCCCGTTTTGCTCATCAATAATAACGGGATTCAAAAATCCAAATTCTTTGATGCTTGATGCAATTTGAATAACCTGTTCTTCGCTATGAGTTCGTGAATTATTGGCATAAGGTATCAAATCATTAACCGCTATTTCGTCCATCACATACGCCTCATAGCTCGTACATCGATATCATAAAACGCCGCGTTATCATCGCCAGAATTAACGCTAACCTCAAGGTTGTAGGTTAGGCCCACCAAATCAAGGCTACTTGTTAGCGTGCCTTGATAGGTGCCGCTGCTTTGGTGCGTTAACGTTAACGGCCATGTTTGCCCACTAACGTTAGTTCCTGACATAGTTTTCAGCGTTGCTAAAACAGTTGCGTCGGTTGTATAGCTCGAATCAGACAAATCTATCAGATCGGATAGTTTTAATAGATTGCCGTTATCTATATATATGGGTTTAGCCATAATTACGCATCAGCCGCCGTATAAGTTGCAGTAACGTCGATTGTATCATTATCATCTAGTGATTTGTCGCCAGCAGTGAACGCGCCAACAGCAAACAGCGTTCCAGTAGTGCCGCCTTTGGTGTTAACGGATGTTAAGAAGGCGCCGCCAACAGTTGTACTGTTAGTGTCAATGGTAAATTGCGCGGGTGATGCTGAATTGTCAACAGATTGTGAAGAAACGCCGCCATCACTCCAGGTAACCCGCGCCGCCTCATCATAAGCCTCAACCTCTGACCATCCCGCGTGGCTCGACATGGTATCGCCAGCGGCAACTGTTGGTGCGCTATCGGTTAAACCAACATACCATGTTGTGATCTGCGTTCCAGCCGATAGCGTGGCATCTAGCGCGTGGTCAAGGCCCGCGTTAGTAATCAGATTTTCAATCTTATCTTTCCACTTTACTTTTCCAGATTTGTCGCGGCAGGTTATATGCCATACACCCTTGAAAGCTGCGCCTGCGTGCATTGGCTTTTTTGCGTTAAGGCTGGCACTGTAGTTGTCGTTTGCTTGCATCCCATCCATGTTATTCGACCTCAAAATCAAAGTTAAAATTTGGTTGTATCGTTATAGATCCGTCAAACGATCTGTTAATAGTGACCTCAAAATCAAAAGGCCCAAGCGATGATGATGGATAACTGTAAACATCAGAAACCGTTATCTGATCGCTAACACTTGCCGCCGCATTAACAACAGCGCCATATATATCATCAATAGTAACACTATCAGACGCCGAAGCCACCGCTGCCGCTAGCGCATTATTAATATCACTAAAGTCTGTCTGGTCGGTCGTTGCGCCTGCTTGCTGGCCTGATGTTAGCCCTGTATAGCTATCACCAATCCCCATTGAGTCGGGCGCTGAAGCCACCGCCGCCGCCAGTGCGCTTTTAGCGTCTCCAAAATCAGCTTGATCAGTCGTTGCGCCCGTTTGAGCGCCGGTTGTCGCCCCCGTGTAATCATCACCAAGCCCAAGCGAATCGAGCGCTGCCGCCACCGCAACCGCTAACGCGCTTTTAATGTCTGATATGTTGAGTGTATCAGATGACACGCCAACCGCCTGCGCGATAGCTGCTTGCGTATCATTTAGGTTTACAGCGTCATTCGTTGCGCCGAGTGATGCAGACAAGCCAGCTTTGGTATCATTTATGTTGATGATGTCAGGCGCCGCGCCGAGCGATGCGGCAAGGCCCGCTTTGGTATCGCTTATGTTTGCTGTGTCTGCTGTGTTGGCTGCCGCTGTTGTCAGGCCCGCAAATGTATCGCTTAGGTTTACAGTGTCAGGGATTGCGCCGGTTTGACTGCCGCCCGCTGCCGCCGCGCTTTCAATGCCGCCAAGCGGTACCGCGTCACCAAAAGGCAAACCCGCAAAGCCCAAGCCCGCCACCCTATAGCGCCTCTATATCGATTTCAGCTTGCCGCCAGATGGTGTTTACATCCTCAATAGTGGATGCAGCATCTAGCGCCAGGTTCATCTTGATTCTGCGCTTTTCAAGCGATGCCGCGCCAGCGTTATCAGTGTTTGCCGCTGATATGATTAGATTTGCCATCTGCTCAAGCGTTAGCTTACGCTCTGCGGCCTCTTCTTTCAGGTATTGAAAATCTTCTACTGTGCCTCTATAGCCGTTCAATTTGTAATTCAAAGCCTGCTGGCCTTTTAAGAGGTAGCGGGGGTTGTATGCTCTGCTATAGCTTTTATTAATCTTGTGATCGACTAGATTTGATATTTCTTTTTTCACGAATACGCGAAAATTATTTACAGCGTTAGGGTTTGAAAAATCATCTGCATATTGCCCCTCTCCACCCTTAACTACACCGCTTGCAATGGTTGCGGTTTTTCCGATTGCATATAAATAGTTTTGCTGAGCCACTGTTAGCATACCTACCCCTCCACAACCATTAGGCCGATATTTGGAAACGAGCCAAGATCATCGCTCCAACCGCTTGTCATGTCTGGCGCATCCGGTAGCGCTGCGAACGTATAGGATTTTTGCAATCTCGTGACTGCTGCCGCGCCCGTCCTTACTCCAAACATGGTTGGCCTGCTTAACTCATCCGCCACGTTTATTCCATTGAAACGCAAAGAATTAGTATCTGTTACCATTCCTAAAATGTAATCACCCGCGGCTATTTTTTTAGGGAAGTGAAGCACGCCACCGGATGAGTATGCAGTATAGGCGCTAGTGTCTACGTTATTTCCCTCCATGTCCTGTAGCGTAAATTCATCAGCGCCAGTATCAACCGCCGAAACCAAGAAAGAGGTTTGATTTACCTCCGTCATGCCTGCTACGCCAGTTATATAAACTCTGTCGCCATTCGCCGGATCTGCGCCTGTATAAGAAAGTACGCCGCCGCCTGCATTCTGGGTTATATCTGTGATGGTTAACGCAGTATCAAAAGCATCCTCACTTTCTGACGCGCCCCCCGAGTGCGCCACACTCGCTGTTGATGCTATCAGCTGGTCGGGGTGCCCTGATTCGTTGATATCATAAATTCCTAGATAATAATCACCAGCGCCAGCACCACCCGTTTTGTGGACTATAAAAAAACCGTAATACCATGCCGACATATCGAGGGAAAACGGCATCAACCATAGCTGATCGTTTGTCATGTCTGCGTTGCCAGTCGAATACGGGGTATGATTACCCATCACGACATGGCCTTTCTGTGATGTGTCATTGCTTTGACAGTTGGCTATTCTTTGTTGATAGGTGTTATAGCTGGTTGCGCCAATAACTATATCAACAGTGCCGCTAAATGTTGGAACAGTTAAATCAGTTGCGCCAGCCGATGACATTAAAACTTGGTCGGCCACAACTTGGTTAGATCCATTTAAGGAACATACCGCCACCATATAGTTGTCGCTGCCATCTTTGAAGCTGGCAACAAAGGTTTCATCCTGCGCGAAAAAATCTTGAAAATCGTTTTGTCCGGTAACCGATGCAGTGGTGAAGGTAGGCTCTGTATAGGTTGTGCTGGTCATGTAGCACAAGTCGAAGGATCTAGCCATAGAATCAAAATTCCGTTTTGATTAAAGCATAACGCGCCATTTGAAAGAGTATGTTATTTAGGCGGCCATCCTTGGCCTATTGATAATATAGCATTGTTTGGGAGTGATGCGCTATTTTTTGCGCATATATGGGATGGTTGCATATTTAAGATTTGCTTAATATGTAATCTATAGCTTTTTCGGGGGTGTTTACGACAGCATATTGGCCGCGCCATAGCGCTTTGAAATCTTGTTGATCTGGCGTTAGTTTTTGTTCGCTTGGCGGCTTGCTGCCATCTTTAATCTCAATCAGATAATTTGCGCCACGATAGCCGACAACCAGATCAGGAAACCCAACGCCAACACCAGAGGTTACCGCAACACTGCAACCAATACGCCGCAGAGCCTCAACTATCTCGTTTTGGTTTCGGTCTACTCGCCCGTATTTCCGCGCCATGCTTTTCAATCCAGTTAGTGTATTTTTGGTGGTGGATTGCGAAACGTCTAGCAAGCTGCGGGCAGCGGTCTAATTCGCTTTTACTGTTGATTTTTAAGCAGAATTTTAAAAAGATATCGGCCATTATTGATGGCGTTATTAGTGCGTTTTGGTATTTATGCCCCTCTTCCGCCATCACTTCAAGATGATAATAAAAGGCGTATCGTCGATATAAATAGTTTTTAGTTAGAAAAAAGGCCTGGTTGCTTAATTTCAAAGCGCCCCCATAAAGCCGCTGTTATGCGAAACCTTTTTGAATTGCCATGTATTCGGGGATGACTAAAACATAGCAATCTGGCGTCTCTTCCGTTAGCTCACAACAAGATTTTGGTACCCACTCAGCATTGGCGTGCTCGCCGTCATCCGAAACCAGCCAAGCCCTCTCGGTTTCGCCGTGAAGCTCAACATTCATATCGATATTAACCGCATCATTATCGATAGCCATTATAATCCCTTTATTGCTTCCATGAATTCATCATACCCGCGCTTCGATGAAGTGTGCGCGGGTATGTCGTTTTTCGCTATTCTATTTATGCTGCCTTTTTTTTAGCCTGCTCTTTTTGCTTTTTGAGCGCCAGCTTTAGCGCCTTAGCAATGCTGCCCTCACACTCTTTTTTACATTTTGAAAAGCTAGTCATTGATACGCCAGGCGCCTGAGCTTTCAAAAACTCGGTAGAATTTTTGTAGATCTGGCCTTTGTATTTGATAGCGTGCTTGCTTACAAACTCGATAGCCTGCTTGAGCGTTAAACCTCGGCGCATGCGCATAGTTAGCGTGGATGCGGGCACTCCAACAGCCTCAGCAAGCTTTTCTAAGCTTGGGTACGTCTCTCCCTTATACTTTACGGTGTTGACGTCTTTCTTAGCGACCGCTTTCGCCAAGGCTGCCCCTAAGGCGGCGTCCTTGGTTTTGGCTTTGATTTTGGTTGCTTTTGATTTTGCTTTTACTGTCGTTGCTTTTACTGGCATTGCTTTATATCTCCAATATTGATTGGATCTAACATTAACATTAACGTCATGTGCTGTATGTTAGATCAACCATTTTATTTGTAAAGCAATCAAGCTTTCTTTTTTGTTTTTTTTGCAATTAATAAAAGTATATCCATGAATGGCTTGGGTGTGTGGATTCTTGCGGAGCTGTTTTCGCCGCCCCCTTTAAACGCCATCAAGCCAGCTTTTCTACATTTTTTAATACCGTATCTTTCAAGCGCCCATTCTGGGAAATCACTATCTTTGACCTCAGTGATGCCCCAGTTAAGACTAGGTAAATCCTGAAAGCTAATTCCGGCTGCATAAAGCAAAGTTGGCTTTGGGCAATAATGGCCATACCTGCCTTGCTCAACGCAACATGTAAAGCCGCCGAAATCATCTGCTATTATCCACGCACCATGCCTAGACGGTTTTTGTAGCCCAAAGTGTGCCCATGCGTGACTACCCCATGGGTGCTCAAGCACCCCGCCCCACTTTCTGACTGATGAGAGCGCGGCTTTGAAGCATCCGTCATCATCGCCCTTTTTCTTTCTCACACCTGTTTTTGCAATAACCGCAGGATTTCCGGCCCACATTTTACCCCAGCGCTGGCAGGGCGGGTGTGCAATTACGGGGTGCGGCCCGTTGTAGCTTCTTGCATCCCGCTCCTCATCCCATGGGTCGATATTATTGACGCCATAATATACGCCATCTTTTTGAACGTAGAGAGCCGATATCATAGCTGCCCCCTTTTTGATTCTGTGCTCATTTCAAAAAATTGGAAATATTTATGCATTGCACGCATCACGCCGAGACTATCAAGCTGCCGCAGAGATTCGTAGCCGCCGATTTTATGCAGCGCTGCTATTGCGTCAGCCTCGAGATTTGGAGCAGTATCGCCGTTTGTGAGAGCTTTATGTATTAACCCCCACGATTTGCTAGCGCCGTCCTGCCGTTGCTTGTCTGCGATCTGTTGCGCTTTTCGCGCATCGCCGAGGTTGTGGACGTTTGATTGGCCTATCTCGCCCACCCACTGGCTGAAGTATTCAGGGTTGAAAAGGTATCTAGGGTTTAGGTTTTTCTTTTTCACTTGATCTGTCAGCCAGGCCGAACAGCAGTAATCAATTCGGGCCTGCATTTGTTTAACAGTGTAACCATGAGCAAGAAGGGTGCTTATGATCTTTTGGTTTGTTGGGCAGGGTTGAAATTTCTTGCCTGTCTTGCTGTTTAAATAAAATACAATATCATCTGCCGAAATGTTTTCGGCAATAGTAGAGTTTATATTATGTTTATTATCTGTGTTTATATCTGGTATAGGTTCAGCCGTTTGGCTGAATCCATTGAGCCGTTTGGCTGAATCCATTAAGCCGTTTGGCTGAAGGCTTTTGCCACCCTTCAGCCGTTTGGCTGAAGGCTTTTCGCTTGGTTTTTCTTCAGTTTCTTCAATAGCGAATTCGGGCATAGTGTACCACTTTGTTTTGTCATAATTCTTTTTGTTGTAATTTCCAACAATTATGACGCCATCATTTTCGAGCTTTTTAAGGGTTTTTTGTATCTTGTTCGGTGAGAAGTATGGCATTAGATTCGCGAATGCCTCCGATGAGTTGAACGTCCATACAAACCCATCAAACGCTTTGCATTTGGGATAATTGGCCATCTCATGCCTTAGCCAAAATTTGATATTATAAAGAATTGTTGCAGCATCAACGCCGTATTTTATAGCGTCCTCAACTTCAAAGTGATTTGTTTGTCCTGGCGTGCTAGAAAGTTTTTTATTGACTTTTGACCCGTATTCCATCTATCATTCCCTCGTGGTTTGCTCTCGTTTATTTTCCCGTTGTAAACTGCTTTGTCGGGCTGCTTCAATCGTGTTGATACCTTGATTCTTAACAGCCTGACTAATCTTAAAAAAGCCCGTTCGCTCAACGGGCTTTTTTGTTGGTCGCTATTATAACAAATCTGTCTTAACATATCAGCACAACTTCCATTTTTGCGCCCAATACCACCTAATAACTTCGATCAATCCTTGATCTATTAACACTTGAGCCGGAACTACTATACTATTACGCTTTTGCTGTTTGTCCATATAACTATTTTGGATCGTCATTAACAAACGCCGCAAACGCGATCGCCAGGGTTACAAATCCAAAAGGATTACCAGCCACCCCCAAGCCCGCCGTTATCGCTCCAAATCCTAACCATATTAATCTACTAGCCATATATCACCCCCCCCCTCAAAAGCTTATAGGCTCGCCGCCATCATCCTTGAATTGAGTATCTTTTTCTCCGCAAAAAACACACTCCCTAACCAAATAGCGCCCCATGTCTTCAGCCTTTGAAAATTCATGGCCA
>Ga0208767_1000221_pt1 | contig 42477 bp, 71 predicted proteins | sample VirMetDEL_Mar_21_FD_184514 | JGI IMG/M metagenome (GOLD analysis project Ga0208767, IMG submission 184514) | Aqueous microbial communities from the Delaware River and Bay under freshwater to marine salinity gradient to study organic matter... | ecosystem: Environmental > Aquatic > Marine >...
TACTGCTGAGAGATTGATGAAATCACCTCAAAGAACTTCGACTGCAGATAATGATATCAATGCAATTGTAAGCATGGGAATGGTACCAGAAGGTTATTCAGTGAATAACTTCTTAACTGATACTGACGCATTCTTCTTATTGACTGACGTACCTAACGGTTTAAAACACTTTGTTAGATCGCCAATCAAAACTGCGATTGAAGGTGACTTCGATACTGGTAATGTAAGATTTAAAGCTAGAGAAAGATATTCATTTGGATTTTCTGATCCAAGATGTATATTTGGAAATGGTAAATTAGCTTAATAGTTACATTTATATTAAGAATTAGAAGGGGCGGTGTTCACATCGCCCCTTTTTTTATGTATAATAAAAAGACCTAGTAAATAATTATTTTGTAGACTGGCTAGGCAGACGGTATAGAGACTACAAAATTAATGCTATACAAAGGAGAATATTATGGCAAATACTACATTTGACGGACCAGTCAGATCAAAAAATGGTTTTATTAATTTAGGACCTGCTGCAGTGAAAGCTGTTACTTTAGCTACAGATTTAACTGTTGCTGACCATGCAGGAAGATTAGTAACTATGGATCCTGCTGGAACACCAACTGCAATAACTTTACCTGCAATTGTTTCAACTGCTGATTCTGCTATCGCAGGACCAGGAAGTGATCCAAATAACGCAAACACAATTGGTACAACTTTTGAAATTCTTTTCATTGATAATTTCACAGGAACTATCAAGACTGCTAACACAGCTGACAAATTTGTTGGTGCTGCTACAGTCGGTATTACTGCGTCAACAGCTGGTAAACAATTTCAAGTTTCAACTGGAGATAACGAAGTTAATCTTAATGGAGAAGCTGGTGGATCTAACGCTACAACAGGTGGTTTAAAAGGTTCAAGAATCAAATTTACTGCAATCGCAGCTAACTTATATGCTGTAGAGGGTCAGTTACTTGGTAACGGAACAATTGCAACACCTTTTGATGCACAGTAATAAATAATTAGTGGCTCCTTCGGGAGCCACAACTAAATAGGAGAATTTATGGCAGTAAAAGCCGACATACAAGCTACTAGATCAGATGCTGCTGCAGGAGCTGCCGCAATTATTCAGCAGCCAATAAGACTCAAAGGTATTATTATAGCTTCCGATGGCACTGGTGCAGGCACGTTAGAATTAACAACTACTTCAAACGCTGGTACTACTTTATTTCAAGCTGACGTTCCATCAGGTGATGTAATTAATTTTAATTTTCCTGAAGATGGTATTTTATTCCCAAAAGGAATATTTTGTAAAACTAAAACAAAAGTGACTGCTTATACTTTATTAACTGATAAATATAGTGCACCACAATTAACAACTTCAAACCCAGGATAACAAATGTCAGGTGGTTCAAGTTTTTCATCAGATCAATCAGTTGCACACGCAACTGCTACGGCTCAAATGGTTGCTACTGGTAAAAGAGCAAGACTTACATCTATTCAAGGAAAGGGTAATAGTGCTAATGGTTCTATTATTTTTAGAAGTGGTGGTGCAGCAGGTCCTATTATTGCTACATATTTATTTGGAGAAGAGGGATTAGATATGTATTTACCTGGAAGTGGAATTTTATTTTTAGATGGTATTCATGCAACAATCGCTAATACTGCGGGCGTAACAATAACATTTACTTAAGATGAATCTTGATTATTACGCAGATATAATCGAATTAAAAAAAGGTGGAATGCCACCTAGAAATAAAAAAAATTATAGATCAACTAAATCTGGAGCTGGGATGACTGAGGCTGGAGTTAGAGCTTACAGAAGAATGAATCCTGGTTCTAAATTAAAAACAGCAGTCACTGGCAAAGTTAAAAAAGGGTCAAAAGATGCAAAAAGACGAAAAAGTTATTGTGCTAGAAGCTTGGGTCAACTAAAAAGATCAAGTGCAAAAACTAGAAATGATCCAAATTCAAGAATTAGACAAGCTAGAAGAAGGTGGAAATGTTAACGTAATAGTTTATAAATACGTTAATGAAAATAATAAAAAATTTTTTACCTAAAGAAACATATCATAATATAAAACAATTCATATTATCTGAAAATTTTCCTTGGTATTTTCATGAAGAAATTTTATCACCTAAAGATTTAATAGGTCAAAAATCATGTTTTCAATTTGTACATAATTTTTATGCAAATAAAGAACCTTTTAGTCAATATTATAAATTACTTGAACCTATTTTAGATATAATAAAACCAATAAGTTTATTAAGAATAAAAGCAAATCTAAATACTCAAACTGAAAAAATTATTGAAACTGGTTTACATAAGGATACTGAAGATGCTAGACTTCAAACAGGAGTGTTTTTTTTAAATGACTGTGATGGTTATTGCCGAGTTAATGATAAAAAAATTTTTAGTGAGGACAATAAAATGGTCTTTTTCAATTCAAATACTAATCACACAGGATCTACAACTACAAATAAAAAAAGGAGGGTTTTAATAAATTTTATTTATTTACCTAGTATTTAATATGGCTTATCTTAATGCTAATATTCAACCTATATATTGTAAAGTAAGAAAGGAGTATCTTTATGACATGGAAAAAAGTAAAGGAGAACATAGTGACTGCGTTATCTTTAGTATTAGCAGTATTTCAGGTAGGGCTATCTTATTTAACATTATGTTACCAAACGGTGCGTGTTTTTGGAGATTGCCTATCTCAGCATTTTTTCAAAAACAATTTGATAGAGCCAAAGTGCCTGATATGCAGATTCACGAATTGGAACTGTGGAATTGTTTTAGTTACTGGCCTAGTGTTACTTGTTTTGATTGGTTGGATGGTTTAAGAGGAAAATTTTTAGGATTAAATAAAAAATTTTATCATGGCCGATATTTATTCACAATTGACTGGGCTCATCCAGACACTAATATTTTGGATGTTGAACATTCTGAAATACCTCAAGAACATAAGTGTGCACATATATTGGAGCTTGATAACGGTAATTATGCAGCTCAGCCTAATAATCGTATTTTGTGGCACTGTACTAGCTATACTACTGATAACGATTGGCCTGACTATAAAGTCCAAACTACTTACTGGGATGCGGAACACCCTAGCATGGTTACAGAGGATTCTGATAAGATGTTCTATCAAATGGAAAAAGTAAAAAATGAAAAAAGAACATATGAGTCTTATATGGATTATGCAGATGATATGTCTTTTGAAAATAATGGTAAAAAAAAATGATTGATAAATATTTATATAAATTATTTGGTGGTATAGATAATTTGATGATTAAGATAGGAGTTTTCTTTAATGAGGGACACAAAGCTATTGGAAAATTATTCCAAAAAAGAAAAAGAAAAAAATCAAGCTAAATTGCTACAAAAAACACTTAGAAGAGCAGTTGACATTGGAGCAAATGGAACGCAATCTTATATTATTAAAAAAGGAATAAATAAAGGAAAAAAACTTGGCTAATAAACCACTCAATATATCTGAATCTGCTGCTGTGCAGATGCCTATGAAAACGGTTGCCTCTCTGATTTTGCTCGTAGCGGCTGGCGTGTTCGCATACACCGAGTTGACGGCCAGGTTAGTTTCACTGGAGACGTCACGTGAATTGTTTGAAAATGATTTGCTCAAGAAGTCCGAACAAGTGCCCGTCGATCAGGAGCAACATTTTTTACTCGAAGATCTGTATAAGTCTGTAGAAAAAATGGAAAAGACTCAAGAGATGAATATGACAAACAAAGTTAATATAGAATTTTTAAGTGAACAATTAGATAAAGCATTAAAAGATATTGAGAATTTAAAAGATAAAGTTAGAGAAAACGGAAAGGCATATCAATGATTTTAGAAGTAGTGGCTCTTCTTATGATTGTCAACGGAGAGATTAAGGAACACAGAATTCAAATTGATCCTGACACAAATAAACCTTCAATGGCAATGTGCTTGAAAGGGAAGAGACACGCCAAGAGACAGGATAAAGGTAGTAGTAATATACAGCACCAATGCATAAAGTCTATGGCTGAGGTCGAACAAAATATCGATGGATCTTTATCCATAAAGAAGTTAATATTAGAATAGGATAAATTTTATTTTGTTAAAAGATTTAATTATAAAACATAATATAAGTGAACAAATAAAAGAAATTAAAGAACCACTTATGAAGCAATGTCTTGAACAAAGACACACTTTGGACACTGCAAAAACAGGCAATACTTTTGTAGTTGAATCTAAATATACAAATTTTTTATATAATATTTTTTATCAAATAAGTAACATGAATTTAAATAAATTTAACATTAGAGATTTAAATTTTAAATTATGGTGTTATTTAACTGATGAAAAATTTCATGATCAAGCTTGGCATAATCATGTTAACACAACGACTATTAACAGTGTTTTATATTTAAAAACTCAAAACAAAGGTATTTTTTTTAGGCATCAAGATGAAGAAATTCACATAATTCCAGAAGAAGGTGATATGCTTATTTTTCCATCTTTTTTATATCATTTACCAGAGGTGTCTAAAACAAAGCCTAGAATAACATTAAATTTAGAATTAAGATGCACAGAACCAGCAGAAAGGATTTTTAAAAAATGGAACTAACTCGTAACTTTACTTTAGAAGAATTAACTAAATCAGATACAGCAATTCGTAAGGGAATAAATAATAATCCTAACGCAGAGCAAATAGAAAAACTTAAAATATTGTGTGAAAAAATTTTACAACCAGTTCGTGATCATTTCGGCAGAGTAAAGGTGACTAGCGGATTCCGTAGCCCAGAATTGTGTCAAGCCATCGGTAGCTCAGCGAACAGTCAACATGCAAAAGCTGAGGCGGCAGACTTCGAATGTGTTGGGGTAGACAATGCTGAACTGGCAGACTGGATACATAGAGAATTAGAATGGGATCAATTAATCCTCGAATATTATACTCCAGGAGAACCTAACTCAGGGTGGATACACTGCAGCGTAACGGAGGGAATGGATAGAAAACAATTTCTACATGCGTTTAGAAAAGATGGTAAAACAAAATATAAACCTATTATTGGAAAAGCAAAAGATTTATTTGTTTAATGATTGATTATCATAAATTCAAAGTTAGTAATTTTGAAATACATAAAAAAAATTTAATAGACTTAATATTAAAGTTTCCAAAAAATCCATTAGCTATGGAACCTGATAACCTTTTTCATCTTCAAAAACATACTATTTCACATACTGATTATGATTTACCTCAAAAAATGAAAAGGGAATATGCAGAGTATTTTGCTAAGAATATAGTAGGAGATTATATGAAATTTATATGCAGTAAATTTAATTGTAAAAAAATGGAAATTGATAATATTTGGTTTCAGATTTATGAACAAGGAGATAGTCATGATTATCATGTTCACCCAAGATGTAATTTTACAAATGTATTTTTTTTATCTTTACCAAACAAAAATATAAAAACAAAGATAAGGTTACCAAATGGTGATGAACTTAAAAATGATGTTTCTGAAGGAGATATTATTTGTTTTCCCGCGTATTATTTTCATACTTCTCCCAAAAATGAACATAAAGATCAAAAGATAATAATATCCTTTAATAGTAATATTATTGGGTAAAAGGTAGATTCTTACTATCAGTTATTATAAAATATTACATATATGGCAATATCAAGATCACAAATACCAAGTTTATTAGAACCAGGTTTAGGAAGAAACTGGGGTAAAAAGACAAGAAAACAATTTAAAGTAAAGGCTCCAAATGTTAAAGGACTTAGCTCATACTATGATGACCTTTATAAAAAATCCAGTAGCAAAAAAGTTAAGGTCTAGAAACTATAAGTTGAAAGTGGTACAATCTAAAAAGTTGTATAACAGAAAAAGACTTAAACACTATGACAAAACTATGTGCTAGAGGCAAATCAGCCGCTAAAAGAAAATTTCGAGTATATCCTTCAGCATATGCTAATGCTTATGCTAGTAAAATTTGTGCGGGTAAAATTAAAGACCCAAGTGGTGTCAAAAGAAAAGATTTCAAAGGACCTAAACCAGCTGGTAAAGTTTCTGGTGGAGAGGCTAAAGTTAAAAAAGTAATAAGTGGTTTACAGAAAGCATCAAAAACACATGCTGCTCAAGCTAAAACATTACAATCTGTTGTAAAAGCTTCTGATGGACAATTTGCACAAAAACTTCAACCCTATGATGGGAGCTATATCAAAGGTAATCTAGCGGGTCATGAAGTATCAAACAAAAGTTTAAATAATTATTATAAGGGGATGTTAGATGAGTGATAAATCTAAAATATTAAGAGACCTACCTAAAAGTAAAATTAAAGTTTTAAGAGATTTACCAGAGGGAGAACGAAAATATTTAAGTAAAAAGAAAAAGAAAAAAATGCCTAAAGCTAGAGATATGGCTATGGGTGATAAAAATATTTCATATGTAGGAGACCCATTTAAAGTAAATGGTAAAATCTTTGATCCAGCAAAAGAATTTCCAAAAACTTATATTAGACCAGAAGGCACAAAAAATTTTATGTGTGGTGGCGAGGTACGTGGAGGTGGAGCAGCGATTAGAGGCAAAGGTTTTAAAGGCGTATTCTAATGGGAAAAAAAACCTCTGTACCAGATTATTTAAAAAAAACATTAAAAGGTACAACTGTTGGAGGTGGTATAGATTTATATGACGACCCTGATGTATCTGTACCTAAAGCTAGTTTAAGTATTAAAAAGGGAACAACCACTATTTCTGGTGGTGCTGAAAAACCTTTTTTAAAAAAACAAAAAGGTAATGTGCCTAGCACACTTTCATTAGGTATAACTAAAGAGGGTGAAAATTCATCTCTTAGTCTAGAAGGAAGTAAGACTGGAAAAAGTAAAAGTATAGCTTTTAGTTTTTCTAAATCATTTAAATCAGGAGGATTAAAAAAATGGTTCGATCAAAAATGGGTAGATATTGGGAGCAAACGAAAGGATGGTTCTTACGCACCATGTGGTCGTTCAAAATTAGCAGCAGATCAAAAGAGGAAGTATCCAAAATGCGTCCCTGCTGCAAAAGCAGCGAGGATGACAGACTCACAAAAGAGGAGTGCCGTTGCGAGGAAAAGAAGTAAAGCCCAAGGAGTCGGCGGTAAACCAACAAATGTAAGTACCTTTACCAAGAAGTATTATGGTGGTATGATAGAAACTTAAGGATAGTTATGGCTAAAAAAAAATCAGTTACAAAAGGTGCGGGGTCAGTATTTATACAACTCAAATCTTTAAAAAATTTATTAGGATTAAGTAATGGAGGAGAAATGTTAAAAGGCAATCAAAAAAAATTAGACAAAAATAAAGATGGTAAAATATCTGGAGAAGATTTTAAATTGATGAAAAAGAAAGCCAAAAAAGGCAAAATGATGTATGCAAATGTAGGCATGGAAGCTAAATCAACTCAAGGTTATGGTGCAGCTAGAACATCAGGCATGGGTTTACAAGATGAACAATTACCACCGGGAAAGTCTTTAGATTATTATAAAGATTTGATGTAATGAATTATGGCAACGTCAGGAACTACAGTATTCGATCTACAGATTGATGATATTATTGAAGAAGCATACGAAAGATGTGGTATTCGAACAAATAGTGGTTATGACATACGTAGTGCAAGAAGAAGTTTAAATCTTTTATTTTCAGAATGGGGTAACAGAGGTGTTCACCTTTGGAAAGTTAAATTAAATCAAATTCAATTTACTGCTGGTGTTGCGACTTATTCAGTACCAACTCAAGTCAATGATGTTTTAGAAGCTTACATCTCATCAACTGGAGCTGTCAATGGAACACTTAATACTGCTCTAACAGACTCTGCAACTACTGTAATTTTAAATGATGCTTCAACATTTGCATCAAGTGGGACAGTAAAAATAGGTTTAGAATTTATTACTTACACTGGTAAAACTGCAACTAATCTTACAGGAGCAACTAGAGGAGCATTAGGTTCATTAGCAGTGGCTCATTCTGCTGGTGTACCAGTCGAAAATGTAACTGGACAAGGAACATCAAGCACTCAAGATATAGCTTTAACAAAAATTGATAGATCTGCTTATTCAGCTCTACCAAACAAATTAGAAACTGGACAACCATCACAATATTATGTGGATAGACAAACACAACCAACTATAAGTGTTTACTTAGCTCCAGATGCATCTACTTATACAACATTAAAATATTATTCAATTGATAGAATTGAAGATGCTGGAGTTTATACAAATAATCCAGATGTACCTTTTAGATTTTTACCATGTATGTGTTCTGGTCTTGCATATTATTTATCACAAAAAAAAGCACCAGATAGAATTCAATTATTAAAACAACTTTACGAGGATGAATTATTAAGAGCATTAAATGAAGATGGTTCAAGAACTTCAGTTTATATTTCTCCTCAAACTTATTTTGGAGATGGTGTATAATGAGTTTTGCAAGTGGTAAAAGATCAAAAGCTATTTCTGATAGATCAGGTCAAGCATTTCCTTACAGAGAAATGGTAAAAGAATGGAATGGTTCTTTAGTACACATATCTGAGTTTGAACCAAAACATCCACAACTTGATCCACCATATCACAAAGCTGATGCTGTAGCTTTACAAAACCCAAGAACTATGAAGTTTCAACAACCAACAGATATATCAACTATTAATCCACAAGCTCCAAACGATGACACAATTGCAGATTCAGGTGGAATATTTGTAGGGGTTGCTAATCTTTCTTTACCGGGAGATTTTGCTTTTAGAACTCAAGAATTTGAAGTTACATCAAATGGTATTACAACAACTATTCATAGTATGGTTCCAGAAGATCCTTCATTACAAAATAGAAGAAGAGAACTAATATCAACATTAGGTTCTGTGGGGGTAAGTATAACGTAATGGCTGTAACTCACGCAAATTTTTTAACTCAAGTAAGAAACTATACAGAAGTAGATAGTAATGTTTTGACTGATTCAATTATTCAAGATTTTATAAAATCAGTAGAATTAGATATAGCTGGTAAGGTTGATTATGATGATTTAAGAAAATATGCTACATCAAATTTTACAGCAGGAAATAGATATGTAATTTTACCCTCAGATGCAATTATTGTAAGATCTGTTCAAGTTATTGATAGCAGTAATAATAGAACTTTTTTAGAAAAAAGAGATACTAGTTTTATTTCAGAATTTAGTCCAAACGATTCAACTACTGGAACTCCTAAATATTGGGCAAATTGGGAAGATAATGTTCAACAAGGACCAGTGATTTTAGTTGCTCCTACACCAGCAACTGCAGATACAGTGCAATTAAATTATATTAAATCTCCTCCAGAATTTACGAGTTCAACAAATACGTACTTATCAACTAACCAAGAATCTATGTTATTACACGGAGTCTTAGCTGAAGCTTTTAGATTTTTAAAAGGACCCGACAATCTATACAACCTCTATAATTCGAAGTATAATGAAGAAACACAAAATTTTGCCCTACAACAAATGGGTAGAAGAAGACGAGGAGAATATCAAGACGGGGTTCCTAGAATCAAAGTCGATTCTCCAAGTCCATAAATTTAAAGGAGAATAATTATGGCAATAACAACTAATGCAATCTGTGATTCTTTTAAAAAAGAATTACTTCAAGGTAAGCATGATTTTGATACATCATCTGATACATACAAATTAGCGATGTACACAAGTTCTGCTACTCTAGGTAAATCAACAGAAAACTACTCTACTAACCCAGGTGGCGGATCAAACACTGAAGTAACTTCAAGTGGATACACTGCGGGTGGTAAAGCACTTGTTAACCAAGGTGTAAAAGTTTCATCTTCAGTAGCAATAACTGATTTTGCTGATTTGTCTTTTGTAGGTGTAACTTTAACTGCAAGAGGTGCATTAATTTATAATACAACAACTGATGGTGGTTCAAATACTACTGACGCTGTTGCTGTGTTAGATTTTGGTGGAGATAAAACTGCTACTTCTGGAACATTCACAATCCAGTTTCCAGCATTTACAACATCTGCTGCAATATTAAGATTAGCTTAATTTAAGGGCCTGGAGCTATGGCAGAGTATACTTATACAGTTACCGTAGCTTCAGGAAACCTATATGGCGGAGGAACAGGCAACGTTTATTTTTTAAACGGAGCTAGAAATTCTACTGGCCCTGGAACTGTAAGTTGGGTTGAAGGTGCTACACTAAGATTTGAACAAAGCGATAATTCAAATGACAATCACCCATTAATTTTTTCTACAAACACTAGTACCTCTGGAATAATTTCATCTGGAGTAACTTATTATCTTGATGGGTCAAGCAATCAAGCAAACTACACTAACACCACTACATTTAATGCAGCTACAACTAGGTATGTTGAGGTAACACCATCCTCTCAAACTGATTTTTATTATTTATGCTATGTGCATGGAATTGGCATGGGTGGTATTTTTGATATTACATCTACAACATGGGGAGCATTAACGTGGGATTTAGGATCATGGGGAAATCAAGCTGATGCTGATGTTGATGTAACTGGAACATCTCTTACATCCGCTATTGGAACTGCCGTTGCAGATGCAGAATTACAGGTTGGTTGGGGTGGAGATACTTGGGGAGAAAATGAATGGGGTGATCTTTCAGGATCTCAACCAACAATATCTGGCCAACAATTAACATCAACTATTGGAAGTTTACAATCTGTAACAGCTAATGCTGTTGTTGAACCTTCAGGTATTCAATTAACTTCATCACAAGGAACAACTCTTGGAGGAACATCTGCTTTAGTTCAAGTTACTGGAAGTTTAGAGTCCATGGGCGTAGGACAAGTAACTACTGGAATAGGAGCTGTTACAAGTGGATTACAATTAGCATCCTCTATTGGAACAACTACAATTGATGAATCTATTTTAACTGGAGAAGGTTGGGGGAGAGCTGAATGGGGAGAATTTGCATGGGGTGTAAATTATTCTGTTGCCTTAACTGGACAAACTTTAACTTCATCTATTGGAGAAGAAACTGCTTTTACAGATGTTACAGTAAATGTAACTGGCCAAGAATTAACTTCTACATTTGGTAATTTTTCACTTATAGGAGATTTTGGAATTGTTGTATTTGCAGCTGAAGATCAACTTGATTTTACAATTGGTTCTTTAGATATTGAAGGAGATGCGTTAGTAGAACCTACAAGTGCTGGATCTTTAACAAGCTCAATAGGAAGTGTTATAGCTGGATTAAAAACACCAGTAGATGTTAGTGGTATTCAAATGACATCAACCCTAGGCACTATAGCTCTTGAACAAACTACTGTTGAACAACCAACTGGTTTACAAGCAACAATGTCTCTAGGTCAACATGCTGAAATACCTGGTCAAATTATAGGCGCTGGTGGGTTTCAATTATCTAGTTCAATAGGCTCAGTTACAGTCACTGGAATAGCTAATATTAGTGTAACTGGTATTCAAATGACATCTTCGATTGGAAATCCAAATATAACTTCATGGCAAGAGATTGATCCGGGTGTAACTAATACATGGTCAGAGGTTGATTTGGCAGCATGATAAAGGTATAATTATAATTATTTAAGGAGAATTTTTTATGACATCTAGTTATTCAACTGATTTAAAACTCGAACTAATGGTTACTGGTGAAAATGCTGGTACATGGGGAGATAACACAAATAATAACTTAAACCTAATTCAACAAGCTATTGCTGGTGTAGAAACAGTAACATTAAATAGTGGTGGAACTTTAGCTCTTGCTATGACTGACAAAACTATTTCTAACGCAAGAAATATGGTAATTAAATTTGCAACAGCATCAATTGCTGCAAGTACAATTTGTACAATTCCAGATTCAATAGAAAAATTTTATATCTTTGATGCAACTGGATTAACTAATCCTACAAATCTTACAATTAAAACAGCTTCTGGAACTGGTTTTACATTAGATGCTGCAAAAATTTATGCTGCATATTCAGATGGAACAAATTTAAATGAAGTGTCTTTAGATACTTTAGGAGGCACAGTAGCCGCAGCACAGATTGCTGATAGTGCAGTAACCACAGCTAAAATTGCTGATGATGCTGTAACATCTGCTAAAATTGCTGATGATGCCGTTGTAACTGCTGCGATTGCTGATAGTGCAGTAGCAACAGCTAATATCGCAGACGATGCTGTAACTGCTGCTAAACTAGCTGACACTTCGGTAAGTGCAGGATCATATACAACTGCTAACATTACCGTAGATGCTCAGGGAAGATTGACGGCTGCAGCTTCAGGTGCAGGTGGAGATGGATCTTATGTACCAAGAATTCTTGCACGTGGACCTGTTTCAACAAACTATGCATCGCCTGCTAACGCAAGTAAATTTTATGCGTATGCTATCTCAGGCGGCGGTGGAGGTGCAGGCGGAAGCCAGAGAAATCCAGCTGCTTATGGTGGAGATGGCGGAAAAGGTGCTTGTGGTTTTTATGCAGGTGCTGCACAAGCTAGTACGACTTATGCATACGAGATTGGTGCTGGAGGTAGTGGAAACCCAGCTAGTGGAAGTACCTTTGGTGGAAATGGTGGTGCTGGAGGCCAAACTAAAGTTGGTAATCTGTTTTTATGTGATGGAGGCCCAGGAGGAAATGGACCTGGAACTGGAAATAGTCCGGGTCAACAACAACCTGACCAACCCGCTACAAATGCAACAATTGAATTTCCAAGAGAGATGTATGGTTTTAATCCAGTAGCAGGAAAAGGTGGAACTGGCGGAATGACTGGTCCTTACCCTTCAAGAGTTGGTAACGCTGGAGAACCAGGTTTTTTACATTACTTTGATGATGGAGGACAATAAAAATGGCTTACGTAATTACTATAGATAATAGCTTATATAAAATTGCTGCAAATGAAACTGATAAAAATGAACATGTATCATCTTATCCACCATATGTGGCAAATGAAATAAGTGATTCAGATTTTGCAAAAGTAAAAAGTGGTGTGTCCACTGTTTTGGTTTCAGCTGATGGAACTATATCATTTGAAGAGGATACTTCATGTGTATTTGAAAATGCAGATGAATTAAATCAATATTTAACTTGGGTTAAAAGTTGTATGGCTCCTTTTCTAAACCAAAGTGTTAATAGTTCAAAAGCTATTTATTCAGATATTAATACATATAAATCGTTGTTAGATTCATTCGATACTTCTTCAGTGTCTTTTCCTATAAATAGTTCATGGGAAAAATATTGTGAAGATAATTCAATAGCTTATATTAGTCCTTTACAAATACCTTAATTTCTATATTAAGGAGTAATGTTTGAAAAGATAATTACTTTTAAAGCTAGTAAAAAGTACATCGAGAATAATAAAGATATTTTACCAACACCCTGTAAAAACAATATACCAGATTGGTTTAAAAAAATTAATCATAATATGAAGGATAGAACTATTAAAGGCTGTATGCCTTTTTTAGATTCTTTGACAGCTGGTTATTTATTAAAAATGCCAGTAGATTATTTTATTGAACACAATATTGAAATAGATGGTGAACCTAAAACTGGGCACAATATCTCTCAAGAATACCACTCAGTAATGGCTCAAGAGATGAATCTTAATTATGAAAAACAATCAAATTTACATCAAGTAAATCAATTAAAAGGTAGCCCCTTGCTAGAAAAAAATATGAATCTACCAATTCATAAAATTCACAATCCTTGGGTAATTAAAACACCTCCCGGATACTCAACGTTATTTTTACCACCTATGAATAATCACGATGATCGTTTTTCTATTATTCCAGGAATAGTTGACACAGATACTTTCAAATTAGAAGTAAATTTTCCTTTTGTTGTTAATGGAGATAAATACCCACATTTAAAAACATTAATCAAAAGAGGCACTCCTTATGTTCAAGTCATTCCTTTTAAAAGAGATAGATGGAAAATGAATATTAAAAATCTTCCTAAAGAAGAAAAAATGACTGATATGTTTTTTTATAAAAAATATGTGATTGATAATTATAAAAAATTGTTTTGGAATAAAAAATCATGGAAGTAAATGATTGTAGAAGAATACAAAAATTTTTTAGATAAAGACTTTTTAGATTATCTAACTAACCATTATTTATTTAATACTCAACATCGATATGGCGAAGCATCTATAAAGGGCATCACTAAAGGAATGTTTTTTAGCACTGAAGTTCACAATGATGAAGTTACTAATTTTGTTACTACTAAAATTTTTAAAAAATTTAAAATAAACAAATACCAAAGAATATATATTAATATGCAATTTAATGGAATGGATGGATCGTGGCATAAGGATGAAGGTGATAAAACACATATGTTAATGGTCACACCAACTTTAAAACAAGATTCAGGGTTGTTTGAAATTAAAGATAATGATAATAAGATACATCAAATAACTTTTGAACAAAATAAATTAGTGGTATTTAATGCTAAAATGTGGCATCGTGGATTAGCACCAACAGAAATAGGTACTCCTAGAATAACTTTAGTTTTTAAAGGTGTAAAAGATTATGAAAGAAAATAATAGTTTAGAAAATTATATTGTGAAATTTGAAAATGTTATTCCAGAAACAATATATCCTAATTTTTTAAGAGTTTGTAAAAATTTTGATTATGATAAAGCTAAAATATATGGAGACAATAAAAAAGAAACAGATGAAACAGTAAGAAAAGCTTTAGCTTATAGTTTAAGTGATATAAATGCTAAAAGCCTTACTGATATTCATTGGAGAAATTTTTTGTCATTTACCTTCCAAAATTTTGTAAACGATTATCAAAATTTAGTCAGATCAGGGGACGGACCTTTTAAAATCAATGATATACAAGTTTTAAAATATGTTAATATGGGTCATTATAAATTTCATACAGATGATGGACCTCAACTTCATAGAAGAATCAGTTGTATATATTTTATAAATGATGATTATGAAGGAGGTGATCTTGAATTTGGTTTTTTACATACAGAGAAAAAATTAATTATAAAACCAAAAAAGAATAGTATGGTTATATGGCCGAGTAATTGGATGTACCCTCATTCAGTCAGACCAGTAACAAAAGGAGAAAGGTATTCGGTAGTAGCATGGGCGTTATAGGAAAAGATTTTAAATATAAAATCGTAAAAAATTTTTTAAGTAAGGATGAAATAAGATTATTGTCTATATATTGTGAGATAAAACATAGACTTAACAGTACTCATTTTGATTTTATACAAGAAAGTCCAAATGCAGACTCTTGTTTTTATGCTGATCCAATAATGGAAACATTATTGTTAAGCAAACAAAAGTTGATGGAAAAAGAAACAGGTAAAAAACTTTTACCTACTTACTCTTACTGGAGATGCTATTCTAAATATGCAACATTATCTAAACACAAAGATAGACCTTCTTGTGAAATAAGCACTACTGTATTTATTGGAGGCGACACCGATCAATGGCCAATATATATGGATGGTGAAGCGATACATTTAAAAAGAGGAGATGCTGCTATATATTTAGGTTGTGAACTTTTACACCATAGAGATGAGTTTCAAGGAGATCATCAATTTCAAACCTTCTTGCATTATGTAGATGCTTATGGTAATAAGAAGGAATGGCATTTAGACAAAAGACCTTATTGGGGATTTCCAAAAGTGGAGCCTTGGTACAATGATGATTAATCAAAATAAAGAAGATGGTTCAGGAGAATTAGTGTTCTCTAAGGAAGAAATAGATATTATTATAAAACATAAAAAATTAATTCTTACTCCCTCTTTTTTAAAACATTTTGTTAATTTATTTGTTGGTCTTTTTATAGAGTTTCAAGAGAAGTTTGATAAAAAAACAAAACAAATAACTACCTTTAAAGATCAAGAAATTAAAACTGAGAAGCCTAAAGACAATCTTTAATAAACGCTTCTTATAAGGTATAATACCATATGCCATTAACAAACGTACAAATACAGCCTGGTTTTAATAAACAAGTAACTGCTACTGGTGCAGAAGGACAATGGACTGATGGAGATTTCGTAAGATTTAGATATGGACTGCCTGAAAAAATAGGTGGTTGGGAACAGATAACATCTAATACTTTAGTAGGTGCTGCAAGAGACCAACTTGTATGGGCTGATCTTGATGGCAGAAGATACTCTGCAATTGGAACTAATAAAGCACTGATAATATATTTTGAAGGAGCTTTCTATGATATTACTCCCTTAGACTCTGCAATCACTGGAGCAACGTTTACAACTGTAAATACAAGTCCAACTGTCACTGTAAATAAAATTGCTCATACTTTATCTGCAGGAGATTTAATTACTTTTACTTCTGTTACACCTCCGTCTGGAGCTGGATATGTTGCTGCAGATTTTACTACAAATACTTTTGAAGTCGTGACTGTTCCAAGTCAAGATACATTTACAATTACTATGGCAGCTAATGCTGGTACATCTGTTGGATCAAGTGGGGCAGCTACAATAAACCCTTATGTAAAAGTCGGTCCTTTAAATCAAACCTCTGGTTTTGGATATGGTACTTCTGGATGGGGTGGATCATCAGGAGTAATTTCAACTTTAAATGGTTTATTACAAGATGATACGGCTGGAACTGGGGGCAGTGGAACTTCTATTACATTATCTTCTGTTACTGGTTTTCCAACATCTGGAACTATAAAAGTTGGAACTGAATTTATTTCATATACTGGGATCTCATCTAATGACTTGACTGGAATTACAAGAGGTGTAGCAGGCACTAGATCAGCACATTCAACTGGAGCTTCTGTTGAAGTTTATCTTGGATGGGGATCGGCTTCACTTACTGGGGGAGTTACTCTTGAATCTGCATCATGGTCTCTAGATCATTTTGGATCAAAATTAATTGCAACTATAAAAGATGGTAAAACTTTTGAATGGGATACAATTAGCACTTTAGCTGCAGCTTTAACAACTAGAGCTACTGTTGTTAGTGGAGCACCAACAAAATCTGTAATGTCTATTGTTTCTGAAAGAGATAGACATTTAGTTATATTAGGAACAGAAACAACAATAGGCACTTCAAGTTCTCAAGATAAAATGTTTATAAGGTTTTCAGACCAAGAAGATATATCTGATTATGCTCCAACTTCAATTAATACTGCTGGTACATTTAGGATAGACTCAGGAACCAAAATAGTTGGAGCCGTAAGAGGTAAAGATTATATTTTAATTTTAACAGACACATCAGCTTATGTAATGCAGTTTGTTGGTCCTCCTTTTACATTTTCAATAAGACAAGTTGGAAGTAATTGTGGAGCTATTGGTCAACACGCTATTAAGTATGCTAATGGAGCTGTTTGGTGGATGGGTCAAGCTGGAGGATTTTTTGTATATGATGGTACAGTTAAATCAGTTCCGTGTTTAGTTGAAGATTTTGTATTTACAGACAAAGGAGATAATCTTGGTATAAGTTATGATAATGGAGAACAAATCTATGCGGGACTAAATCATCTTTATGAAGAGATAAGTTGGTTTTATCCTAAATCTGGATCAACATTAATTGATAGAGTTGTAACTTATAATTACACAGAAAATACTTGGACGACTGGATCTCTTTCAAGAACTACATGGTTTGATGCTACATTATATGATAATCCTTATGCAACAGAATTTTCATCAACAGGCACTCCTTCTTTTCCAACAATACAAGGAGTTACAAATCAAAATGGTGCATCAACTTATTATGCTCATGAAGTTGGTAATAATCAAGTAGACTCAGTTGGTAATAAAACAGCAATACAAGCCTTCATTCAATCAGGAGATTTTGATTTATCTCAAGGAGGAGATGGTCAGTTTTTTATGAGTATAAGAAGATTTGTGCCTGATTTTAAATTAATAACTGGTGACGCACAGATAACTATTAATCTAAGAAAATTTCCGTCTGATACTTCAACATCCTCGCCTCTCGGACCTTTCACAGTAAATAGTACAACTGACAAAGTAGATACTAGAGCAAGATCAAGATTTGCAAGTATAAAAGTTGCTAATACTTCTACAGATCAAAACTGGAGATATGGAACTTTTAGAGCTGATGTGCAACCTGATGGAATGAGATAATGGCAAGAGTAGATATAGTTATTCCAGAGCCAACACCAATTTATACTGAAGATAACCAAAGGCAGGTAGCTCAATCTTTACAAACTCTTAAAGATAAGTTAAACACTTCTTATCAACAAGAAATTAAAAACGAGATAGATGCATTTAATTATTTTTTAACATGACAATACGATACAAAAATCAAGGTTTTAAACAAGCTAGTACAGGTAAGACTACTGTGTTTACATGTCCTACAGATGCAACAGTAATTGTTAAAAGCGTTTATTGTTCAAACAGTGATGCTTCATCTGGTATTTTAGTTAATATGAATTTTGTAGACTCTTCTGATTCAAACACTGAATACGAATTTTTTAGAGATGAAATTGCAGCCAAGTCTCAAGTCAATGCTACCCCACAAGGTTTAAATCTAGAAGCAGGTGATGCAATAACAGTAACATCAGCTACGGGCAGTAATACAATACAAGGTGTTATTAGTTATGCACAAATAGACAGATCTCAAGAAAATGGCTAGACAAAAATTTGTAAACTTTACACCAAGACCAAAACCTAGGAAAAGACCGAGACGACACAAAAAAAGTCTTTCAAAAAGTGAAAAAAGATCGTATAAAAAATATAACAGACAAGGAAGATCTTGATTGAAACACATTTTAATATAAAAATACCTAAAGAGATTTTATTTGTTGAATCTACAATTAATGATTGTTTTGCAGATTATTTTATTCCTTTAATTGACGAAGGTGTTAAAAAAGAAGATAATTGTAATTATTGGACAAATCTTAAAGGTCAAATGACTCATTGGGATTATTTTAGTAAAGATGAAACTTTTAGAAAATTACTTTACACTTCAGTTAGAGATATGGAATTAGGTCTACCAAAATTAACATTACATGAGGCTTGGGGCTTTAAAGTAAACGCAGAAGATTTTACTGAGCAACATAGTCATATGACTGATTACTCTGGCATATTTTATTTAAACGATAGTGAAATGTTTATTGATTTTCCTGAGTTAAAAAAATCAGTAAAATGTAGTAAAAATAAATTTTTATTTTTTTCTGGAATAATAATGCATGGTACAAAACCCTTGGTAAAAGGAGTAAAATATGGTATAGCATTCAACTTAAGAAACAATGTTAGAAAATAGGTTAAATTATGAATGACATACCAAAAATACCAGCAGAAGCTAAAGAAGTTATCAAACACAAAAGAACTGGAAAAGTTTATGCAGACAAAGCAGAGTTTGATGCAGATGTTGCCGATCCTAATACGGACACTACAAATGATGACTTTAGACAAGATTTAGAAATTAAAGTCACAAGAGTTTCAATGGATGCACTTACTAAAAAATAATGTTCAACGTTATTGAAGATTTTTATAGTCAAAGTGACCTTGGCTTAGTTATAGCACATTTTGTAAATTTACCTTTTGATCAAACACATAGATCAAGAGATTGGGCTGTAACACATAGACTTCAGGCATACCCTGTTCATGAAACAAGTGTATTTGAAAGAAGTGAGCATCCTTTACATCCTTATTCAATATTTAAAAAAACATTTGAAACTAAAACAAATCAAAAAATTCTTTATGTAGAAACTTTTTTGAGAAAAATAAAATTAAGTGAACTAAAAGAATCTGCCGTATATAAAAAAGATAGACCACACAAAGATAAGGAAACATTTGATTATGCAGGTTTAGTTTACTTTAATTCTAATTCAATTTTAGATGGAACAAAATTATATAATGATGAAAGAGATTTTGACCCAACAATTATAATAGGATCAAAAGTTAATAGATGTGTATATTATGATACTCAACAACCACATAGTGTTCCTTTTGATCAAAGAATAGATGAAAGATGGGTACAACCTTTTTTTATAATAACAAATGAACAAACTTTAAAAAAATATAAGGATTTAAATGAAACCTAGAGGTGCAACAGAAATACAACATGAATTGTTAGAAAAATATGTATCTAAAGATATTTTAGACCAAGTGCAAATATGTACTTCTATACCGGGTAAAGTGCCTATTGATCCAAATAAACTTAATATACTTTGGCAAAAAAATTCTTATGATCAACCAAACTTACAAGAATTTTTTACAAACAAAGAAAGACATAAAGAATATGATTGGTATGTATTTAATAGTCATTGGAATTATGAAAAATTTAGATACTTTTTTAATATACCCACTGAACGATCAATAGTAATTAAAAATGGTATTGATCAATTTCCTATTAGAAAAATATACAAAAAAGGAAACCCTATAAAACTTGTCCATCACTGTACTCCATGGAGAGGGTTAAATGTTTTATTGCGTACAATGCAAGAAATAAAAAATCCAAATATTACTTTAGATGTTTACTCTTCATCAAAAATTTATGGAAGTGAATTTAGTGAAGCACATGATAAAGAATTTTTACCTCTTTACGAACAAGCAAAAGAATTACCAAATGTAAATTATATTGGCTATAAACCAAATGAGTATATTAGAGAGATGATGCCTAATTATGATATGTTTGTGTACCCATCTATTTTCGAAGAAACTTCATGTGTGTCAGCATTAGAAGCTTTAGCGAGTGGTGTTCATGTTATTACAAATAATTTTGGTGCCTTGTATGAAACTTGTGCTGAATGGCCAGTGTATGTAAATTATTCTACAAACTATGAACAGATGGCTATTGATACTGCAGCTGCTATAAATACTGCTGCTGATTATTTGCATGAAGATTTTATACAAGAACATTTAGATGAACAACAAAAATTTTATAAACGATTTTACAATTGGAAAAAGAAAGGTCAAGAATGGACTATGTTTTTGAAAGGTGCATTAAATGAAAAAAAATGATCAATTTATAAATGAGGATACTTATCAAACTTTAACTGAAATTAAAACTGATTCTCAACCATATGAAAAAGCTATAGCTCCACTGTGGAAGAAAAAAAATAATAAAAAAGAAAGCAAAAAAGATTATTCTATTTTTGTAGCAACTCCAGTACATAGTGATTGTTCCATACATTATGCTCAAGCTTTACTTGAATTTCAAAAACTCGCTTTAGACAAAGGTGTTGAAACACAATTTTGTTTATTGAAATCATCTTTAATTACCCAAGGAAGAAATTTATGTGTATCTAGTTTTTTAGAAAGTAAACATACTCATATGTTATTTATAGATTCAGATATATATTTCCATTCACCATCTATTTTTAAAATGGTTGAAAAAGATAAAGAATTAATTTCAATACCTTATCCACTTAAAACTATGATGTGGGATAAATTGTTTGATAAGATCAAACAAGGTAAAATAAACAAACCAGAGGATTTAAAAAAATGGTTGAACACTTATCCTATTAAAGTTGAAAATCCAAATAGCATTATTTTAGATAATGGTGTAATGGAGGTTACACATAGTCCAACTGGATGTATGCTTATTAAAAGATCTGTTTTTGAAAAAATGATAAAGGCATACCCTAATAAAGGAATAGTTCAAAAAACTGTTATTAATGGTAAGTATGTTGACAGGCCTCATATGTGGAACTTTTTTGATTGTTTACATGATCCTGAAACAAAATCATACTTAGGAGAAGATTTTAGTTTTTGTAAATTATGGAAAGATATAGGTGGTAAATGTTATGCTTATGTTGACTCTGGTATAGCACATATTGGAGAACATGCCTATGAAGGTCGTTTCGTTGATGAGTTGATAAGCAAAGAGTAAAATGGTAATATATGCTATAATTAGGAAATTACTATATGGATCCATTTACTTTAGCATTAGCCACATTTGGCGTACAAAAACTTAGAGGTAAATCTACTAAAAGAGCATTAAGAGATGCTGCCATTGTTGGTGGTGGTTCTTATGCTATAGGCCAAACTGCACTAGGTGCTAATATGGGCATAGGTCAAGGACCTGCTTTTTCATCATTAGGTTTTGGTCAACAAGCTGCTAGTACATTACCAACTTTACCAAAAGAAGCTGTAGCTGGTGCACAATTTAGAAATCCAGGATATCAAAAAGCATTATCAGTTGGTGCAGAAACTGCTAAGAAAGATCCTAAAGGTATTCAAGCATTATTACAAAAAGCAAAAGATAATAAATTAGAAACTGCGTTAATAGCTTCATCAGTTTTGCCTTTATTAGGTGGAGAAGAAGAAGAATTTAAACCACCATTTACTGAAGAAGATTACAAACAAGCTTACAAAGAACAATCTCAAAAACTTGAAGGTGGTTTCCAACCAGTTGAAAACGCTATGCCTACAAGATCAGATGTATTTGGTTCAAATATGTTTTATGCAAATCAAGGTGGCCTTGCAACTGCAATACCTAAATATAATCAAGGTGGTGTAAATTATTTACCATCTAAAATAGACCATAACGAAAATGATGTTAACAATTATGTAAGAGCAGAAGGTTATGTTGAAGATGGAGCTGGAGCTGGTAACAAAGATGAAGATACAATGTTAGCTCAACTAGCTGATGGTGAATTTGTATCTAGAGCAGATGCTGTATTAGGAGCTGGAATTTTATCTGGTGCAGATCCAAAAAGTTTTAAAGGTATGAGAAAAGCTGGTGCAGATTTTTTCTATGATCAACAAAAAAAATTAAAAAGAATTTACGATTTAGTTAATGCAAGTAAACCAAACTAAAATAATTAAACAAGTAGAGGTACTTGAAATTTTTCCAAAACTACTTGATGAGTATTGGAATTTGGTAGAGTTTATGTTGCGAGAAGGTTTAAAATATGATGGTGATCCAATGAACATAACTCATTTAAAAAAATTAATTAAACAAGGCCAAATGCAATTGTTTGTTATGTTTGGTTCTGATGATGGTATTCAATACAAAGTATTCGGAGTATGTGTTACACGAATCACGGCTCTTCCTAATTTTAATCAATGTGAAGTAATATTATTAAAGGGAGAGAAGAGAGAATTGTGGCAAGACGAACTTGCTGATATAATTGAAAGACTTGCTAAATCAGCAGATTGTAAAAGAATTGCTGTACATGCAAGACCCGGTTGGCAACCTTTTTTAAAAACAAAAGGTTGGGGTGTAAAAAGATATTTATATACAAAGGAGATTAAATAATGAGTTTTATATTTGGTGGTGGTGGAAGTAGTGCTCCAGCTTCTAGTTCAGGAAGTTCAGTTGTAACACAAAGAGAAGCCCCAGGCGTTGAAGCAAGAAAACTATCACTCTATGATCAAGCTGCAAAACTAGCAGCAACTCCAGTATCATTACCAGCAGTTCAAGTTGCTCCTTTATCTGGAATTGAACAAGCTGCTATAACTCAAGCTGGTCAGACGGGTGTTGGAGCTGGTACAGTAGGTCAAGGTATAAGTGCTTTACAAACGGCACAAACTGCTCCAAATATATCAGCTTTTTTAAATCCTTATCAATCATTTGTTACAGATGAAATTACAAGACAAGCACAAATGGCTACAAATAGATTAGGAGCACAAGCAGTTGCTAGTGGTGCATTTGGTGGAGGTAGACAAGGTATTGCAGAAGCTGAAATAGAAAGAGCAAGACTTGCTAATATTGGTCAAGCACAAGCACAAGGTTTTCAAACTGCATTGGCTGGAGCTCAAACACAAAGACAACAACAATTGGCAGCTGGTCAAACTTTAGGTGCATTAGGTGCACAACAACAAGCTATGTCTCTTGCAGACATTCAAGCACAAATGCAGGCGGGTGCAGTTCAAAGAGGAATAGGTCAGGCTGGTTTAGAAGCTCAAAGACAAACTGCATTACAGAGACAATACGAACCTTATCAAAGAATAGAATTCTTAAAAGGTATTATGACAAATTTACCAACAACACAGAGTACACTTACAGCAACCACGGCTCCCGGTGCTAACCCAGTTGGACAAGCATTAGGTGCAGGACTAGGTGCATACTCTGCTTACAACTTGATGCAACCGAGGTAGTATGGATAAAGTATTAACAAGAAAATTATTTAAAGATAGATATTTCAAAACTTTAAAACCAACTATCAAACATTTTAATACAGGTGGGATAAGTGCATTATCTCCAAAAGAAAAAGCTATCTATGCAGCAACATTAGCTGCTCCATTATTACAATCTAAAGGACAAGGTTTAGGACCAGTCTTTAGTGCAGTTGGAGAAGGACTAGCTAAATTACCAGCAACTATTTTGTCTGTAGAAAAAGCTAAAGGAAGTGACAAAGGTGTAAGAACATTATCTGAAAGTGAATTAAGTTCTTACAAATTACCTAAAGGCACAGTAGCTCAAATTGATGGAACTGGAAAAATTACTGTTGTATCTAAACCTACTTCTAAAGAATTAGAAGAGAGAAGAGGATTTCAAAGTACAAGAAGATTACTAAGTGATATTGCTACTGATTATGTTAATTTAGGTAAACCAGTTGGTCCTGGAGATTTAAATAGAATAAGAGGTTTTTTTGGAAAAGCAGCAGGAACTGATTACGCAAAAAATTATGCAGCTTTTAAAACTAAAATAGATCAAGCAACTATTTTCTTAACAAAAGCAGTCTCAGGTGCACAAGTATCTGACCAAGAACGAGAAAGAATTAAAGAATTAATTCCTCAAGTTGGAGATACAGAAAGAGTGTTTGAAGCTAAGATAGAATCTCTAGAAAAATATCTAGGAACTGCTCAAGATATTTCTGAAAATACTGGAAGTAGTTTTAGCACTGCTATAGAAATTATAGAAGGCCAAGGTGGAGTTGCTCAGTTTGTAGATTTTACTACACCAGTAGGATTTGAAAAAACTGCATCAGGTGCAATTAAAATAACAACGGAGTAATGAATGGCAGAGATAGTAGTAGCAGGACAAACATTCGAAATAAAAGGTACTCAACCTACTCCACAAGAACAAGTAGCAATTGATACTTTTTTACAAGCAAGAAATTTAGATGATGAAAAAACTGGCATTCAAGATATTGATGAGGGTCAAGTTTTTATAACTCCAGAAGATATTTTAACAGATGCACAAAAAGGAAAATACAATCAAGACACAGAGTCTTTTTTATCATCCCCTTCATTTAAAAGAATAATTACAGAAGTTGGTTTATCAATTGCTGGAGGTATTGCAGGAGCTGCGGCTGCCCCTATTTCTGGTGGATCATCATTAGCGTTAACGGCTATATCTGCTGCAAGAATAGCTAGGATAGCTAGACCACTTTTAAACATAAGTGCAAAAACAGTAGGTAAAATTGCAAGAGCAACAGTTGGAGCTGCAGCGGGGGGAGGTTCAGGTGCTGCTATTGCACAAGCTTTTGATCCAAAAGAAGACATTGTAAAAGAAGTAGCAAGAGGTTCTATTCAAGGTGCTTTTGGTGAAGTCCTTGGTTTTGGTATGGCTGGTGCCTTGAGTAAAGGCTATAACAAAGTTGCAGGTCAAAAAATTCAAATGATCAAAGGTGGTAGAGCTGCTTCACAAACTATATTAAGACAGAAAGCCTACTACTCATTATTAGAAAAAGCTGCTGGTGGTCAAAAAATTACTGATGATTTAATTGCACAAACTCAAACTAAAATTGGTGGAAAAATTACAGATGAACAATTAAAAATTTTAAAAAACCCAGAACTAGCTTCTAAGAATGCTGAAAATCTTATGACTGAAAGAGGAGCAGATTTTTTTAAAAGAGTTGATAGAGGCACATTGACACCAGCACTTGTAACAGAAAATAATATGATTGATACTTTAGAAAGTATTATTGGTGCTTCATTCTTTGGTGGTGGTAGAATGCTTACGGCTAAAGAGGGGGCTCGATTAGGTTTACTTGGTTCGATGGATGAGTTTGTAGAACAAGTTGTAAAAGGAGTTGATAAAGATGTATTAGATCCAAATACATTAAACACTTTAATTCAAGGTGCAGTAACAAGAAGTAATGTTACCTATAATAGATTTTTGGACGATGGTTATAAAAGAATTTATCCGTTATTAGCAGAAGCAACTGAGCAAACTGTAAATGGAAAAATAATACCTAAACCAGGATATGGTATTGATTTGTCTTGGGATGGGGTTAGAAAAAATTATGTATTTAATTCAAGAACAAGAAGAAGTGAAGATGCAGTAAGTTTAAAAGCACTACTATCACAAGAGGGTAGAAGATTAGAAAGATATAGACAAAAGTCAGGTACAGAGGATGCTGTAGATTTAATTAATGATTTAAAAACTATGCCTAATCAAGCAACGTTTGGTGAAGTTTTAACTGAATATAGACAATTAAGTAGAAATTTAAGTAGAGGAGGATCTTCTCCAGAATACCAACAAGTTGGAAGAGCAATACAAAAATTATTAAAAGCAGAATTAGATAGAATGCCTTTACCTCAACAAATAAGAGCTGAATATAATAAATTAAGTAACTTATCAAAAATGGGTAATGATATGTTTAATGACGGAATATTTCATCGTATCTCTAAAACTGGTATTGGACAGAAAAAAGTTTTAGATCAAATATTAGTAAAAGGTAAAAATGATGTAGCTGAAGATTTTTTAAAAAAATTAGATATGACTGATACTGGTATTGTTGCAGGACAAAAAGGTGCTGGTAATAGATTATTAGATATAGAACAAGCAAATAAGATTAAGGACGGTATAAGAGGACAATTTATAAAAAAATTTATAGATGATTCTACAGATTTAAAAGATCAATATATTTATTTAAGATCAGATAAGGCAAGAAATTTTGTAGAAAGAGACTTTAAAGAGTTTATTGAAAAAGGTGGATTACTAAACAAAGCACAAGCTGGACATTTGAAAGAATTTACAAATGCATTAAAATTTGCAGATGGTGCTATAACTGCTCCTGGTGCAAAAGCTGGTAGAGGTACAATCTTTATTCAATTAAAAGAGATGGGTGCATTAACTCAATTAGGTACAATAGCTTTAGCAGGTGGTGGTGTTGTAGATCCAGGTTCTGCTATGGCATTCGTAGTTGCTCCCGCAGCACTATCGAGGGTATTTACTAATCCAAGATTAATGAAATTTTTAATTGATGGAACTAAGGGGGCACAAGCTAGAAACTTTAATCAGTTCTCAAGATTTATGGGTCAGTTTGGTTCTGCTTTAGTAGCAGAAGGTATTATTGATGAAGAGCAAAACTCTATGGTTCAAGCTAACATAAAAGCAAACCAAAATAATTTTGATAAAATATTCAAAGGTGAATTGCCAGATAATACTTTCTTCACTACCGAAGAAACATATAATCCAACTAAAGAAGACCCAATAGCTGTTGATTTAAATCAACCTCAAGCTACAAATGTAGCTGCAACTAGTCCAATAAACACTAGTAACATACCTTTACCAAATGTTATACCATCTAACCTACCTATGGGTGGACAACCTAATACTGAATTAGCACAAGCCCTTAACCTTTTCAACAAGGGAGGAATAGTAAGTGCCAAGAAAAACTTCTAATAAAGATATTCTTGCTCATCAAAGAATGGATGATCATGAGAAGTTGTGCAGAATCATGCAAGAACAAACTAATAAACAAATCAAAGATTTACATAATGATATTCATAGAATTGAAAAAATTCTTATATCTTCTACTGCATTTTTAATGACATCTATGATTGGAATAATAGTTGCTCTTCTATTCAAAGTATTCTAAAAGACCATGTGCGTCTAATTAAAGATAATAACAAATTTCAAATTACCGATCTAAAGCTTGTTAATAAATACAAGTACAAGAAGTATACTAGACAAGAGGAGGACGGCTCACGGACTTATAATGTAGGTAACAAAAAAATACCAAGTGTTACAACTATACTATCTGCTACTCAATCCCCAGAAAAGAAAGCTGGACTTGATAGGTGGCGTGAAAGAGTAGGATACCAAGAAGCAGCCAGAATTACCTCTCAGGCGGCTCTGAGAGGCACGGAGATGCACTATGTTCTTGAAAACTACATAGATGGCCGTGGCTATATAAATCTCTCTGAGGATGGAGCTAAAGCAAGACTTATGGCTCATGAGATAGTAAATAATCTTGACCCATTGAAAGAGGTATGGGGTAATGAAGTAAGTCTATCTTATGAAGATAGATGGGCAGGTGCAACAGATGTAGTTGGTCTTTATGATGATAAGCCTACAATCATTGACTTTAAACAAAGTAATAAACCAAAGAGAGAAGAGTTTGTAGAAGATTATTATTATCAGATTGCTGCATATTCATTAGCACATAAAAAACAATATGGTCCCATAACACAAGGCCTTATATGTGTTTGTACCAAAGATGTTTTGTATCAAGAGTTTAAAATGAACGAGGCTAAACTTCAAGAATATGAAAAGAAATGGTTAGAAAGAGTGGATAGATACCACAAAACTAAAGCCATTTCTGAACCTGTTCCCCAAGAGTCTTAGCAGATAATTCTATTTTATTTTCTAAATTATGTAATACCATTTCATCAATAGTATCTGTTGCAATAAGATCTATATATGTGACTTGAGAAGTTTGACCATATCTATGAGCACGATCTTCGCTTTGTTGACGGACTTCCAAGTTGTAAGAATTACTAAAATATATAACATACTTAGCAGCAGTAAGGGTAAGACCATAACCACCAACAGTAGGGTTCCCAACGAGGAAACGACATCTGTCATCAGACTGAAAACTTTCAACAGCTTTGTTACGAAGATCAACTGAATCTTTGCCGTATATCGAAACCACCGAATCTTTTCCATATACCTCTCCTAGTTTTCTTTTAATCATTTCTATATTGTGTACATAATTAGCCCATATAATACACTTGTCTTCACTCTCCTCCAAGATACTCATCAATTCTTTTAATTTAGCATTAGATTTAAAGTCTACAATTTTTCCATCATTTGTTTTTACAAAACCATTTGCTACTTGTTGCAATTTTAATAATTCAGTGAGTTTGTTATTGTAAGATACTTCATCATTCTGCAGTAATATAATAGCAGTTGCTTTTAATTTTTCGTAAGCAATTCTTTGTTCATCTGGTAATTCTATATGTCTTTGGACATACATTTTTTCTGGTAAATCTAAGCAATCTTTTTTTCTAACCCTATAAGAAAATGATTTTAATTTATATTCTAACTCTTCAAGATTTACATAGTATTTAGGTATTTGTATATTGTATCCTCCTCTTTCAATACTATACATAACTGCATATTTTGATTTAAATACTGTAAAGTTTTCATACCCCAATAATTTCTTATCTAAAAAAGCACATTGAGAAAACAAATCAAGAGGTGATTTAGTTATAGGAGAACCAGTTAATATTCTTTTGTATCTAGCTAATTGACCTAACTTTATAATAGCTTTTGTTCTAGAGGCTTTAAGATTTTTGATAGATGTGCTTTCATCTAATATAACCATACTTCTCATTCCATGTTTAAGTAACTTATATTCAAGCCATTTCTTACCTGATGCATGAGACAATGCTTCAACATTCATTAATATAAATGTAAGTTTTTTAGGGTCTAATTTAAATGTTTTATCTTTAGTAACTTTCCAAATATAAATATTAGTTTTTTCTGGACAATGAAAGTCTATTTCTTTTTTCCAATTTTGATAAACTGAATTAGGTGCAATAACAAATGCAAAATCAATTCTTTGTTCTTGATATAGATAAGCTGCATTATCAATAGCAACCTTAGTCTTACCAGTTCCCATCTCCATAAAATAAGCAAAATTATAGGGTTTGGCTCCTTCAATTAATGATTGTCTTTGATGTTTAAATGGTTTTGTTTTATAATTATACACGCAGAATTATTTAAATTATTTGTTTGCATAAATCAAATTAATAATATATTGATTCTTGCACAAGGAGGTTCTTATGGACTTAGAAGCAGAATCTATCATATCGGTAGATACTGGCATGTCGACAGACATCGCCAAATCTTGCAATAAGTTATTGGAAACTCAGAAAAAAATAATGACGGCTGAAGAAGAACTTAAAAAGTTAAAAGAAGTCGAAACTACTCTTTCTGAGCAAACAATTCCAAACTTAATGCAACAAGCTGGTTTATCTCTGCTAAAATTAGCAGATGGTTCATCCGTTGAGGTTAAACCATTCTATTCAGCTAGAATACCAGCGTCTAAAAGTGATGAAGCTTTCAATTGGCTAAGAGAAAATGGCCATGGAGATTTGATTAAAAACCAAGTGTCTTTGGAATTTGGGATGAAGCAAGACAATGAAGCTAAATCAATTATAGAAGAGCTGAAAGCAAAAGGTCTACCAGTAAAGCAGAAAACTTCTGTTCATCCAAGTAGTCTAAGAGGATTTGTTAGAGAACAAATTCAAGATCTTGGTAAAGATGTACCTGCTGAACTGTTTGGAACTTATGTTGCAAATAAAACTAAAATAACCACGAAGGAACAATCATGATCGAAAAAAAAGCGATGACGACAAAAAAAGATAACCTTCCAGCTGCTATTAATTTAGAGCAGATGGCGGGTCAGGGTCAAGAGTATGTGACAGCTCGTGATCAAAAACTACCAATCCTAAAAATACTTTATGCTAACTCTCCAGTCTTAGATGAGACTGATGGAAAGTATGTTGAGACTGCAAAGCAAGGAGACATATGGAGTGAAACATCTGGTACGGTTTGGAAAGGTAAACAAGGATTAATAGTAGTGCCTTGTCTTTACATTAATACTTTTAATGAGTGGAAAGACAAAGGGGATAGTCCAGGAAGACCAGTAGGTATTCATACTGATCCAGCTATTATGTCTCAAACCACTAGAGGTGCCGACAACAAAGACCGATTAGAAAACGGAAACTATGTTGAAGACACTGGTAATCACTTTGTTTATATTTTGGATGCAAACTACAATCCAATAGAACAAGCTTTGATTACTATGAAATCTACTCAAAAGAAAAAATCTAAGACATGGAATTCTATGATCATGTCTAGAAGAGCACAAGGTAAGAATGGTATGTTTAATCCACCATCATGGTCAACGGCTTATAAGTTAAGCACGACTAAAGAGTCTAATTCACAAAACTCTTGGTATGGATGGGTTGTTGAGTTTGATAAATTTCTTAATACTCAAGAAAACTTAAAAGTGTTAGAGACAACTCAAGCCTTTTACCAGAGTGCTATGAAGAGTGATATTTTTGGTAAAGTAGATTTTACTCAAGATAATCAGTCTCAAGGAAATAATAGCAGCGAAGCAAGAACTGGTGTTCCGTTTTAATATTTTTTATGGAGGAGCAACTCTTAAAAATATTTGAGGGAAATTCTGAACTGTTCATCACTACCTCTCTTACTGGAGAGGTAGATGAACGGGGCAAGACAGTAGGTCAAACACTCACGATCCACGAACCAGTAACTCTTAAAATATGGAAGGAACATTTAGAAGGTACGAAACGAATAGGTATCAAACCTGAAAAGGATGATATGTGTAAGTGGGGATGTATTGATATCGACCCACAAAGTTACAAAGATTATTCACAAAAAAAAGTTATAGATATTCTTAGAGACAATCAATTACCATTAGTGCCAGTAAGATCAAAATCAGGTGGGCTTCATTTGTTTTTGTTTTTGGATAATTGGTATCCAGTAAAAGATGTTTTAAAAAAGTTAAACGAATGGAATAAAAATTTCTTTCAAGCATTAGAAGTATTTCCTATGAATAAGTGTATGAATATGCCTTACTTTAATATGAATGCTACTACTGAGTTTGCATATAATGAATCAAATACTCCAGTTATGATTGGAACATTTATCGAAATAATTAGAAATAAAACTTTATCCCTAGATAAATTACAAAATATAAAAGTAAAAGAATACGAACCTGAAGAGGATTGGAAACACTATCCGCCTTGTGTTCAAAAAATGATTATGGATAAATGGTCTGGTAACCATCGTAATGATCTACTTTACAATGTCGGTGTTCTTGAAATGAAGAAATCTGATGGCAAAATTACAATTGAAGAAATGAGAACAATACTTCAAAAAAGAAACCAAGAAATATTTGTAACACCTATGGATCCTAGAGAGATAGATAACTCTGTAGCAAAATCTGTAATTAAAAAAGATTATAATTATAAATGTCCACCAAAGCTTGGTGCTATCACTCCAATATGTAACAAAGATTTATGTAAGTTTAGAAAGCTAGGTATTGGTTCACAAGTACCAGATTTAATAGATGACTTTGAAGAAATAGAATTTATCAGGAGTACAAAATCAATTGAATATTCTTTTGTTTTTCAAGGAGAAAAAATAGTTATTGCTCCAGAAGATATGAAAGATGAAAAATCATTTAGAGTAAAACTTTTAAGATATGGAATTTATTGGGTCACTTTACCAAGACCTAGAAGTGGTCCATCTCCTTTTGAAATGCTTATATCAACTATTGTTAAGAAAGCAGTAGAGAATGAGAAGATGAAATTTGAAGATACACTAGGAGAAGAGAAATACAATTTTCTCAAAAAATTCTTTGAAAGTCATATTGAGGAAGATGATTTTGATAAGCTACAAGATAACTATGTGGTCTTAGATTCTAAAACAAATGTGTGTTACTTTAAAAAAATTACTTTTGAAAAGTTTTTAGGTAATGATAAAACATTTAAAAGTGCAGCAGAGGCTATGCATTTATTAGGTTGTGAAAGAATAGATTATCATGAAGGTGTAAAAAATGTATGGTCTGTAGAAATGCCTAAATTTGTAGATTATAAAAAATCAGATAAACCTAAACAAAAGAAAACAATATCGGAGATGGATGAAGAATTCCACACAGGAAAGTTTAGAACTTAAAATATTAAAAGAACTTTATCACAAAACAATAAAGATTTTTGGTCCCCCCGGTACGGGCAAAACATACACATTAATAGAGAAGGTTTTAAAAAGTTATTTAAGAAAAGGTATAAGGCCACAAGAAATTGCTTATCTGTCCTTCACTAATAAAGCAGTCAACACTGCAATAAAAAGAGCTATGGAATCTTTTCCAAATTATAGTACTGAAGATTTTTCTAGATTTAAAACATTACATACGTATTGCAGAAGGTATTTTCCAGAAGAAGTATTTGATCCTAAAGATTGTACAATTGATTTTGCACTTCAAACCAAAGTTATAAAATCAAGTGATAAAAGATTAGCTGATGACAACTTTATGTATAAGGATTGGTCATTAGGTGTTTATAGTAAAGCTAGAAATTTATTAATAGCTCCAGAGGAAGCTTATAAACAAGAAGCTTATAAAAGAGATTCGCTTACAGTTTTTTTAAGAAAGATAAGTACTTACGAACATTATAAAGTAGGTGGAGGAGAGAGATCATTTATAGATTTTGATGACATGATTGAAAGAGCAATAAAAGAAGTAGACTTTCCTTCACTTAAAGTTTTAATATTAGATGAAGCTCAAGATTGCACACCTCTTCAATGGTCGGTGATCTACAAGATGGCTTCTAAAGTAAAAAGAATTTATTTAGCAGGAGATGATGATCAAGCTATATACAAATGGAATGGGGCTGACCCAAAATATTTTACTCAATTCTTTCCTGGTCGTAAAGTTAAATTAAGAAGAACACAGAGATTTGGTGAAGCCATACATAGATTCTCACAAGTAATTAGAAGAGGTATTAGTGATAGTGAAGAGAAGGAGTATTTACCTGGTGGAACAAAAGGATTTGTTAAAGCATATTTATCATTTAAAGAGATACCTTTTGAAAAATTTAATGAAGATTGGTACATATTAGGACGTATCAATGAAACAGTAAATGAACTTAGAATGTTAGCCAAAGATGCAGGTCTTTATTACAAAGATAACAAAGGTACAAAATGTTTTGACCAGAAACAATGGGAAGCTATCAAAGCATGGACTGCAATTACTAAAAATAAAAAGATAGATAAAAAAGCAGCAAGAAACATGTATAAATATATTAGAGAGTTGGAAGACCCTAATTATAGATTAGATAAATTTTGGAGAGCAGAACCTGATCTAAGAGATTATGATTTTCAAACATTAAAAGAATGGTGTGGTCTTACATTAGAAGATAATCAAAAAGATAAACCTTGGTATTGGATATTAAGAAGAAATTTTAAACCAAGACAAGTAAGACATTTTATAAGATTACTTAGAAGATATGGACAAAAAGAATTAGATAAAGATCCTTTAATAACTATTGATACAATTCATAGTGTTAAAGGTGGAGAAGCTAATCATGTTGTATTGTATGGTAAAGGGAATTATCCATCTGATTACAGAAATAAAAATAAAAAAGAAAAAAGTGATGAAAGAAAGGTTTGGTATACTGGTGCAACTAGAGCAAGAAAAACTTTACATTTACTGAGATCTGACTATAAGTTTAACTATCCAATTGGACAAGATTATTTAATTTATATACAGGAGAAAAATGACAAATAAAAATATCTTTGATGAAACTTTTCCAGATGACAAACAAGTTGGAGGATCACATTATAAAAAATTTGTTATTCAACCTTGGACTTATATTAGAAAAAATAATCTCAACCCATTACAAGCAAACATAATAAAATATGTAAGTAGATATTTACTTAAAGGTAAGCCAATAGAAGATTTAGAAAAAATCAAACATTATTGTGACTTAGAGATTAAACACTTAAAAGATCATAAAGATGAACGCAAAACCAAAAATTAAATGTTCAAAGTGTGAAAAAGATGCAGTCATTATTGAAGACAAAATTTATTATTGTGGTATTTGTGCTGTTGATCAGTTTGTTAACAGGGTGCACAAAAGACTTCGATCTAAACCCAGCAACAACAATAGTAAGAACAGTGTTGAAAGGAAATAGTAAATGAGTAACGGATTACAATTAACTTTGACTTTTAAAAAATCAATGTGGAATACACCTAGTGAGTACAAAGATTTATCTGCTTATAAAGAAATAGCTATTGATTTAGAAACTAGAGACGATGGTATAAATGAAAGACTCGGAGCTGGTTGGGCTTTAGGTAAGGGTGAGATTGTAGGATTTGCAGTAGCAGTCGAAGGATGGAAAGGTTATTTTCCATTTGGACATTTAGGTGGTGGCAACATGATACCTGAACAAGTAAAGAAATATATGAAAGATGTGTGTGCTTTACCTAATACTAAAATATTTCATAATGCTCAGTATGATGTAGGTTGGCTAGAAGCATCTGGTATCACGGTCAACGGACCTATAGTTGATACAATGATTGCAGCTGCTTTAATAGATGAGAATAGATTTTCATATTCTTTAAATGCATTATCAGTAGATTTTTTAAATGAGATAAAAGCAGAAACAGAATTAAGAGAAGCGGCAGCAGCTCATGGTATAGATCCTAAAGCAGAGATGTGGAAGTTACCAGCAGAACATGTAGGTTACTATGCAGAGCAAGATGCAGAACTTACTTTAAAATTATGGCAAAGATTTAAACACGAAATAGCTTCGCAAAGTTTAACTACTGTATGGGAAATGGAGCAGCAACTGCTTCCGATATTAATAAAGATGCGTCAACGAGGAGTGAGAGTCCAAGTGGAAAAAGCTGCAGAATTACAAAAAGAAATGAAGCTCCAAGAAAAAGAAATACTATTGGATATACAGAAAGAAATAGGAATAGAAATAGATATTTGGGCACCCCGCCAGATTGCCAAAGCTTTTGACAAATTGAAGTTAGAATACCCGCGAACCGAAAAAACAAAAGAACCTTCCTTTACACAAAATTGGTTGATTAATAATAAAAACAAAATAGCACAACTTATTGTAAGTGCAAGAGAAGTTAATAAATTTCATGGAACTTTTTTATCATCTATCATGAAGTACCAAGTTAATGGAAGAATACATGGAGAGATAAATCAATTAAGAGGAGACAATGGAGGCACAGTATCTGGAAGGCTTTCAATGAGTAATCCAAATTTACAACAAGTGCCATCTAGAAATAAAGATTTTGGCCCTAAAATAAGGAGTCTTTTTATTCCAGAAGAAGGATTTAAATGGGGTAGTTTTGATTATTCTCAACAAGAGCCTCGAATGACAGTGCATTATGCAGCTTCAATAGGAGATGGTTATGAGGGCTCAAATGAGTTGGTAGATGCTTATCAAAATGCTAGTGCAGACTTTCATCAAACAGTTGCTGATTTAGTAGGTATAGATAGAACTCAAGCAAAAACAATTGGCTTAGGTTTAATGTATGGAATGGGTAAGAACAAATTAGCTAATTCACTTGGAGTAAGTAAAGATGAAGCTAATGAATTAATTATTAAATATAATAAAAAAGTACCTTTTGTAAAAAAACTTTCAGATAGATGTAAGTATGCAGCAGATGAAAAGGGAGTTATTAGAACTAAAAAAGGTAGAAAATGTAGGTTTGACATGTGGGAAACTAGAGACTTTGGCTTACACCAAGCAGAAAAATATGAAGATGCAGTAGCCAAATATGGTAAAGATAATATCAAAAGAGCCTATACATACAAAGCTTTAAATAGATTAATTCAAGGGTCTTCTGCTGATCAAACAAAACAATCAATGTTAGATTGTTACAATGCTGGTCATTTACCTATGTTACAAATACATGATGAGTTATGTTTTAATATTAAAGATGAAGCTCATGCAAAAGAGATACAAGATATAATGCAAAACACAATTGAGTTTAAAGTACCAAGTGTAGTTGAGTATGGCCTTGGAGAAAGTTGGGGAGATGCAAAATAGAAATAAAGAACATAATAATCAGGATATGATTGCTTATGCTGCAGGATTGTTTGATGGAGAAGGAAATATTAATTATGCTCAATACAATTGTAAAAACCCATCAGGTAAAGTTTATAAGAAATGGAATGTAGCTATGGAAATAGCAATGACAGATTTAGATTGTATTAAAAATTTTTATGATATTGTTAAAGTAGGATCAATACATTTTAAAGGTGTTGGTAAAGGTTCATTAGGTAAGAAAGATCAATGGAGATGGAGATGCTCACATCAAAAAGCATTACATTTAGCAAAATTATTTTTACCTTATGCAGTGGCTAAAAGAGAAAAGTTATTTAAAATTATAAATCATTATGAGTTTAAAAAGCCGACAGATGCCCTAAGTAAAAAGTTTCCTTTTTTAAAACTAAAGAAAGATTAACTGGCTACAGCTAAAGTTTCTTGTACATCTTGATATTTAATCGCATTTCTTTTCGATTTAATATCACTTTCTGTTTTAAGCATGTCAACTGTACACAACCCATTAGTCATAAGATCAGATGACCACTTATTTTCAAGTTCTTGAAGTTCTTTCAACAACTTTATTTTTTCAGGACTCATTATTCAGTTCCTCATAAGTTATGTGAACCCTAGTATTCCCGGTGAAACCATCTTCGATTATCTCAACCTTACCTTGGTCCACTTGTTCAGACAGATTTAATATCGCTTCATTACAGTTAGCAGCTTCAACAACATGGTCTACTTGCTGCCCTCCCATACTAGCTCTGATACGATAAGCCGTCATAAGATATTATAAGATATTTTGAATGAATGGTCAACATTATAGCCTTCAGGGTCAATGGCTATACAATGTACCTCATAATAGTCCATAAAGCCTCCTAATTCTTCTATCTTGGTTTTATTAGACCTACCTACCTCCAAAGCCTTTTCTCTGCATATGGTGGCATCTGAGAGGTTATCTACAAGATATTGTGTGCATTGAGTACCAACATCGTGAAAGTTCCAACACATGCTACCAAGTAAAATAAATTTTATTATCATATGATGTTAGTTGGTTTACATGCAAAAGTTGTATAGATTTTAAATTCGTTGACTTTATCAATACCTATTTCTTCAATTTTTTCAATGGCTCTTTTATATCCATTTAATTGGCAATTGTATAAATTATCATAGGTTTCGGGAAATGTATGAGGTGGAATACATGTATTATCAATAATCGAACAAAGTGTAATAGTTAAAATATATTTCATAATTTATTTGACTTTTAATTTTATCCCATGTATTTAAGATTTCATGAAAAACAAAAAGAGCAAAAGTCTTATATTAGATAATATCATGACTGAAGTAGATGAACAATTGTCGCTTGTTCCAACAAATGATTTTGATGGCAGCCCAATTGAAGATTCTTTACATATGGATATGTATGTAGACTCTATATCAGCAATACATTTTGTTGATGGTTTAGGTAGAAAACATTATCCATTTAATAAAACAATTGCGACATATTTGATTGAAGATGAAATACAATGTCGTAACTTAGAACCAACATCGGAGGATATAAATGTCAATAAAAAAAACAATTAGATTTACTACTGGTAGCGTAACATTACCACCAACAAGTAGTTCAATACATCCACCATTAGGAGAACAACCAGAAGGAAACTTAGATTCTTTAGGTAAACTAGAAGATGCTACAAAAAGTTTGTTTAGAAATTTAGATTTACTAAAAGAAAATATTGATAAACTTAAGGCAGAAAACCAAAAATTAAAAGATGCATTAGGTATAGTTGAAACTACTGAGCCTTTAATTTTAATGCCTGATATGGAGGTAAAAGATGGACATCAATAAATGGAAGTCTGTTGCAATAAAAAAAACTGATTACGATTTACTTAAGGGTTTATGTAAAGAGAAGTTTAGAGCTCCCGGTGCGATGATATCAAAAATATTAAGTGATTATATTGATCATCAAGCTAGGAAGCATAAAATTCCTAACGCAGTTTTTCGTACAAAACTTATTAATGGAGAAGCAAATGTCGGATCCAAAAAAAATAAAAGCTAAAGAGTTTTTTACAATTGAGTTAGATCATCAAACTAATAATATTACTTTGTATGTTAATGGAGAAATAAGAAATAAGATACATACAGTTAAAGCAGAACCATTGTTTGATAGAATGCTTAAAATAGCAAAACAAAAGTTCTTAAAAATGAGAGAACAAATTGAACAATAAACTTAAGGTATTAGATTTATTCAGTGGAATTGGAGGCTTTAGTTTAGGTCTTCACTCCACTGGTATATTTGATACAGTAAAGTTTGTAGAGTTTGATAAATTTTGTCAAAAAGTTTTACAAAAAAATTTTAAAAATATACCAATAGAAGGAGATATAAGAGATGTCAAAGGACAAGAATTCGAAGCAGATGTCATTACTGGAGGATTCCCATGTCAACCGTTCAGTGTTGCAGGAAAACAAAAAGGGACCAATGACAACAGATATCTCTGGCCAGAAATGTTTAGACTCATCAAAGAAATTAAACCAGAGTTCGTTATTGGGGAGAATGTGCAAGGCCTTATTAACCTCCAAGACGGCATGGTACTCCGACAGGTGCAAGACCAATTGGAAGGTGAAGGTTTCGAAGTCCAATGTTTCCTTATTCCAGCTTCAGGCATCGGTGCTTGGCATCAAAGGAACAGAGTCTGGATTGTGGCTCACTCCAAGCACAATGGATATCTCGCAGCGGAGTCCAGAAGCAATGCAAAAAAGAATAGAAATGAGAAAAAAAATAGGGAGGAAATCAATCCCACCAGGAAATTTAGCAGAGCAAGTACAGACAGGAATGCCGATAAAAGACATGAGAGATGTGGAGAAACATCTTCGATTAAAGAAACAATCATTTCCAACACCGACAAGCTTCGACTCCAACGAGATAAAGAATCCAAGGAAGCCACACTCAGGAGGGGGACAGAAGCCACCATTGAATCAAGTAGTTCAAATGTTTCCAACACCATCAGCGAGTTGTCAGATGGATGTAGTAGCCCCACCAGAGACAGTAACAAAGAATTCATCAGGTTGGAGTGTAACGAGGGTTGGGACTGGCAGAAAGTTTGGAGCCAAACTGAACGATGTAGTGAACAAGATAGAGAAAGACAAAATGTTTCCAACACCGAAACAAAGGGATTACAAAGACGCAGCATATCAACCGACTTGGAAAGACAGTCTGGAGAAAAATTTACCGAGAACAGTACTGAAAGACAACAAACCTGGTGGCAGACTCAATCCAACCTTTGTGGAGTTCCTAATGGGATTTCCAGAGAATTGGACAAAGATAGATCCAACAGAATAAAAAGTTTAGGTAACGCAATTGTTCCACAATGTGCAAGAATATTAGGTTTAGCAATCAAACAAGTATTAATTCAGGAAGGAAGAGAATGAGTGCCACTTTTGGTTTAGGAATGTTTGCATATAACATGGGATGTTTATTAATTGGTTTAATAATTATCTATTATGTTATAAATAATATTAAATGATGTTAAAATTTTATATATGGTTGATGGGTTGGTCAGGAACCTTAAGTGCTTGGGCTTGGAGAAAACATGCAAAAATTTTAAGAGCTAACAGAAAATGACTTTTTTATTAAATGTTTTAATAATTGCATTAATATTTGGATTTATAACCTTTTTATTAATGCTTTGGAACAAAGAGGACGTATGAAATATAACAAATTAGCATATAAAATATATAAAGCTTTAGACGAAAAGACTCAAAAGTGTTTAGGTATAGAATATGATATTGAAAGAATTGATAACACTGAAAATAAAAAATGGAATGATAGATTTTTAATGTCTTTCTGTAATTGGTTATGGATGAAAAAATTTAAGAAAGATAAGGCTATTTGGATTCCTTTGATGCAGAAAATGCAAAAATTAAAGAACGAACAATTAAAATTAATGGCAGAAGGTCCTTTTTATAAGGGCAGCCCAGTCGAACATTTGAAAAAATAATGTCGTGGGTTATAAACCCTCGGCATTGATCCCATTAAAAATAATCATTACAATTAATACTTGCGTAAATAAAATTTTTTTTATATGAGTGATAAGAGTTACAACTACAAGAGCTGTTTAGAATGTAAAGGTAATGGTATTTTAATTACTTCTCATTTTAAAACTGTTTATTCTTGTATTCACTGTAACGGATCAGGAAGCACGTCTCACGGTACTAAGTCAGAAGCAGAACAAACATTATTATTTAAAATAGCTTGGGATTATTTACATGGCAAAGAAAAAGGGTGGTATCACTGATTTAACAAAGCTGTCGGTTTTGGCAGCGGGGAGTTTTACGCCTTCTCAATTCAAACTTTTTCAATCAACTATATTTGCAATGCTTAATGGTGTCCAATATGGATACACTGAAATGGGACCACAATTCCTTCATGATACCAGAGATATATATTCCATTCATAGTAAGCCAGAAAAAAAAGGTAAAACAAAAAAAGTAATAGTTAAAATAAAAAACAATAAGTCAAATATAATAGATTTCAATTCTTATAGAAGAGAAGATGTTAAAGTATGAGAATGGATAATTATACTAAAAAAGAAATGACTCAAGACTTTAAGGATATAAAGGAACATATCCGAGAAGAATCTCTTGAAGGTGCAGCCATCACAATATTAATTGAAGATGTCCATGAACATTACGAAGTCGCCAATCGTTGTAACTTTAAACACTCGAAAGGCCATTATCGTGATCTACTCTCTAGACTTGTTAAGACTTATGGGCACTAAAATTGCTCAAGATATTATCTCAGAGACTCATGTGTGTAATGAGCAAAAATTATGGAGACACGTAATACTTAATGCATTTGAAGATGTAAGGATGTTATCAGGAGATAGGAAGAGCAGCTTAAATAAATGTGATGCTCATTTCTGGATATCTGAGTCTAAAGATTTTGAACAAATCTGTTGGTGGGCTGGTTGGGAACCAGATAACGTTAGGTATAGATATACAAAAGCTTTAAGAGAAGGATTAATTAAATTTAAAAGAAGACATTTTTTGTGGCACGAATATTCTAAACTATTTGAGAGGTTGAAGGAAGAAGCTGATAAAGAGATAAGAAAAGAATTAAGAAGAAACATAGAGAACAAACGTAGACAAATCATGGACGCAGATAATGTCTACGTTGATCATAAAATATTAGAATAGTCATGGTGGATAAAAAAATTTTAGCTTTGAGGGCAGGGAGCAATCGCCACCCTCAAAGAGAAAGGAATCATATGAAATATGAAACATAACATATATATAGCATGTTATGAAATTAAATCAAAACTTATTTGAGACTTTAATTGATGTAGGTAGTGGCCTTATATTATCAACATTAATACAACTCTGGATATTCCCTTTATTTGGTATGTATCCAACGGTATGGGAAAGCTTTCATATAGCAGTTATATTTACAATCATTAGTATATGTAGATCTTGGTTATGGAGAACCTTTTTTAGATCTAGGCCACGTAAGAAACAAATAAAAATTACGTAGCCTAGAATAACTAACAAAGAGGCAATAAATGTAAAAACTTATTGCACAATTAAGTAGTAATCATTTCATCTGTATTTGTCAAACCCAGCTCCGTGAATCTCGGTAATAGTTAGTAAGAATGATTATCTAGCGAAAATTTTTTTTCTGAGAAAAGGGTGTGGGTTCGGTGACCTAGACTCTCGGATCACGGCCCTTGGCTGCCGTTTCCTAGTACACTTCCTTACAAACATTTTATTTTTTTTTTTTTAAAACAAGCCTTTTTTAGGCTAGT
>Ga0208767_1000222_pt1 | contig 42476 bp, 55 predicted proteins | sample VirMetDEL_Mar_21_FD_184514 | JGI IMG/M metagenome (GOLD analysis project Ga0208767, IMG submission 184514) | Aqueous microbial communities from the Delaware River and Bay under freshwater to marine salinity gradient to study organic matter... | ecosystem: Environmental > Aquatic > Marine >...
GACCGATGATCAACAGAACCCCAGCTTCATAAGATGCTCGAACACCTTCGGGAGGGAGGGTGAAAGGAATCTCCTTGGCTACTGCGCCTTGTGTGGGTTTTTACCTATTCAACCAATCCTTGATCGCCCCGTTAAATCCCCAACAGGAATTCGGAGCGTTGTTGTTCAGCCACATAACAATCGCCCGTAGTGCCGCCAACGACGAGCAATCGCCGCGTGCAAACGCCTCCGCCAGATCGTTCTCAATAACAGCACTTAAAAACCCGCCGGGAGAAATCCCATGCGCCACATAGTTGACTAACCCCTCTATAATAGCGGGCGGTATCATTTCGGCATAGGTAATTGAAACGGGACACTGTTGGAACTCGCCTTCAAAACTTGCTTCGATATTGTTGATGTTTTCTATTTTCATATTTTCCAGTATACCGGATAACCTTTTCGCGTCAACAAAAGTATTTAAAAATAACGAGACAATTAACTTGAAATGTTGAGAGATATAGATATATTAAAGTCCGGTGAGAGGGGAGCGCCCCCTCAGGACCGGGGGAACTAAAGAAAGGAAAAAACAATGTTAGCATCAATTACCAAAGACCCTCTGTTTATTATCGCTGTCGAAAAAAGCGCAGTTCGGAATGCAATAGATACCGTGGCGGAGGGTAAGGACGGGACTCTTAGAGAACACGCTCTAGCTTCCATACCGTCAGCAATAGAAGCCCGACTCGACAATGCTGGGGTTGATTTAAGATACGCTGACCCGGATCTCATTCCGGATTTTGGGAAAGCACTTTTCGAACTGGCCGAAACGGTTGAGAGTCTTATAAATATTTTATTCCCTACCGGATAACCTTTTCGCGTCAACAAAAGTATTTAAAAATAACGAGACAATTAACTTGAAATGTTGAGAGATATAGATATATTAAAGTCCGGTGAGGGAGGAGAACTTCCGGGGCCGGGAACAACAACGAAAGGAAAAGTAAAAGTGAAAAAAGATACTTATAACGGATGGACCAACTGGGCAACGTGGAACGTCAGCAGTTGGTTGGATAACGCCGAAATTTATTACAAGATTAAAACTAACCTGATTAAAGCTTACCGCTATACAACGATAAAGGCGGACGATGCGGAATATATCGCAGTAGCTGCCTTAGGAACGCGGAGAACTCCAGATTTCGAGAGGGGGTCAGCGGGGGCGGCTGAATGGAAATCAGTAGACTGGGCAGAACTTGCGGATCATTTTGACCGTGAGAGGGAAGAGTACGAGAGGGAAGAGTACGGGAACAACAACTAAAGATGCGGGGCAGACGAGGGAACGGCTTGTGGAATCTGCGGCGGGTAAAGTTATAAAGGTCCAGATCCGGGGATGTAGAGACTAGCCATTTTCCCCGGCAGGGTTTAGATTGGACATAGTAAACATTATCCCCCGGACCTATTTTGGTTCCGGGGGATAGAAAGGAGACTGGGCTTGAAAAAATCAAAAAACAAAATTGAGGATCTGTCAGAAGTGTCCGGCGTTCCACGCCGCAGAGGTATTCTCGAAACATTTCGAAACAGCTTTAAACATAGCCCCACTACCGGCAAGGGGGCGCAGATTCTTCGTTCATATGGAGCGACTGCCGAGGAACCGGGAGGGTTGATAATTCATGACATTTGGAACCGGAGCGACATTCCCCGTGGACACAGTTCCACAAGAAAGGCGGAACCCTTGTTCCCGGATTCCAAGAACCCGATCCTGCGGAGGATGCGTAGTTCCAGAGGACCGGAGTATGGACCGGAGGAATATGCTGCAAAGTACGATCCAGACACTCTGATACGAAGGTTGCGGGAAGCGTGCGTTATCGCAGAGAAGTCAATTAGGAACGGTAGTTTCCCCGGACCCGATCGCCAGTTCGCTTTCAAGGTTGAGGAAGTCGGCATGGAAATGTCTGTCGTTGTCAGGCGTGTAACCGGCATGGGCCTAGACACTGAAAAAGCAAGCTTTCGAAAAGCTCTCCGCAAAGGCAAGGGTCCGAAGACTGGCAGGTGGGCAAGCAAATACCAAATTCCTCTGGGTAGGGCTTGCCTTAACCAAGAGGAAGCTTTTAAAAAAATCGTCGCCCTTCGCTATGGGCAAGACCCCAAAGCCGCGCATCATGAATTTTGGAATTCCGTCAGTATGGTTCTTGATGCTCTTGAGGACGAAAGAGTTAACTGATCTCAATCTATTCTAGATTGAGACATGGCAACGATTCAGAACCTACTGACTAAGGTCGATATGATTACGAGCGACATTAATACGCTCAGTGACGATGACCTGAATCCCGGCAATGTCGGGGCCATGGACGGCAAGTTGAAGGGAGTTGGAACAGCTTGGCAATCCCGCAAGTCCGCAAAGTGGGCAAGAGACCGGAACGACCGTCTAGACAGCAGAAAAATTGAATCCATGGTCGCTCTGATTGCGAAGGTTAAAGAGGGCGGGTCAAGTTCAATCATCCAAAACATTCCCACAATCCAGCACCAGCTAGTCAACAACCACAGTCAAGAGGAAGTGATTGTCATTGTCCAGAAGTCTCTGGGGACCGGTCCCGGCGCTAAACGGGCACCTAGTAAACAGGCGGCAATTGCTCTCCTAGTTGATTCTTTGCAACGTCAGGCGAAAATCAAGATTCTCAGGGAGGGACAGGGGCAGGCACAGGGACAGTGCGATTCAGTCGATCCAAAAACTGGTGAAAGATGCTCTCGCAAAAAGGGACATGGAGGCAGACATCTCAGCAAGGGCAAGGACATAGGGGCTGGACCAGTCGCTTACCCCGGACACGACGGGCGGGCCAAGTCTTACGCATACTGGGAGGCAGTTCGTGCCAAGGCTGAATGCGCCCTGCAAAGGGGAGTGCTGGAGTTGTTGGACGAGGCTATTTCCCTGTCGGATATCAGAAAGAATCCGTCGTCTGGGCAGATCCGCAGTCTAATGCAAAATGCAAATGAACTCAAAGGCATCGAACACGAAGGCGATTTTTACCTTTGGCCGACTTCCGGCAAAGCCAAAATCAGGGGCGAACGCCGCCACCCGGATGGTTCGCCGATCCACATTGAAGGAATGTCCGCCCTTTCCAGATCGGGTATGATTCCCGGCTTTGATGGAAATCCCTTCATGGTTTGGGTCGAGATTGACGGCGATGAGCCAAACACGCGGAAGATTAAAGTTTGGACGGCGGAAAGTCGGGCTACTGTTGAGTTAGCAAAAAGGATGCGTTTGGCTATGGGCAATGAAGTCACGGTTGAGATCGACCACAACGACTTTCTCGCCGCAAAGTGATCCAAAAACTGTCTTGAAATGTCGAGACATTCGTTAAGGGTCCATGAAACACAAGCAATACAAAGTTGAGAATCCCAAGACCGGCAAAATGGTCTACTTTAATTCTTTGAACGCGGCCCACGGGTATTGCTATCGCCACAATATTCCACTCCGCCGAATACGTGAGCATACTTGAGGGAACTGTTGAGAACAGGGCAGTTAGTCCGAACATCAGAACAAAATGAATCGAAATGAATCGTAAGCTGGACAAACTTAAAAAACTTTGCGAGGGCGTTTATCCTTGGCGCGAGACTTATAAATTCAGCGAGCTTGGAGACTACGGATATCCAGCCGGATTCTGGATCTTTCCCGATGGATCGTTTACCGTAGTTTCCCATCCGGTTTCCATAAAAAGAAGCGGGCACGCGGCATGGGTCCGGGAATTTTGGGAGAAGCACCCGGAGGAGAAACCTGATTCTCCGATTACCTTGGCGTGGGCGATACAGAAAAAGAAATGGGTCCGGGCATCGCTTCAGGGTGATCTGCTGACTCACGGGGAGTTGACGGGCAAGAAACTCAGAACCGCTAAAGACATTGCTGCTTTTTACGGGACGGACATTCGAACCATGGATTTCGGGCTGGACAAATATAGTTGATTTACATTTTCAGTGCTGACCGGCAACGACGACATTCAGATCCAACACGATCCGAGCAACGAGGGCTATATTGAACCGTAATGGAAAATATTTTTGTAAAAAGCACGGACTTGTTCCACGACGACAACGAGCCAACCACCAGCCAAAAAGGCGATGGGGCCGCTGGGTCCAAGAATGAAAATTGTCTCGACATCCTGAGACATAAAGCCGAGCTAGCTCTATACGAAAGGATGGATTAAAAAATACAATGTACGCAAATGACATGAACCGCCTCGCCCACATACGACATAAAGCCGAATCCGCCCTTGGGCTGTCCGAGGCCGAAGATGCCTACCGTTTTATCCAGAAGGGTCAAACCGGCAAACCTTTCAAAGAAGCAGAGTTGCGCAAATTTTACGAAAAAACCGTGAAACTCCCGGACGGCAAGCTGGGTAAAGTCACCGGTTACAACATAAAGACTGGGCTGTTGACCGTTTCCGTGGAGAGAAATGGATTCGCATACCCTGTCCACGTTTTCTGGGACCAAGTTGAATTAGCCCGTTAACAGCCCGCCGAAAACATGAACCGCCTCGCCCACATACGACATAAAGATGACAGAGAACACCACTCTAGGCGTTACGGGACGGGAAATATAATCCTCCGATGTTCATCGATTTTATGGGTGTTAACGATCGTTGGAGCGGGCGGCAACCGATCAGCGATATATGGAAAAAGAAGAAATTCAATTCGAGCCAATGGGACGCGGACGTTCTTGGAGCGTTGCGGGCGTTTATCGACGAAGATACTATCTACCTTGACATGGTTTCGATCCGGCCCGGATATAAGCGCAACTCAATTGCCAGTAAAATGATTGAGGAGACTAAGAATTTGTATCCCGGACGCAAGCTCGATCACTCAGACTCCACTTTGGTGGGCTACCAATTTCTCAAGAAGACTGGTAATCTCGCCCACGATAGGAGAGACGGCGGAGGGACTCATGGATCTAAACCGACCAGAAAAAAACTGGTCCGAGTTATCCGGGAAAAATCGGAGCGGGCGCTAGTGAGCGAAGTCCGGGCCAAAAGGGATCGCAAATCTCCGTTGAAGAAATCATGGTCTACGAGGTTGGCTAAGGCACAGAACGGGTTGTGTTTTTACTGTGGTGAAAAACCTCGTCAAGAGCGGGGACGCATAGCCACGATGGACCATTTCATCCCACATGCAAAGGGCGGGGGAGACAGAATGGACAATTTGGTCTATGCCTGCCAACGGTGTGATTCCAAGAAAGGTGACAGGATGCCTACGCCGGAAGAGATCCGTCGATTTAAAGATCTCAAAAGTACCACCGTGGCGGAGGCTCATGGTTGGGGGAATGACAGGCCGGACCATATTCAGGCAGAAGCGGTTTGGATCGGGGTCACTGATTTCAATAAAGTGAAGGCGGAACTGGTTCGGCGGGACGACAATGAGATCAAGACCGATCCGCGATATATGGGTGGGGAAGTTCACAGCATAACTCATGACTCATTGAAAATGTTTGGCGGGCATGGCGCAGAACGGTGGCGATTTATGGCGGGAGACAATACGGTATACTGGTGGTCCCCCATGACGGATATACCCAAACTTCTGCTGCACAAGACTGAGGATTTTTTGGCTAAAAAAGGAGAGGTTGTTAAACGCCACAAACCTATCTTGGGTCGATTGAATAATCGCGGCGACGGGTTTAAAAAAACACATTTCAAAAAAGTAAAAACTCAACAAAAGACCGGGGCAACAAATTGGAGGTATCGTCATGACGGGGACTAGGCATTCGCTACATTCTATCGCTCACAAGGCCCGCCGCGCCCTTTCACATTCGTCCATCAACGATCCCATCAACGATCCCATCAACGAATTGGGGGATCGCTTTAACGTTCCATACACAGTCCACGGGGAGGAAACTAAGGGAGGTGTTGTCGAGCCTAAATGGTACCGACGGGGCAGCGTCAGTAACGTTGTCCACAATCTTGAAATCGAGGTTGATGGCTACGACTATGTTGTAACCATGGTCGAAAGAGAACCGGGGGTGTTTTCAATTGCTTTTGATTCCAAGCACGGCACTGAGATTTTCGGCATGACCGGCAAAAACAATCCACTGAAAGTTGCGAGTGCCGTGACGCAAGCCTGCATCGAATTTTTTCAGCGCAAAAAGATCCTGTTGCGTGGAATAAACTTCACGCCCATGGGCGGAGCGGGCGCGGGGCGCGATCGGCTCTACGCTCTGTTCGTTAAGACAGCGTTCAAAAAATGGAACATCCACGGAACGATTCGAGACAGCAGGGCGGGGATAGGAAAAGACATTGAAATCGACCCGCCGAAGCAGTTTTAGACACTCAACCAGCTTGGCGGTTGGCGGTTGGTATAGCCGAAGAGGTTGATCTTTTCGTTGCGGTAATAATCTCTGTATGCTGTAACAGCATTGCCGTCACGATAACAGTCGGGCATAGCCTGTGCAAAATCTGTCAATTGACCGTCTGAGATGTTTGTGGGAACCGAGGCAAGTGCCTTGCCCAGTTTTGACCAGCTTAGGTGGACCTTGCCGTACCGATGAGTGTATTCGTCTGAGAGGGCTTTGAAGTGGCTGTACAGCCACATGTAGTTGTCTGACGTTTGCCTTGCCCATATGGAACAGGGATGATTCTTGTGCGTAGCTTTATACAAAATATCCGGCGCTTCGTCGTCAAGAATGCGATGCGCGGTGGAAAGCAACTGCGCCGCCTCAAGCACCATTTTTACGACATGGGAATTGTACATCATTCGGGCCGCTTTGACGGGATCTTTGTCGAGTACGAAAATATTCATCCCTGAACGTATTTACAAACGTTGCTCTGTCAACAAAAGTATCTCGAAATAACGAGAGAATTACCTTGAAATGTTGAGAGATGTAGGTATATTGAAGTCCGGTGAGGGGGGAAGAGAGTCCTTCCGGGGCCGGGGAATTGAACGAAAGGGAAAAAGATGGGTAAGGGTAGGAAAGATAGGAAAGATAGGAAAGAGATCAAAGTCTCTATTTACATGAATGACGGGGAACGTTTTGAAAAGGAGTTTGTCGATTGCGAGGAAGCTTGGAACTGGGAACGTGATACGCGCCACTACCATGAGCGTCGCAGGGCGATAAAGGATAGGCGCTACGTCAACTACAGCCTTTACGTGGGAACAACCCTGACGGGAGTTGCCTACGGCGGTTACTTGAAAAGGCGACATGACCCGCACAATTTCATGGAGACGGACATTAAAAACTGGGCACGGGTAATGCGCCGGAGAGATGCTGATGCCGGTGGACTTGCCCGCTACAAATGGCTGAACGCGATCCACCTGATTGGTCCTCCGCACTTCATCAAGTCGTTTACCGAAAGTGAGTTGGAGGCAGCATGGAACAAGATGAGTGCCGATGAGCGCGAGGATTGGAACCGGGACTTTGATCTGGACCCCCTCACTTCATCAATACCGAAGTGAGTTGGAAGCTGATTGAGTCCTAATTTTATCGTAATCGCCTAAATTCCAACATGAACAAGATCGAAGAACTTTTGGGGTTAGCGGAATCGGGCCGGAAGGCGGATTGGGCTGGAGATCCAGACGAAGCATTCGCGGGAAAATGGATGAACAAAAACTATCGTCTTATCGATAAATTGATTGGACCCGAAGATGGCTACAATGACACAAACCGGGAAATACTCAGAAAGAAATTCTACCAAGACTACGACAGGGCTAACCGGAGCGGGGACAGAAGCGGGAGGGAATATTCATTCAAGTATCTCTGGCAGGACTTGATCGGTTGATATGGCGGGGGACTACGAGATCCACACCAACACCTCCGGGGAAAAATTCTGGGGAGATGTCGGGGCGGGGATTTTACCGATCGCTTCCACGGGGCGCGTCCTTGTCGGACTCCGCTCTCCCTACGTCAATGAACCGGGGACATGGGGAACCTTCGGCGGAGCAGTGGACGCGGGCGAAGATCCGGCTCAAGCCGCAAAGCGGGAGGTAAGAGAAGAGTTGGGGTTTTCGGGTTCCGTGAAGTTGCTTCCGGCCTACGTTTTTAAATCACCCGGTGGGGGCTTCAAATTCTACAACTATCTCGGAATTGTAGATAACGAGTTCTCTCCCAAGCTGGACTGGGAAACCTCTGAGACTAAATGGGTTACGTTTGAAGAACTACAAAGTCTGCGACCACAGCATTTCGGCCTAAAAAGCCTGTTGCAGAACTCCGGTCAGTTGATCCGCAAGCATAGCGTGCAGGAGAGCGTGCAGGAGAGTGCAATCCGGGCAATCCGGGCAAAGGCCGAGCAAGCCTTGAATCTAAGCACTCTAAGCACTCTAAGCGAGGCGCAGGATGTTTATTTCCACGCCACCGGCAATTTCATTTCGATTGTCGAGACTGACGTGTTCCGGCTCAACAACATTCTACTCAAGGGGTCTGAGATGCGCAGTGGTGACATGGAGCGTCCCTTTTATCTTTCGATGTCGCGGGTACCTATTAACCGCTACCGCGCAGGAACCCGTGGCACTTTCGTTCTTGACGGGCGTTTGTTGAATGCCAACTACAAAATCAGGCCGTTTGAATACTGGGGACACCAGATGGGTCGCAGAACTGGATCGACCGAAAGCGAGGATCGGCTATTTTCCCGTGACCCGGAGATCTCCCCCGCAAGCCGGTACATTCGGGAACTGCATATAAGTCGCAGTAAATGGCAAAAAGACGACTGGGCATCCGACTCTAGGGGCTACGCCGCATTGGAGAAAGCCAAGTACCCGGTATTTATCTACGCGGAAGAGAAGGACTATTGGACCATGAACCGGGCCAAGGCGCTAACCCTGCAACAAGCAATCGACCAGTGGGGCGAACCCGGCGAACCGTACATTAGGCTCAGCGGTGATGATCGCCGTGAGCAGGATTTCATCGATTTCATGACCTTCACCCCAAGCAACTACGAGAAAAAGGGCGGGGGATTCAAGAACGCCAAGGCTGAGTACAGCCGGTACCACTTGCGCGATTTTATCACTCAGGCTGAGTCTAAGCTACACTACTTGGCATCTCAAACCGGGAAGGAAGGCTACGGGGCACTTTTCAAACGTTTCGGGGATGCGGTACGCAAGAGCGGACTGCCCAGTGTTCGCCACTACTTGGTATATGTTTGGGCAACGCACCCGGACACGCAGAAAAATTATCGGGAACGAACTTCATACGAGGATGTGATGAACACCCCGTATGAAGTAAAGCAATTCAATCTTTAAAAGTCGTATTACATTGAGACATGACTGATACCGAAAAAGAAAGGGCCAGTATTCCCGCTACTTTCGACATCGAAACGACGGTGGGGGATACAGCGACTGCTTCCGTTATCGAAATTGACTGCAAGAATTTCGACGCTTCCTACAAAACTCTGCTTGCCAACAGTGGCTTGAGATGCCGTATTGTGGATTCGGGAACCCGTACCAATGCAACCAACGCAACGATCGCCGCCGGGACCGGGTCCACTCTGATCGAAGCTTTGACCGCAACCAAGGATATCGTGATCGGGAACAAGATTGGCACCAAGTCCAGTGGCACTCTGACCATCTCCGGGGTGGTTTTTGACGGGGACTATATCACAGCAGGTTCTTACGATTGGTATTTCTCAACCGGGGCAACGGCTCTTCCGGCTGAGAATCTTAACGTGGATATTTCCAGCTATGGCACCAAGGCGCAGGGGAGTTTGACTTTGGCCGTCCAACCAACTGCCGGGGACTGGATAGTCATCGGCCCGCAAGCCCTAGTGTTTCGCGCCACAGCGGATGCGGATCAGGAAGGCGAAATTGAGATTGGAGTTGATCTGGCAACGACCCAGACAAATGTTCTTGCTGCGCTCGACGGGAGCGATGGATTGAATACGGTGAACCCGCTTGTATCTGCTGCTGCCTTCGGATCTGACATTTCTATTTTAACCGCGAAGCATACGGGAACACCCGGTAACGCAATACCTTTGGAATCGAGCTTCACCTCCGGGTCAAACCTTTTTGACGCAACGGTAATGGGCACCACGACTGCCGGGGTTGACGTATCCGCCACGGATGCAGGAGATGCTTTAGTTGCTGCTTTTGATGCCGAAGTAGACAGCGAAGTTGAAGGCACAAACGCCGCCGGGACAGTGACCGTTGAGGCACAGACGGCGGGAGTGGACGGAGATTCACTTGCCACGGATGCCGCGAACATGACTAACGGAGCATTCGGGGCCGCTACTCTGGCGGGCGGGGCTGACGGCGAGTTGTTCCGCTTTATGCTGGACTTGACAAATGCCACGGCAAGCGACCCGGTTGACCTGATTCTCGGACCCAACCCGCATGGGCCTGTTATTCATGCAGACTACGCAGCAACTGAAACTGTGACTCACCTTGCGCCGTAATCTCCATGAAATGCCCGATCGCGTCAGGGGCGATTGCTATGAAGCGGCGGGCCGTCTTTTCCTGTCCCTTGAAGCAGAGGCAGCGCAGGCGTTACAGGACGGGAAACATAGTCCTCCGATGGGGGGACACCGGCCCCGGTTGGTTCACGGTATGGTCCATGGACAAGGCCCACTGGAAGGTTGGCGGATTGGGCACGGGTGGGTTGAATTCAACAATCGCGTATTCGACCATTCCAACGGGCGTAAAGTAGAAGTGCCCATCTCTTATTATTACGACCTTGGCAGGATTACCGAAAATGACGTGGTTCGGTACACCGTGGAAGAAGCATACAAAAAGATGGTCAGGCACGAAACTTGGGGACCATGGGAGAGTTGGATCGAGCTAAAAGCCGAAATAGCCGAAGCTGAAATAGAAATTGCCCGTCAAGTGTTTGGCAAGATCGAACGGCTAACTCAACTCGCCAAGGGCGGGGATTAATAATTGCTTACAGTCCCAAGTTACCTGTCTCGTTGTCGCGCCACACGTCGAATTCGTCGATATAATCTCGAAATGTTGAGATACTTTTGTGCCCGGTGGTTTTGATTAGGGATCGTTCCGGTATGTTTCGCTCAACGCCCTCATTGATGAAGCCACGGCGCAGCGAGTGTCCTGAAAAACTTACACCGTAGCCCATGCCCAGAATCTGGTTTGTCCTTTGTCTAATTACGTTGTAGGCGGATTGTTCGGAAAATCCCTTGCCCGCGTTGGGTTGGAATCTTTGACCTTTGCGAATGCGGCAAAAAACCGGTCGATCCTTTTCCGCCCCTTGCGCCTCAAGACACTCCAACCAACTCGACAAGGCCCGGACGGGACATGTGGAATTCCGCTTTCCGTTGGCGATTGCTTTGATTGCTCCCTTGCCGGTTTGGTCTGTCTTGCTGCGCCTGAGGTGTATTTTCATGCCCCGGTCTTCGAACTCAATGTCTTCTATTTTCAGGGATACCAGTTCGCCGCGACGAAACGCTCCAGCAAATCCTACCAGAAACAATGCCTTGTCGCGACGGGCGGTGAGTGGCTTTTCGTTGTTTTCTATTTCCTTGTCCAACCCGGCGCAAATTTCGCGGAGATGTTCGACCATAAGCGGCGTTGCTTTTTTCTGGGAACTAGGCATTGTCCTGTTCAGTCCCTTGACGACTTTTTGAACTAGCGCACTCTTACCCGGAACCGGCAAATCGTTGATTGCGTGAGCTTGGTTGATCATGCTCAGTCGTTGGCGCAGGGTCGATATTTTCCAGTGCTTGGACCAGACGGCAAGAAACTCCGCTACCGTTTCAGGTTCGGCGGGAAGCGGGCATAGCCCACGCTCACAACACCAAGCTGAAAAGATCCGAAATCCTCCGCCGTAAGAGCGTCGGGTTTCGTGCGAAGTGGAATATTCAACAAGCAGTTCAACCTCCGGGGATAGTTTGCGGGTTTTGCGGGCTAATGGAGTTTTTTGATTGTCTCGATTGTCTCGATTGTCTCGATTGTCTAGGTTGTTTTTGTTTTTGGACATGAATTAACGGGAGAGGTGGATGGTGGCAGGATGACTTTCTTCGCCGTTGGGGTTTAGAAAGGAATTAACATGCTCAAGGCAATCAACAAACTCCGAGACGGAAAGTGGCTTTAAGCCCACCTCGTCGCGAAGCTGATTGATGTGGTTGAGGCGATCCTTGTTTGCTTCAGTAAGCTCCGTGGTGAATTTTGCGTGTTGTGTGGGTTGTGTGGGTTGTGCGTTATCCATATGAGAAAGAATTTCCACATATGTTTAATAAAATCAAAGGTTCTCTCCAAGAAATTCGAGATTTTTTGTCTGGAACCCGCAAGCATACATATGCCCACCTCCCCCCATATCGACAGCGAGGGGACTTAAATCAACGGATTGGTTTGGCGAATACAGCGAAAATCTCCAGATCTCGGTTTCCCCGTCCCAGTGAAATGCCATTACCGCATCATGAATATTCGGGTCGAAGCGCGTTTCGAATGCTTTGCTATTGATCTCGGTCCCGTTGACTGCCAGAAATCTTTCGCCTCTCCAGTCAATTTCAAAAGCGTTCTTCATTAATCGTTCGTTCATTTGCTTTTGATAGTTGAGAACGACCTGTCCCTGCTGAATGAAATCTTTTTCCAGATGACCGGCTAGTCCGGTGAACAGAGATTTCCAGATCTCCATAGATTCGGGATAGTTCGCGGGATCTAAATTTTGGGTCCGCATACCCATTTGAAATGGTAGAATGTTGGGATCTGCTTCCAGATCCCAGACATCGTAGCGCCCTAACAAGTAAACCGGGTAGCATGCTTTCTTCACTTTCGCCCCCGGCGCGATTCCCTCGAAGTCTCTGTCAGAAGTGTCCGGCGTTTCACGCCGCAGAGGTCTGTCCGGCGTTTCACGCCGCAGAGGTCTCCCCTTGCCCCACCAATGCATGTACGCCAGTTCGCAAGCCGCATGTGTTTCGCTTAAAACAAAAACTTGATCGTTTCTAAGCAATGCCTCGCTCGCTGTTTCGTCGGCCCATTTTTCCGCCCATTCTATGGATGTGATATGGTGGTCGATCCATGTAAAATGCTTGTCGAGAAGAGTAATTCGTTGCATGTCTTCGTCCTTGAAAGAGAAGTCCAGCAGAACCACATGGTCTGCCGCATCGATTTGCATCCACGGGATTTCTTCGCCGTGATTAATCCCCCAGAGAGTTGCTTCCGGGAATTTTAACTTCGCCAACGCGGCGGAGCATTGGCCGTCGAGATCGGCCCGATGATAAATGACGAGAACGCGATCCTTTTCAGAAGTCATAATTTCATTGCCTCCAGTTGCGCTTTAATACTCATCAAGATTTTGATCTGCTGTTCGATCTTGCCCATCTCGGACTCAATCATTTCATCTGTCGGCTCTTTGATGAGTTCCCAAGATGTGGATTTAGTGTCTTCGGGCAATGGTCCAATTTCACGCTGAACGATTGATGGATCGTAGATTTCGATATCAATCTCACTTTCGAAAGGGAGCAACGCCGTTGTTTCGTTGTACCGCGTGCCCGCTTCGCCTTCTGCCCATAGTTTAAAGAATTTCATTATTTATTTTTTACTTAGTTTTTCTGATCTTCCAACCGCATAGTTGTAGTTGTAGGTTGTTGTAATCGAGGTTTTACTTTCGATAATCTTCCATTATCAAAAGTAAAAAATTAGAAATTTGGACCCGGCGTAATTCGTTCAATCGCCCAGTTCGTCAGGAATTCCCGCAACCATGTCGGACATCGGAATGTGTCCCGATGCCCCGTTCTCGCCCTCATCCGTGTAGCGGATCTTTGCCGCTTTCAGTTCCGCCCTTGCTTCGTCCCATGAATCCCACGACTCAAGGAACACGCGCATCACGCGACCCCGGAAGACCGAATGTTTGGGGTAGCTACCGTAGCCGTAAAGGACCGGATTATCCCCGCTATAAGTTTCCCCGTTGCTTCTTTCCAAAACCAGCCGGAGACCTTTTGCTAAGTCTTTCAAATCGTTCAAATCGTTGTTCACTTTCTTTCTTTCCTTTCTCGTTTTGCCCCACCTATCGGGTGGGGATTTTTTCACTTAGACCACTTAGACGGACATGAAGCCGTGAGTGGCGGCGAAGCCGAGGTAGCCTCCCTCGATGTTGGCGAACTCGGTGACGCAGAAGATTGCCGTCCAACGGCCCTCTTTGTTTCGGACCTTCAAGTAGCGGCAGGGCGATCCTCCATCAAAACCGCGAAAATTGTCGAGTCCCAGCTTTGTGAGTGCCTTGTCGAGGTTAGCTTCGGTGGCGTAGCTTTTGCTGTTGTTGATGTCGATGTTGTTCTTCACTTTTTTCCTTTCTTTAGTTCCCCGGCCCCGGAAGGACTTCCCCCCTCACCTTGGAAGAACTTAGATTAGAAGTAATCGGCGATATCTTCGCGAACCTGTTCTTCGGCTAACTCGAAAAGATAGCGTTCATCGGGATCTCCCCCAATCTCTTTTCCGCTTTCGTCTAACGTCAGCGATAGTATCTCAATATCGTCCGGGTCGTCCGGTTCCATTGCTCGCCCGAATTCATCGCGTCCGCCTTTCACGCCCGGTGTAAATTCTGCGCGAACGACGACTGCTCTGTCGTCCTTGTCGTAAATGTGGCTCATTATCTGCATGTTTCCAGCTTACTTGCGATCGCCTCCGCGTCAACAAAAAAGATACCTGAAAGTAAAACTTTTGTTGACTCAACCTTACATATAGGTATATTGAAGTCCGGTGAGGGGGGAAGAGAGTCCTTCCGGGGCCGGGGAACTAAAGAAAGGAAAGAAAGAAACAATGTTACATGCAATCGATAAAAACTTGCTGAAAATCGAGCTTAACTCGAAGAGGATCAAAAACTCGAAGGGGAAATACGACGAACGTTTCGTCGACATCATTTACACGCTAGGCGCTTCTGACTACGCGCTGAACGGAGTCACTGCTGCGAATGTCGAGGCGGTTTACAATAAAATCCTTGACCGTGGCGTGATCGATTTCCGCCACTGGACTTTGAAAGGACTTACAAACGGGACTTTGAAATGGACCGCCGCTGACATCGAACGCGTTGTCAAAAACGTGACGCATCTCAAAGACAGGGACGCAGCGTAGAAAGGAAGAGAAAGAGAAAATGACAAAAAAAGAAGTTAGCCATGTTAACCGTTGGGGCGGGTTTGGGTATCTCGCTTCTCAGCTTGCAAACTATGACGATGGGTCGATTACGAATAAAATGGTGATCGATGCCTTTGTAGATGATTTCTTCGAAGGTTGCGACTGGTCGGACATCAACGAAGCGACTACGGAGTCTATTACCGGCTGGACCCAGTGGGAAGATCGAAAATCTTGGATCTACTGGCATTGGGTTGAGGACATCGAAAATAAGGTGCTTGCCGCACTTGCCGCCGATCTTGAATATCGGAAAACTGTTGATCCTAACGCAGGGAAATCCGCGTGGGAGGCTGAACCAAAAACTTGGTATCTGTAGCAGGAATCTCCGAAAGGGAAAACAAATAGTCTGCAATTCTGCGCTCATAAAAATCGTTAACTGATCGTTAATTACTTCGCTGCGCTCTCTACGCGAGTCTTGCGAATCTCCGAAAGGGAAAACATAGCCCAACAACCGCTTTGGGTTGTTGGGCTTTGGGTGTCCTACATTCAGTAAATGAGCGAGGGCGATACAGAGGCAGCATTGCGACAGTTAGCTGGTCATATCAACACACTGACCAGAGCATTTAACGAAAGTGAGCGCCGGAATACTTTGACTGCGCGGATAGGGTCCGGGTCCGGGTCTGAAAACACCGCCGCCGCTGCCGCCGAAAGTGAAGCAAAAACAGCAACAAAATGGACCAATTTGTTTCGCGCTACAGTAATCGTTTCCGGTCTGCTCGTTCCGATGCTGATTTCTTTGACAGTTTGGATTGTCTCAACTTTATTCGGACTTCAAAAAGAAATAGTCGTGATCCAACACCAATTGACCCAGTTCATGGCGGGTCCACGCTACACGGAAACGCACGCAAAAGCAGATCTGCTTTTTCTTAAGTCAGAGTTGGGGGACGATATTCAAAAATTGGAAAATGAAATAAATGGTAACTTTGTCAGGCATACAGAACTAAAAAACATACTCGAATACGGCAACGACAGAGAAAAAAACAAATGAGATTACTTAAATCGATTTTCAAGCAACGATACATAAATAGGCACAAGGGGCACAAACACAAAGGCAAAGGCCCGCACCACGGACAACGGAGATTCGACTCTCAGGACCGGGAAATGCTGAGACTAACGGGCATCCTCGATTTCAATAACGGGGCCAATCGCCCGGACAAGTCTTTTTTGCGAAAAAGAGATTAACCTGTTTAGTGACTCGCTGACGCTGACGTTTTAGATTGGAGAAACCGCCATGTCGATTTTCCAACACGCCCTTTACTCTGATCTCGCGCTCAATGATATTGACGCTGAAGACGATGGGCCGCACCTGCTTGAAGACGCTTACGCAGTCCATCAGGCGGCTACCTCCATTCTGACTACTCCAAAAGGATCAAGATTCTTTAACCCGGAGTTTGGAACGAACCTTGAAGAGAATCTTTTTGAGCTAAACGATCTCATTCTTGAGATCCAAGTAACCAACCAGATCGAGCGTTCATTACGGCGCTACGACCCGCGCATAAAAACGGTTCCGGGATCTTCCCAGATCACGCGCCGCCCAGATGAACACGGGTTTGACATCGACTATACGTTCAAAATAGACGGGTTGGGGACAAGTTTCGAATTTCGCGGAGACTTGCAAGGCCCGCCAACATTGACCGCGCCGCTTTGCCGCCCGTTCAAATCCCAACCCCCTCGATTGTCTCAAGATTTTGAGATATCTGATGGACCCGTTGTCAGCTTCGGGCCTGATTCCGCCGGGATAGCCCCATTCGACACTACGTTAGTAATCGGCATCACGGGCGGTAATATGCCCTCGTGGACCATCGTTTTCGGCGACGGTACAACATCGGTGAGATCGTCAGCCGTTCTTCGCGACGGGGAAACCGTAACGGTCCCCCACACTTATGAATGTCGTGGCAATTTCACAGCGACTCTGAAATGGAACGATCCGGGCGGGGCAGTTCGCGAATTGACGGCATTGATCAAAGTTGCGGAAATTCGATGTTCCTGCCATGCGTCTCTCACCGTTCTTGATTCCGGCGGCAGTGTGGTGACTCGCGATTTTCTACTTACTCAAATCGAGATTCCCGGTGAAGGCGAACTGCCGGATCTGGCGTACGCCTCGCCGTTGAACAGATCGGGGGAATGGGACCAGTCCGAGATTCTTTACTTGGTTGGCGAGGGCGCGGAGTCTTACATGACCGCCAATTTCAGCGGGGTCGAACTACTCGAATTCTGGCGCGAGGGGGAATTGACTAAAGCTTGGGTATTTACCGGGCCGGGAACTTGTATCGGCCCGGAGGATGAGGACAACACGCCCCAAGTTCCTGAGCAACCTGAGACGGAAGCATGGGAACCCACAGATCCCGACACTCCCGGCGATCCGGGGGTGCCCGTGGAACCTCCCGTCGAAGTGCCCACAATACCCGCACCCCCGACAACTGCGTCAGGCGGCGGCGGCGGTTTTGCGGGCGACGGTGACGAAGAAAACGGTGGTGGTGGAGGTGGCGCAGGCGGCGGCGATCCACCGAATCGTCCATGTCCAAAACTACCTGAACAGGCAACGATCGAAATCTATGACGTTAATCACGACATACCAAAATGCATTCCGCTAGTGTTTGATAACCAAACTGGAAAATTCTGCATTCAACCCAACCAACCGCAAGAGTATGAAATAACAAGTTGTCGCCTTAGGTTGCTCGATCCGTCAGACCCGAAAAGAACGTGGCGAATCCGGGTAACGTTTAATAATAACGAAGTATTCAGCGGGCTGATGCAGCATACCGATACCATAGGAGTCATGGTTGAGGATGGAGGTGAGTTGAACTGGGGTTCAAAGGGTCCGCCGCTCCGGGCATTCGGTTGGGCACCGTTGGGCGGCACGGTTAGATACAAGTGTAACTTTACCAAAAAAGTTACCGACATAGCCGGAAATGTGGTGGAACGCTTTGACCGAAATGCGTACAATGCGTGGGTCCGAAAAGCTTCCTCTGTTAACAAGGTCTGGAACCCTCAAATGACGTTCCCTTGCGAACCGGGACCAGAATGTGACGACCCCAATCCTCCTGAATTGCCGGTTGCCCTCAATGATACTGCAATGGTTGATTTCCGGGCCGTACAAAGCGACACTAAAGGGAAAACCATAGACGTTTTGGCTAATGACACGCCTACCAATAAAGTTGAGATTGGCGGACCTTGGGTAAGAGAACCTTATCACGGTACTTTGGTGAAGGTTCTACAAACCCCTCAACCGGATAACATGCCTTACCGTGGTGAGACGCAACTCAAGTACCACAAAGTGAATTACATACCGCACGTAGGTTACTCAGGAACGGATTCCTTTGAATACTTCATTGAAGATCAATACGGTAACGTTTCGCAAGCGACTGTTGCGATTGTGGTTGGAGAGAACGAATCTCCCGGTTGTTATGATCAGAAGCTTGAACCGCCGAATGGGGGTACAGATTTCAACGACAGTACGAAATTGACTGAAGATGTAACGATAAAATTCTATGATGACTATACTCCGGGCGGGGAACCTGTGGCTGAGGCCGAGCTTTCCACCAATAATACTGTGACGGATATTAAAAATACAATTAGTGCCATAACGGGCCTTACTTGTGACAGCGTTGTATTCACTACTAAATACACCATGGAAGTCTGTTTGGAGGATGTGGAAGGCGATTACGGCATCACTCACGTTGAGTACCATTTGGCAGGAACGGTATTACCACCACCGTAATAATGAACCGACAGACAGTGGTCGCGGGTCTGTATTGCCACCAAATGGATGAGGGGTTTTTAGATACGTTCGTGCCGATGTGGTCGTCCCTTCACGACGACATTCCGTTGATTCTGCTCAACGATGTCGATTCCCCGGTATCCGACAACCGGGGTCTGGATACGCGGGACGGGCACTGGGCAAAGCGAGGGGCGATTGCGCCGGGAGTGGTTGAGGATCTGGCGGGATTGAGTGCTGACTTTTCCGCCGACTGGGTTATCAAGCTGGACTGCGATTGTCTTCATTTTGACAAAAGATGGATGTCTGGAATGGGTGATATGGAGACTGATTTCAGGTCAGTTGGGTGCCCTTACCCTCCCCCTCCGCATATAAAAAATGGATACATGACGGGGGCCGCGTATGCCTTGCGGGCGGATACGATTGAGGACATTCGGGGCAATATGGACAGCATTCGCGACATTCAGGATGAGGATACTGCCGTTACAAAAATCATTCGCGAAACTTTCGGGGAGGAAGCGATGCGACTGAATGTAAATTGCATGTATGGGGTTACAAACCAACCAAACTACGACGAAACCCGTTACAGCCGGGCCAGTGTTCTTCACTGCGGGCAAAATATCCAAGGAGATCGTCAAGCCGGTATCGAAAACATGAAACGCCTCGCCAAAAATTTAATGAATTTGCCGCTTTAACCAACGATGGACCTTAACACTCTCAATTCAGACAACCGCCGATGGACAGGGATTTACGCGGAAGATTTTGAAGTATCACTCGAATTCGACTCTGCCGTTGTTTCCGTAGCGGGTGATTTACCGGGGACTACCGCTTTCGATGACGTGGGCCAGACCTTGGCGGGTAATGTCACTGCCGCTCCTAGCGGGGACTATTTTCCATTGACTCTTTCTTTCGCCACCGGACCTGATATTGAAATCCAACTTTGGTTTTTCGCGGCGATCGCTTTAACTTTCGACCCGATCCCGGAGGAGACAACTGAACTGGATCTCTCTGAGACTGATTCGGAAGCGGTTCCCGTTTATTCCGGTTTCCGGTCCCAACCCATTCTGGTTCCCCTGTATCCTCTGCTCAACAAGGAAATTGAGCGGGAGGGCAATCTTTACTATGTGGATCGAAAGCGAACGATCGTAGCGGCGGAAATCGTTCCCGGATTCCATTTACCTCCGGGACTGGTCTATGATGCGGTGGAGCATACGATTAGCGGAATTCCCAGAGCGACCGGGTTATGGCAATGTCGTATCCGGCTACACTACGAAGATGTTAATATTACATCAACGATCTACGGAATCGGCAACGAGATTATGTCGGGCGGGACTTACGACATGCTGTTGAGTTTTAATTTCGGCTTAGAGAGTCAAATCGCTGTAACGGAACGCGCCACCTTGGGGTCTCTGGGGACTGAGGGCGAACGGGGAATTGGGATTGGACGTGGACTTCCCGATGGGGTTAGCGCCCGGACCAATTTCCATCCATCCAGCCTGTCCGTTATCGTTTTCGATGACGAGGAATTCGAACTGGGTTTTTACGGTTTCCCGCATGGGGTTAGGCTGTACGGCTACGATGGCTACAACGATGCCACTAAAAAAGCTTTTGAGGAAAGCGAGGATGACGGAAGCGGTATCGACTGGTCATGGAATCAATGGCCCGCCGGAACTATATTTTACCCTGACGAGGCGTCAAACCCTTTGGGAATCCAGACTCTGGAGGGGGCGCTTCCCGCCGGGGGTTATGTTTTTGCAGTACAAGCTGACTGGGAAGACGCTAAACGCGGCTATTCAGTTTTCTTCATGAAGATCTTGTCTCTTCCCGGATCGTACCGACCATGGGAGACAGACTGGGATGCGCTCATTGCCGCAGGCGGTATCGACTACGGCGTGTGGCCGGAATATTTTGACCGGGAAGATGACTTCGCGCCCCTAGGTGACTTTGAAGCCGCCAAGGAACCAACTCTTTACGTCTACGACGGTATCGGTGGAGAGGTTGTAATTGATTACGGCGGTAGCATTGTCCCGTGGAACGTCCTCCGCCAAATCCACAGGATGGACATTTCCGATCTCGCCAATCCACAGTTTACCGATGAAATTGAGGGGGAAGGTTTTAACCGATACGCTCCAGTTACGCCGTTCATCTGGTGGCCTTACAAGCGGTTTTACATCACGGGCGGGCGCGATGAACTCGACGCTGAGATTGCTGTTTTAGATGGACAGGGAATAGCCAACCGGGAGCGGGTTGTGGATGCTGACACCATTATTTTGGAACAGCGCAAGGATTGGACTTCGCCCCACTCCCCTACCGATGTAACTGAGAGCGAGTACCTAGCTACAAACATTCGAACCATTTCGTTTCGACCCGATCCCGATGTAACTCATTATTCGGGAGAGGTGTTCGATGAACTGCCCGTTGGCTCAGTGGACACGGACGATAACAAGACCGGTACAATTACGATTCCGGTAAGTGCTTTGGAAGCGTTGGATGAAGAAGACGACGGCAAAAGGATCAATCTCATTTTCGAGGTGGAAAGCACGGTTGACTGGGTTGCGGTAACCGCGCCCGATACAAACGACATGGGCGAAGACTTCGAGGTTAATAAGCGCAATCGAATTTACGAAAAGTTTGATCTCAGCAGTCTCGGCTTGCCCTTGGGGACAACGGTCACGGTTAGTAATTTCGAGGCAAAAGGTGACTTCCCTGACGAGGATGCCGGATTTACAATTACACTCAACCCCAGAGGCGACAACGAAACGGAACCGGGGTTCCAGATTTTCGGGGCGTATACGGGACAACCGGATGACGGGCAATTCTACGCAGTGACTGTTGACGACGCTCAACCTCTTTCAAGCACCGTTGAACTTGTTGACATATCGAGCAACGGGGCGGGCACTCCGGGAATTATTCTTGAGAGTGAGCTATGGGAACCTGCGTCAACATTTGACATTCGTTTCGACGTTGACGCCGCAGGCGCATACTGGGACGTTGAGTTTGACTCTGCGGGCGGGCCTTTTTTGCGAATTGAGGACTGGGACACGTCTGTAGTTATCCCGGAGGAAAGCTTGGTGATTTCCGCAATAAAGGTGAAAGGCGATTTCAGCGATCCGGCGCGAACATTTGATCTCAATTTGGTCTATTCGACTGTCGAGTTCACCGGACTCAACAACGGCAACATCCCCGGCGACGGGTTTGTAGAAATTGCGGCGGGGGACGTTGATTCTGGTGGCGTGCTGGCTGGAAATTCTTTCAAGCATACACTAGACGCGGAATCGCCGTATTACGATGTCCCGACATCCACTGAAACAGACAAAGTGGTCGTCTACGAATACTCCTCATCGGACGAAGGTCCGGTAACATTCCGGTTTCTGCACGGGGAACCGTCAACAACAACCCTGTCCGCTACCGGGACAGTTGTAAACGACCAGCACTGGTTTGGGGATTTGACTGGCGATCTCAGTTCAGGACAGGATGCCTCCGGGCTGTTTTATCTCAACCCGTCTGTCATTCACGATGTCAAACATAAATCGTATGCACGGGTTGAAATCGCGTTGATTGATCCCCCGGAGTCTGAAGAAGATCTCGATCTTCCAGCCGACGAAGATCCCCTGCTTTTTGATCGTTCAGGACTGACCCCGTTCAACTATACCCTACCCCGGCGGCTTTGCGGGTCGAATCTGGATCTTGACCCCGCCGGTCTTAACCAACCGCAAGCATTCAATTTCATCTCCGGGGCGACGGGCATTGGGCACCCGTTCGAAGTTGACCGTCCGTTGGACATAATCATCGAAACTTTGCTTTCCGCCCACTGGCGAACCAAGGAATTTGAATTTACCGCCAGCTTTAATCTCATTACGGGCAGTCTTGACGGAAACTTGGATGTTGATATTATCGACACTATTGCCAACCGGGAGATTCGCAATCACCCGGACGACTCGAATTCAGTTCCCACAACAATAGAAGATTCGTTGAAATCCCACAGGATGTATGTCAGCGAAACAGATTACGTGTTGGAGTGGTTGGGTCGTTACGGGGCGGAACACCTGAACCGCAACCCCGGACAAGTGAGTGCCGAAGGTCTACATCAACCTTTGTTTAAGTTAGAGATCACACTTACAGGACCGGACAGCAACATTTACACGATCACCACGCAACGCCCTGCGGAAGGAGTTGGGGCTGGATCTGATATGTACGAAATTACACTCCCGCTTAATTTCATGGGCACCAATTTGCCATTGTATGCCACCCGTGGGGCGCATTACCTGAACGGGGTTATCACCATTGCAGAAAAAACCAGTTGGTTCCCTGAAGCCTAGATTAAATTGACACCATGAGCAGTATATACAGGCTTGCTGAACTCGCAAACATCTCCCTGACGAGCGAAGACGAATCTCTGGTAGATGAGAAACTACAGGGCCGTCCGACCACTGTAAGAGGGTGGGCCAAGTTGGACAAAAAGCATGCTAAAAGGATAAAAAAGGATCTTCGCGAACACCAACCGGGGACGGGGCGGATTATGGAAGAATGTCCCAGATGAACATTGCCAGAGGAGCAGATGAATGGGGGGTGCGGTATATGGCGGATTACCACGGTCTGCCTTACAGTAAGGTAGCCTATTGGTTGAAAAAATACAAGCAAAGCAAACTGTAAACTATATTATTGTATGTCAAATCCAAATAGAGGAGTTTTTGCAACGTCCGAATCCTCCCCAAGCAAAATAGAAAAACTTTTAGAGTTGTCCGGGCCGAGCCTGTCTGTAAAAAGAAAAGAAAAGCTTTCGGTATCGCAAGGTGGAGGTTTAACGCAAAAGGGGCGCGACAAGTACAATAGACAAACCGGATCTAATTTAAAAGCGCCGGTAACAGGTAAAGTTAAGCCGGGGTCAAAAGCAGCCAAAAGAAGAGCAAGTTTTTGCGCAAGGTCCAGAGGCTGGAATGGAGAGCGGGGAAAGGCAGCGAGGAGACGATGGAAATGCTAGGTGGTTGAGACTATCGAGGCAAAAAGGGTGGCAGAGAAAATGAAAGCTGGCGAAATACACAAAAATCCAACCCGGTCTGTTGTCCAGAAACTGATCGATTTCAGAAGTATGTGGGTTGACACCTACCAAAGAGATGTGGGCATCAAGGGAATTGTTTTCGGCCCGGATTTGTATTTATGGGTGACTCACCCCGGAAGCAACGGCAAGCCGCACCATGTTGATGTAGCGGACGATTTGGATTTACTGGGGGAGGTCGATATTGCGTTTTTGCGTTACGATGCCGAGAAGACAGTACCCCGCTATAGGCCCGCCCGATTCTGGACCAATAATAAGGCCATGACTGCGCCTTTTGCCACTTCCCTACCCCTGCCCTTGGTAGAGGAAAAAACCATACAAGAGGGCAAGAAAGGTGAATACCTACCCGACGACCAAGTCAAGCCGCGCACCCTCCGGGACCGTAAGTACGATAGTTCCCCGGAACGGGTCAAAGCCCGTATGGCCCGCAACCGTGCCCGGCTAGCCGCGATCCGCGACGGCAGGGTCAAGAAAGGCGACAAGACCAAGGACGTGGACCACATTGTCCCGTTATCGCAGGACGGGTCCGAGGATAAGGAAAACCTGCGCGTCATCTGCGCCAAACGCAATCGTAGCATGGGCGGCAAACTGGGGGCGGCCCGGCTTGCCCAGTTGCGTAAAAAAGCCGATCGGGCGCTTCACGAGGAGATTGCCGATTTTATCAAGAACCCCAGTTCATTGCGCATGTTCCTGAACAAGGCAACAACTCAAGGGAGTGACTGCTGGGGGCAATGTGTATCTTTGGCCTGTTTCGGACGATGGCGATCCCAGACCTTACCACGTCAGCGGTATCAGGGAATTGCACCGAAGGGGATTGCTGAATAAAGATAATGAGGTCACTGGGTATATCACGGCGAAACTTAAACGGGAGGTCAAAGATCCTCACGAGATTGAGCCGCCAGATCCGTGGGATGAGGATGCTGACTGGCGTATCTTCACATCGGACCCCGAAACTGTTAAGCGATACGCGGGTTTCAACGCACCGAATGTCTGCCTCCGCGACATCAACGGGAGGAGAGTGAAATAGAGATGAGTAGGTGTTTCGTGAATCTATTGAATCGGTAAATGTGGTGTTACGCGAGGTCTAGCTGTAAATTAACCCATGAAATCAATCGTCGATCTGAAAAGCACCACCTTTGAATCCGTCAAGACTGACCTAGAGGCATGGGTCCGGGCCAAACCTGAAAACGCCCGATGGTTGGATTTCTACGAAGGCAGTGCGGGACAGACTGTAATCGAACTCTGCGCAGGACTCGCCGCTTACGATGCCTTCAAGATAGGCATGGCAGAACGCGAACTGACGTTGGACTTCGCAGTTTCCCGGACCAGTTACTTGATGCGGGCGAGTGCCCTTGGCTACCCGGTCAACCGTCCCAGTGCCCCCATTCTGAGACTTACTGTCAGTTCTCCCGATCCCTACGTACTTTGGGAAAAAGAGGAACCGGTGGGCATGCTTTTTGATCAATACAAACTGGCGCTTACATCTTCACAGGCCATTGGTAGCGGGACAATCACTGTAGACGTTTACGTGGGATGTTGGAAGGAATACAGTGAAGTGTCCGGCAAGAACGAGGATTTCGCCCGGATCTATATCGAGGATGAGCATGTTGAGAACGTGTTGGAAAATCGGTTCTTTATGACCGTTGGCGGCAACAACGTTCCCGTAACGCATCTGGCGGAAGAGCTTGACCCGACAAACGCTTTGGTCAAAACAACTATCGAAGGAATTTTTCTTCAATTTGGGGACGGTGTTGACGGACGCAGATTGGCGGCGGAACTGATCGAGCTTTCATATCTATCGACACCGGGGAGGGCTGCCCTTGATCCCGGCAAGGGGGCGGTTGCAACGTCCGACATCAGGCTGAATTTCGGTACTGTTACGGATGTTCAGATCCTGTTCCCCGGCTACCGACCTGATAGCAACGAAAAGATCCGCGCCCTTGCCCCGGCATACTATTCGACCCGCCGGGCCATGGTCAGTAAATACGATCATGAAAACATGGCGCTTTCGTATGCGGGTAATTTGGTTAGTGCATGCGCAAGCCCTTCCGGCAACGGAGTCCCCTGCGAAGTTGATATTGCCTACCTTTTCGATGACGAACACCTGATGACTGCGGTGGAGAAAGACCTGTTTGTTCAGTACCTCAACGAATTCAAGATGGCGGGCGAGACCATCCGGGCAATTGACCCGGTACGAGTGGGTCTTGACATAGACATGACAGTCGTCATTGATGACGGGGAGACTGACCCGGACATCTCCCTACAGATTCAGGAGATCGTCGAAGAACGTACCATGAAGTTGGGTGGAGTTTTCTACATGGGCGAGATCGTGCGCAAGGTATCGCAACTCAACGGCGTTCTGCGAGTCTACTTGGAACACCCGTCAAGTGACTATGATCTGGATTGTCGGGAATACCTCGCCCTCGATTTGTTCGATGTGAAGCTGACAGGAAATGACAAGATTCAGATCCAGCATGATCCAAGCAACGAAGGCTACATTGAGTCGTAATGGACAAAATTGACCTGCTCAAGAGTCTTTGCGAAAATACCCTGTTCGAAAGCGAGTGTCCGACATGCGTCCCAACAGGAAGTGTTCGACCGGCTCATCCGGGACTACGGGACGACACGCCTAAAGCACAAGCATAGTGTGGAAATTCTCAGGGAGAGTGGGGTCCAGTATCGGGACTTGATCATGCAAGATTCCCGTGTGCTTTCCATGGTCATCGATCTCCGCTACCCCAAGTCGCTTGAGAGTCTGGCGGAGTTGTCGAAAGGCAAGTTGTTTTTCTGCGTAGCGTCCAAAGTCTTGCAGGGAGGCGGGCACGTCTTCATCATGGAGAACGGAGCATACATCGATAATAACTGGAATATGGGCTTATCTCCGAACGATCCGAACCTTGGGAAGATTTTTGGACCGGACACAACGCTATCAGTAATCCTCGACATAGCATGAATCTCACCCAGTAGAGAAAATGGAGAAATGTTTTGAAGCAACGAATACTATATTGAGTCATAACGCCAAAATACCCTAGTTATGAACATTGACGAAATTCACGAAAAAGCCATTCAAGCCCTCGCATCCACGCCGTCCGATTTCTTGGAAGAACTGTGCGAAAGCTACTACCCGGTAAAGGGGGATAAGCACTACAATTCGTTCAGTGATGCCATTGCGAAAACGCAAGAAATAGACACTAATCGATGGGTGGTTGGGGCTGATGTTTACAGCACCTTAGACGGGGGGAGCATATACCGTATTGTGCGGATAACTAAAGTCATCGATAGTAACACGGTGGAGGCGGTTTTGAGTCCCAGATCACATTCTTACCCAGAGTTCGAGAACCGGACTTTTCGGATCGTTCATGATGGTCGCGAAGGGCACCATGCACCTTGAAGCGTAGTCTACGCAACCAGTCCGCTTGAAAAACAATCTCGAAATATTGAGACAAAAAGCCATGTTGACGTTGGGGCGGCATGAGTTGACGGAGTTGACAGAGCGACATTGGCGGGAACGGCGGCGTTGGTTGACAGAGCGGCATTGGCAACTTGACGAGATTCAAAAAAACCCCTCGCCCGAAAAATTGGCGAGATTGATCTTAAACGGCGCAATGGAGATCAAAGGTCTACACGTCAGTGATTCTGTTACCGACGACCTTTATTTTTGGGAAACGTCGGCAACTCGACCCGCTAGCCGTTGGGGATACCAAGACGGCCTTCCCTCTCATTCGGATGCGTACAACGAGATTCTTCAAGATATGCCGAAAGATAGGCATGGCAACCCCGTGCGGCCAAAGATAAAGACGAAAGATGGGCAGCATTTGAGTTTCGAACCGTTCACGATTTATCTGGCTATCGACGAAATTCTCCACATATGGGCAGGCGATCTGAGCGGTGTTTTGCAGAAGAGATTGCTGGTTTTACTGAGGAAGACAACTGCCCTTGGCGTAAAATACGACATAGTAGTGGACCCGATTTAGGTTTAATTGCTTACATTGAGACATGGTCAAAATAGAATACCTGAAAAATCTTTGCGAAGCTGTGCAGGTAGGCGTTGATAAATCTGGCGTAAGCGTGCGAACGAACAGCAAAAAAGGCTCTACAATCAGGGGTGCGCAATTTCGCTCTGCCACTACGAAGCGACAGCAGAAGGAGATTCGCGCACTGGAGGCGAAGCTACGCAAGCTAGGCAAGCGAGGCATTGGAAAAAGCGATGTCGAGGCGTTGTACAGCCAGCACCTCGATCCAGTCGATGTAGATCTATCCCGCCGAAGAATCGCCATTCGTAAACAGATAGCGGACCTGAAGGATCAGCGGCACAAGAGACGTTTGAGATGACCACCACCAAGGTATGCCCGCTAAAAGCCAACTCGAAATATTGAGACAAAAAGCTGAACTGGCTAAGGGTCTGTGCGAAAATGTCGGTGACGAGAACAATTGGTTTTTCGGGCCGCTGAAGAGGCAGGCGCAAGACCTTGCTGGCGGCGGAATGGTCCTCTACCATGGTAGTCAGAAAACCACAGATCCTGTGCGCGAATGGAGCAATAACCGATTCAAGGAAGAGCAGTTGGGGCTACACTTAAGCACCCGCATGGATACGGCAATCACCTTTGCGGGCAGTAAGAATGGTTTTATTTATTGCTTCGGGGTTCGCGGGATGCGTCCACTGGAAATCAGGGATGATCTGGGTCTCTGGCACACCAGCAAGTGGGTGGACAAAAAACCAAGGTTGTTGCAACGCCTTGGATGGGACGACAGCATCCGCATCTCCCCTTCTTTCTTCCTACAGCGAGGACATAACGCTATCGGCTACTATAACCAACGCGAAGAGCCGGTGGGCGCGAAATGCTACATCATATTGGATACCGCAATTGTGAAACCAGTTATGATTATTGACTTGTCTAAACCTGACGACGAATGTGTTGTTTTCAGTTCAAAAGGTTGATCTTTATATTTTGTCAATGATCCCGTTCTCCGATCCAGAGAAACTCCGTGAGTTGATCCCGCCTAACATACAGGGCACGGATCTGATGTTGCTTGTCCATGATCTGCTTCAGACTGCGCGGGAAGATATCGGCAGCAAACTGGAGCGGGTTGAACAGTTGACGAACCCGGACACCCTGTATGCCGATGAAGATGAAGAGATTCGCTTAGGCAAGACGCACCACGACACTTTTGTTATTTCCCAAATGGCGGATTCCTTTTCTAAGCTCGAATATGACTGGAATACGCTCGAAGAGGTGATTCAAATTGCCTCAATTCTGTATACGTGGAAAGGCACTGCAAAATGTCTCCAGACCATTCTCGACCTGTTTGAGATACCGCTCAACGTCCATGATTCGGCGGAAGTCAATCTCGATCCAAGTGCATTTTCCATGACCCGTGATCTGGAATGTGAGCTTTTGTTTCTGGAGCAACCGGGAGCAACTCCGACAGACGCAGACTATGACAAGGTAAAATCCGCTTTGGATACATTTATGTGGGTCTGCGTTAAGCCAATTTTTCTGATAATCAACCCGATTACCGACAACATTGAATTGACGGATACGGTGACGCTGACTTTGGAAGATGTCTAATGTCTCAAAACGTCGGACATTTACGACAATGTCCGACGTTAAAGACCATCCCTTTATTCTTCCTCCGTCACCTGATTGATGCGTTTGAGCGGCTCCGTCAGATCAGGGGGGAAGCATTCGTCGAACTCTTCAGGAGACATGCCGGAAATTAAGAATTCGCGATCATCGTCAGTTAGATAAGGTGCAATGTCCTGAATTAATCCTTCATTCGCTTCCCACTTGTCGTAATCCTCTTTCTTGATCGGGATTTCCCGTGTCCTCTCTTTTTGCGACCAGAGTGATTTTTTTGTTATTGTCATAGTATTAAAGCCCTCCCGCTCGAATCTTTTCTATTTCTGTGTTCAGTTTATCGTCTACGATTTCGATACACCGGTTGAAAGTTTTCTCGATCCCGTTAGTCGAAACCTTGGCGGGCACTTCGATCTGCATGTGGGACCCGCATACTTTCGAAATTTCCCATGTTGATAGTCTCGCTTTTCCCGACGGAAATTCGCGCCATTTCTGAATCGGATTCCACTCCGGGCAGTTTCTCTGAACTCTCTTCTTCTGTTACCATGCTCCCCTTCCCTATTTTTCGTTGGATTGTTTTAGTGACAACTCCCTCCGTTTTACTCATGGTTTTACTCATTTTCGCTCTCCTTACTAAAAATCTCTCCTCCGATGGTAAGACTTTTTTCTGGAACAGGAACAACACCTCCGGGGAATGACTTCCTTGGGACTGTCTCCCAAGTTCCGGGATCTATCTTAAATTCTGGTTTTTTTGACTTCCTTGGGACGGTCTCCCAAATTCCGGGATCTGTCTTAAATTCTGGTTTTGCTCCGTCTGTTTTCAATTTTTGTTTCGATTTTGATTTCATAGTTTTGTTGTTTTGTTGTGTATAAAATTAAGCGGGCCTTTCGGCCCGCAGGGTAATTTGTTAGGCGGCTTCAAGAGTGCTACCGTCAAACTTTTCAGCCGCTTCGAGAACAGTCTCAACCTCTTTTTCGTTAACCGCCTCAAGAGAGACTCGCGTTAGAGCGGTAGTTTTCTCATCTCGAAACGTATCGTGTTTTTTGACCGTCCCCCGGATATCGAGCCTGATTTTATCATCATCATACGCATCCCAATAGGGATCAGTATCAATCGATGAACTGGCAAACCAAGAAAAAACGTTGCCGTCCGCGTCACGGAACTTAACTAGAGTAGAAACCCCGTAGTGCCCGTCAAAGGTCTTAACGAACGTTACCGCCAAACCCTTGAGATCGAGCCTGTCCTTGACGTTGCCAACCCAATCAGAGGGATTTTCTGACTTTTCCGCCGCCGCTTTTTTCTTAGCGATATCCCTATCCCACGCGGGAAGTAAGCTAGCCATAATGCCGAAGTTTTTGTCATCGACGAATCCCCGTCGGGCAGCGACTCCCAAATTGTAAAGATAGTCATTAGACGAATCGTCAGGATCAAAAGCTTTCGCCCAACCAAGAGCTTTCTTGATTCGGTCGCGAGTCTTTTCAACATAATCGGTATCGTCCAACCCCAATTCTTTCAAGGCAGTAACGCCGTCCCCACCCGCTTTTTCAAGCTCAGTAAGTCGGTAACTGATTTCAGTCGCAGTGGCAATTTTTTCGCCGTATGAGTTATAAGCTTCAGATTTAGAAACCCAACCCACTCTAGCAATGACAGCGTGAGCGACAATGAGAAACCACTCGGTATCGTATCCCACAGGACCGGAAGGACCACCGTCAAATCCCCAATAGGAATCTGGGTCATCCCAATTCAAATCGCTCGCCAGATCAAAGATGATTGACGCGTATCTCAGCAACGTTTCCGCCGCAACGTGACCTAGGTAATCGGCCAAGCAGTTTCGACCGACAATCTTACGATCCCCGTCAGCATTTTCGATAACGAAAACGTCGTTTCGTTTCCGTTTCAAGCCGCAGTGGTCGCAGTGATCGGGATCAGCTTTTCGGTACTCCATTGGAGCAGTCTCGCCCGGCACAGTATTTAAACTATTTTCTCCACTTTCCAGTGGAGTAACTTTAGCGAGGAGTTTCCAACCTCCCGGCACAATTGGTGCCTTGCCGTCAATTTCGATATCGACCCAAACGGTATCAACATCGATTCCTTTTCTTTTTTCGGTGCGAATTTCAGTCGCGCCCTCAATAATCACAGGCGGGTCGATTTTCAACCGTTTTGCCCGTTTCGCGTATTCGTCAATCTTGGCGGATAGCGAAGGCAGATTTTTTGCTGGAATAAACATTCTTTCTTTCCTTTCTTTAGTTCCCCCGGTCCTGAGGGGGCGCTCCCCTCTCACCGGACTTTAATATATCTATAATCCGCCTTGCGTCAACAAAAGTTTTATGGTTGCTAAAAACTTTTTAGGGCATAGACTGGAAGTTAAGATGACGAAAAATAAAGATGGCTCAAACGCCAAGAAGCACAAAAATCAAAAAAAGCGGACCACTAAGAAAGCAGAACCGAAGAGACTGAGCAAAGAAGAACTCGAAAAACGGGCATTCGACCGGAAAATCGACTATCAAAAGAAACAGGTATCTTTGGGGAATTGCCGACAATGTGGAAAAAAAGCCATAGAGGGCATGAAGAATTGCTCGGAATGCCGCGAAAAAAACAGGGAGCGGGCACGGGCTTTGTATCGTCAACGCAACGGCATTCCCGAAACTGCCGGGCCGTGGGCGACTTCGCGCAGAGGTTCCGGTTCCAGACGTACGAGCAAGGACACTAAAAAATCGAAACTCAAAGTGCTGCACAACACCTCTGTTATTCTCCCGCAACAAATGGTGACAGCGGTTGAAAGTCTGGCTGAGAAGCAGGGTTGTTCACGCGCTGAACTGCTCCGCGAAATAATCACATCGTATCTGAAAAAACCCGTTAAGGTTAAGGGCATGGATTTATCTGGAGATAAAGCCAGAGTTTCGATTTCCGGTATAGACGTTGAATTGCGCCGGAAGATGGACGCAGTAGCCGTTAAATTGGGAAAACCGGTTTCTGATTTGGTTAGAGCCGCCGTTTACAAATTTCTCCAAGAGTGATTGTCATCCCTTTATTTTAAGGGGATGACACATAGCCGCGACAAAGCCAAGATTGACGAGTCTACGATTGAGGTTCTCAAAACCGACATGGATCTGATTCTCCGACCCTTGAAAAAGGAAATTTTCGCTCTTCGAAAAATGTTGGTTAGGTTGTTGGAATTTGGCGACTGGGGGCAGATCCAGCCCAAACTCAATAACATTGTCCTTCAGCAGAAAGTTTCGACTATCGATGTGCGAGAACTTTCGGGTTCATATCGTTTTTACTCAAAGGACGCAAAGGGTAAACCCACAAAAGAGTTAGTTTCCAAAGGTATGCACAAAATCAGCGATAATGGCATACCCGCTATTATTCGTGTTTCCCTGTTCCGCACTAGCCCTAACTATGTTGAATTTTCGAAGAGCGAGCAGAAATTCATCCTGCACGTTGGCATCGATGGCGCAGAGGCTGTAAAACTAAAGGGCGCTACAATGCCCGCTCCGTTCTATCTGTCTTCGCTAATTGATAAACTTTCTCTCCAGTATTTCTACGGCGAGATCTCAAAAGTTTTTGCTCAATGGATTCGAGATCAAACTCAATCACGATACACGCAACGGCAGATAGGCAAACACATTCCGGGACCGGGCACGCCTATGCAAAAAGGCAAGCGTAATTACACCCTTCAGAATTTGCAAAAAGTCAAGGTAGCTGTGTCTCGAAATTTACCGGTGCATTCCCCGGAGGTAATGGACATGGCGATCAACGCAATCGCCGCAATTGCCTTCACAAATACCAAATATCATTCGTTTACGTTCCCGGAAATTATCTCAAAAGCCGGGTTAGAGAAATGGGCTTACGAAGGCGGGCGGAAATGGCGGGCCAGTCTTAAAAAACGTATGGAACGGGAGAAACTGTTACTTAGGCGGGAAGTTAACCCGGACGGTAGCAAGGGGGATAGCCCCGTAGATTGGAGAACGCGCCCGCCTAAAGAACTTTCGTTGTGGGGTCCGCGCATGAGTTTGGATCAAGAACTCGATCCGTACTACAGCTACGCGACAAACAAATCTCCTGCATACGATGCCTCCGCAAATATTGTTCCGGGGTCGAAAGAATGGCTCAAACTGGCAATGGAAAGAATTCTCAAAGTGCAGAAAGCGTCACCGCAGAACTGGCATCGACTGACGTGGAACGAGATGATCAAAATAACAGGAATAGAAATTCCAACGCCTCACGTAAAAATGTCGCTTATCAAACATTTGGAGCGGCACAACATGCTGGGGGCGAGCATGGGCGACACGGCAAAGAGAATGCGGCAATGGCACACGCAAAGCCCGAAACGCACACAGATTGCCTCGTTTGAGGTGAAAGGCGGTAGAAACATAAGGGGTCCGCAAAGAACGGGAGAGGTGGTTGAAGTTCCGATAAGCGGGGGATTTCTCCGAACGAAGCTCAAACAGTCAGGACGTTACACGTTTGACATGAGATTTGACACGGAAGCTGAAGGCAGGGCGATCCGTGAAACTGTTAATTTTATCGATGACTCAGGTTCGCGAAACCAAATCTATATTACGGGTAAGGTGGGTGGCGTGGAGATATCATCAAACCACCCGGATTTCGATTTTAAGAGACGTTAGAATGACACAAAAATTAATTGAGCTACAGAAAATGGCTGAACGCGCCCTTATGGGAATCGCTGAAGCGGGCGGACAGGAAAGTGGTACCATGGAAATCGACAACCTTCACGTTGACGATGCGATTGCATTTTTCGAGCAAAACGGGGTCGATATACTTGCGGAGATTCCCAAATTCCGGGAGAATTTTCACAAGGCCCAGAAAATGGCACGGAAGGGTTGGACTGTTCGTAAAGACATGCCCGTCATTAGCAAGAAAAATATGAATTTGTTTTTCAAAGTTACCAACGATGGCTGGATTGACTGGAAACCTCCCTTTTATGTTAATACGGAGGACCCGGAAAAATCAACCGATCCTGATAACGTGTTCCCACAGGATCTTATGCACGCCAGAAAAGAGAGGCGCAGGAGATGGCTGGTCCGGGGCAAGGGGGCGCTTGACGGTAATCCCTCTGATGACGTTATTAACGTGGTCCAAAAAAAGATTCCGGCTAAAGATCTCAAGCCGATTCAGAAGCAAATTTATTTTTCTAAATCCGGCGGAGGTACAGTAAATTTCGGAATTCAGGGGACGAAGAATTTTCTAATGTCTCCAGCGAACCTGTTTGTCGCGTCTAAAGAAAACTATATAATCGACGGTCATCACCGTTGGTTGTCCACAATGATGATTGATCCGTCGATGGCGGTTAATGCTGCTGTTGTAGACATGGATCTCGACACGCTTTTAGATTTCACGCTTGCGTTTGGCGATGCAGTAGACAACGAACGCAACAAATAGCGAACGCAACAAATAGCGAACGCAACAAATAGCGAACGCAACAAATGTCTGACTTTGCAGGATAACTGCGGTATACTTGCCCTGTTATGCAAGCATGGTTGGAACTATACAAAAGCATTCGCCCGGTCGCGGAAATGAAGGAAATGCCGGAAAATGAGGAGTGGTGCTGTTACGTGCAGTCCCCTGCCGACAACTGGCCTGTCAAAATTGGCGGGACGCGGGAGAGTCTCCGCTACATACCCCGCGAACCGCAGTATTACCGATTCTTTCAGGAAGCTCGACGGTGGTGGATGATCCCCTGCGTTTTGTGGGACGGTTCGCCGATCGGGTTCGTGCTTCGTAATTTCGACCCTGCCTCAGGTTCTGCTAAATTCTCAACTATCTACCCGGAAAACCGGGCGCAGTTGCTATACGGTTTAAACGATTTCAAAGATTTCGATTCCAGCAAAGTCCTAGGGCTTTGCGAAGGTCCGAAAGAGCGTATCGTACTATCCAGTGCATATCCCTATTTCTTGGGGTTGTTGGGAAACAAAATCTCCCCCGGTCTGTTTCCATTGCTAGTCGATATGGTAAGCGGTAAAAACGGTTCCGGGACTATCGTTCTTGCGCTTGACTCGGACGAAGCGGGTCGAAAAGCAACTGAATTCCATATCAAGAAATTTCGTGAAGCGGGGGTTTCGTGCAAAATACTAAGTGCACCAACTGTGGACGGGGAAAAAACGGATTGGGGAAACCTGCACTACCTAACGGGCAGCACTTGGCTACAGAACCAAGTGAACGCCGCTTTGAAATTATCTTAAAATCTTGAGACAAATACTCAAGTATGTAAAGAATTTCGGAATACTTATACTTTCTGCTTGTCAAGTATATATTTTTCATATACTTTGAAAGAACACGTTCGCCTACGTGTAGTTTTTCATATATTGATATGGCCGCAGGAGAATCGAAAGAGACAAAAGAACTGAAACGAATTTACGAAAAATACGGGGACGTCAACAACGAAGAGTTTTACCAGTGCGTCCACAAATTTTTATACTTTCTTCAACATCGATATATTGGCGAGCGTGTCCCCGAAATCGACGGTGATTTCTGGGGACGCCTCGTTCAGTCGATGGAGTATTACGATCCTGAAAAAACGAATATCGTAACGTGGGTCCATACCATAGGACGCAACGTCTGCTCTTCCTACAACTACCAAAAAGAGAAACGTTCTAAAGAGGAGCATGAAGGGCTTGAGACGATCCAACACGAAGAGGCACACGAACCTCTGGATTTTCTTCTTCTCGATCCCGACATACTGGGAAAGGTTTTTACCCTTGGAAATTTGAAGTCAAAATCCAGAGACTTGGTAAAACTTGGCAAAAAACTCATTAACTTACCTGACGAAAATCCTATCAAACGGCACCTACAATGGACCACTTTGAAATTGAATTTGATGTAAACGCTACGGTTCGTGCCCTCGTTTACCTTTCCGAAGCATATCGCCTTGACCTGCTAACTCTCTTGCTCCTCTACGACAGGTACGAGAATGACATTTTCTATTTTTTCTTCATGCTTGCGGGAAGGAAAATTTCGATTCCTAAATTTTCCAAGCTTACCCGCATCCAAACTTTTGCGGAACGCTTTGACCGGATAGACCCGGTTACCCTGCGCAGTAAACAGGAACAGAATGCGTACCGACGCATAAAAGAACTCGATACGGGCAGAGGGACCGTAAAGCTCACACACAACATTATTGAATGCCATGCCTACCAAGAGGAAGGGAATATTAAAATATGAAGCGGATTTGATGACGTTGATTACTAAAGTCAACAACATCACGGAACTAATCGATTTCGACCCGGAAGAATTCAAAGAGGAGTTTAAGAAAATACCTCTTCGACAGCGGGTGCAGTTTTACATCAAGTTGTGCGATCTCAACGCGCACCTCTTGGAAAACTTGAGAAGGATTTCACCCGTAGCGCGAAAGAAACGATCCGACGCAAAAGATTTCGATATTAAGGATGTGAGATGAGTACGCCACCGATCCAAACGCCTGAAGATATGGCCAGTGCGCTCCGCCGAATGGTGTTTGGAGAAGTGCATCGCATCGAAGAAATCACGGAAAAAATCAACGCCGTTGAGGATGAATTGATGGCTGACGCGGAGAATGCCGGATTGCCTCTTGCTGTCCGGCTTAAGCTGTACGAATCGCTTTCCGGGAGACGTTTGGCGGGACAGAATTTTGTTCTCAATTTCATCAAGCTACTCGACAGTAAGGGCACATTTTCACCGGACGATGCTCTGGAAACCAACCCGGACGCGGAGATGTTGGGCGATTTAGAGATTGACGACGATGATCGCAAAGCCTTGACCGATAAACTAAGGACGTGCCTCCAGACTAAAGTTCTGGAGGATAATAACGGCACGGTTGAAATAGAGGCGGAGATTGAAGACGTTCCTGTAGCTTCCAAAAAGGCCACCAGCAAAAAGGCCACCAGCAAAAAGACAGTCAAGAAAAAGGCAGTCAGCAAAAAGGCCGTCAAGAAAAAGGCCGTCAAGAAAAAGGCAGTCAGTAAAAAGGCCCGATGAACCCGGTTGCACAAATCCCCGTTGAAGAATGGGAAAATCTCACGGTAGTTGAAATCGGTGAAATGCTTTACCAGCTTGATGCCAAGCATTACCGCTACCGTCCAGTAACCATTGAGGAATTCATCTGTTCATCTGATTTCCTCAACATCGAATTTCAGGGCGAGTTTTACCCCTACTGGCTCAAGGAATTGATGCGGGTGCATCCAACCCCGGTATTCAGTCCTTTTTATGAAGTTATGACAAGCCAACCGATTGGTTCCGGGAAATCAACGAGTTCACTGGTATCGATTGCATATGAGATATACAAAATGTTTTGTCTGAAAGATCCTCATGAATTTTACTCGATCTTACCGCGCAAGGTAAAATTGGTCTTCATGTTATTCTCGTCTACAAAGACGGTCGGTAGCGATGTCAACTGGAGTATCCTGTCGTCTTACTTAGACTGCCCGTGGTTCCGAAAATGTCCTCATTTCAATTCGGATTTTTCCTTGAACACCACTTCCTATATAGCGGATCTCGGTGGAGGAGTTTTTGCTAAAGTCGGTTCACAGAGTGGGCAGGCTCTTGGGCAGGCAGTTTTCGGCGGAGTTCTTGATGAGGCGGATTTTCAAAACGACACCGCACAGCGTAATCAAGCCCATGAATCGTATCTCAATTTGATGCGTAGAATGGAGTCGCGGTTTCTGGAGAAGGGCGGATACATCCCCGGTAAACTATGGCTTATTTCTTCGCCGAAAAACGAGACTGCGTTCCTGTCGGGGAGAATAAAGGAAATTAACGAAAAGGGTTCCAAGCACACCATGATCATTCCGGCAACTCCGATATGGGAAATATTGGAAGGGACGAGTAAAGGGAGAAAACGGTACACTTACCAGAATAGCATCGAGCCGGACCCCGCTGATTTTTTCAAGATATTCTTAGGCGACGAACAGTATGATCCATGCCTGCTCGATCCCGACGATCCCCGTCCCCTCCCCCCTGATCGAATAACCGAGGTTCCAATTGAGCATGAAGAATCTTTCCAGAAAGATCTGATCGAATCAATCCGGGACATCGTCGGGGATGCAGTTGCGAGTGCCGTTAATCTCTTTCCAAAATCAACTACTATTGACCATGCTTCGACCTTGCCGCAGAGGTTTGATCGGGAATACATCGAAATCGACTACTACGACACCGTAGCTCGAATCGAGGACTACGCTCACACCGATTATTTCGCGGACCCTATGTTCCCGGAATGCTTGCGGTTCTGTCACGTCGATAATGCCTACTCAAAAGACTACATAGGCATTAGCGGGGTTTTCGCAAAGAGCGATTACACAGTCGAACAGTCCTACAATGCCGGAACCCGTCTGGTTGAGGTTAATCGGACGGAGCGTTTCTATATGCAGGATTTCGTTCTTTGCATGCGGCGAAAGGGAGCATCGAAGGAGATCCCTTTTTACAAAATCAAATTTTTCTTTCAGTTTCTCCGGGAACTCGGCTACCCCTTGGGTCTGATTACATTTGATCAGTTCCAGTCTAAGCAATTGATGCAGGAATTGGAAGTGGATGGGTTTGAGGTTGGGCATTTGTCTGTGGACGGAAAGCATAGCAGAGCGCCCTATCATTCGCTCAAATCGAGAATGGCTCAAAAGAAACTTTTGCTAGTAAAACACCCGCGCCAGATGAAAGAACTCCGGGAACTCCGGGACGATGGCGATCTGATCGACCACCCTACCAACGGGTCAAAAGACATGGCGGATTCCCTTTGTGGGGCGCATTGGAATTGTTCAGCCTCGTCAGAAATTTACCAAGTGTCCGAAATGGTCAAAAGTCATCTGTCCGAAGATCCGATGAAGAACGTCAATGTCGGCCTGACTAAAAACAAACTCAGAAAAATAATTAGCAGCAAGCCCAACCGCATAATTCGTTAGCGGGAGGACGCTCTGCTTAGATTAGACAAGTTATGCCAGCATTAGACGAAACAACCCCGGAAAAAGAGGCTGAAAGCATTGTGGAGTCTATCCATGGCTTAAGCAGTTCCGCGAAAAAACACCTCCATGAACACCTCAAGGCAAGTGACATAAATCTGCATAGCGGTTTCAGTCATAAAATGTTCAAGGGGCTGGAGCGAGAAGAGGTTTCCCAGATCATGCGCCAGTTCATGACCGGGATCTCCACCAAATCCGAACATATCGCCAAGCTTGAATCGGTGAAGGACATGGAGATTGTCCGCCTGATTATCAGCGTGTTGATCGACGACGGGTTTATTAATACGACCAATACTAACTCCATTTTCGAAATTGAGTACGCACCTAAGAAAGCTTCGAAAAACTTATCTGGCGGGATCAATAAGGAAATCGAAGATTTCATGGAGAAGATTTCTCTTCGTACGGTTTTTACTGAAATACTTGAGGATTTGATGCTATACGGGGAATATTATCTGCGAACCGTATCCCGTCCCGGCGAGGGGATCGTCGAGCTAGTTGACGATCTTTACCCGGCTGACGTTTTGCCAATTTACCGCCACAACGTCCCGGTCTATTACCTCGTCAACAAATCTGAGACATCGAACGGGAACAGTTTTTTTCAACACCAGCAAATTTTAAAAGCAGATCCCAGTGAGATTGCTACGTTTATGGTTTCCAAACGCAAAACCCGCATTCGGGTTGACTCTCGTTTTGAGAAAAAGAAAGGAGTCGCGGAACACATGCGTATGGGTGAGTCCGTAGTCTACCCCGCTCTGAGCCGGTTGCAGCAATTACAGTTAACTGAGATTGCGTCCAAAATTTCTTCGCTCAAGGAGATGTGTCTGCCTAATATCGTCAGCGTCGGGGTTCCTGCGCGGACTAGCCCACAAGACCTTAAAGAAATTACAGACACCTACGAAAATTCGATCAATGCGATGCTCAACCATGCATTCAGTGCCATGGGCACTAACCCGCAAAGTTGGGAGGAAATCGTGTCCGGGATCGCCAGTTCAGGTATCCGGGTTTTGCCGAATTTCTCCGATTCGAAGGGCAACGTCAATCAGATCGATCTTGGAGTGAGCGAGGCACGCAGGCTTAAGACGGAAGGAGAGGATGCGGTGCGGCTTGCCATTGCCCGCGCAGTCATGATTCCCCCCCACTACATCAACCCGAACGAGCGGGCGGAGGGGCGGATTCAAGATCTGAAAATGTTCTCTATGTATACTCGCAAACTGATAAGTTTGCAGGAGAGCGTTGCGATGGGGCTGAAGAGGCTGGTCAAAGATCATCTTGCCGCAAAATCCAAAACTGTTGTTAAGGAAGAGGACATCAAAGTCACGTTTAAAGCAATGGTGGACATGGATCTTTTGGACAGCATGGAATTCACTATGGCCGGAGTCAACGTTCTCAATGATTTTGTCCGACTCGTATCGGAGGTTGATAGGTCTAACATGGGAATTCAGTTTAATCCGAAAAAGGTCCGGGAAATCTTCATGAAAATGTTGGTCCCACTTAACGCCGGGGAAGATCTCGTGAAGAACGTCAAACCTGAGCAGACGATGGATTCTATGGCTGGTAGCGTAGACGCATTCGGTCAGAGAAGCATGGGTGGCGGCATGGGTGGCGGCATGGGTGGCGGCATGGGTGGCGGCGCACCGGCACAGACAACGGAACCTGAACCTGAACCGGCGGATCTGGACGCGGAACTGGAAAAATTGGTAGATGGACTCGATCTTGATGACTTGGATTTTGAAGCTGGGGACGCTCCCGCCAGCAAGAAGGCCGCCAGTAAAAAGGCTGCCAGTAAAAAGGCCGCCAGCAAAAAGGCCGCCAGCAAAAAGGCCGCCAGCAAAAAGGCAGTCAAGAAGAAAACCGCCCAAACTGACGCGGACGGCAACGACCCCGACGAGGAATCTGAAAAAGAAACGTCTCAAAATGTTGAGGTAAAAGACCCCGACGAAGAGTCTGAAGATAAGAAAAAGAAAAAATAACGCCGGAAAAATGAACGAAGAGATTGAATCCATTATAGTCCCCGAAGATCGACAAGATCTTGCCCGTCTTTTTCTCTTTGAGGGAGAGTCCAACTACCTTGACAAAAAGAATTCCTTTTTGACTCGCGTGCAGCAACAGTCCCGGTCCATGAGCCAGAAAATGGCGTGGAAACGGCAGCGAGTAAATTTTATGCAGGGTATCCGCAAACATTACAATTCGTCTCGCTTCGACCGGGCGAAAGAACGAGTCGAAGCGACACTGGACGGGATCAGGAACAGTGCCAAATTCTCAAACAAGACAAGCGACACCCGCGACGACAAAAGAGATGGGGAAAAACGTAAAGACCCCAAAGACCCCAAAGACATCAGGGACATCAGAGACAAAGACAAAAAGAAGAAAAAGAAGTCCACTGAAGAAACCAATGAAGCCAATGAGGGGGTTTATCTCTTGCCCGTTTCCCATTACCAAGATTTCCAGCTTATCTCCGAGGTGAGTGAGCTACTGGCCGCTGTTTCGGAAACCAACCGCGTGTTGGAAATGGAAGAAGTTTACGTGGAAAAATCCCTAGTCGGACTGCGCCTTGTCGAGGCTCTTTCCTGCTTCCTGAGATGTATTGCCGAACGTAGCGACGGGGATATTTTGGTGCCTCAAAAAACAATGGAGACGATTTGGGACGCGCTTGGATAGATTAGAGCATGGATAGTCAATTTTATTCGTTTACAGCGTTGCGAGAGAAAGCCGCAAACGTGCTGTACTCATCTTTCTCTTTGCTAGAGAACAGTGCGCAAGCAATCAGCAACGTCACCGTAAAGGCCGAACATCCAAATACGTTAAGATTGACGCACTTTAAAGGAATCATAACTAAGAACATGCGTAAGAGCGACCCGCACGGGTGGAGTTCCGATAAATACCCATTCACGGTTTCATGGTTTTACGACAACAATGAGCCTGCGGGACACATGGGCATGAACGACAAGCAGGTTGAGATATACAAAAACCGGGGTGAGCTTAAACTCGCTCCGGGAATTGTTCTTCAGTAAAGGTTAAATGTTTTCCAACTCTTCCAACCAGTAGTTTGGATGAACAGTAGTTCGGATGTCAGATCATAGATTCAATTATTCGATCCAACCGTTGGGCCAAATCTCGCTGAAAATCGCCGCTCATTCTTTCCTCGTTGTATAATTGTCTACATAGG
>Ga0208767_1000224_pt1 | contig 42455 bp, 48 predicted proteins | sample VirMetDEL_Mar_21_FD_184514 | JGI IMG/M metagenome (GOLD analysis project Ga0208767, IMG submission 184514) | Aqueous microbial communities from the Delaware River and Bay under freshwater to marine salinity gradient to study organic matter... | ecosystem: Environmental > Aquatic > Marine >...
CTAGAGAATATTTCTATCTATGAGGCTATGCTTGACCAGGCCAAGACGGAACGTGAGAAGCAGTTGAAAGCACAGGCATTGATGGTAGCAGCCGGTGAACGTCAACAGGCAATGGAGTATGCCATGCGTCAACAGCAATTAGCTGAGATGGGCATTTCCCCTGCATAGGGTATGGGTCACTAAGTTATTGGGAGGATGCTATGGCTGGTAGATGGGAGAACGGGTACTACGTTCCTGAGATGGAACGTCCCTTTGACTACGCAGAGAATCAGGACTTATTCAAAAAGTACATACTCAATAATGAAACAATAAGTCCTGATAAATACTACGGGGATGGTGGTGACGTACTGGGGATGCCAAGTATGTTTCCCAAACTTAGTACCTATGCTGATGATTGGAATGAAGTATGGCGCGCCCCTCTCCGTACTGCTGCATACGACATCAACCAAGCTTGGGAGACTTTCCGTCCCAAGTACTGGGACATGGATGGGGAGAATATCCGAATAGACCGTGGGAATAAGGCGGCACAGGAAGCAGCAGATAGATGGAACGAAGGAATGCCAAAATGGGCAGAAGCAATCGACAAATCAGATGTAGAAATCAATAACACCAAGATGAAGCTAGGTGTTCCTGCTTCTCAACTTGAATGGCCATCTAGACCCATAAACTACATAGATGAGTTAAATGAAATAGGATTAGACGAACCTATTGATGCTGCACGTAAAGCTGCCAAAGGAGCAAAAGTAGGAGGTGCCCGTAAAGCAGCCAGTATTGGAATGCAGGGAGTTGGTAAAGCAGCTAATGCGTTCTTTGGTATAGGAGTCCCTGTATTAGGAGTAGCCTCTGACATTAGTGGGGGATTGAATCCGGTGGAGGCTACTGCCCGTGGTGTTGCGGATGCAGGGGCAGGATATGCGGGTTATACCTGGGGTGGTAGTCTCGGTGCAGCAGCAGGGGGTGCGATTGGGAGTGTCGTACCGATTGTTGGGACTGCCGCAGGTGCAACTGTAGGGGGATTGATTGGTGGGGTATTAGGTGCAATGGGCACATCCTACGTCGCAGATAAGGGACTAGATATGGTATTAGGGGATGAGGATGAGAAGTTAGCCCGCATTGCCCAAGAACGGGAACAGAAGAAAATGTATGGAGAAAACCGAGGACAATCTTCCCAACAGTCCCAGGGGATGAGTCCCGAAGAATACCGTAGACGTTATGCCCAAGCTTACGGGCGTAGTCCGATGGAAGGTGCATACCTGGCACAACGTTACCTGGGTGACTCTTCTAGCATCAATGACATGATACGGAATATGCCCATGCCTAAACCTGTAACAGACGATGACCTCACCTACTATTAAGCCTTGCCTTGTGGAGTAGAATACGGAACAGCCTTGCCTTTACATAGAGGCAGGCTATCTATTACCTGTAGTTGAAAGGTATATTGGAAGGAAAGTATTGATGGGGTAATAAGATGGCTGCATTTAATTGGGGTAATGCCTGGGCTGATGCACAGAAATACGCTGGAGATGCCTGGTCTGGTGCACAGAATTATGCCGGGAAAGGATGGGATGTAGCACAGGACATTCCCGGTAAAGTATGGAATGCTGAGATTCCCTTAAGAGGAAACTATAACTTTAACCCTGCAACCAAACAAAGCTATGGCACTTCTAGTATCCCCATTGGCAAGATTGGAACCATTGGTGCTGGTGGGTTAGCGGGGACTCGGTTTGTAGCCTACCCGTTGGTGAGTGGGGCATTACCCAGTGAATTGCGGCAGGATATTGGGCAGAATCCGGTTACGTCTTTTGTTACGGGGCAAGACCCCTACGACCCGTCTTTGATGCGGGACATGCAACGGGATTACATTGACCAAGAACGGGGACGGGTAGAAGCGTATAATCAGGCGGAACAACAACGCATGATGGAAGTACGCCGTCAGATGTTGGATGAAGACCAACGACGCCAGATTGCTGCTACCAATGAATTGAATAATCTACGGTATGGATTGGGTAGTCGGACTGCGTTTCGTGATTTACACGTCAATCAGTTAATGAACTCCACTTCTAATTACCTGAACTCAATGACTGGTGCTGCCCAAGAGGCAGATGCCATCTTCCGTAATGCTGCTAACATCCGCCCTGTATAGAGGACTGAATAATGGATTGGAATAAAGAATGGCAACAACAACTTAACTATCTCAAAGATTATTACTCTGGAAATTTAGAGCCAGAGGAATATATGAGGAATCTGAGGGGTCCAAGCCTTGACACTACAGACCCTGCACGTAAACCAGGACTTAAAGCGGTATCAACCGACTGGTTACAGACAGCGGATATCTTTGACTGGGACAAGGATCCAACACTGGCTGGGATGCGCCAGAAAGAAGAGGATGAGAAGGAAGTCCAGAAGTGGATGGACTTTGCCCAGAGTGAGAATGAGAAGAATCGCATCTACGGTCAGATGGATCGAGAAGGTGCGTTTGAGAGAGGGGTAGATGGTTGGCGTCTTGGTATGCTTCAGGCTAAGACATTAACTGACATGAAGAATACTCAAGAGAAGGAAATGGAGGCAATGCGGTCTGTTCAAAGTGCGGCTGCTCGTCCCTGGAGTTATATGTTAGAGAAGTCAAGACAGAATATGGATACACTGGGTAGATTGTATGGTGGGTACTTAGGCTAGAGGATGGTGTAATGCCAAGTTCAATTGGGAATAAGCAGTGGGCATGGAATGGGGGTGGTAGCTTTAACGACCTCGACTCTGGTCTGGATGAAATTCCTATGGTAGGTGGTGGGACTATAGACCTGGAGTCGGATGGGGCAGACTATGATTTAAGTTCAGGAGATAATCCATTACGGGATGGGTATTCACCCCGGTCATGGCAGTCTGATCGCGTATCAGTTCTACCCAACTCCAGAGATACGGGTGGGTCACTCATTGGTAGAGGTGAAGGGTCTATTGATACGGGTAGTGGGGCAAAGGCACAGGCAAAGACTGCTTCGTCTAATACTCCGCAAGGCGAGGCAGGAAATGCCCGTTACACAATGGACTTGTCTAAATTTGGTGGTGGAATATATGCGAAACCTGGAGAGACTACAGAAGATATGCTCAGACGCTTACTATCGCAAGCTACTAGGGTGACAGGTAGAGCCAATTGGGATGGAGTGCAACAAACTAGAGTTACTTAGATTGGTGGTAGTGGTATATTTAAGTAGATTGATATTGAGGGATTAGTCATGGCAAAGACAGAAGAAGAGTGGCGCCGTGAGGTAGAAAGACTGAGAAGTCAGCTTGCGGAGATTGACGGTAGAACTGAGCGGGAAGTTCAGGGCATAAGAAATCAAGGCAATTCAGGTGCCAGTTCAACTGCCTATAATCCTGGGTATCCTAGTTTCTACAATCCAGGGTCTTCTGATTCTTCTAATCGTCCTTTTGAGAATCCTGCAATAAAAGACTATATCCAAAAATTAGAGGACTCTTACAAACCGTCATTCAACAGTAAAGAGAGTCTTAGCCATGCAAGGGGATTAGTCGACCTCAATGATGAGATTATGCGGAATCAAGTCCCGTTGATTCAGAGTTACAATGACATTGCCTTTGATGATTGGGGTCGGTATAACGACAAGTACACAGAAAGTCTTAATTGGTTGAAAGACCAAGACCGTATCTTCACAGCAGGAGAGAATGCCCAGGATAGACGCCTTAAAAGAGATGCCATCTCGTCTGAGACATTCATGAATAATGAGAACAATAAATATAAGAAGTATGGATACGACACTCAACTTGCCGGTAGTTTATTTGGTGGCGGGAACTTCTTTACTTAATCTTGGTTAATCTTTTTAGGAGGTATAGTTATGGCTAACACTTACAGAACAATGGCAAGTTCGGGCAAGAATGACTTCGAGAAATTCATGGAAGACATGAATAAGATTGGGGGATACGATTCTAATAGGGAAACTTCTTCTAGTTGGACAGGAACCACAAAGCCAGTTAACAAGCCTACAGGGTCGAGCACTACTGCTAAGGCTAAGCAGGGGACTGTAACTAATTATGGTTCTACTCCGAGTTATGATCGGCAAGATGCTTTGTTGGATCGCAAGGAAAGGATTGCGGTTGAGAATCGTAACCAAACATGGATGAGAGAGGATTTTGATAAAGCTAATCAAAGAGCACAAGCAAATATAGCTAGAGGTGACGCATTGGCGGCTCAACGATATAACAGGACTCAAAACCGTAATGCTGGATTTGAGGCAGCATCACAAAGGCGACTTGCTCTGAATGCTGCCAGTGCTGATAAAAGAGCCAATGCAAAAGAAGCACGATTTGCTAGAAGACAGCAAAACAGGAATAACGCTATAGTTGCATCAGAAGCCAGAAAAGATAGGATGAAGGCAGCGCAACAAAGCCATCGGGATTATTTCCTGCAACGCGAACAACTTAAGCAAAACAATAAATGGAAAGATAGAGAGTTTGATTACCGGGGCAAAGAATTAGACTTGACGAAAAGAAAATACGATGCAGAGATTGCCGCACTAAATACGGATTTGCGCCTTAGAGAAAATCAAAACCAACAGCAGTGGGCTAGTATGGCATTGAACTACGCCAACTCTGCATTGGATAGGGGATTGCGACAACAAGAGCTAGAAAGCAGACGACGCGACCAAGAGTTGGATCGGCAAGCTAGAGCATGGTCAGTAGTTGGCAATATATTCAGTTAACCTGAATCAAAGAGAAGTTGTATTAGGAACTAGAGGGAGAGAATTGTTATGGTAAGTTTACCCTGGACAAGCACTACTAAAAACACAAGTTCTAGTGCTGCTCTTGGTACGAGTAGCATGGGATTCCCCAACATTTCTAATGACCAGTTGGTGCAGAACTTATTTTCTAATGGAACCCTCCAAGTAATAAATCCCACTCCAGGTTCAGGGTTTGGGACGCCTATTAATAGAGTGAATTGGCAGTTTGGAGATAAGGGGCGGTCTGTCGAAGGACGTGACGACCAGGCATCCATGAATAATATTATTTCTAGCTTATCTTCTACTAGCACAACGTTGGGTGGGGCTACTGTGCTAGGAGGAATAGGTGTTATTGGTGGGACTGGTAGCAACCTTGAACGTAGCTTTGACAGTTTTATCAATCATACTAACACTACGTCATCTACACCTACAGTATCTAATGGGTTAGGAATAACAAGTGAAGACGTAGACTTGTTATCTGGCCTGTACGACAAAAAGATTGCCGGTGATGAGCGTATTGCTAATACACAAGGTGAGTGGTCTAACAAAAATGTACAAGATACTGTAGCGGGTAATGTTAATGTTGCAAATATTCAAGGCAATACTGCTGCCAATGTCGCAAATATTCAAGGCAATACTGCTGTCAATGTTGCAAATATAGAAGCAACTAATCAATTGCAGAATACAGAATTAGTCAACCAAGGGCAAGCTAATTTAGCGAATATTCAAGGAGGTTATCAATTACAGAATACAAACTTACAAACCCAGTCGGCAGAAAATATAGCCAATACTCAAGCGCAATCCGCACTAGATGTAACTAACGCCCAAGGTGGCTATCAATTACAGAATACAGAATTAGTCAACCAAGGGCAAGCTAATTTAGCGAATATTCAAGGAGGTTATCAATTACAGAATACACAGTTGCAGAATCAAGGGCAAGCTAATTTAGCGAATATTCAAGGAGGTTATCAGTTAGAGAATACACAGTTGCAGAATCAAGGACAAGCTGATTTAGCTAATATTCAAGGAGGTTATCAGTTACAGAATACACAGTTGCAAACTGATTCCGCACAAAACATAGCTAACACTCAAGCGCAATCCGCAGAAAGAGTGGCAACAATTCAAGGTGCTTCTAATCGAGAAGTAGCAGAGACTCAAGGGATGTACAATGTAGCTGCTGTCAATGCTAAAGCGGCAGGGGATATTGGTGTCGCGGAAACAGAAGGTGGTTATAACAAGATGATTGCCGAAATCAAGGCAATGGCAGAGACACAGAATGTAGAAACACAAACTGCTAGTGCCGAAAGAATTGCTGCGGTACAGGCACAGTCTGCGGAGAATGTTGCCAGAACCCAGGGAGACTTTGCCCTTAGAGTAGTAGGTGTAGAAGGGGAAAATGCGAATAGAGTTGCCAATACCCAAGGTGAATGGAATCAGATGGTGGCAGATACTCAAGGTCGTTGGCAACAAGCTGCCACAGAAACCCAGGCACGTTCTGCTGAGAATATAGCAGGAACCCAAGCTGATGCCGCTAGAGATGTAGCTACTACTCAAACTCAAGGACAATTAGGTGTAGCAGAAATCAATGCAGCATCCAATCGATATAACACCGATGCAGGTATCACCATCGCGGGGATGGATAATACGTCCCGTGAAAAGATTGCTGACATCCAAGGTAACTGGAATATCCGTGGCTATGAAACCCAGGGTGAACAGGCACGACGACTAGCTGCACAAGAGTCAGAACAACGACAAAATGAAGAACGTCAAAGATTCAATCTCAGAGAAGAAGGCAAGGCTGGTGACAGAAAAGCAGCCCGCTCCCTCTACACTGCCCGGGGAATGTAGGGATTAGATACTGAGTGGATACTGAGTGAATACCGAATACATAATAGTATGGTACGTTAGACTAATTGTAGTTAGTTGTTGCGTGTTGGAGAGTAGTTAGATTATGCCACGGGGACGATACAAAGATTATGACGATACGCCAGAAGTAGAGTTATACCAAGAGCCTGTTCCATCTCCAACGATAGGGAGAAAGAAGGATACGCCGGATAGGATAACGAATGAGAGAGGTGGGATTGAATTACTCCAGGGTAAGAGGATAGATGGACGTATTGTTAGTTTACGATTGCGTCGGGTACGGAATGCGATTGAGAAGGGAAAGGAATTAGAGAGTGATGAACTCAATCCTGAGAATCCCTTCAATGTAGTGATTGAGAACATGAAGGAGGATGAGTATGATAAGTTCTGTCTTTTGTTGAGGAGTAGTGACCCCAATGCTGTGGAGGTTGGGGAATTACTAAATGATGTTGCCAAACGGATTAAGTTGACTCGGTACTCAGATGATACGTTATTCAAACTGAGTGAGATTCGCCATTATCTATTGTCATTGAAGCGAGGACGATTAGCGGGTAAGTTATCTCAACAACTAGAGCAGTTGGATGGATTAGAGGCGGATGGCATTGTCCGGGGTATTGTCTATGACTGTTACTCTCAGGCACAGTATATTGCGGAAAGAGTATTCGCAGAAGGGGCAAACGTTACGGATAAAGATTTGTTGAATGTATTGCCCAAGTTACAGGTTGCTGCCATTAAGGGGGCAGAAGGACTAGAGAAGATTAAAGCATTGAGGGGTAGTAAGAGAGACAAGTTAGAAGGAGCACGAATGATGGCAGTGGCAATGTTTGAGATTGTGCAGGGTACACAGTTAGAAGGGGTTATGCGCCAAGTTGTTGCCGATGTCGTCCTCCAAATTGAAGTTGATGGTTAGTGACTATGCTCAATCGCAATGAACGCAAATCGAGATTAGCTCAGTTAAGGGTAGGCGCCTCTCAACTAATTGATAGAACAATAGAAGAGATTAAAGAAAAGTACGAAGATGAAAAGACTCCCATCAGTGAAAGGGCAGCACGGGCTATTGCCCCCGTAGTAGAAGAAGGTACAGTTACTGCTGATATTGCCAGGGCACGATTAGACTTCGACTTTTTCTGTCAACACCTAAACCCTATCTTTAAACCAGCCCTACACCATAGTGTCTGGAATAACGCCCTCATCACAGAACAATCCAATGAATACCTACATAGAATCGCAGGACAGAATATAAGTATATTGGCGCCAAGAGGGGGAGCCAAAAGTACCAAGTTGGGGTTGTTTTGTGCATGGGCAATAGGAATACACGCAGAGGTACACAAGGCGTTACAGATACTTTATATTTCTGCTAACAGGGAGTTAGCCTTAGCAAAGTGTGGCACAATTAGGAATATCCTAGATACACCGAAGTATCAGGAGATATTCCCCTTTGTTCAGCCTAATCCCAAACAATGGAGTAATTCTAATTGGAGTATTGATAGACAAGCTGCGGGAATAGAGGCAACAGGTCAGGAAGAATTCACAATGATTTGTGCAGGGATACTTGGTACGATTGCATCGAAAAGATGTCACATAGTTAGTTACGATGACCTAGTGAAGAATGCAGAGGATATAGAGAATCCTGCGGTGAGGAGGAAGATTCCGAGGACCCACTATTCAGTGGTAGTGCCCACGTTATTTCCGGGTGGGAGGATAGTTGCCATCAATACCCGGTATCGTCCTGATGATGTACACGTATCGGACTTCATTCCGAGTAAGGGATGGAACGTGCTTGAGCAGTCTGCCATTATTCCAAGACGGGAATTATTACACTTGGGTAAGTTCAAAGCAGGATTGTCTAATGCTAAGTTTCTGAATACTGAGGCATTAGATGAAAGTGAGGCACTTGCTATTGCGGCAGAAGAAGAGGCACAGTTAATCTTTAATCAGAGTGACGTAGAGGGCAAAGGCACAGGTCAGACCTCCGAGTCAACAGTAGGCAAGGCTGCTTCATATTCTATTTCGCAGGGCGGAGGCAATAATTCTATTGATGCTACTGAGACTACTGAGACTGCTGGCTCTATCAATTCCAATCTAACGGCAGAGTCTAATATTCAATATCAGAAGTTACAGTCTTTAGTCACAGACTACGGCATTGAATTGCGTCCTATTGAGTCATTCAAAGATGAGAATGACTACGAAGAATATATGGACGCAGAAGTGTCTTACTGGGAGACAATGTGGCCACTCTCCTATCTCCAGGAAAGACGCAATGCTGACCCCGCTTCATTTACCTACCAATATCAGAACAAGGTAGAACAAGCCGCAGGAATGGGTATACCCCCAGAGCACATCCATTATGGTAGACCCCCCATGCATTTTGATTATTTGTGCATTGGGTGTGACTTGGCAACGAGTAAGAAGAGAGCAGCAGACTATACCGTATTCACATTGGTGGGCAAGTTAGACCAAGAGTATTGGGTGTTAGATTATTGGCGGGGTAAGGTAACAGGCAACTTACCTAAGATTAATCACATCTTAGATTTGTATTGGAATTGGGAAGAAGGAGATAATGGGGTGGTAACGCCCTGGCGGATTGCAGTAGAGAAGGTGGCGTATCAGGCAAGTTTGGCGGATGACCTGACCCGAGAACTACACAATAAGTATGGATTGTATCAATTGGTAGTGATGCCCATGCAGATGAAGGGAGACAAGTTAGCCCACGTAGAATCTGTGTCAGGAGCATTTGCCAATGGGTTAGTGAAGTTTAATGAGGGAATAGAGTGGGCAAGTCACGTCAAAGAACTACAGGGACTAGGTGCCCACGATGACTGTGTAGATAGTCTAGTAATCGCCCTACAATGCTTAGGGGTCCGTAAACGTCTTGCCGTAGCAGATGAAGAAGAACTCCTGAAAAAGGCAGAAGCACAACGCAATCTCAACTACGGAGACTATAATCCCTACTACGGTCAGTGGTATTAATACTCACCACCCTCTAGGTGCAAGTCCCATCCCGAAGCTACGGCAACGCCTAGGGACGCATACAGAGAATAACCACCTTCTCTTACTAATCCACGACTCTCTTCCGTATTACGGGAATAGATGCGGGGTAGGGGTACTTCAACGTCACTCAGAGCATGGACATCCGTGGCTACATTAGTGCCCACTAAATCCAACCCTGATGCATTAACATCGCTAACAATCCGAGGCAATGCTACTTCAAATAATAGAGAGTAAGATGAGATTACACTATCTGCTGTCCGTGCTCCAAAGATACGCAATGTCGTAGGCGCATTGTTGCCTAACGGAACAGCACGAATATTCCAGATAATGCCACCGAATGTACCGAATGTACCGATAAACTCAGGCGGCGTTGTCGTCAAGACTCTATCCGTCACTTGAGTCGTTAACCGGACATCCCAATTGATAATTGTATTAGTGTAAATCGGCTGAGTGTTGGGTTTTGCTAATGCCATAATCAGTAATAATAATCAGTAAACTATAACTAAATCAGTCCTTAGTCAATCTCCCATTCCACTCCCCAACACGGAAAACTCTAACGCTCTAGAGGATACAGAGGTATCGGCTACACCGGGGATAATATTGAGGTAGTCTCCTGAGTTTCTATCGTGAGTCCATTGCCAAGAGTCAGGGGAATTGTAGTTAGTGACCCTCAGTAATTTAGCCAACTCATTTGTGACTCGGTTATACTCTTCTTGCCAGATACGTTGCTGTTTCTGCGGTTCATTACGCCGGGAGGCACGGTTAATGTCACCTTCGTGAATCTCACGGGCATCAAACCAATTATTCTGGATTAGATACTTCTGCTCATAGGTGGCATCACAAATATCCAACAACTGAACAATCTGTCCCGCCATATAGTCTGAGTAAACCTCTTCACAGGCTTGCTCTACCCGGGCAACGTCCCCCGCATCAATGGCAACCCGGGAACCATACCCTAAATGGAAGAACACTCTCTCTTTGTCTATCTGCCCCAAAGCAACCATACAACAATCCCTCAATGCCTAACTCTATTCTACCTAAGACACCTACACCTACATACAAATATCTCTACTGCCTTTGCCTTGTGAACAGAATAGTGAACAGCCTTGCCTAGTCTTTGCCTGAGTGCAACAAAGTTTGGTCGAGGTCTGACTGCGGACTGACTGAAGGCTGGTAGATTGAGATAGGATGTATGACAGGATATTTGTAGGGGTGTATGGCAGGAAAGCGTTACTTCAGTAAGATGGGGCAGTATACAGGACTTGCCCATCCACTGACACGTTTTCTTACCCATATAGAAAGCAATCAGTATTCTGTTAAGGTTGATAGAGCAGAGTCTCTTGCTATCTTGCAAGACCTCATGTACCTGGATGAGACTCGGTTATCTAGTGAGGGAATAAGTTTCGTCACTGCTCCCCATAGTTTATGGGGAGGGGAAAGAGGGGGTTATGAATACAATGCGTACATCTGGAAAGATAACGGGAACGGTTATCCTTGGAGTGGATACGTCTATGATTCCTATCCATTAAATGAAAATGGGTATGACCCATACAACCCCGCAGCAATCCCTCCCTATGGGACAGGGGGTCCCTACGTCAACATAGAAGTGCAGAAAGAAGCAATCATCAGAAGCGTTATTGTTGGTGTTGATGGCAATGAAGTCCAGAAAGAATCTGATTATAGTAATGCCTACAGTATTATTGTAGAAGAACCAGAGGAAATAATTGCATTAAGGACAACAGTAGAACTTCTAACTGATGACAATCCTGGCTACGTCTATTACGACATCATACTGATTTTAAGCATTCAAGGGGATGCTACAGAATTAGATTACAGTATCGCTGAAAAAGGCATTGCTAATACGGTTGGCGGTATTGCAGCCGAGGATTCTTTCTCTGGACGAATATCGGGTGGAATACAAACATCTCCTGCCGAAGATGGTGTCCCTCAAAACATCACATACACTTACCGGGACAAGCAAAGTTTGTATGTGCTTGTGCCAGCTTATGTCCTACAGAAACAAAAAGGAAAAGTAACCTTTGACATCATAGTAAGAATAAAAGAAAACGACACCAATGAAACATGGAAAAGATTAGCTTTTGTCCCTGTTTATCCAGAAAAAAATGCAGATACTACGCAATGGGATAGTTATAACCCTATTGTTGTTTACATAAAAAACATTAAAGTCCTTGACCCAGGAGACAACCCGCCAACAAATCCAGATTACCCAGGTGACGATGAAGACATTACTGTAATCGTAGATCCACCTCCCGATCCTCCTGAACCTCCTTATCCTCCCGATCCTCCTACTCCCGATCCTCCTGAACCTCCTTATCCTCCCGATCCTCCTACTCCTGAACCTCCTGAACCTCCCGATCCTCCTACTCCTGAACCTCCTTATCCTCCCGATCCTCCTACTCCTGAACCTCCTTATCCTCCTACTCCTGAAGATCCTGAAATTCCAGAAGGAGATCCTGTTTCAACCGGGGTTTGGTGTTGGCTGATATGGTGGAAGGTGTTTTGGAAACCTTTAATTGAAGACACTAATGAAGACCCGGGAAATGATAACTATTGGATTTTGTGGTTCAATATTTTTTGGTGGTGGTTTGTTTGCCACTTAGACAAAATTTTTGTAGACCCAAGAGATCCAGAGGACGAAGAGGACGAAGAGGACGAAGAGGACGAAGAAAATCCAGAAGTTCCAGAAGATGAAACAATTTATATTATCTTCATTTTCTTTATCTGGATATTAATCATTTGGATATATATTATTTGGTGGTTTGTATATTACGTCATATACATTTTTGATGACCCTCCTTTCCCCCCTGGCTATGAACCACCTATCTCACTACCCGACTATTACGAAGACTATGAGATTCCATATCCTGGGGTCTATGGTCCATTTCCTGAAGACCCTGAAGACCCTGAAGACCCTGAAGAGCCTGAACGGACAGAGCAGGGTGTTACTGCCTCTCTAAAATTTATTTCACCCAACTCAAGTGACCAGGGGATAGAAAGATTAAATATGTCTTCTGAGATAGACCCTTCCTACATTGCCCAGGTCACAGTAACAATGCGTGGATTCTTATACCAAGAATTTGCAATTGATTTGGCTTGGGGTGGGGATGCCGTCTATGAAGAAGACTACCGTTACAATGACGTTTTATTCAGTAATGAGCCATTGGGCACAGGGCAAGTGGTTAGAGGAGAGGCTCGCACTACAGCATTGGATGGTGCCCTGAATCTACCAGACATCATCACAGAGTCTGATTTTAATGGGTTGGTTGCATCGGATGGAGAAGAGTTCATTGAAAAGATTGGTGCTCCTAGTATGGGCACAACAATTACTTTCCCCCGTAACTTCTTCTTCTCGGAGGAAGAGATAGAAACCTTTACAGGGTATGTTGATGCTGAAACCTGGAATAGTTTTAATAGACAAGGACGGACAGTGAATGTGAATATTCCTATCACTATCAATGACCCTGAATCAGACGCATAATGGAAGACTTTAAACTTATTGCAGGAATTATTTTAGGTGGCGATGATAGACTCTACACCCGGAATGACTACATCCAGTTTGCGTACATTGGGGGTGAACCTCCTATCCTCATCCCCGACTATCACTTTAAGGTATTACAGGCAAATGGGAAACTAGAAGGATTTGGCAATGACTTTACCATTGAACTGCCAGATATTATCACAATAGATATCCCTGGCGTAGAGATTCCTCAAGTAGATGTCTTTGGTCCTGAATACTTTGACGGACCAGAAGTGCAGGTTGATGTCTTTGGTCCTGAATATCTAAACCCAGACGGAGAGGACTATAGATACACAGTCTATTATGACCCTCCAGGTGATCCCACAGGATTTAACACTTATTACCTATACTACGACAGCAATGGGAACAAGCTGGGCATAGGAGGTGAAGAAAGAGACGGTGTTGTTGACTTATCCTTGCAGTCAACCATTGACTACATCAACAACGCTTTTGATGAATGGTATGAAAGAAATACCAGAACTCCTCTTCTGACTTACAAATACACAGTCTTATATGACCCTCCAAGCAATGATACGGGCATTAATATTTATTACCAATCCTACGACGAGAATGGAAACAGAATAGGCGTAGGGGGTGAAGAAAATTCAGATGGCTACATTGACTTATCTCTAGAGTCCACTTTTGATTACGTCAACAATGCCTTTGATGAATGGTATCAAGCCAACACTGGGGAGCCTATCACCGACGCAGTTGAAGTAACAGGTAATGCCGCTACCTACACATTCCCCCAAGACAGTGAACTGTTCGTCTGCTACGTCTACCTTCAATTGAGTGATGCCCCCCTTGGTAGTTCCATCACAGCTAACGTTTACAACACCAGCCTCCCAGGGAGTCCAACTATCCTAGACAGCATCCTTACTGTGCCAGCAGGACAGACGAGGAGTAATCCTGTAGTATTGAGTCAGACTCAGTTCAGTAACGGAGATGTCTTACAGGTAGCTATCCTGTCAGTGGGCAGTGAGTTCCCTGGGGCAGGAATGCAGTTATTCCTGGGGAGGAAGTATGGGGAAGGGGAAGAGATTGATTGGGAGAGAGTGGGGCTGGTTAATACGGGGAATGGGTATGCAGTTGTGTTCAAAAGACAGGATGAAGACAAGTACATAATAAGGAAAAACGCAGGGCAGGACGAAGTGTTGACCTTTTCGAGACAAAACTTCTTGTACGACTCACTTCCTCCTTACGAGTATGTTGGTAACTACTTCTGGTACTGGCGAATTTATGGTGGTTTTTACAAAGATATTGTCAATGGTTCGGCGTCAGGAAACTTTAGCCCCTGGCTTGAATGGGCGTATGAGTGTGCAGCATTTGTTCCGATAAGCCTTGGACTTCCTGGATCTATTTTTTACCCTTTTCACGACCAAATAAAGCCAACCTTTAAGTTTATGGGCTACATAGCAAGCCCATTAGGGCTGGGAATAATGGTTTGCTCTCCAGGTTCTTCTGCCAATGATAGTGCCACTTACTCCTTGGGGAACGAAACCCGTCCTTACACAGCTACGCTTTCTGGGAGTTATTCATCAAACGCAAATGGGGCACATAATGTGTCTTTTTCGCATAGCTGGCAAGGAGACTCGCTTTATGCTGTGCAATGGGGAGAGAAGGATTCTCCAAACATAGAGATTTACACACTGGGAGGAAATGGTTCTGGTACTGCTAGTGCGGTGCAAACTGTAGATGACTCAGGGGGAATAGGAAACGAATTCGTCAATTCAATATCAGAAGCTTCAAGTTATACGGCAAGTGGAGAAATCCCTGAAAACGACAATCTTGTAAGAAAATTTTCTTATGATGCCACGCATAGTCGTTCTTATTCAGGAGATAAAAATACTGGCCTTCAATCAATTTCTTTGACGCAAGAAGAGACAGGGTATAGAAAAGAAAAAACAGAAAAACAATATTTATTAAAAATGAACAATGCTGCGTTTGGGGTAGAAAAAATAAGTGAAACCTCTTATACTGTTTCTTATGAAGGGGACTATAGTAGCTTGTTTGATTATCAACTTGGGCAAGAGAGTTACAGCGATAATGTTACTTGCACTTTAACGGAAAGGATACACAATAGAAGAACAAGACCCCTATCTTTTGTTGAAGTTAAAAATACAAAGCGAATCGTCACGGGTTCTTTTTACATTTCTTTGTACAACAACGGCGTGGTGAAATCTATTTCAGGATATTTTGAAGACCCATTTTTATTGTATAAAACAATTGTTACCGAAAGGGAGCAAAATATCACGCGAACAAGAAATGGTAGCACAAGCAATTACTCTAGGACTGAAGTGGAAAGCTATCAATATCAAAGCCAAGACCTAGTTTCATCGGGGGTTATGTGTGATATTTTCAAAAAAGAAAACGGGGTTATAAAACAATGGACTTCTCCGGTGACAATAAGTAAAAGCTTAACGACAAACAACGATGGTGAAGATATATACAGTATAGACTCTGTAAACTTTAGCCTTTCGTCTGAATACACAGAAAACGAGTTTTTTCCTTTACTTGGTAATGAAGGCGAGTATATTATTGTTCCTTCTTCTTCTTATAGTGAAATCGCCTATTTTCTTATAAAGCAATTTAAGTCTAGTGGCAATCTCTACGTAATCACTGACGAACAAGGTAATGAAACCATAGAACTTGCCATTTCAGAACAAAAGCCTAGCAACAATAACTTTGGCGGGGCAGTATTACTAGAGGGACAGAATGTAAGCGTCAGGGGTAATAACTACGGGGCAGACTGGCAAGGTACGTTTCCTGAACCATCATTGAGTTCCCCTACCCAAAGTGTTTGGTATAAGTGGGTAGCTCCTTCTAGCACCCCTGTTACGATTCATACCCTAGGTTCTCCTGTAGCAGCCGACTATCAAGTAGATACTGTTATTGCTGTTTACATAGGAAGCTCTCTGGATAGCCTATCCCTTGTCGCTTCTAATAACGATGCCAGTGTTGAACTCCCTCCCAATGGAGATTACCTATCAGCCGTAGTGATTAACCCCACAGAGGGCACTACTTACTACATTCAGGTGGACGGTTGGAGTGACACTCAATGGAGTTTTGTTCTATCAATCACAACAGAAGGACTTAACGTTCCAACTCCGATCCAAGAAGAAACCAGACGGGCTGACATCTACCGCTTTGATACTCAAACACTGAAGTGGAAGCGTATGCCTAATGCGGTGTCTGCCATTTCTCCTTTGACAGGGGCTAGTGACTTTATCAGCTATCATGCTACGCCCCAGACGGAAACATTGGACGGCGCTATTTGTCCTGAAGAGTGAGATTGAGGTGAGATATGGATTATTGGAGAAGGAGGGAGTAATGAGTTGGATGCCTGAGAATGAAGACTTATTCCCATTAGGAGCGTTGTTGATAGGGGGAGGGATTATCACGCTGTCAATGTTAGCTCCCAATGATGTCAAGATTAAGGAGATTGGGATTGCCGCCGGAGGGACAATTGTTGGTTATGGTGCAGGGGCGTCACGGGGGAAGACTATTCAGAATCAGAGCAAACAAGAAAATGTCAATGGCAATCAATCCGTAGTAGATAACTCTGTGTCGGAGAAATTGATTCATGCTCAGTCTAAACTGTATAGCCTAGAAGATATTGACCAGCACTAGCCGCAACCGTAGCTGAAACTACCACTACTAATAATCTTCCCCATACACCTTGATGAGTAAATACTTGGTATCTGTAATGGCAACGTCTACACTGGCGTAGAGGGTCTTACCGGGAGCAAGGAAGTATGACTTATTGCCCGCAGCATCTACCTTAGTGCCAACCATATTAGAAATCAGATTGAGTTCCCGGGTTGTCCCATCCGTCCCGTAGGGGGTAGAAATAGGTAATGCCCAACTATCTTTGACGTAGGGCGTCCCATTAATCTCTTCATGGATAGTTAACACTCTCCCTGCTACATCATCCGTTACTACCGTAATGGCAGTGATGACAGAACCACCCCGGGGATTACTATTGAAGATACGATATGGCGTATCAATGACAGCAGTGCTATCTAACCTGAGGATAGTCTGGTTTAAACTCTGAGTATACAGTTGATGCTTCGATGACGTAAATAATAATGACATGACGACAATCCCTACAATATAGATAGACACACTTCACTACAATGTCCCTATACTACGATGACTACCTATCCTAAATACAGTTGTGATTGCCCTGCCTTTACGGGACAGTTAAGTCAGCAATTTGGGCGTAAGATGCCCTATGAGACGAGTAGTCCTGGGGTCAGGAATGCCAATGCTAAAGTGCCCAAGGTTAGGGTTTGTAAGCATATCTATGCGGAGATGCGGAGAAGACGTGACCCCCGGGCTGTTGCACTGGATGAGTTGCCAGTCATTCCTCTCAATGAAATTGGTAATATTAGTGGGACTAATGCGGGGCAGAAAACCCAGGCTGAATTATGGCGGGAATCTAAGCGAGAAGGATGGACGAATAACCTGGGTAAGGTACAGTCTATTAACGTTAATGGAAGTAGTATTCAGACGTTAGGAGATAAAGCTAAGGATGCGGAATCTTTATTCGATAAACGCACCCTTAATGCTAAACCTCGTAAAGTACGACAGAAGAAGAATGAATGGTTGATGGAATGATTGATGGGATAGGACTACAACCTACACAGGACACATCCCATTACTACAGGGAGTAGGAGTGGTATTAGTAGTAGTATCAGAAGTCACATTGCCATTATTCTGAGTGGGATAGGTAGCCCAGAACATAGACTCCCAACCTTCTTCCATACAGAATACTTGCCAAGCATTGGGTTCACAGAAGTCTGTGGGTAAGACAAACTCTTTCTCACTGAGAAAATAGTCAAATGCAGTAACGGCATCTCCCTTATCTTCCCAGGTTCCAAACGGAGTGGAAGAGGGTGGACTATTGGTATACAGTTGAAACACTTTATAGTTACCGTGTTCATCCTCTACTAAGGCAAACGTGTAGGGAGCACCCCAGGCTTCAAACCAGGTGACTGCCTCCAACAAGACAGTGTAAATCTTTCCTTCAATGGCAAGGATTTTAGTCGGCTTCATAGTAATGGCTCGTAATGATTGATGGTTAATGGTGATTACAGACAATATTAACTACAGTGGATTAGAACTCTTCACACTCTTGATATTCTAATTCCCGGTAATATTCTTCGGAGAGTGCTTCTTGGTGTAGGGCTTCAATAAGTTCTAGTTCGGAGGTGAAGGTACGTCCATGTTCTGCCCAGAGAGAAAGACGTGCCATTAGTTGGGTGTAGGCAAGATACCCACTCGGAGTGGTGATATTCGGCAATGTAACGTTGTTAGTATTCATGGCAGTAGTAATAGATGGTGGGTGGAGAATCAACTAAACACGGGGCAGAACAACTTGTTGGGGCTGTTTTTGGTACTTCCCTTTACGGGTACTGTAGGAGACAATACAAGGTTTATTACGGAAGAAGAGTAACTGCAAGAATCCCTCGTTGGCGTAGACCTTAACCGGATTATTAGAAAGATTCACGAACTCTAAAGTAATGTGTCCTTCCCATCCCGGTTCTAGTGGGGTAGTCAATAAATGCACTCCAGAACGGGCATAAGTAGACTTACCTAGACAGACCACAAGGATGTCTTCAGGGATCTTGAAGTGTTCTACGGTGACACCTTCTGCGTAGGTGTGAGGGGGCAGGATAAAGTATGTCCCCGTTTCATCTGAGTTAGGTTCTAGGTGGGCAATGTCATACTCAGACATAGATTTAGGGTCAATGGGAGTGTCCTTATCTTTGAAAACAACAAAGTCCATCGGACTGAGGCGGGCATCATAACCGTAGGAGGACGTACCGTAGGAGATAGCGGGTACAGTCTCCCACTCAGTAATAGAAACCTCCTTACATTGCCCAGTCATATAAGGACTAATCATGCCCTGAGCCGCTAAACTATTGATGTCACAGTCAGCTAACAGTCCATAGTATTCCGGTAATACAGGTTGACGGATCGGGGCAAAGAATTGAGAACGCATTGGTGATGGTAGTAATAGATAGGGGTGGATGGAGGGCAGTGATTGATAATGTAGATACATTCAACAATCAATCTACTCTTTGATATTTAGGGACACGTCCCCGTAGACAATAATTGGGGTCTAACTTAGTGACATTAGAGGGTGGAATTAATTTGCCCAGTTCAGGATTAACTTCCTCAAACCAGATGTTGACTAACTCTTTAAAAGGATTAAAGATTAAGTGTGCCCATCCATGTTGATAGGTAGGTTTACAGATATAGTCAACAATCCGATATTGGTTAGGTAACATCTGATGAAGTAGTTGCCGCATGTCCCGACTACCATACTTCTCATACTCAGGGAAGGATTGATAGATTTGCTGTAGATAGACAATCGGGGCAAAGTTAATTGGATTATTCAAGAATGGTGCTACCAGGTTAATGTCATAGAGACTATACCCCAAACGTGCTAACCTCAGAAGACGATGGGCATTAAGCCAGGTGTAGTCGAAGTTGGGGAATACGATATCATCATTAATTGCTTTAACTTCATGGAGAAGGGGAATTAAACCTCGGATAGCATCTTGGATGAATGGTGTTTTGTTTGAGACACAGGCAACCAAGTTCTCTTCTGGGGGTACATACACCGGAGTAGATTTAGAGAAGTCATGATCCTTAGTCTTGCGCTGGTAAGTATAGCGGTACACTAATCGTTCATCTGGGTCAGTTTTCTCTAATAAGAACCCTTTGGTGCAGGCATAATTACCTGACATGGTATTACTGCACCGGAAATATTCCCCAGTCTGATTGTTGTAGAAACCAGACAATACTTCATGGTGATGCCAATTCCCGAAGTTACGTTTGATGTAATGAAACACCATGATGTGCCTTTTCGTATGTCGACATGATAGGTAAGTATTGTCTCCGGGTACTTGATTAACTACCCACTGAAAGGCGGGCATCATAGGAGCCAGGATATTGCCCCAACGACTGAGGTAGAACTGGTCTAGGAAGTGTAGGGTTTCATTCCGTTTCCTGCCTTTAGGGGTAGCTTCAATCAACTCAATGCAGAATTGACGAAACTCATTTGAGTTCATTGGTAGGGGGCGAGACCGGGGTAGGAATGAAAGATGATGCTTGAGGACATCAGGACAATATCGGGAAAGAGAATCGGCGAAGTCCACCCCATAATATTTAACTTTCTCCTTAACAGGAAAATAAACGGCTAGGGGATTGAACTTAGCGTAGTCCTTAACGTCATCTAATTTGTAGTAGAAGTCCTTACAACGTTGCCGCCAATCAGGCATCAATCCAATAGATGTACCGGGGTCATCACGATTCCATTGTTTATGGTCAATGCCCAGATTACACAGGATAGAATGACGGCGACGTATCCCCCAGTCTTCATAGGCTTGAGGTTCTTTGAGAACACCAAACCGTTTGGAGTCGACACAGAATCCACGGGGGATAGTGCGTCCTGCATTGACAGGGCTGGTACGTTTTCCCCCATTACTGAGGTTAGGGTCTTTAGTCTTTAACTCGGATTCAACCTTGATACCAGATGATGCTGCAACTGTGTTATTAGGAGTAGTATAATTAGATTGTGGTTTAGTTAATACTTGATGGGTGGGAACATCAATCACACGACCATAGTTGGCGTAGTTTGTTAGGGCATTCAACCAAGTTGCTGACTCAGAACTCTTATCAACGTTGATAGTAATCCTCCCATTCTTAGTCCCAGTGGTAACAATCCCTAATTCAATTAGGTAGTTGAGGGCAGTTAACATTTCCTGTTTAGAGTATTGGGATAGGGAATCCCACTCCAAGAGTTCAGTCAAAGGAATTGACGTTTGTTTAGTGATGACAGAATGTAGTCGTATGGCGAAGTTTGCTTCTTGTTGGCTGAAACTAAAACCCCTATCTGAGTGAAATAAAGGAGATGACGTGGGTAGTGAAGGAGAAGAATCCGCATTAACTTCTCCGAGGGCACGATTCAACTTATTGAGGAACAGGTTAGAACCTTGGGCAACACGATTCGGTTTTAATTTTCCCATTATGAATGTAGTAATAGAGGATGGTTAGTTGGTCAATTAAAAGTTTGAGTCTTGGATACTACTCAAGAGGTAGTAACTTCTTAACAAACTTATGGACATAGGGGCGCAGTACGTCAATTACAACCGTAGGACTTTTACCGGGAGTGACAATGCAAGGTCTTTCTAAATCAACCTTGACGTGTCTATCATCTGAGTAGACTCGCGTAGAAAGAAAGTCTCGAATTGCCTTCTCAAAGTTCTGGGAGTCTGCCCGATTATTATTCTTGGATAAAACATAGGTGAAATCCATCTGTCTGTGATAATCAGGTTCCCATAACGGTTCAGAAATTTCAGTGTAGTCATTGAGTGCATCTAGGTAGGAGTCCCAAATCCCTGCTGCAATTGATGTCCATTCCTGATATTCAGGGGTCTTATACATAGAGGCTTGTCCCCGACGACACATAGGAGCACGGCAACGATTATCGGTAGGGGGCAAAGGCAACGTTAGATAACGTAACTCCTCAGAAAGATTTGCATTTCCTTCCTCTAATTTGTATAGATAGGACTCGTCATAGTAACTTTTCCATGACCCCTTCTTTGTCCGTTTCAACATAGTGTGTAATAACAGTGTAGTAATAGAGTAGTAATAGAGTGGTGAGAGTTTAATACAAAACAGACTTAGGATTCTTCGTAGTCATGGTGGGCAATGGACTCTGACTCAGTAAGCCTTAGCCCTAGCGGAGTAGAATACGAAGCAGTCTTTGCCTTAGAGTGAGTGGGCATCGAGGTCTGACGTGTGCCTTTGCCCTTACGTGCAGAACCACGACTGCGGTAGAATTTAGTGCCATAGAGAGTCACGAATCGTTTATTGCAGGCGACGCAATAGTCAATGTCAAGACCTGGAATACTGAACTCATTACCGCAATCAGGACACGTACCAGGTGGTGTCCCTTCGGGAATAGGTGGGTAGGGTAATTCACTCACAACAAATCCTCAGTGCATGTCCTACAATTTTCCGTAGACTACACTGAGGATTCATTGCACAGGACAAGTACAGGTCAGGACTCCGAGTAACCGCATTGCACTAAGGCATGCTCCATTCATATTCCGCAAGGCAAAGGCATTTGATTAGAAAGGTGGGATTGACTCTACGGGATGGGCAGTGCCATCGGAATTGTATTCGTAGAATTCATCTGCCTTTCTGTCATAGCCAAAGATACGTAGTTCTCCAGACTCAACGAGTCCTTTGGTGTCGTCATCGAAGTTGGAGACATCAGACTGACAGAGTAAGTCTTCTCCCACACAAAGGATAGACTTTCCTAGGACACGTACTGTCATTACCGTTCAAACTCCAGTGCTAGTTGGGTAGGCATTGCCATCTTCTCCCAGTGAATCATGGCAGATTTCATGGAGAGTATGGCACGTCCTACTTTGTCAGGGTCTAATTGATAGGCTAAAGCAAATTTGCAGATTTCCTCTGCTTCCTCAAAGAAAGGTTTCCCATTCAATAAGTCGTCAATGCCATACTCCATCAGAATATAGAATAGAATTGCCGTATTCTGGGTGATGGTCTTGGAATCTGCTAACGCCTTTAATTGTTCCCGAGTGATGACAATTTCAGTCTTACCACCAATGCGGGTGGATGCTAGGTTAGAAGTGATAGGTGTTACGTTAGGTGCTGGTTGCATGGTTGATTGTGTATTAGTACCAGAGTTTGAGCTAGATTTGGAGTTACTATTAGATGAGTTGGACTCGGTAGATTCGGGATCAGACTTAAACTTTCCTTGTTTCTGAGCAAGGGAACCACGAATCTCTAATTCCTCTTCCAATTGCTTAGCGGCTTTATCGCGTTTATCTTGACGCCGCTTAGCAGCCCGTGCCTCCCGTTGGAGGACGGATACAGGTTCACTTTTCAGTTGGGCAGACATAGTAATAATAGATGTAGGTTTTTCGTGGGTAGTTCACTCAGGAGTTCGTGTAGGAAAACCCTGATAGATTCATGTACAAGTCCCACCACAGTTCACGATGTTCGTTGGACATGATACAGAGATTGGTGATACCAGGACATCGGACATAGTGTGTCCACCAGAGAAAGGTATCGAATACTTCCTGGAACCCATTCAAGAACTTACGATACTTGTAGTTGATGATTGACATGGTAGTAATAGAAGTAGTGGGGTATTCAGGGTTGCGTTGTGTCATAGGATTAATCATCAAGGAGTGAGTATTGATTACAGTTGGAAGCCATCTCTTCCATCTTGGTGTCTGCTTCTCGTGGGAGTAACTCAGCAATGCCCTCAATCCAGGGTGTATCTGACATAGAACAATCCCAAGTCGAAGGAATTCCAGATTCTTTGTCGTACACAAAAGTCATGTGTACACAGGTGTAACAAGCTTTAGTCATTTGATTCCTCCGAACTCAAACGCTTTCAATGAATACTTGAATGGGTTGCCTGGAATTTCCTTAACAAGAGTCAGCATCTGTTGTGCCAACTCGCGAATTTCTTTCTGGGCATGGTCTGAATTACGCAAGGATTGAAAGTGCATGAAGCTACGGAAGTTTAGGAGCATGTCGAAGTCTAATTCCTTACAGTAGGGAAGAAAGAAACGAGCACTTTCTTTGGCACGTTTACGTCCTAATGTAGGAGTTAACTGCTTACAGGCAATGTGATATAGCTCATGTCCCAATTCAGAGTAACGAGTAAGAGCTTCACTCCAACGACAACATTCTGTTTCCCACAACCAGGCATAACCTTTGTAGTCATCAGAAGTATAGTCTTCTGAATGCAAGACTTCTATGTCTTCCCAGTCTTCGGGAACATACCACTTGTCACTCAATTCCTTATACCGTGCTGATTCACTGTTAACCGATACACCTATACGGTGTTTGATGCACTGAATATGGGTAGAAACATCGGCACGTACTTGGAAGTGGAGGGCGGACTTTTCAAAGACTGAATGGTGCCCATGTTCTGCCAACATAGATAGAAGTTCTTGGCAGGACTTTTTCTTGGTTTTGACAGTCTCTTCATAGAGGACATGAATGCGTTCATTGATGTCTTCAGGTAGGTCAACATCTAATTCGAGATTAGTAGATTGCCATGCGGATAGTGCGTGGGACTCATCTCCTCCGTAGTAGCCGAGTAGTTGTACGTTCATTATTTGGAGTCCTTGGTAAGATTACGGATAAACTTTTTGAGTTGTCGGGAATTAAGAGTCATAGTTGTTCCCATCGGTCCATGAATATAGACAGAGGGATTAGGATTAGTGGGGTCAGGACGTAGGGAAATAGAAACGTTACGCCCAAGGTTCCAATACAAACGAGGGTTGATTTTAGGAAGATTCATGGTAGGTAGAGCAGTAATAGTTAGTAGGGGTATTAAAGATACAGTTCCCAAAAGAGAAAGGCTGCATCTTGAGCAAATTCACTTTCAAGGGGAATGCGGAGATAATCACGCCAAGAATCAAAGCACTTCCAACAATAGTAATAACCAAACAGAAATGCCTTGTATTTATCTTTGATGTTCATGGTAGGTAGAGCAGTAATAGTTAGTAGGAGTTAGTAGACAACGTCATTCTGAGTAACGTCATAGATTAATTGGTCATGGAGGTTGTAAGCTAATCTGGCAGTACCCGTTTCACCCTGACGACACTTTGCAATAATCATTTCGTAATCATCACTGGCTGCTTCAGGGTTATAGTATGAGTCTCGGTAAAGTAGCACCACATTATCTGCTACCCACTCAATACCACCGCACTGAGCAAGGTCACTCATATTGGGGCGCTTGTCTTGACGACCCTCTGGTCCACGATTAACCTGGGCGAGTAGGATGACAGGACATTTTAACTCCTGGGCGAGGTTGTAGAAGTAACGAGTGACATCTTGGAGTGCATTAGACTTCTCAGAAGAATCCCCACTACCCGTAGAGAACAACTGAAGGTAGTCAATAATGACAACACCCAGCTGATTACCGTGCATACTCCACAACTTCCGACATTCACTGGCAACCCCCGTAGGCGTAATGCCCCGTTGGTCATTGATGTAAAGATTTAACTTCCGCGACTCATCCTTAATAGCAGACAAGTTCTGGAGTTCTTCTTCAGTGAAAGGATTGATGCCGGATAGATGTTGTTTCAGACGAATACCGCGCATGGGTTTAAAGCCATGATGTCCGTAAGCAGGATGGACAGAAATGAGACTCCACAATCTATGTTGTAATTGGGCGGCGGTCATCTCCAAACTGAAATAGATAGAGGGTAATTCATGGAGTAAAGTGAATTGCAGTAGGAGTTGAAGCGATGTCGCTGTCTTGCCCATAGAAGCTCTACCGGCAAAGATAGACAGTGTTTCCGCTTCCACTCCTACTATCTTTTTATCCAGGGCAGCAAACCCCGTGGCATAGATTTGATTCGGATGATGCAATTTCTGCCACGTTGCTTCACTCACCTCCTGATTAGGTAAAGTAACTCGCTTAATCTGTAATGCACGTAGACCATAGATTTTACGTTCTGCGTCATCTAGGATATTGTCGAGGTCAGTAATTTGGTCATGACCGGATACTGAAATGTCGTTACCGGCGGCAATTAGTTCACGTCTAATCCAGAGACTGACGAGGAGGTTACAGTAGTGTTCAATGGGATTGGGTAGACTGTAGAAGAAACCTTGTTCTGAATTGAGTAGACTATTGATGTTTGCCTGGGCATAGATTAAGTCTCCGTTCCAGTGGGATAGATAGGGAGAACCCTGTAGATGACTGAATAACGTTAATAAGTCGGTGGGATGATTCCTGCGGTGTAAGTCCTGAAGTACCTTGTAGATAACTTGCAGGGTAGGAACATAGAAGACATCAGCTTTAGCAATTAAGTCAAATACCTTATAACTGTCCTTGAAACCGCTCAGGATGTAGGAGATTACCGTTATCTCGATGTCTGCCATTGAAGGAGGTAATTGGTAGCCGTGGTTACTACTACTTCTATTACTCTCCTCTTTAGGCATCCGTAGGATGGTAGGGTCAGGAGCTTTGGGGGCATTGGGAACTTTATCCATGATGACGTTTAACGTGTTTGTACTGTGTCCACCAATCAATGGTGATTGAACGTTTTACTTCAGCCTTTACTTCAGAATTACCTTGACCTTGAGGGACTGATTCTTGAGGAGTAATAGTCTTTGAAACTTGTGACACAGGTACGATAGGGGCGTTATACGGTAATGGGACATGGCTACATTGGGGTTGGTGGACGTAATTAAACTGGACATTGGGAGTAGCAATAGTTGTTGCGCTATCTTCCATCCTACGGGATGATTGATGGTTGAGATGGCTACTGGTATGACCACCGGCATTATCATTGACACCATCACTGACACCAGACTGTTCATCTAATAGTGCCTGCTTAATCTGGATTAGGTCATCTAGGACAGCAATGGCATTGTCTTCCATCGCAATCCAGGCAGGAAAAATCAAATGCCCTGTAAAGTGTTTCCTTGCCCAGAGGTGGGCATACTGAATAGGAGGGCGTCCTGTCCGTACATTACGTTCAGAGATAGCATTGGCTTCTGCTACGGCATACTGCCACAGACTAACAACCTGGGCATCTGATAACGCACTCAATATCCGACGTTGACTCACCGTAGCACTACTACGAATGATTGACGCCGCCACAATGATGTCGTTACCCACTAGCGGGGTAAGGGGAATGGATTCCAATTTCATAATTGAACCTCAACTTAATTTAATTAGGACTGTTACTTCACAGTCCAAGTATGATAGTGTACAAAACGTACCGCTGCAATAGTTGTTGCTACCTCGCAAGTAACAATAATAGTTGCTACTACTTCGCTTAGGTGTTATTAATGGGTAATCAGCTTAAATCAATTTATGGAGGAGTCCACGACGGAGTAGACTCTATGGCACAGGCGCACCTGGCAATAGAGGAAAGTCTATTACAGTCAGGACTATTGTGGGGAATGGATGAAGATTCGCTACGGAATGCGCTCATTGCGTGGTTAACGCAGTACGCAGAACATCACGGTTGGACAAAAGAAGATGGGTCAGTCAACTACACCCGCCTTGCCCATTCGTTCCACGTAAGTCGTCAAGTTGTCTCCAACTGGTTTCTTGGGGTGGGATTCCCCTCCTCCAATTTGATTGCTACTAAGATTTGCCCCGCTTGTAAACTGACTGTCTCAGAGTTCTGGGGACAACTCGCAACTATTAACAGGCAGTTACACGGGTTACTACCTGACACTATTGCTATGGCAGATTTAGATACGGAGGCAAGTGTGCCCCGTAATGCGGAAGAACTGATGCAAGTATTACAGGGGTTGTCTGTAGTGGAGCGTAAGCAGTTCAAGGCATTGTATTTGAAGTCTTTAGTGGAGCAGGATTGATGGTTAACAGAAGAGGTAGTTCCGTGATTGATGACACGATTAATTCGGTCATTGATAGGGCGCGGAAAGAAAGCCCAGAGTACAAGGAGCAACAACAGTTGTTGCATTATGTAGAAACCAGCAATGCCCGTATTCGTGATTTAGAAGTGCAGATTCAGGAATTACAGGATGGGTTAGTAACGGCAAGGGCAATGTTAACGTCATTGTTGAATGATAAGCGTCGTGCCATTGCCCCTGGGGTGGACTTACAAGATGATGGATTGATTCACATTAATGAAGCAGCTTCAGTTAAGGCATTACCCCAACCTAATACCTTACGGCAATGGATACGGAATGGACGCTTAACTGAGTATGTCGCAGATGGAATCCCTTTCCATTATAAACGTCAGGGAGTGCGTTCTAAAATCTATATTCATGTAGAACAGATATTGAAAGATTTGCAATCCCTGAAGTCATCTTAAGATTGAGAGTCAACCTCAGACTCAAGTCCAGGTTCTCCTTCTGCTGCTACTGGTTCAGTTACCTCTACGGGTACAAGATACCAGTAGCGTTTGTTTTTGTTCTCTTCCCCATTAATTGATTGGTGTGACATGTAAGCCATGTCGTCATCAACAAACTTTATCATCCGTTGTGCAATCCAAGGACGGGGAATCTTTAGCCGCTTGGCATACCAACTACAGGTATGTCCTGGGTTCTTGTGCATTTCCTTGAGTAGACTACATTCCCACTGAGCACCTTTACAGTAACCAGGGGTTAGTAGTTGGGAGATATAGACTTGTCCAGTGCGTCCATGATTAATGGATTTATACAGGGCAGGATTGTTAGTCTTAAACCTGTCTGCAAAGATGTGTTCGGTCTTCAAAGTAGCCCGTTGAATAGGAGGATTCATGATAGGTATTTGAATGCAATTAATAACTACAGTTTGGTAACACTGACATTAACTCTTCCTTGTTTGAGGGGAGCAATGCGTTGGAATGCTGCCCGGGATAAATCAATACTGCAATTACCACAACGGTCAGTAATCGTCACCACTACTGATTTTCCGTTCTTGCGGTTAGTTACCTTGACCCGAGTTCCTAACTTATAGTGATTGGAGGCTGCGGTCATGGCAGTAGGACGATAGGGTTTCCCATTCGCCATAGTGCGTCCCGCAAGACTGTTGTGGTAGTACGTAGCAGATTGAGCCTGTACATCTTGGTAGGGAAGAAGTCCCACACAAATTGTGATGGGTAAAGTTAGTAGGGTACGTGCCATCAATTGAGTGTGACGACTACGGAGGACAGAGTTAATCAACTGATTGTTTTCTTTGAATAGGTCAGCGTGTAACTGAGGGGGATTGGGGGGACTAGGAAAGTTGGACATGGTTAGTAGTAGCAGTAATAGATAAAAAAATATCCCCACCAGTGGCAGGGACTCCGATACATCTCCTCGGTAACGGGAGTGGTTGTAAATTAATTTGAGGTGCTAGATATACGCCTCTAGGCGGGGCAATGGACACAGTAGGACTTGAACCTACATACTTCCTGTTATAAGCAGAGTGCTCTACCAATTAAGCTATGCGTCCAGAAAGACTAACCTAATTACTAGGTTAGACCCGATACTTCACCTCGGAGTAGGGTGTAAACGAAATTCAATATTATGCCGATATAACGCCTCGGACACGGGCTAAGGGTAGAACGTTTAATTGATTGTGTGCTTGAGGATGATGAGCTTGAAGCGATGGGGATTAAGTATTATTGCTTTGACCATTTACCCTAAAAACACCAAAACCGCTACCACGATTATATTGCGGCTGCGGTTTTATGCGGCAATCCTACGACTACCCCTGGGCTGTGCCCTGCCTTGATTATAAGAGATTAAGGTTGATCGTAAGGTAGTTTACTTTCTCCCATTTCCTCTGACACAAACTACTTTGCAGTCCCTAATGGTAGTTAATAGTAGTAGTAATAATATTCAGTAAGCCCACTGAGAATTGCCAAACAGTTCTTCGTGGTCATCCCACCATTCGTCCCATTGATGGTTGGTGGCGACTTCCCAGTCAGGGATAGCAGAGACAGCATCAGCACTGGTTAAACTAACCGGCAACCATTTCATTCTGTTATTGGGATAGAAAGCAACTTGTCCGTTGTGCAGTCGTACAACATTAGCTTCTTTGTGTTCTTCTAATAGTTCTACGTCCCCTAAATCTAGGTGTCCATAACTTTGCCCTTCTGGAAGATAATCAATGGTGAACCAATAAAATCCTTCTAATGGAGGTTGGTCTTTGCCCATATTTAATAATACGGGGACATCAGATAGCTGGTCTTTCTTCCAAACTTCAATGGAGCCGGATAAACATTCCCACATTTGTATTTTGTGGAGAGGTAAAGGAGGTGAGTCATCCTCGTCTGGTTCCCGCCAAAAGAGACAATGAGGGGGCACTTTGTCATAACAGGCTGCATACGTTTCGATCCACACTTGGAAGCATAGCACCCTGTTACGCAATGCCCTGACAGATACTAACCAGCCAGGTTCGTACTTGTATTCAGACCCTCCGAAAGCATCGCAACGGATATAGACTTTAGATTTCGGACAGTTAACATTTCGCATGATGATTGGGTAAACAATAAAAAGAAAAGTCCAAGTCTTAATAAACCTGGACATAGCATCCTCTGATTCAAACTGTTGTTATAGCAACGTTCCTAGGGATAGAGATGGGCGTAAAGTGCATGACGTTGTATCCGTTGTTCTATCAGTGCCATTGCGTACTCCGGGGTAGGAGATAGTTTATAGCGTTGTTTACGGAGTAGGATAGGAGAGCGATTACCTTTCCCCCCACTCAATACACGGAATGCTGTGTCTATCCGTTTATTGATGTCACGAAACTTACAGAACGTTTCATGGTTTGCAATGAAGTTACGGACATCATTTGTCTCAAACTCAAAGTCACAGAGGAATTTGGGAGACGTATGTAATAGTCCAAGACTCATGAAGTAGAGGGGAAGGATTGCATAATGTAAGTGCATCACCCACTCCTCATAGGTTGGTACGACACCACCGTATTCCCGGTTGTAGGGGAATAACTCTAGCGTGGATTGTTTGTGGTTGGGGTCATGGTTAGAGTCGTAGTTAGAATCAAGTTCATTATCAGAACCAGACTCTATTTCATAAGTGAGTAGAGGTTTGGATAGGGCGTCTAAGGACATGGAATCTAGATCAGGGGAAGAGTTGGATGTAGTGGGCTTGGAAGATAGAACTTCATTTAGTTTATTGAGATACCACTGTGCCTTAGCCAAGTCTGAGGTAGGGTCATTATGTTTACGGGTAAGTCGCCATTGGTATTTCATGGCACAACCGCGTAGGTAACCTTTAAACTCTTCTGGTGATAGGGCTGATTGGATAGCGTCAATACACTCGATGCCTGTCACTCCACGATAGTGAGTAGGGTGATTAATTGGATCGAGGTTGTAGCGCACAGTAGTAGCATCAGCTTCAGGAGTAACAACAGTTGTTGCATGGTGGTTAGAATTGTGCATTGGTAGTAATAGACGTATCAGTAGATGGTGTAGGTGTGGGAGTAGAGGTAAATGACTTAGATTGCTCAAGGGCAGTCTGGTAAAGTTTACCAAACAGGGAGTTAGGTAATTCCTTAGAGCAGAGGTCATAGAAACATTGTGTGAAAGAGATAGCAGGATTTCCTATCTTATTCAGTAATCTACGACGTTGTTGGTGTAATGCCTTACGTTGTGACTTCCAACTATCAAATAAGTCGGGGTCGGTCTTAATGCCTTCAGCTTTTAACTGGTAAGTTGCTTTACTGATATTGTGATTGAGGGACGCAATGGCATCTTCTAGTAACAGAAGTTGTTTGCTAGGGTCATAGACTCCTACCTTGTAGTTAGTGGATGTTTGACTCATACTAGATTACTTGTAACGTTAACATTGTTAACATTTCCATCACACCAATCACAGCATTAGCAATTTTAGTGCGGATACAATCAATGCCCCGTTGAGCATATTGTTTGATAGTTTGATAATTCATTTTAAGTTCCGGGTGTTGTTGCCACAGTTTACTGAGATTATTGAATAGACTCTGCTCCAATAAATGGACAAGTCGTTTCAACTTGGTGAATACAGTAACGTCATCATTAGAGAAGATTTCCGTTAACTTAGACACCACAAGGTTCCACGATGTCATGAACTGATGTTTTAGTTGCACCATAACAGCTTGAACATTGGAGATAACGAATTGGAATCCTCGTTTGAGTGCTTGCCATAGAGCCTGTAGTGTAGGCTTAGGACTACTGTTATTGAATGATGAAGTCCAACCAGACGTGTAAGGTTTGTAGAGGACGAGGGCAGAATTGTTAGACATGGGCTACTTCAGATAGGGTATCAGTTATGTTAGTGTTGCTCAGAGACTCTTGAGTGGACTCTTTAATGATTGAGTGAATCGTAGAAGAGTCAATACTTAGGGTAAGGATAAAATGGTAGGTATCTGCGATGTAGTCTTTGATGTTCTTGTAATTGTTGCCTTTAATTAGTAATCGGAACCCGTAGGTAGAGAAGTCAGGAATACAGTGGACAGAGTGATATGTCCAACGGTCATAGAAGCCATACTCATCCATGTGATGGAATGAAGTATCAATGACAACCCGTTTTAGCCCACTACTAACACGGTCAATGGTGGAAGCATGGTCAAATCCTGAACCACTGGGTAGGAAGTTATCTTCCAAGTAATTGAGGATGGTATTACATTGCAGTAGTTTCTGCTGAGTGATTGCTTTGATATGAGGAGTATCACCGAATGAACTGCCCTTCTGAAGTTGATGAATTTGGTCACAGGTAGAGGCAATTAACTGGACAATGGATTGTTCGTGCATGGTAGTAATAGGATTAGGGTAGTCAACGGAAAAAAGGATTGGAATAAGAGCGGAAACTTTGTCCGAGGAAGTAATGCTCCCAGTTGGTGGGAGAAGTATCCTCATCCTCTTCTTCAGGTAATAGGTCATTGAAGTCATCAACAATTTGTTGTAGTCCTTCGTTAGGGATGGCACACTTAATGTTTATCCATCCCATGTCGGTTTCCATCAACACAGCTTTGATGGAATAGATTACCAGTTCATCCTTGGTGTAAGACTTAACCTTGTAGTCAAGTTGAAGAATGACATCGAATCCTAGACAACGAGGACACGCTTCTAGTAACCATTCTTCTTCCATGTTGAAGAAAGCATCATCAGGTTTAATTGCATAAGTCATGGTGTAGCCTCCTAGTTAATGCGGTAGACAAAGTAATTGCCTACTTCATATTCATGTCCGTCATAGGAAGAGATGAAATGCCCTCGCCCATCAGACCAGATGGCATCTTTGACAAACTGTTTTTTCTTTTCACCTAACATAATGAGAAAAGCGTCGTTAATGTCTTCAAAGGAACCTCCCCGTAACGCATCAATTTGGCCTGCGGTTAATGCGCCATCACATAGATAGTATTGAAGAAAGTTAGCGTTAAATGCCCAGACAGTATCTAGGATGCAAACCTCGGCTAACTCATCTGCTTCTTCATAGTCAAGAATCAGATAGTCACCACCACCAATGGCGTAGACAGTATCGTAATCATAGTAAGTGTCATCACCTTCAAATGTAGTAACTAGATGATTGACTAAATCTTCAATGGGTTCTTCTTCGATAGAGTCACCCATATCTGCTAGCGTGATACTACTATCCTTGGGGTAGTAACGCGATTCAATGTGGTCACTGTAAGTGCGTAACTTTTCAATCAAGTCTTCTTTCGTAAACATGGTTAATACCTCAGTATGGGGATAAAAAAAACCCCGCCTAGTAGACGGGGGAATATTGTCGCACTTTGCCGATACAATGCCTCGGACACGGGCAACAAGAGTAGTTGCGTTATTGGACTAAAGTTGTTCATCAATGATGTCAGCAATCTGAGTAAAAGACAGTCCGACATCATCGTTGAGTTCAGCTAGTGACCAACCTTCATCGTCATAGATAACAACAGGATTGCTGTCATGTAGTCCTGCCCATCCCAAGACTTCAAGGGAAAGGTCTAAGAAACAGTTGCGATGTAAGAGATAACGTTTTTGGTCAGACCCTTCTTCGTCTACTCCGGCTTGGAGTCTCCAATCTTGTTGGGTATCTTTCAGATAGAGGTCAGCTAACACACCGAGGCAACAGTAACAGTTGGGTTCACTTACAGACCGCAGTTGTCCCTGGGTTTGTTTATAACTACCACTACGGAGGGCAGCAATCCAACGGTCTTTGATTTCAGGATTCATGGCATTAAATTATGAGAACTTTTTGAGAACTATGAATAGGGTCAATCAGAAACCCTTACTGTGTAAGGGATACAGGATACATCATTGCATTACCCAGGAATGTAAAGAATAATTTTTTAGACCTCCCATAAACTCCCAACAGACAACGCTACAACCCATACCCAGAATGGGTTTCAGGATATGTACCGAGAAGCACCAGTAGGTGTCACTACTTGCCAAGAGTCCAAAAAAGTGAGAACTTTTTGAGAACTTTCTGTGAACTTTATGAGAACTTTTTGAGAACTCTTTGGATGATGGAGGTAGGTAATGGGAGTCATTGCCAAGGTAGGTCGGGTGTCAGTGGTGGAGAAAAAAGGGAATCTCTACTTGAGAGCGACGTTGCCGATACCCGTTGAGTATGGACGGGAAATAGGGCAAGTACGGTGGTTGTCTACTGGGTATAAGGCAGACCAAGTGGAGTGGGCTAAAGTCATTGCTAGTGAACTAGATAGTGATTTAGCGAAACACCGACTGGGAATTAGGTTTCCGGGTAAGTGGTTGGAAGGTAGGGGGACAGGTCAGACCACCGAGAACACTCATTACACTAAGGCAAGACTGGGCAAGGCTGCTTCGTCTAATACTTCGCAAGGCAAGGCAGGAAGTATTGAGAGTGGTAATGACGGTAGTAAGAGTAGTGGTAAAAATAAGTCTATTGTTGATGAGTTAATAGAAGCAATGGAGTTGTACATAAACTCTCAAGACTTTGCACCATCTACGTACTTCAATCGCACTGTGAGAGTTAAGGCATTGAAGAGAGTGTTTGAGATGGATAGGGTCAGACGTTGTGTTAATCAGATAGAGTTGAAGTCTGTGATTAAAGAGATTGTAGAAGAGAAGTGGAAAGTACCTGGAGACTATCTACAGTTTCTCAATCAAGTCTTTCCCTACTGCAATAGTCCGATTACACCCTACGTGATTGAGGATGGTGGAAAGAGAAAGAAGAAGAAGACGAGGTTAGAAGGTAAGGAGTATTTCACGAAGGAGGAAAGAGACAGAATAATTAATTCTTTCCTCAGTCGTCGTAATGCTTTCAGTGACACTTACTGTCTGAAGTATTCCCACCAACTAAATACGGTGATGGGATACTATTGCCAATTCTGTTTCTTGACAGGTTGTAGGTTGGGAGAAGGATGTGCATTAAAGTGGGAGAATGTGGACTTGATTGCCAACCGCATACTGTTTGTAGAAAAAGATTCACGCACAGTAGAAGGTCAGAAGATTGTTAAAGGACTCAAGACACAGGAGTCTCGGGAGTTTCCTATTAATTCTCAACTACGCTCACTATTAATTACACTCAAAGAACTTAATTACTCTGATGTGTATGTGTTTCCCAATAAGTATGGAAATCATTTGAGTGAGCCTTCAGTGAGGTATAGATGGAAAAAGGAGTTGGAGTTGTTGGGGATACGTCGCAGGAAGCCCTACTGTATGAGACACAGTTTCATTACTTATTGCTTGCAGGAAAACGTGCCAGTGGCTACGGTAGCAAGTTGGGTAGGGAATAGTCCTGAGCGTATCTACCAACATTATGCAGGGGTGATTAAACAAGATGTACCCGAATTGTAGTTACCTAGAAAGTAATGTCATTGAATAGGCGTTTGTGGAGTCCTAATTCAAACCCTGCTTTGTAGCCATAGGACTTTGAACTAAGGTCGGGGACAGTGACTGAGTGGGCAGTGACAGCATCCCAAACCCCAGTGTTGTAATCAGATACGTAGTCGTGTAGGTCTTCGTACAGGTATGACTGAGACTGGTCTACAGGAGGATTGGGAAGAACGGTATCTTCTAGGATGGATTGTTGTTGGAATGTAAGTGTAGTCATGACTGTGTAGTAGTAATAGAAGTAGGTAGAAGGAAAAGGAGCAAGAACAGATACAGAAATAATTTCTTACTCTCCAGTCTTCCGCGTAGCGGTAATGCCGCAACTGTGTTGCTTGCAATGACGCATACAGATAAGCCTTGCCCTGCGGAATATAAATGGAGCAGCCTTGCCTTATGCCTTTGCCCTGTACATAGATGTTGACTCGGAGGTCTTGTCCTGCATCTGACAAGGAAAGAATAGTGTAAGGTAAATTGAGGTAGATACATATTGAAGTATTTGGGATTACTCAGTTATGGAAGGAATGGAATCTGGGTTTAATCGAGGGGAAGAGATTGTCACTGGGGGTGGTGCTAGTGACGGCAAGGTGAAGGTGTCTGCGAGTGACACCAGTGGATACTTAGAGGAGAAGGTAGAGGGTGGGACGGGAGTAATTGTCATCAAGAAGGATGATGCAATTGAGTTGGCATTAGATGCCCGTTACATCAATGAGAGTGAACCCCACGTTATTCAGGATGAGGGGGAGAAAGTATTACAGCGTCCCAACCTTAATTTTGTAGGGGCTAGTGTAGAGATAACGGATGATGCTGCCAATGAAGCCACGGTAGTCACGATTGATAACTTATCCCCAGGGCATCAAATTGAATTAGCAGGGAATGCACAACCCCAGAGAAGTGCTCTCAACTTTATTGGGCAAGGCATCACGATGACGGATGATACTGCCAACGATGCCACAGTGGTTACGTTTGGTGGAGTGCCTGATGTTACTAACAATGATGGATTGTTCCTAACTACAGATGGCACTAATACAAGTTGGGCAAGTCCTTTCCCGAGTCAAACAAATAATACTGGCAAGTTCTTACAGACAGATGGGTCGGCACTGAGTTGGACTACTGCTCCGGCTAAACATATCATTGCCGAAGAAGGTGGGGCATTAACTGCTAGAGACACCTTGGACTTTGTTGGGGCAGGAGTAACCGTTACTGATGATGCAGGGAATAATAAAACGATTGTTACAGTAGCGGGTGGTGGACACGCTATTCAAGATGAAGGAAGTGCTACTACTGCCCGGGCTAATCTTAACTTCGTAGGACAAGGGGTTACTGTAACCGATGACAGTTTAAATGACACCACAATCGTTACTGTCCCAGGTTCAGGGCTAATCCCTGTCTATAGTGATAGTGCTTCTGTTAATGCCACAGCAGGTAATGTATACCTACTGAATGGAACTACCACCCTGAATCTTCCTACGGGGACGAATGGAGATAGGGTGGGGGTAGCAGACTATGGCAATACATTCACTAATGCGCCTCTGGTTATTGTCCGTAGTGGGACGGATACGATTACGGGGGATGGATTAACTAGTTATAGTTTGACTAATAATGGGGGGTGTTTAACCCTTGCTTTTTGGGATGGGCAGTGGACAGTCACAAACTCTGATACGTTGCCAGATAATGCCCGGGGATTATTAGTGGTTCCTGCCACAGCAGCTACAGTGAATGCAGTAATGGGATTACATTATGTGTGTAATGGAGTGACCACACTGAATCTTCCTACGGGGGTAGAAGGATATAGTGTCGGGATTAGTGACATTGGCAATACGTTTCAGGGCAATCCCATTACGATTGTGCCCAATGGTAGTGACTATATTGGTAAACCACTCCAAACGTCACTGACATTAGATAGGGATATGTCCTGTGTCGTGTTGGGATTCACAAATGGTGTGTGGTCATTCTTGAGTGCTGAGTCCTTCAATGACTTAGGTGCATCTAGTGATGGAACTTCTGGCGTGTCAGATGGGGACAAGGGAGACGTTATTGTTTCAAGTAATGGAACAGTCTGGAGCCTTGATACATCAGGGGTGGTAGCAAGTAGCTACGAAAAACCTGCATTGACGATTGACGACAAAGGAAGAATTACTGGTGCTACTGAGAAACAGATTACGTTAAGTAGTAATGTAACGTGGTATGTTGCAACCGATGGTAATGCAAATGCAGATGGGTTAACTATAGGCAATCCTATTACGTTAGAAGAAGCGGCTAGTCGTGTTAATCGTGTTGTTCCAACTGACACCAACTTTACAATTACAATTGAGATTGCGGATGGTAGTTACACTTACGCAAATAGCTATGTTTTTGTTGCACCACCTACTGAATTTAGTTTTGCGATTAAATTACATGGTCAAGATTGGGTTGGAGTAAATGCTTATCCAACTGCCAATATTTCCACAAAACTAGTAATACTTATTAACTTCAAAAGATACTGTTACATAGAAAACATACATTATGAAAGTCTAATAATTGATAATTGTTCTTGTGATATTTTAAATGTTGCTTCTGCTAATTTTCTTCATTGTAAAGAATACAATGGATATATTTATGTTTATGGTACATACAAGTTCTCAAACAGCGGTAATTATGCTTTTAGTTGTACCAATGGTTATATAGACATAGATGTAACAACGTTTGATAGTGGTGGCACTACGAGAAATTACACGCAAGGATTTATTCGGATTGGTTATGGTGGCGCACTTTATCTTTACAACAACGTAATTACAACAGGCACTTTTACTGGTAAAAAAATAGATTTTATTAACAATAGCGCTATTTTGGACGGCGGAGAAGAATATATCGCATCCTTACCTGGGGATGTTATGCCAACGTATCCCAATTATCTATTTACTTCTTCAAATACTTTTGCTACTACAGCTTCTCTTGCTACTGTTGCAACAAGTGGTTCATACAATGACTTGTCAAATCTACCCACGTTGGGAACATCTGCCGCATTAGATGTAGGAACAGGGGCTAACAACGTAGTCCAACTGGATGGGACGGGCAAGTTGCCCGCAGTGGATGGCTCACTGTTGACCAACTTGCCTACGGGAGATACAGCAGTCAACATTACAATTGACACGACCAACTTCAATAACAACTTGTCGGGGACGGATACTACTGTTCAGGTGGCATTGGAAACATTGGATGACATTACCCTAGGCACAGCAGCAGCCCTAGACGTAGGGACAGGGGCAAACAATGTTGTTCAACTGGACGGCAGTGGTAATCTCCCCGCACTAAATGGTAGTGCTTTAACTGGAGTAGCCATTGTTGTATCTCCTCCTGCTACTGCATCGTCAACAGGAACTGCTGGGCAGATTGCCTACGATGCTAGTTATATCTATATCTGTACGGCAACGGACACCTGGCTGAGAGCATCTATTGCTACGTGGTAAGGGACATTGAACTGATTGAGGATCAAAGTATGGCTACACTACGTTCTAATTACACTCAAGAGTCTTCTCACGGGGCGTATTCAGCCAGTATTACTACGGCGTTTACGATACCGGCGTTGAGTGGGACGGCAACTCAGGCATTTGATACGGTGAGTTGGATGTCTGTAGGTCAGGTTGTTTACTTCAGTGATGGAGCATCGTGGGGATTATTTACAGTTACGGCAGTAGATAGTGGGGCGGATACTGTCACGTTAGAGAATACGTGGAATGAGATTAATGGGGCAGTTATTAATGTAGGTGGTAGATTGAGTCCTGCTGGTAGACCTGGGGATCAGGGTATCCAAGGTGTACAGGGTGTCCAGGGTGTGCAAGGTGATGCAGGAATTAGTGCTTATGAAGTAGCAGTTAATGAAGGGTTTGTAGGAACCGAGGCTCAGTGGTTAGCTTCTTTGGTAGGGGCGCAAGGAATACAAGGTGAGCAAGGTATCCAAGGTGTTGCGGGTAATGATGGAAATGATGGTAGTGATGGATTGAGTGCCTATGAGATAGCAGTCAATGCAGGATTTATAGGGACAGAAGAAGAGTGGTTAGTTCATATAGTAGGAACAGATGGAGAGGATGGTGCTCCGGGGCAAGATGGTAGTGATGGATTGAGTGCCTATGAAGTAGCGGTTAATGCAGGATTTGTAGGCACTGAACAACAGTGGTTAGATAGTTTAGTCGGTGAGCAAGGGGTACAAGGCGTCCCTGGCAATGATGGTAGTGATGGTAGTGATGGTAAGTCTGCCTATCAAGTAGCAGTTGATAATGGATTCATTGGCACAGAGCAAGTCTGGATAGACACTCTGCGTGGACCCCAGGGAGAGAAAGGAGATCCAGGGGATGATGGCGCAGTAGGAGCTAGTGGATTGAGTGCCTATGAAGTAGCAATCAATAATGGGTTTGTAGGAACTGAAGCTGAATGGTTAGCAAGTTTAAAAAGTGGAGAGGGTGTAGACGCAGCAGACATTAAAACTCTTTACGAGTCTAATGCAGACACCAATGCTTATACCGATGCCGAAAAAACGAAGTTAGCTGATGTAGGCACTGCTGCTTATGCGGATGTGGGAGACTTTATCCCTAGTGCTGATAGCGGAAACTATGTACAGACTACAGGTAATCAAAGTATTGCTGGGACTAAGACTTTTACTACGGCATTAATCCTTCCTAATAACTCTCGTATCAATGGCGTTGAACACTTCTATCAACCAGGACCTACTGCTCCAACAGTAAGAGGTGATACTTCTGCCTTAGTTGCAGGGGATAGATGGTGGAAGACGGATACTGGTGAAGAATGGTTTTGGAATGGGACTTATTGGGTTAGCACTTGGATAAACCATACAGGTGGAAAACGAGCCAGTGGATCCGCTGCCCCTAACTATACTGATGGCACTGAATGGGCATACCCTCAAGGGAATAAGGTGTTAGTTCGCACAGCTAGTTACTCTTTGACTCTTCCTAGTGCAGGAGATGAAAGCAATTATTATTATTACTCATTAAGAGGCGCTAATGCCGCTACCGGGGTAGCAACCATATATGACTCCACGACAAAGATGTTTGCTAATGGGAGGAATAGTATTGTTAATGAGGCTATTAACACTGTAGTTAATGCAGAATATTCTGGCAGTACGTTGATTGGGTTAGTTTACTTTTTTAATGCGGTTGGTTCTCCACCTGCTTCCTCAAAGATAGCCGGTTCTACTGGCTGGAGTTTAATTTATGAATAGAAATTCTACTACTTTATTCCTAACCTCTCCCGGTGCTACTACTCCTATCCCTTGGGTAAACAACGCACCAGACTTTTCTGCATTCACTAACCCAACCCTGTCAGTATTACAACAATCCTGGCAAGCATTTTTAGATAGCGGTGCTGAATTGGAGGTTATCCCTGACCCTGAACCCGTAGTAGAACCTCCTACACCTGACTGGGACTCGTTTAACGCTTATATGTTGAGTGATTCAATGTTCAAGGGTTACAGGGACACAGTACGCACAGCTGATGGGGAACTAAACAGTGCGTTATTTGATGCTTACGGATTGGTGGCAACCAACGGTGTTGCTGCGTTCTCCCTAGTGTGGGGAGGGATATGGGTTCCTGTGTCAGGGATTACGGTGGCGGATAGGGAAGTGATTGCAGGAGTGGCAGAGGGGTTTAATCTGCCGAGTGAGTTTGTGGCAGTTATCCGGTGCTAGAATATTCAATTTATCTAATTCAAGTGTGGCACAATGTAAAAGTTCTTTATTCGGAGAAACGAGTAAAGAGTTGTCAGATTAATAAAGAGTTGTTGAATTCAAGTCCCAGTCCTTGGGGCTTTTTTGTAGTGTTATAGAGGATTAGTTATGACAGACCGAGGATTGTTATTGACTATCTTGTTGATAGATGGGGTGTGGCTAGTCATCCAGTTAGGATTGATGGAAGTTATTTTGAAACCATTCTCAATGTATGTAATGTCACGGGGACTAGAGAGGATTAAGCCTTACTATGACAGGGTAAAAGAATCCTATGACTTACTAGATAATTCACTGATGGCAGACAATCAACTCATTGAGTTTATGTTGGAGTCTACAGATTATGTTTGGAAGAATGTTATCCCATCTGTAGGTAAAGATATGGAAGAGGATGAAAAAGAATTATTCGTTGACTACCTAGTGAATAACTTTGACCCGATGTTGTTCTTGGAGAAGGTGGAAAGCAAACACAGTAGTAGGGTAAGGTAGGTTAGAGTAGGGATAAGCTACTGAGAGGTATTGTTATGGGGTTACACGTTTATACGAATAGTGCAGGAAAGCAGTTGCCAAGTGTAACCCATATCATTGACGTTACCCGTCCGATGTCGGAAAGAATCAAGATGGGTAAAGCAATGGAAAAGAAGCGTGAGAAGTTGGGCTTAGATAAAGAAGGATGGGAGCAGTATAGAGATGATGCTGCCAATCGGGGAACAATGTGTCATAACTTCTTAGAAAAGTCTTTAAAGACACTAGAAAGTATTAGGGGGTTGGGAGACAAAGAGAAAGTCAAAGAAGCAATGAAGAGAGTAGAGTTAAGTTCTGCCTTCTGGGAAGGACATGCAGTGGTGGGGGATTACATCAAACAGATTAATTGTTTTATCAAGGAATTACAGACAGAATATAAGGATTGGTCTGTCATCAGTGCAGAGAATGTCGTTATCAATGAAGAGTTGGGTTATGGAGGAAGAGCCGACTTATTCTTGCGGGTAGAGGATAGTAATATCTTGTTAGACTTGAAAACCAATGGTGGGTATTACAGCGAGTGGAAACAATGCCATGTCTACCACTGGAATGAATGGCGTAAACCCAAATCTGAACCTGTAATGGTAGAGAAGATATACAAGAACGGTAGTGTACGGATGGTACAGAAACGGGATAGTGAGGGTAAGTTAATGAAGATAAAGGAGGAGTTGCCCAAAGTAGAGGAACGGGGATGGGACTGGGTTAATCCCATGTTAAAGGATAAATATTTACAGTTAGCGTTATACATCTTAGGAGTAAGGGACATGGAACTCCG
>Ga0208767_1000225_pt1 | contig 42361 bp, 17 predicted proteins | sample VirMetDEL_Mar_21_FD_184514 | JGI IMG/M metagenome (GOLD analysis project Ga0208767, IMG submission 184514) | Aqueous microbial communities from the Delaware River and Bay under freshwater to marine salinity gradient to study organic matter... | ecosystem: Environmental > Aquatic > Marine >...
CTTGGCATCCGGAAATGCTAATATCAATAAGTCAATTACCTATATTTCTTCCGTAAGTGACGGAGGAACAGGCAATCCTCCAACCACTACAACCACCACCGTTCAAACCAACGTGGGAGGAGGACTCACTACATATACAGATTCAGCAGAGTTTAATCTCGCTATAGGTAAACAAGACTCAGACGGTCTCTTAGATATTGCCAAACTTGTCACAAAAGATATTGAAACTAAAATCAACCCAACCAAACTAAAAACCAGTCTGTCAGAACTCTCAAACAATACTCAAGACGGTGACACAATACTATCATCAGTTAATAACGCCGAACAGACAAGATCAGACTATTCGATAAACGTTGAAAGATATAAAGGAATAGTTTCAAACAGAGTGGCGGGAGGTTCTTCATTGGGCGTGGTGCAGGGACTGTCTCTCAAAACGCTGACAACAATCCGTCAAACGGTCAAAAACGTTGCACCCAAACTCTCAGATGCTGAAGTAGAAAATCTCATTGCATTATCGCAGGGAGACGCCGTTGACATGTCAAATGCTATCAAATTACTTCAAGACAACACAGATCTTACGTACAAAGAGGCACAAAGATTTCTTAAATCGATTGACACGACGATCACCAATTCGACGAGATTACCGCCAGACACTGTGATTCTCTCTGAACCATATGTTATTGGGAGTTATTCAAAGAATTGGAACAAGGGGTTGAATGATCCAGTATTTCCTTACATTTCATCCACTGCAGAACTGCAAGCTGAGATTGCGATCATTGAGAAGTCTCGAACTGTCGACAAAGTTATTGTGCATTGGACTGAGACACACACGAACAAGAATATTGGCAGTGAAGAGATTAACGAATGGCACCTTAAAGCTGGATTAGATGGAATTGGTTATCATTATGTTTGTCGCAGGGATGGATCGTTACAGAGGGGAAGACCGATTAGTTTGGATGGTCAACACACTCCTGACAATGATAATGGTACTATTGGGTTTGTATTTGTTGGGGGGATTAATGCACCTACTGGCACACCGAATGAGGAGAACTTTTTATCTTCTCAAAGCTTGACACGATCTCAGATTAATACTTTTGATCATTTTTGTAGAACTTTGTATAATGTATATCCTGGCATTAAGATTTTTGGACACAATGAAGTAGATGAAACGGGATTAAATGTTGATCCGGGCTTTGATGTTTCGGATTATGTTTTAACAAGATTTGGAAAAACAAATGACTAATACAGTTGATGATATTGCGGGCAGGAAAAAATACCTAAATGAAGGTGCTGAAGATACTCAGGGAGTACCAAGGGAGGGTATGAACGATCCTACGGGAGAATATCCTAAACGGGATTATTTCTTTGGTAGTAGTGTGAATAAAGCTGCAGTGGGCGCAAAGGTGAATAATCTTGCACTTGGTGGTAGCGAACTTGGTATTGATTTAGATTTACCGCCCCAGAAACCTAGTGAATATCCGTTTAATCAGGTACAAGAAACTCAGAGTGGTCATGTTATTGAAATAGATGATACGCCTGGCGGAGAAAGGGTGTTAATAAAACATCGCACTGGTGCGGGAATGGAATTACGAGCAGATGGATCTGTTTTAATATCATCTAAGAATCAAAGTGTTACGGTTACTGGTGGCGATGCCACAGTTATTGTAGAGGGTGAGGGAAATTTAATCTACAAAGGTGACGTTAATCTAAGGGTAGCTGGAGATTTCAATGTTGATGTTGATGGCAACTATAATCTAGAAATTGCCGGTGATAAAATTGAGAATATTAAAGGAAGACATAATAAGAAAGTTTTTCGGGATGTAAATGTTGACATTCATGGAAGTCGTGTTAGTAAGACAATTGGAGCTATATCAGAAACTACTTTAACACGTTATGACGTACTTGTCAACGGCCGCGCGAATTATAGAAGTACTGGTACTACAGAAATTACTGGTAGTAATCTAATTACTACAGCAGTTAATGAATGGACAGCTGCTGCGAGTACTGCAAATATTACCGCCAGACATATTTCTATGATAGGACATAAAGGAACTATTGGGGGACCATTGATTGATTATTATGGCAAGACATATGGGGGTTTGCCCGGTGGTGTAACGAATATTGCGACCTTCTATGGGGCGCTCGTAGGACGCGCCACAGAGGCGTTACATTCAGACTATAGTATGTACTCGGAAATGTCTGGATACGCCGTTGGCGCGGTTCAGGCAGCGTCTGCGGTTAGCTTAGGAGGAACAGCACCAGTACCAAAACCACCCAAACCAGGAATTATGCCATATACCCCATTGCCTCAAACAGCACCATTACCAGCACCTCCTATAGTAGAATTAATGTTGGCCACAAGTTCTTATGGAGTACGTAATGTAGAGATAGATCCTTTGTTACGAGAAAAAATGGAGAAGAACGATGAGTATGCAGAACTGTTTAATTTTGACCCAGATATACATGAAATCAGATCAAAACTAAGAAGTCCCGCTAATCTTAATAACAGCAAGTTCACATCATACTTGGTAAGTGAAAATTTACTGAACAAAGATTTTGCCAAGACGCTTCCTTCTAATATAGGAAGATCTGCAAATAAAACTGGTACTATACGATTTGGTGTAGAATTATTAGGAAACAACCCTATTGATAATAGAAGTAAACGTTTTAAGGTAACAAAATGAAAATATTGATTGATCCGAAATATGATCCTACTGGTAAAGAAGTTACATCTAAATTAAAACTCGGACCAGGAATTACTATGGCCAAGTTTTTGGGAGCAAGGGGTTCTAGAACACAACTCAAAAAACTCTATAATGAAGGTTTTAATGGCGCTCCTGATTTTAACCAAATAGCTCGTAACCTTGTATTACATTCTCATATCATACAGACTGTAACATCTAATATAGAATATAGTCAACACCGTTTGATTGTTAGTGAAGGAATTTATGAACCCAACCCAAAATTTGATAGTAGCGGAAATTATATCGGGGAGAAACCGTCAGGTATATTAGCTTTGAGAAGAACCGGCCAAGCAGTCGTTTATCAGTTAGTTAATAGAAAGGGAAAAACTGACCCCGTAAAAACTTTTGATTTAGCGGTTTTCTGGAAAGACTATATTGGTTATGATAAACTTACGTTAGATTACGATACATTTGATCCTAATGGCGAATTGACTTGTCAGATTGTTATAGAAACTCCTAATGTACCCGAGTCATATGATGTTACATATAAAGGTGTTATAGAGACCCGATATAATGGAGAATTGCAAACTGTTAATGAATTGTTAGAAATTCTCCCGAATTAGTTATAAATAAACAGTATAACACAGAGCGACTCTAATGGCAATAACTAACGAAGAAGGAAATTTATCGAATAGTCCCCGCGTGACTATGACTCGTCCCTATTCGGATTTTGATTTAACGTTTAACGCTAGAACAACAACTGATGGAGACGTGTTTAAAAAAACTGATGCAGCTTCTGTTAAACAAGCGTTAAAGTCTTTGTTATTAACTAATGCTTTTGAGAAACCTTATAGACCTCAGTATGGAGGGAACTTAAGTGGGTTATTATTTGAACCTGCTGATGAAAATACGGGAGAAGAATTAAGTTCACGTATAAAGGACGCTATTAATAGGTATGAACCAAGGGTTAAAATACTTAACCTAAAAATTGTTTCGCAACCAAATTTGAACAAAATAAAGATTTTGTTGGAGTTTCGTGTTATCTCTACGGGTATAGTAGATGTTCTACAACTCGTATTGGGAGCGGTTGAAGTATGTGATCCACCTTACTTAAAGGCACCTCCGACTACAGCTTTTATAGAAGATTATATTCTGACAGAAAGTTTATTAGTAATTCGAACCGAATCTGGTTTAAATTTAATCTTTGATGATGATGAAGATCTATACGAAGACGACTAACATACAGGAAAAGATACGATGGCAACAACAATAAAATCTACAGATTTAGATTTTGATACTATAAAAAATAATCTGAAAATTTTTCTGGCACAAAGTCCGGAATTTTCGGACTATAATTTTGAGGCGAGTGGTCTTTCTTCTATATTAGATGTTCTAGCTTATAATACACATTATAACGCATTGACGGCAAATTTTGCTTTGAATGAATCTTTTCTGAGTACTGCACAATTAAGAAGTAGTGTTGTGAATCTTGCAAGCAGTTTAGGTTATAGTGTTGGAAGTCGTACAGCGTCCTGTGCGGTGGTTAATATGTACGTAGTGAATAGTCTTGTACCTGAGAGTATGACCTTACCAGCAGGTTTTAAATTTACTTCTACCATTAATAATAAGTCCTATACCTTTAAGACAAGGGATACTTTAATAGCAACCAATAACGGTAGTAATCAATATTATTTTCAGTTAGGCGAAAATCAAAATGTGACTTTATATGAAGGAGTGGAACAAAGGAAAATTTTTATCGCAGGCCCGGCAAACGAAAATGAGACATATGTACTTCCTACCACAAATTTAGATCTAGACACTGTACAGGTTCGTGTTTATGCGGATACTAGTACAACCGTCTATACGACTTATACTGCTATTAAAGATGTTGTTAATATAAACAAAGATTCTACAATTTTTGTGGTGAAAGAAACTCCCAATGGTCAGTATGAGTTAACTTTTGGTAATGGCGCTCGGTTAGGAAAATTTCCCAAAGTTGGTAATAAGATTGAAGTCTTATATGATCAAGTAGCCGGTCCGGATGCAAATGGAGGAAGAACCTTTACTCCGGTTAATACAATTTTTGATGCGGCAAACAATGCTTTGACATTAAATGTTGTAACCGTTGTGGGAAGTATGAGTGGTCAATTAAAAGAACCTATAGCAAGTATTAGAAAAAATGCCCCCTACCTTTATGCTACTCAGAACCGAATGGTGACAGCAGCTGATTATTCTTCTCTGGTAAAAAGAAAGTTTAGTAATGTTATTACTGATGTTCAATCGTGGGGTGGGGAAGATAATATTCCTCCGGAATATGGTTCAGTTTTTTTGAGTATATTATTTAATACAGATAATCTTGATACTCAGACCGAGACAAAAAATTCTATAATTGATATTGCAAAAAATTTATCCGTGGCTTCTTTTAATGTGAAATTCCTTGATCCTGTTAGCACATATTTAGAATTACAAACAAGGTTTCAATGGAATCCAAATCTTACAGGGCTTACTCAAACGGCCATAGAAAAACTTGTTACTAGCGCTACCGAAAAATATTTTAATGATGAATTGACAGGTTTTGATGAATCATTCAGGAAATCGAATCTACTAACCATAATAGACGATACAGATCCTTCTATATTGTCTTCAAGAACAGATGTGGTAATGCAGAATCGTTTTATTCCGGAAAGCGGTGTTGTGAGTTATTCTATTAAATTTCCCACAAGCATTGCTATTCCTGATGATGTTAACTATATTATCAATAGTTCAAACTTTGACATACCAAACTCAACTAAAAAAGCATTTTTAAGAAACCGATTAAAGTCTTCTATTATAGAAGTTGTGGATGTTCAGACAGGAACGAACCTGTTCGATAATGTGGGAGAATATGATTCTGTTTCGGGTGTATTAACTTTAAGTAATTTTACCGGAACTTTATCGGGTAACAATGGATATATAAAAATTACGGCAGTGCCATCAAACCAGTCTACCCTTAATGCAGTGCGTAATAATCTTATAACGTTTGATGCCACGGCTTCAACTAGTACTGCAATTATTACAGATACCTTATAAATAAGAACAGTTAACTAAGAGAATAAAGATGACCTCATCCGTGACAGATAATTTTAAACGACACTTACTCAATGAATTTAAGAATGAAATTGATGGTAGTGATGTTCAATACTATATGGGTCTAGCACGAAGCGAAAATTTTGTGGTTGGGGAAGATCAATCTTCTCTGTATTTTCAGTCTCAGTTAAGACATACTATGCAGAGTGTGAAAATTTTATCCTCTAACTCTTTTGTTGTTCCTCACATACCGTGGTCTAGCGGTGTTAGTTATAGTCAGTATGATGAGGCTGATTTGAATACTAATTTCTATGTGGTCAATTCATCCAATGAAGTGTTTGTCTGTATTCAGACCGGCAAAGTTGCGGATGGCACCATCAGACCAAGTACCGTTGAACCAACTTCGGGTTCGTTAGCATCTAGTTTTAAAACTTCTGATGGATACATCTGGAGACAGGTTGCAATGTTAAGTAATGTTGCAATATCAAATTTTTTAACCTCAGATTGGATGCCAATTAAAACGATTGTTGATCAATCTCCCAACTTATCCATTCCTCAAGATTCCGATCAGAGAGACTTACAAAATCTTGCGGTTCCGGGCGAGATCATAAATTTAGCTATAGACAGTGGAGGCACTGGTTACACTACAGCTCCTACAATTACTATTACAGGTAACGGTTCTAGTGCAAGTTTTACATGCAATATCAATGCGGGTAAAATTGTGCGGATTAATATTGATTCCGACAACAATGGTAATATTAGTCACGGTAGTGGTTATGACTATGCGTCCGTAGTATTGTCAGATGGTGATGCAGTCATAAGACCAGTAATTGGATCTCCTGATGGTATTAACGCTGACCCCATAAAAACTTTAAAAGCTAAATCATTAATGGTTCAAGCGGATTTTGTGGGGAGTGAAAATAACACCATTCAAGCGAATTCAGAATTCAATCAGATGTTCTTACTAAAAGATCCCAAACAATATGGTAGTTCGTCTGCATTTGTTGGTAATACAGGCAATGCACTAAAAAGCTTTACGGTCTCTTCTGTTATTGGAGATTGGAACGAAAACAATATGATGTTCTCAGATCTTGCTGGAGGAACAAAAAAAGGTAAGGTTTTTTATTATTCCGGAAACACCCTTTATTATTATCAGGACGAAGAAACTGGATTTAACTCATTTGAACCTGGGCCCATCGTATCAGTAAACAATGCGGGAATTACCGCAACAGTTGATGCGATTATAAATCCAGATATTGATGCATATTCAGGTGATATTTTGTACATAAATAACATAAACACAGATTTAACAAGCAACGAAACTTTAGGAATTACTAGAGTTTCAACACAAACCGAAGACACCAAAGTTATTATTCAGTTAGGATAAAAAATGGCAAGCACATTTACGAGTTCAACACTACCACAATTATATAAAGATGATTATGATTCAGCTGATAATTATCATCAGATTTTATTTAATTCGGGTAGAGCCCTTCAAGCAAGAGAATTGACACAACTACAAACTTTAATCTATGCAGAAATGGGTAGATTTGGTAGTAATGTGTTTAAAGAAGGTTCAGCCGTATCGTTTGGTAACATTGCGATAAACGCTTCCTATGATTTTATTCAGATAGCAACTGTTACGGGCGGTGCATTTGCAGATATTCCGGTGGGCACTGTTTTCACGGAGGCTGATACAAATATTAAGGTTAAAGTTTTACAAGTTTTACCTGCCGAAGCACTTGTAAACCCAGACACCCTGTTTGTAACTTATATTAATGGTGGTGGAACAGCGATAAACGGCACACCTCCGACGGTATCAGCCGAGGGGCAATTGCTTGGTCCAAATTTTGCTCTTACAGTTCATGAGTTCGGTCAAAATGGAGCACCATTTCCAACCGGCCGAGCAGTTAAACTTGATGTCGATCAGGGAGATTTTTTTGTTATGGGTAGATTTGTGCATTCTAACGCACAATCAATCATTTTATCACCAACATCTCAAATTGTCAACACTATTGTCGGTTTTAAAGTAATTCAGGAAGTAATTACCGTTAATGATACCCAAGATTTGTACGATAATGCTGGAAGTAGTCCAAATCTTGCGTCACCGGGCGCTGATCGTTATCGAATTCGATTAGAATTGACCGAAAAAGATCCTAATAATGATACTGATACCTTTGTATTTCTTGCTCGGATAGAAAATTCTAAAATTGTTGAGACTGTAGATGTTTTAGATTCATATAATAAAATTAATGATGTTCTTGCACTAAGAACAGAAGAAGAATCCGGTGACTACATTGTAAATCCGTTTACAATCGGGTTTGATTCAGCGGATGCTGAAAATTTAAGCTTGACTATATCAGAAGGTACTGCATATGTCAATGGTTATCGTGTAGAAAACCCATCTCCTACAAAACTTATCGTTCCTCGTTCTATTGGAGACGGTGAATTGGTCAATAATGACGTTATTCCTGTCACGTATGGAAACTATGTTTTAATTGACAGTACTACAGCGCTCCCAACATTTGATTATTCTCAGGTTAATATTTGTTCGGACACTATAGGTTCTAATGTCATAGGGACCTGTAGAATTCGGGGCGTTGAACCGTCTGGTTCTCAGTTGAAAATGTACTTATTTGACATTGAAATTAATCCAAATGAAAATTTCAACACGGCTAAGAGTATTACTCAATTTGGCGCTGGTGACACACAACTATTAAACACAAATGGTACTTCGGCACAATTATTTGGTTCAACAGATAATGATCTGTTATTCCAGACTTCTAGACCTAGACCAAGTAGTTTTAGTGACATAATCATTACTACACAAAAATCTGTTACCAAAATTGCAGAAGTTACTGGCAACACAATCACTCTCGATAATTTGCCTGGAGGTGAAACATATGAAAATTCTTCCCAATGGATAATTGTTGAGATAACCGGAGCAAACGGACCGGCATTCATACCAACTACTGTCACTGGCATTGGGACAAACGCGGTAACCATATCAGATCCTTTAATTGCCGATGGTGAAGCGTACCAGATCATACACTATGTTAAAAATTCTTCAGCTACTCAGAAAAGTAAAAGTTTAACAAGCTTTTCCGGATACTTTGATGTGGTAGCAGGAGAAGTAGATTTGGGTCTTCCCGATGTGTCTCAAGTTGAAGTTGTTAAGGTTGTTGGCGCTGGCCCGGATGTTACCACTGGACCAGACTGTTCTGAAAGGTTTATTCTTGACGATGGTCAAAGAGACAACTATTACCAAAACGGTAAACTAATATTGAAGGGTGGAGAAACCGATCCTACTCGTGTTTATGTTGAATTTACATATTGGGCTCGAGGCGGCATTGGCGGTGCGTTCTATTCACCACAAAATTATTCCGCCTCAACCTATGGTAACATTCCGAATCATGTGTTACAAGATGGTTCTGTAATCAGTCTGCGTAACTATTTAGATTTTAGACCTGATAAAGATGCGGCCGGAAACTTTTCAAATATTTCCTTTTTACCAGCCTCTGGCACTTCAATTAGTGCTGACGTTACATACCATCTTCCAAGGGCAGATAAAGTTCTTATTACACAAGAAGGTGACTTACAAGTTTTGATGGGGCAACAATCAAGAGATCCTCAACTCAAAAAAACTCCGGATAATGCACTAGAACTTTATCAGGTATTGATGAATGCAAATACTATCGATGAAAATGATGTACAAATCAAACCCATCGAACATAAACTGTATACTATGGCAGACATTGCAAAACTGGATGACAAAATAGAAAATCTTAAAGAATATACAGAACTTAACATTGCAGAATTGAGAGCTTTCCACACACCCAGTCTAGACAGTGCAGGATTAGAACGACCAGACTCTGGTATCGTAGTAGATAATGGAGAAGATCAAACTGGATCGGCGACGGAAGATGGTGACTATTCTGCATCTTTGGATCCTGAAAATCAATTGATCAGACCTATGGTTGATGAAGACAATATTCGTTTGGTTATTGAAACCCTGTCCGGTGTTAATTATGGCAATAGTAATGTAGTTAAAAAAGGCGATAATGTTTATTTGGGTTATGATTCTGCTGAATGGAAATTCCAAAATTTGGCATCTAGATCTATTAAGGTAAATCCTTACGGTATGGTTGATAATGTGGGTGTTATTAAACTTTCACCTTCCACTGATGAATGGAAAGAATCTAAAGAAGAAGCAATCAAAGCCGTTGTCGGAACTTCTAAACTAGACACCAAACAAGCTTTCTTATGGAACAGCTGGCAATGGAACTGGAAAGGACGAAATGATGAAGATTTGTGGATCAGTGATGATACAAAATCTGGATTCGTTTCTAATGGAATTCGAAGAAGACTTGCCAAAAAAATAAGCGACTCATATAATTCCACACGTTTTAACAATCGGTCTAATCGTGGTTATGTTCGTAGAGTGGTTGCGAGAGACTCATTAAGAATGAGAATCGGCAATCGTTTTGTAGATGTTGCATTGATTCCTTGGATAAGATCTAGAAAAATCTTTTTCCATGCCAAAGGATTAACACCTAATACTAAATTTACCCCATTCTTTGATGGTGTTGATGTATCAGCGTGGTGTAAATCAGAAACTTCTTTTGTAGCGTTTTCTGATAGAAATGATGATCTTGGTAATCAGAACACATACAATTCTTTGACACAACATCCAGAAGGTACTGAGGAGTTAATTTCAAATTCTCAGGGTGAATGTATAGGATCATTTTTTATTCCTAACTTAAAACCAGTTTACTATCTTCCAAAGAAATTTCAATCGAGGAGATTACGTAATTCTTATCTAAGATTTAGGGCTGGTATTCGAGAATTTAAACTTTTGGATATCAATGAGAATGATTGGTCTAAAGCGAACAGTAAGGCTTTTGCTTACTATAGCGTTGTTGGTGCATTAAACAACAAAACAAATCATATGTTAACTACACGGGGGTATCAGACCACATTACCTTTGGGATTAGGGTTTTCAAGTTTTCCTTCTGCATATTCTCCACGAGATTTAAAAAATTCTTTGGATGCTCAAAATGCTTCGATAGGTATAATTAATGCTCAACTAGCGGGTAAGTATAGTCCAATAACCGAACCATTAACTTCGGGACAATTAACAACTCTTGACGCTAATGGTGAAATGTCACAAGTGTTATCAGATTACATTAATGTTAACAACAATCAGTACTCTAATAACTATAGTGCACCGAACGCTTTACCACAAAACCCGCTTGCACAAACATTTTATGTCGACAATCAATTTGGTGTTGTGTTGACTAAGATATCATTATTCTTTAAGAGTAAGTCGCAAGATGATTTACCAGTATCGATACATTTAAGGCCGGTTATTAATGGTAAACCTTCCAACACTGATATTGTTCCAGATAGTCATGTTTTCAAAAATGCAACTGAAGTAAATGTCGCAAGTCTCAATGACGTGTTTACTATGTCTAAAATTAAAAGCGATTATGAAACTGAGTTTGTTTTTGATGAACCTGTATTCTTACAACCTTGGACAAGTTATGCTGTGGTAATTACTTCACCTTCTGAAGATTATGAAATATTCTCGGCAAAGACCAAGGATTATGTGTTAGGCAACTCTGGTAAAAGTATTAGTACTCAGGCCGGTTCTGGGAGTTTATTCTTACCTCAAAATGGTGTTGTCTGGTTAGAAAGTAAAAACCAAGATTTAATGATGCGTTTGGCTCGTGCACAGTTTAATATTTCGGGCGGTAGTTTATTCTTGAAAAACGCACCTTTACCCGCAAAACAATTAGAACCCAATCCAATAAGATTAAACGGAACTACTAGTGTTTATGTTAAAGCTCCATGTCATGGTTTGGCTGTTGGAGATACTGTACAACTTGCTAATTGTGAAGATGTCAGTAATATTACTGCGGCAACATTAAACACTACACATATTGTGGATGCCATAGATGCAGATGGTTATCAATTTGTAATTGGTACTACAGCAACTGAATCTGTTAGTGGGGGTGGCGATCAATGTCTGTCTTCTAGAAACTTGGTATTTGATGTGGTAAATCCAAACATGGAAAGTATTATTCCAAACTTTACTTCACTAGACTATTCTGCGAAGTTTATTTCTGGAGTACATGTTTCTCAACCAACGTCAGAAAGGTTTTTGCCTAATGGTTTGGGTGGAGCAATCATCAATGCGAAATTTGAAAAGATAACACCAGATCAGAACACAGAATTTGATAAACCCAGAGCAGTCTATAATAGCAGTGTGGTTGATGCCACGAGTCATTTAGGATCAACAACTGCTGGTGATACAGAATCTGTTTATATGAAAATAGATTTTAAATCCTCTAACGATTATGTGTCTCCAATCTTAGATCTTTCTAGATGTTCTTTAACAGTCGCAGGTGAATGTATTTTTGATGGGAATCAAACACCAAGCCTTCATCCGGTTGCAGAAACATCGCCTTCTGGTGGTACAGATGGTCCTAAACATATCACAACTCCTATAACTCTTGAAGTGCCTGGGGTTTCGATGGATGTTAGAGCCGAAGTTACTGTACCACCTGATGCAAACATTGATTTTTACTACAGAACTGCAGCTGCAGATCAGAATATTTCAGAGGTTCCTTGGAGATATCAACCGCCGGTTAATCCTATTCCCAATTCTACATCGGGTACGGTTCAAGCGCAGTGGTTGCCTGGAGGAAAGAACGGGAGTTTAGATCCATTTATGCAATCACAGACCAAGTTTGTAATGCGGGGTCAAGGTAAAGGACCTTCTATCCAATTGGGCAACGGTGGTATTTTGACAAGGATACATGCCGTATAATTATGAAAGAATATCTTGAAGTTTCAGGTCATCCGGGCTTAGTTCGTGATCCAGATAACAACGCGATTTTGTCCGTTGATTTTGAAAAAATCGAACGAGCTCGAAGACTGAAAAAAGAAAAGCTGACCCAAGAACAAATTCAAAGAACGTTTGACAGTAGATTGAGTTCTCTTGAATCTGATATATCTGAAATTAAAGAGGTTCTAAATTCCATAGCAAAAAACTTATATAAATAAACCATACACTGATTATAAGTTTTAATAATGTCTCTTAGACCATTTAAATTTGCCAATGATGCTACCAATACGGGTGCAATTAAGCAATTCTCTAAACCTGAACGGCAATATCTTGCCTATAGGACGGGAAAATATCTTACCGATATGGTCGAAGGAGATCCTTCAACGCTAACCATTACACCTACAGCAACCACCGTCAACGTTGGTACTTATGTAGACACAATCTATAATCCTGACGTTCCTAGTGAATTTCCGAGAACACGTTCACGAACATATTACGGTAAAGCTAATTCCTCAGATGATGTTAATAAATTTAGTTATGTGAATCCTGTTACACTACCGTCATTAGTTTATACTGACGATACTGTCGAAATAACCGTTACGGTTGATTGTTCTGAGACTCAAAATAGATTTGATGAAATACAATCATCAATTTCGTTTAACGCTTCGGCTTCTAATTATAATATAGATTCGATTGTCACTTCTCCTACAGCTACAACAATTGATGATCTATCAGTTTCTTGGGAAAATTTTTCAACTGGATTAACGCCACAACAATATTCAGTAACGTATACACTATCATTTACTAATATTGGTTACATGTTGGTTTCTATTAGTTCATCAGCTTTAGATTCAAACAATGTGCAACCAACATCAACCGATATTTACTCTTCTTTTATTAGAGTCGAAAGATCTGATTCGCCGGGATTATCTGAAATACAAACTTCAATTTATCAAGAAAATATGGTGACACCGTTAGAGGACGGTGAAAATAAAAGATATCCCATTTATTACGATGTTTACCGTAGAGGGTTGAAAGAAAGTAATAATGTAGAATTGGACAACATGACTGTGGGCGTCCTAAACAATATGATGGAAGACGAATTGCCTGGGACATATCGCTTGTCAGCAGATTCGCCTGGTGATGATTGGCAAATTTATTTAGAAAATGTTTTTATTGATACAAGATATGATGGAAGTTCGACCGCATATTCTATATGGTTGAGAACAGAATACGAAACAATTCCAGTCCGAACAAATCCTTTAGTAGTTAGGCGTGCTGGACCTAACAATCGCTTTGATGGTCTTCAAGCGATGAATGATGAACAGATAGATTTTACCTTCGGGGAAAGAGCTAAAAGAATTATTATGGAATCTGGCGTTGGCACATATCAATTGAGGTCTAGTGAACAAGGCGCACCTACGGATGCTGGCACATGGGTCGCTAGAGGCGTTGCAATTGATACTCGTTTAACATTTAGAGCGGATGAAGGGTACACTGGATTTGTTGACTATGAAAGAACGTATGATTCAACATATATTGGTGATACCATATATGAAGGAGATTATGAAGGAACATATCTTGTAGAATATGAAACTGAATATGAATCGACATATTCTACAGAGTATGAAACAGCATTTCAACTTCAATATACTGGAAACTATTCTACAGATTATGAGGGACTATATGAGACAGGTTATTTGAACGAATATTCTGTTGAATATCTTCAAGAATATGGTGCAATTGATTTCGAAGCCTTTGATGGATATGAACCGGATCGTGAATTATATCAAGCCGAATATGAAGGTATTATTGACATTGAAAATTATAATGCTGATTATGATGGGTCTCCAGCTGAATATGTTGCTACATATAACGTAGACTATAGTGGTGATTATCAAACAGATTATATTGGTGGTTACGAAAGAGACGATTTTGAATTTTATTCTGGAGTGTATATCGGTGATTATTTAACCGAGTTTGAAGCTTACGATGGTGAATATATTGGTACGTTTGAGATTACCAATTATAATACCGAATTCTTAACATACGAAGTCTTTGGTGGCGAGTACATTGGTACCTATGATGGTGAATATATTGGTACGTTTGAGATTACCAATTATAATACCGAATTCTTAACATATGAAGACTTTGGTGGCGAGTACATTGGTACCTATGATGGAGAATACATTGGTACGTTTGAAATTGCAAATTACAACACTGAATTTTTGACATATGCTGTTTTTGGTGGGGAATATATTGGCACGTTTGAAGGTGAAACATATACGACAGATTTCTTATCTTATGCCGAGTTTGCTGGACAATATCTAGGAACTGATTTTGAAGAGTTTTCAATAACTAATTACACTGGTTTTGAAAGTTTTAGTGGTGACATTATTACAACAGATTTCGAATTTTTCGAATCTACTCCTTATCAAGGCTTCGAATCTTTCACGGGTTCATATACTGGAACTGATTTTGAATCTTTTTCAGTCTCCAATTATCAAGGCTTCCAATCTTTCACGGGCGAATATACTGGAACTGATTTTGAATCTTTTTCAGTCTCCAATTATCAAAGTTTTGAAACCTTTACTGGTGAGTACACTACAACTGATTTTGAATCTTTTTCAGTCTCCAATTATCAAGGCTTCCAATCTTTCACGGGCTCATATACTGGAACTGATTTTGAATCTTTTTCAGTCTCCAATTATCAAAGTTTTGAAACCTTTACTGGTGAGTACATTGGAACGTACAATTCACCGGCCGGCCCTGTCGTCTTAACGGGAACTGTGAATCCAAGAGGTTCAGCGATAAACAATACTCAGAATACGACAAACAATCCAACAGCCAAAGGATATTTCACCTCGCAAAGTGGTTCTGCTATTACTATTAATAGTACAGGAACTATTACTCAAAATCCATGGTCATCACTAGGGAATGTTTTATGTTTCTATAGTCAACAATTCTTTGTCGGTAAATCAAAAAGCATGAAGCATAGGATTGTTTTAGTACTATCAGGCACTCATCCTCAAAACGCCTTTACTAACATTACAATTGGTGGCATAGGGTCTTGGATTAACGTATTTGAAACAGCAAATGCACAATACGCTACTGGGAGCGGATTAGGTCAAGGCCTTTACGCTTTCGGCGGAACTGGACTTACCGGAACGGAGTGGGTATGGACGAGTGGAAACACAAATAGTGGTTTTGAGGGTCCACTTGGTACCGGCGATAATTTAAATGCTTGGACAGATCTTATGGATGCAGGCACTACATCTAGATCTTGGACTGTAGAATACCCATAATGGCCGATTTTATAGCATATAGTGATTACACGACACCGGAATCAGAATCCTACACCGGAGATGGTGGCACTTCTTATCTAGCTACTTATTCTAGCGTGTTTGATGACCCAACTCCAGCTTCTGAATCCTACACCGGAGATGGTGGCACTTCTTATCTAGCTACTTATTCTAGCGTGTTTGATACTCCAACTCCTGTTTCAGAGTCTTATATTGGAGATGGTGGCACTTCTTATCTAGCTACTTATTCTAGCGTGTTTGATGACCCAACTCCAGCTTCTGAATCCTACACCGGAGATGGTGGCATTTCTTATCTAGCTACTTATTCTAGCGTGTTTGATGACCCAACTCCAGCTTCTGAATCCTACACCGGAGATGGTGGCACTTCTTTCGCAGAAAATTATGATGGGGAATATTTAAATTATACTGCGCCAGACGGAGTAGAGTATGTTGGTGATGGTGGTGCCCCCTATCTAGCATCATATGATGGAGTATATGAAGGATACACTGCGGCCGGACCTTTTGATTATATTGGCGCTGATTACGAAAATGCATACGATGTTACATATGTTGCAACATATTCAGATTATACAGATCCAGTTACAGAAAATTACACAGGAACGGATTATGTAAATCCATTTGATACTGATTACTTAAGCACTTATAGTGACTATACAACTCCGGAGTTTGAATCTTACAGTGACTACACAACCCCAGAAATAGAAGGTTACATTGGTGCCGATTATTCAGACCCATATGATACTGATTACTTAAGCACTTATAATGATTATACAACGCCAGAGTTTGAATCTTACAGTGACTATACAACACCAGAATTAGAAGATTACGTTGGTGCTGACTATTCAGACCCATATGATACTGATTACTTAAGCACTTATAATGATTATACAACGCCAGAGTTTGAGTCCTATGTAGGTGTTGGTGGGTATACTGGTTTTGATGGTACGTTTGACACGCCTAGGTTTGAAACATATGATGGTGTTTATACGGGAGTTGTTTTTGAAGCGTATTCACACGATTACGAAGGTGATTATACACAATCTTTTGATGACTATGAAACGGGCGTTTACATTGGTACCTATGACGCAACATATACTGGCGAATATCAAGGGACATATAACACAACATATATCGGTGAATACACTCCAACTTTCAATTCAGAATATGAGGGGGAATATGAAACAGCTTATGAAGTTCTTTACGAAACAGAATATGGTGTAGAATATGAAGGTAACTACGTTGTAGAATATGAAGGTAGTTATGATAGGGATGCATATACTGCAGAATATGAAACTGAGTACAATGCTGAAATATATGAAACTGAATATAGCGTCTCTTATGATGGTGATATATACTTAGGTGATTATGTTGGTGATGATCCTTATCAAGAGTACACAACTTCGTACATTTTTGATTATACCACTGAAGAAATATTTGGCAGTAACTATGAAATTTCTCCACCAATTGTTCAAGTAGAGACTTGGACATTATATGTGAGAATTGCTTAAAATGAGGATTTGTAATGTCGAACTATCGGTTTTTAAAAAATGCATTTTGGGAAAAAGAAGATAGATCTCAATTAAAATGTATTAGGATGACAAAACTTGGGCCAAACCAAGAAAAAAAAGATGAACTCTCTTTAAAAAAATATAATGAAGATGGTTCAGAAAATAAATTATTTCGTGAAGTGGTTGATACGTTGACTATTAAAGGTATTGACAAATCTTCTAATGAACGAAAAGAACAGAAAAAACGAAGCAGTTTAGATAATAAAGTCAAAGAAGATCAAAAAAGAAAAGCCAAAGAACTAGAACGTTTATATGGTTTTAAATTAAGAGCTTTTGAAATAGAAGATGTAAAAAATTGTTCTAATAGATTAATACGATCAAAAATACGAAAAGCTAAAAACGAAATTGAAGTTCAGTCCTTAGTAACAATTGCAATTGCGCATGAAATGGGTTTGCAACTTATTAATCAGGTGGATGACTAATATGACGCGTGGTTATGTAGTGGTTGCTTCGGTGAAAAAATATTTTTATTTGTCTGCAATACATTTGGTAGAGACTATTAAAGCATATGATCCTAATGCTCATGTAACACTTTTTACCGAAGAAAAGTTTTTAGACGGTCAAGAAAGGTTTGCTGACAGGGTTGAATTTGTAAACCCTCACAAAAGGTCTAAACTAGATGGCATGGCTAGATCACCATATGATCAAACTTTTTATATTGATGCAGATTGTCAAGTGGAACACGAAGACATTTCAAAAGTTTTTGATCATTTAGGCGACAATGATTTAGTTTTTACTGGGTTGCCAGAAGAACGACATTACTGTTATGCTGAAGTATATTTTCCTGGCGCAACAAAACCAGATGGTAGTTTAGGTGGGTTTGAACTGTGTGGAGGTGTATGTTTGTATAACATGTCTAGACCACTGGTTCGGGATTTCATGAAAGATTGGCACGATTTAACTATTCGACAATATGATGGTGAGTGGTGGCCTTTAGATGATGAAGGTAATGAGGACTATGTAAATTATCCTAAATCGTTTAAAAGGTGGGACCAGTTTTCTCTCTGGTGGTTATTAAACAAGGAAGAGAAATATACCGATCTTAAAGTCTCTATATTTGAGGATGATGCTAGGTGGAACTTTTTTAACGGATACCGATATCCGCATAATAAAGGACCTGTTGTAATAAGACATTTTTCTAACGGAGCACCAAAAAAACAACATTATGATTAGAATAGGACTAACTGATATACCATTGAATGATTATGCTCTTGAAATATTAGAAGAATCAGAATGGTTTGTTACAGATGAAAATTATAAACGTGTTCAACTTGGATGTCGCAATAAACTGACTAAACAAGATCAGAACTATTACACTAGTGAAGAATATAGAAATCGTATCATGAGTATGGGACAAAATCATGATGGTTTTCCTGAAATTATATGTGCACATTCTTTCGGTTTAACAGGATTAAAGTTTGCAGACAACGAAGATCTAGTTAACATTGCTGAAGAGATTAATGAGAAACTTCAAAACACAATTCAAAATCTTGCGGTAAATCTTTGTATGAAACGAAACGCATTGTTTGCAGTATATCCGCCTGGTGGATACATTTCATGGCACAATAATGCAAACGCTTCTGCATATAACATTATTTTTACATGGTCAGAAACGGGTGATGGGTTTTTCCAATATTGGGATCCAGACCAAAAATCCACTATTATTATCCCAGATGTAAAAGGTTGGCAATGTAAAGCTGGTTATTTTGGAAGTTACGATCAAGACCCTAGAACATGGTGTTATCACTCTGCTAAAACCGAATGCCTCAGAATGACCATTGCTTTCACGTTGAGTAAAGACGAAATTGCGCTCGGATTACAAGATATGATTATTGAGGATATTAGCTCTTAGTTCTTAACCTTAAATGTATAAATAACACCATACATATATGGAATTAAGGGAAAATGGCACATTACGAAGATCTGAAAATAGATCAAGGCACAGATGTTGCAATAGAGATATATCTAGTCAACCCAGACGGATCTGAAAAAAATTTAACAGGGTATACTGCAGCTGCAAGTCTTGCAACCCGATATGATGCGCCAACTCTTGAAAAAATTGCGTTTACCGCGGCAGTACAGTCCCCCGCAACGGCAGGCATTGTTAATTTATCGTTAACTAACGAACAAACGCAAGCTTTAAATCCAAAAAAACGATATGTTTATGATGTAGAAATCTCGGTTGATAACGAAGGAAGTACTGTTGTTGAACGAGTTCTTGAAGGAAAATTAACTATAACCCCTTCAGTAACGGAATAACATGGCTTCCATAGATAAAATCCTTATTGGATCACCAACATATAAAACAGTTGTTGGCAACATAACTCGCGTACATAAAGTTGTTGTTGGTACGCCATTATCAACGGTTGTTATTGGACCTTATGTAGACATTGACAACATTGTCGGTTTGGACACGTCTGGCAAAACTGACGGCGGTATTATATCATATGATTCCGACAGTGGCAACTTTGTTGTTGGTGAAAATCCTCTTATTGAGGTAGATGGTAAAACTTATCCGAGCGACTCAGCCCACACAAACATTCTTATAAGACGATCTGGAACACAAGGTGAACCTGTTAAATTACAACAGGGGGAGATTGCATATTCATTTTTATCTGATCCAGCAACAGATGGTTTTGGTAATGGTGGGGATCGTTTATATATTGCAATCGGTGAAAATAACGATAGTGGTTATTCTACAGAAATAGACGTAATCGGTGGTACTTATTTCACTAATCTTTTGAATCATCAACAGGGGACTTTGACTCCAAACAGTGCTTTGTTGGTTGATAATAACAAAAGAATAAATGAAATTTTAGCTGACAGTGCAACATTTTTAAAATTAACGTCGAATGAAATTTATGCAAACAGTTTTGTTGATACGCCTATTGTTCAAAACGATTCTTTAGTTTTAAAAGGTACCACAGATAATTATGTGGTTGCGACTAACGGTGCCGGCGTAGAAGTTTATTATAACAACAGCGTTACATTTGAAACGACATCGTTGACTGGTAGAACAGGTCCAACTCCCGGCCTTTTATTGGGAGATAACAGAACACTACAAGTCGATGGTTTAACTTTCCTTGATTCAACAACTATAGACGGCGATTTAACCATCACTAAAAATTTAGTTGTTCAAGGTGAAACGACCAGTATTGAAACTACCGAATTGTTGATTGAAGACAAACGGATTGTCATAGCAAACGGTGTTCCAGATCCAGTTTCGGCGGACCAATCGGGAATTGCTGTAGGTGATTCAGCGAGTCCGATTGCTACAATAACATATGTCAATAATGGGGTCGATTCGGATTGTTGGGAGTTTAATCCGGGCATTTGCGCACCAAAATTAACAGTTGATGAACTTAGGTTTCAAGTTGTCGACTGTGGCACATACGCATAAATAGAGATAGACTGCAGAGAATTATCTAATATGGCAACACGGAAAAAAATACTATTACCTAGAAGTGACATACCTAATAGGGCCCCCACAATAAACGAAATTGATTTCGGTGAAATTGCAATCAATACTCATGATGGGCGAGCATTTATTAAACGTGAAGCCAACGGTGAAGTATCAATACAATCTATCGGTTCCGAAGAAGTAGAAAATGTATATTATGTTTCTAAGTCAGGATCATATGGAAACGATGGTCGATCGCTTTTAAATTCTTTTAAAACCCTTGATTCTGCGGTAGCTACAGTTCTTACTAAACAGGGGTTTAAGTTTAATGAAAAGGTTTGTGAGAGAGACCTAAACTTAATCATGGACGCTGTGCGTTATGACATGATTCTATCTACTAATTACAATTCGGTAACTGCTGGTCTTGCATATAAACGTGGTAACGCTATTAAAGTAACCACTGATCAAAAATATCAAACTAGACGTGCAATCAATGAGGAAAGGGTCGGAATGATTTCTGCGCCCGAGGTTGTAAACAGTTCTATTGCAACGGAAAGAATAGTTGCTGGGTTTGATGACATCATAGGTATTTTTTATGATGAAACTCCCGACGATTTATATTTTACAGATCCACCCGTAGAAGTGCAAACAGATGCAAACGCTGCGGCCGCCGCCATACAAGCTAATAGGTCTGCAATTCAGGATGCAGTAATTGATTATATTAATACAGGTATTATTAGTGGTTATGATGAAGCGAAATGTTCACGAGATGTTGGACTCATTCTTGATGCAGTTTCCCGTGATTTGTTATTAGGAACAGAATACAATACTATTACTGCCGGTAACGCTTATCTTCGTGCAAACTCAGCGTATGTTTTAAGCAATCAAAACGAAGCAACCATTGCGGGAATAAACTTCGCGAGAGACTATATCACTGCGTTACCTGATGTCACGTCTGACACAGACATAGACAACTTATTCCTTAACGTAACAAATGTTATCGACGGAACTGTAACAACTTATCCTGCGATTAGTTACCCTACTACTGCTGGATCTACTTATCAAACCAGTGATCGAATTTCTGCAGCTACAGCATTACAAACAAATCGTCAAACCCTTATTGATGAGACAACAGAGTATATTAACGAAAACTACACTGGTATTGGTGCGACCTGTGAACGGGATCTTGGGTTTATTCTTGATGCTGTCCGTAGAGATTTGTTGTTAGGTACAGACTACAATACTATTACTGCCGGTAACGCTTATCTTCGTGCAAACTCAGCATATGTTCTTTCAGATCAAAGCGCGGTTACAGTTGCATTGGTTAACTATGCAAGAGATCTTGTTAAAGCATTACCCGAAATTAACAGTACTGCATTAATAGACACTTTGTTTGCAAGAGTTACTCAAGTTTTAGACGGAACTATTACAACAGTTCAACCAGTAACTACTTATGCTGGTAATGGTACATATGCAACATCAAATTTAAGGTTGGCACAATCACTGGATTTACAAACTAATCGAGCCACTTTAATTTCTAGTGTTACTAGTTTTATTTCTAGCAATTACCCTGCTCTTGTTTATGATACTGTAGCATGTGAAAGAGATACAGGATTTCTTATTGATGCTGTTTCGCACGATCTTTTGTATGATGGGAACACTGCGTCAAGAACGGCTGCGTTGGCATATTTTGTTGGAACCAATTCTCAATTGGGTGTTGGCGAAGAGACGGCTACCGTTGCTGCATATGCGCATCTCACGTCTGAAATTCAAGCTTTAACGAACGTTACGGAAGATGCTAGGGTCGCGACTTTAATCGATATAACAAGGGACGCAATTACCGCAGGAAATGTTTCTAGTGTTCCCGCTGAAATAGAAGTTTCAACTCTAGGTTTATCTACAACAGAATATGATAACATACTAGCTGAATCTAACACCATTATTTCAAACACAATTGAATATGGAAGAGACAACTATTCTTTTTATGATCAGGATACTTGTGAAAGAGATGTCGGTTATATTATAGATGGGTTATCACACGATGTTAAGTATGGTGGTAATACGGCAACAAGAACCAATGCGTTAGCATATTTCGTCGGCGCAACTTCTCAATTGGGCCCTGACGAAGGCGTTGCAACAGTAGCCGCATACAATGATTTAAAAACAAGAATAAATGTTGTGGTTACTACTGTTCCAGAACAGACGGTTATAGGAAGTTTAATTGATGAAATCACCGGAGTTATTACCGCTGGTGATACTGCAGGACTTTCAGCTGAAGTAGAAATAGAAACTGGCGGGTTGACAACAACTGAGTTTGATGCAATACAAGCTGCAGTCTCGGATGCGCAAAGTGCAACTATAACGTACATAAACGAAAATTTCTCATCTGCACTTAGTGGTTATGATGCGGCTAAATGTGCACGAGATGTTGGTCTCATTCTTGATGCTGTAAGAAGAGATCTCATGATTGGATCTGACCACTGGACTGTGACTGCAGGAAACGCTTATCTTAGAACCAACTCTGCATACGTTTTGAGTAACCAAAGTGTTGCAACTATCCAAGCAGTAGAGTTTGCAAGGGATGAAATCAAAGCATTAACTGACGTAACAAATGATGCCACTGTTGATACGTTATTTGAAAAAATAATTGATGTGTTAGACGGAACTTTCACAACACCACAGTCAGTTACGTCTTTACCTGAAAATGGAACATATGCCCAGACTCCGTCACGATCTACGCAAACTTCTGACATAGTTTCAAACAGAGCAACATTAATTAGTGGTGTTACATCGTTTATCAATTTGAACTATGGTAGTTTTAGTTACGATCAAGCTGCATGTGAAAGAGACACAGGTTTTATAATCGACGCCTTAGTTGCAGATTTATATTATGGTGGTAATACTGCCAGTAGACAAGCAGCACTTGCATATTTTGTTGGTACAAATAGTCAATTGGGTTCCGGAGAAGAACTTGTAACAATTGCCGCATACAACGATTTAGCTACAAACATCAAAGCATTAACCAATGTTTTTGAAGATTCAAGAGTTGATGAATTAATAGGTTTAATTACTGAAGTAATATCTTCAGCTTCCGTTGATGGACTTGCGGACGAAGTAGAAGTTAGTACTGTAGGATTATCAACAACAGAGTTTGATGCTATAAAAAACAATACGTTGAGTATTCAAAACGGGGTAATTGATTTTGTCAATGATATGAACCCAGTTAATAATTTCGATGATGAAAAATGTTTTCGTGACACGGGGTTAATTATTGATGCTCTTGCGGTCGACCTACAGAACAATACTAATTACAATAGCACCACTGCTGGACTTGCATACCGTAGAGCTAATGCACAAAAAGTTCAAAGTGACCAGTTGTCATACACAGTTGATTCAATCAATTATTTACGAGATCAAATTAATGCTTCAGGAATAAATGATGAAAGTCAAACATTTATTACTGCTAGGATTAAAGAAATCACAGATCTTCTAACCGAATCTACCGAATATGGTGCGTATGATGGTGATCCTATTTTCTTTACTGGATCTGGTTCTGAAAATGCAGACAAACGAAATGCTGCAAACGCACTGATTGTTAATCGAAGAACTATTCAAAAACAAGTTATTTCTTGGCTTCAGGTTAACTACGATACTTTAGAATACAACCAAGAAAAATGTGAAAGAGACGTTGGTTATATTGTTGATGCGTTAACTCATGATATTTTATTCGATGGCCAGTTTGGTACAGACACTAATGCTCGGTCTTATTGGGTTGGGGTAGATCTTAACATTGAAAACACGACCACCGCAGCTGAAAGTTTAGATGGTATTCCGGACATTTGGACCAATCAGTTGGGTGTTGGTGAGGTCGCAGCATCTTCAGCTGCATATGAACAATTAAAAACGATCATAAATCAATATATTATCACTACTACAGAAGAAACTAGAGTTTCTACTTTAATAGACGTTATTAAATCATCTATAAATGCAGCTGATGGTTCTGGAATCACCACCACTTTGCCAACTATTACAGGTGAGAGTAATCTTTTTTATGTCAACAGAAACACTCTCCAAGAACAAGTGGTCTTTTATGCAAACACCATATTCCCCGTTTTTTCTTACGATCAAACCAAATGTCGAAGAGATGTTGGTTATATTCTAGATGGACTAACATACGATCTTAAATATGGTGGCAACAGTGCAACGTATACAAATCAGAGATCATATTTTTCTGTTTTCTCAAATGGATATGGTGATCTTTTAGGACAAAATGAAATCACCGCAACGATTGCGGCATACGGCGAATTAAAATCTATTATCGGAACATATATTTCAGGTCTAGATGCAGGCAACCTAACTAAAGTTCAAACATTATTAGATATCATTATTAATTCAATTCAACAATCTTCGGTTGGCACTTACCAACTTGGTGATTTTTTTGATGGAGATCAAATATACCAGTATAATATTCCTACGGGTTCTTCTCCTTTGCAGTTTCCGAACTTGATCACCCTTGGTTACAAAGTTTTGTTTAATGAGTTATATTTAGCACATCAAATATTCGATGACTCCAAATCGCAACGATTGACTATCATAAGATCTTCAAACGCTGTAGCAAAAAACCAAGGCACAGATACCACAATATATTTAAAATCCGGTGATTATGTAATTAACAACCCGATTAAATTGCCACCCAAAACTTCAATTATTGGCGATGCTTTGCGTTCGACAACAATTCGTCCAAAAAATGTAGATTCAGATATTTTTTGGGCAGATAATGGTGTATATATTAAAGAGATTACTTTCCGAGATCATCAAAACGGCGCGGCTGTATTATCTTTTGATCCAAGAGTAGACTCGCCGGGTGCTGGACCTTTCATCACACAGTCACCTTATGTACAAAACTGCACATCATTAACATCATCAGGCATTGGTCTTAGAATTGATGGATCCAAAGTATCAGGTCTTAGATCAATGGTACTCGACGCATTCACCCAGTTTAATGCTGGGGGGATCGGTGTTCATCTTTTGAATCGTGGTTATGCTCAGTTGGTATCATTATTTACGGTATCAACGACAACATCTGTTTTAGCTGAAACTGGTGGACAATGTTCTCTTACCAACTCAAACTCTTCGTTTGGTGAAAGAGGTCTTGTTGCAACTGGTGGCAGTCCATCTTTATATAATGGTTCTCTTCATGCAAATTATGTCCAAAACGACAATGTGATTCGCGTCAACAGCATTGTTACTCAAGATGCTGCGGATTATACTCTAAACATTGGTGACTATAAAAAACCAAATTATAATGACGCTATTAAATTTGACTCAGATAACTATTACTACACTATTCTAGATGTCTCCGACGAAATAACCAAAGATTGGACCGCAACAGGAAATTCACAAGAATCTGAAATAGTTGCTCAGGCAAAAAACCTTGATGCAAAATATGGTAATAGTGTTAGTATTAGTTCCGACGATAATTACTTAGTACAATCATCTAGAGACGGTATTATCAATCTAGGTGGTGATGTAGAAATTAAAAAGAGAGACATTGTTGGTGGAGTTCCACAATGGGATTATCAACAAACTCTTGTTCCGGTGCCAACTTTTGGTACTGCGACAGCGGATTTTGATTTTGGTACAAAAGTAATATTAAATGAAAACGGGTCATATCTTGCAGTCAGTGCGCCTGGACAACAGAATGTTGATGGTGCAAGTGGTGCTACGCAAAATAATGGCGCAATATACACTTATCGCAGAACTAATGAAACTTGGACACAGGATGCTGTCATATCATTACCGGAAGTATCAGACCGTTCTAGATTTTTTAGTCGTTCTTTTGATATGTCAGAAAACGGATTGTGGATTGCATCTTCAACGGCAAATGATCTTACAGCTGGTGGCCAAGGCGCATGTTACATTTACAATAGAACGGCTCCAGAATCATCCACATGGACTCAGACACAAAGGATTACTATACCTGATGGTGTTGGTGCTAGTGTACAAGAACCGGAAGTAACAATTAACGAAGATGGTACTGACTTGTTGATAATGTGGAAAGGACAACTCAACAAAGTCTACTACTATCAAAGGAACATTGATAATATATTCATTTTAGCACAGATTGTTGTACCGAGATCTAATTTTAGTGGAACCAGAGATAGTAAAATTAAACTAGCACAAAACACCACTCATTTTGTAATGGGCGACCAAAACTCACCTAGAGGTTATTTCACTAATACTTCAACTGATAGTGACCAAGGTGCATCTTTCCAATATGCGAAAAAACAAAAACTGAATAATGTTGTGATATCCAATTCACCACCTAGAATTACAACCTCGGATACTGATCGGTGGATAAATTTTGAAACAGATTTTCCAATAAACACTACAGTTGAAATTGTTGGCGCTGACACAAATGACGGGACTTATACTATTGCTGGTAGAACGGCCAACACAATAGATTTTGTTGAAGTTTTTCCTACGCCGGGAACATTTACCGATGTACAAATTTATTTGAATGGATCGGGCGTTTCTGAATTCTTTGTATTCGATGAAGGCCAGTGGATAACTGAAGATATCATTGAAGCACCATATAACACTCCTGCATCGTTCGGGTACGGATTTGATGTCGATATTAACACTCGTGGTGATTTATCAACCGTAGGAAATAACCCAAGTAACAGTAATATTTCTAACGAAGTTTCTGTTATTGAACGCGCTCGCAGTGATTGGAGAAGGGTTACTCGGTTAGAACCCCAAACACCCACAGATGCTGCAACTATAGGCAATGATGGATATGGTGGTGCAGGACACTCAACCACAGTCGGAGGTTCTGGAGACTACATCGTAATTGGCGCAAGGGATCGTAGAGAAGACTTGGTTGATGCAAACACAAAATACGGTGCGGTTTTTACATATTATTCTATCCTAGATGAAACTGGATCTTATGAAATTACTGTTGCGCCTGCATTAAATGTCAATATGAAATCATTACAAAACGTAAGTTTTCATCAAAGATCATTAATTACTGCATCGGGTCATACTTTCGAGTATGTGGGATCTGGAACTAATATGTTTACAGCGATTCCACAAAACGGGGGTGTTCCGAAAAAAGAAAACGAAATACAATTTGATTCAGCAGAATCAAGTCAACCCAATTTTGGTCTTGTATATTTCACTGCAACAGATGAAAGGGGAGACTTTAGAATTGGAGAAGATTTAACTATTAACAGAGAAGAAGGTAATATTACTGGTATAACATTCGATAGATCGTTATTTGCAGTATTGACGCCGTTCATATTAGCACTAGAGGGATAACATGGCAACTCCATTAAACGCGTTTAAAACGAAAACTTGGTCGTTAAGAGACTCTGATGCGGCTCAAGGCAAACTAGTCTATAATGCTCCTCCTGGAGTTACTGGTATTATTTTGATGGCACAAATCGCAAACGTCGATTCAGAACAAAGAACGTGTTCTTTTTCTTTCGCACACAAAGATACGGGTACTGGTGTTGAAACCAAATTAGTTGATGCCTTTCCAGTTAGGAAAAACGACGCTGCATCACCATTAACAGGAAAGTTGATTGTTCAAGAAGGAAATCAACTTTACACGTATGTTCACGCTATAAATACTAGAACGGTTGATGGTGGAGCGGGTTTTACAGACTGCGATGATAGTTTGAAACTTACTTTATCCATTCTTGAATCATTAAACGGATAATTAAATGTCTCAGTTGACCACTATATCAGGATACGTTCCAACTCGTTCAGCTGATGAGCTAGAAGACGATAGGTATGAATTTCTGACCTTAGATCAGGCTGAACCAAATCCTGGCAATCCAGAGGAGGATGGTTCGCTTTTCATTTCTGATGCTGACGGCACCAGATCTTTTACAACTAGTCCTACGTTAACTGGATTGAATTTTCAAGCTAACACATTATCAGATTTATCATTTAGACCGTCACAATATTATCTAGTCTTATCTGGTGATCCGACAGACGGGATTGTCGATTCTGTAGGATGGTCTACTTTAGTAGAAGTTGACACATTACAAACTGTTACTGAACGGGGTAATGTTACAGACGAAAATATTACAATAGCTGATCTCGTATCTCAAAAAATAACAGCTGACAGTGCAAACTTTTCAGGCGCTGTCACTATTACTGAGTTTTTGACCGTTGGAAATAATACCGGAGTTGGTGGTAACTTAATTGTTTCGGGTGATACCAACATAACCCTTGATCTCAATGTTACTGGAATAACAACATTATCAGACAGTGCAGTTGTACAAAATAAATTTTTCTTAGAAAATATAGGTGAAAAAACTGACGAAAATAAAATCTTGTATAGAAGACAATCGGATGGTCTTATATTACAGGGTGATCTTGATGCAGAAAATATTGATAAGGTTAACATTGGTGAAACCGATTCTAACGTAACGCATTATCCTCTTTTCAGTTATGCAAACAATGCTACGCCTGGATTTGATAGTGTTTATGCTGACTTTTCTGCGTACACATATCAACCATTTACCAACACTCTTTCTGTTCAAAACTTCGATGTTAACAACATTGTTGCAACGGGCATAACCGATTTAGATTCTACATTTATTGCGGGTGATGTTCGAATACAAACAGCTGCAGGCAGATTATTAGATAGTGCTGGTAGATCATTTGTAGTGTATGACTCTGCAGGCGCTTTACTTTGGGGTAATAATGGTATTCCGGCCGGCGATGCAACCACCGGCGAAATACAACCGATACCTATCAACCTTACGGATTTATTAGATGTTGACGCACCAAATCCCAACGCTAATGATGTTATAGCATACAACGCTATAACTCAAAAATGGGAACCTGTTCCTAACGCTGGGGGTGGTGGTGGAATTTCTTTAACCGATTTAGATGCGTTAACCTTGCCTCCAGCTGGTACGGGCGATTTGTCATACGACAACACTACTGGTATTTTTAGTTACACCCCACCAGTACTTCCATCATCTTTATTAGATTTGGGCATCCTTGATGGATTAAATCAACAGATATTGTCTACAGATGGTAATGGAAATTTCACTTTTATAGATAATGTAGGTGATAGTGCCACAGGCAATGTGAGGGTATCGCAAACTGTACCTACGGCACCTTTAGGTGTTAACAGCACTACTAATATTGAATTTAATCAGATAGGCAAGTCATTTATTTTGTATAATATTACTGTAGATAGTGCATGTTGGATAAGAATATATTCAGATACTTCCAGCAGAACTGCTGATGCGGGAAGATCTCAGGGACAAGAGCCTATAGAAGGTTCTGGTGTCATTGCGGAGTTTATAGCATCATCCCCAACAACATTTAAAGTAACGCCTGGTGTCAACGGTTATGCCGACACCGAAAACGAAATTCCAGTCGCAATTACTAATTTGGCGGCATATGAAACAGCATTTAATGTATCCATGGATGTATTAAAATTAGAAAATAACAATCCATTGATACCAACTTATACAATAAGTGGTCCAGCAACGATCGACGAGGACGGATAACGCATGGCAAATGTTTATACAGTTACCACTACAAATTTAGTTTCTGGAACAGGAACTTTATATTGGACAATTGATGGTAATACATCCGATTTTGTGGAGGTTAGTGGCACCATAGAAATTGTTCAGAATACGGGAACGTTTGAAATCACAGCATTGGCTGACAATGCCGCCGAAGGTCCCGAAGCTTATACGATTAGTCTTAGAACAGGTTCTATAACTGGACCTGTTGTAGAAACTTACTCATTAACGGTTCTTGACACTTCTGCGCCTGAACCTACATATGATTTAACCGGACCTGCCACCATTGACGAAGATGGTCTTAATAATACTTACACCGTTACTACTACTAATTTTCCAGACAATAATTTATACTGGACTATTAACGGTACGGTTGCTGATTTTGCCGTTATTAGTGGTACGGTCCCAATTGTTTCCGGTTCAGGAACTTTTGATATTTCTGCTTTGGAAGACAGTATTACTGAAGGTGATGAAAACTTTACAATCAGTTTAAGAGAAGGTTCCATTAATGGGGCTGTTGTTGATACATTAGGCATCACGGTTATTGATACTTCTCTCAACGCTCCTACGTACAATTTAACCGGACCAATTACAATTAACGAAGATGGTCTTAACAACACTTATACAATTACCACAACTTTTGTTCCAGATACAACTGTACTTTACTGGACTATTAATGGTACTACTGCTGACTTTACTGCCATCAATGGATCATCAGTAATTACATCTAACTCAGGCACATTCGATATTTCCGCCATTGTTGATGCGTTAACAGAAGGCGATGAAATCTATACGATCAGTTTAAGAACCGATTCAATTTCTGGTACAGTAGTAGACACCCTAGAAATTACTGTTATCGACACTTCGTTAGATGTGGCATATGATTTGACTGGTCCTACTACTATAGAAGAAACTGGTTTACCGAATACTTATACAATCACAACAACTTCTGTTCCTGACGCTACAACGCTTTACTGGACCATTAATGGTACTACTGCTGACTTTACGGCTATTAATGGATCATCAGTAATTACATCTAGTTCCGGAACCTTTGATCTTACTGCTATAGCTGACAATTTGACAGAAGGCGATGAAATCTATACGATCAGTTTAAGAACCGATTCAATTTCTGGTACAGTGGTAGACACTCTAGAAATTACTGTCACCGATACTTCGTTAAGCCCACCAACCTATGATTTAACTGGGCCTATTAGTATCAACGAAACTGATTTACCAAATACTTATACAATCACAACAACTTCTGTTCCTGACGCTACAACGCTTTATTGGACTATTAATGGTACTACTGCTGACTTTACTGCCATCAATGGATCATCAGTAATTACATCTAACTCAGGCACATTCGATATTACCGCCATTGCAGATGAATTGCTTGAAGGTAGTGAAAACTACACGATTAGTTTGAGAACAGATTCCATCTCGGGAACCGTAGTTGATACTTTAGATATTACAGTCAACGACACGTCGATTCCGTCGATCTTCTACCCATTGACTGGTGAAGCAGAATCTATCTTGAACGCTACGTGGATTTCCAATTACGCTCCAGCGAGTTATCGATTTGATACAACGCCTGGAGCTGAAGGTATTAGGGTTGATATAGGAGACCCTATTACTAATATGAATCAGATGTTCAAAGATAAAAATACATTCAACAATGCGGATATTGGTTCTTGGGATGTAAGTACTGTTACTAATATGCTTAATATGTTTGATGGGGCAGAAGCGTTCAATCAAGACATCGGTTCTTGGGATGTAAGTAATGTCACACGTATGGATTTTATGTTCAACATATTTAGTGGTACATCTACTTTCAATCAAGACATTAGTGGTTGGAATACAAGCAGTGTCACACGCATGGATGCTATGTTCAAAAATGCAACAGTATTCAATCAAGACATTAGTTCTTGGGATACATCTAGTGTTACTAATATGAATTTTATGTTCGATAATGCTGCAGCATTTGATCAAAACCTGAATGCTTGGGATGTATCATTAATACCGTCACTACCCGAAGGCTTCGATACTAACACGCCATTATTCACGGTTGACGAACATCCTTTTTGGGGTACTGATGGTACAGGCATCTTGTATCCATTAACCAACACTGCAACAGATCCTACCAGCACAACATGGCGTACCAATTATGGTACTGCAGCAGGATACCAGTTCATTCCTAATGTTGGTATCTTAATGCCAGCAGGAACACCTATTACTGATATGCTAGAGATGTTCTATGGAAATGCTACGTTTAATGATCCCGATATATCTGTTTGGGACACGTCTAGTGTTACTACTATGCAAAGTATGTTCACCAATGCCTCATCATTCAATCAAGATATTAGTTCTTGGGATGTGAGTAGTGTTACCAATATGAGTAGTATGTTCTTTCAAGCTTATGCATTCAATAATGGAGGTGTAGCATTAAACGGCACCTTTGCTAGTACTATGACTAGTGTTCTTAATATGAATAATATGTTTAGAAATGTTGACGCATTCAATGCAGACATTAGTTCTTGGGATGTGAGTAGTGTTACCAATATGAGTAATATGTTACAGGACGCCAATGTATTCAATCAAAATATTGGTTCTTGGGATGTGAGTTCTGTTACCAATATGGCTTATATGTTTGAAGGTGCTGATCTATTCAATCAAGATATTGGTTCTTGGGATGTGAGTTCTGTTACCAGTATGAATTATATGTTCCAAAATGCCTTTGTGTTTGATCAAGACATTAGTGGATGGAATGTGTTGAATGCTAGTGTTGCACCAGGCAATCCAACTCCACCAACAAACTTTGATCTCAATACACCCGTCACTTGGATAACAGCAGAGAAACCACAATGGGGTACAGACGGTTCCATCTTCTATCCATTAACGGGTGAAGTAGAAACAGTTCTTAGTTCAACTTGGAGAACGGCTAACTCTGGTAATTACACTTGGGATGCAACTCCTGGCGCAGAAGGCATTCGAACTCCTACTACGCAACCCATTACTGATATGACTTCTATGTTTGAAGGTTCCAGCACGTTTAGCAACTCTGATGTTGCTGCTTGGGATGTAAGCACTGTTACCAATATGAGCAGTATGTTCAAAGATGCATCTAGATTTGGTAGTGAACCTGGACTACTTTACACGTTAAATAATCCTAATGCTTATGGTACAAGTCAAGATGATTTTTTTGGAAACTCAGTAGCAACGTCAGGTACATATTCTATCGTAGGTGCTTATGCTGAAGATGATGCTGGTGGTAATACTTCAGGTAAAGCTTATATCTACAACAATGTCACTGGTGCTTTGTTACACACATTAGATAATCCTACTGCTTATGGTACTAGTGCAGGTGATTATTTTGGTTGGTCAGTAGCAATATCAGACACCTATGCTATTGTAGGTGCTTATGCTGAAGATGATGCTGGTGGTGATGGTTCAGGTAAAGCTTATATTTACAACAATGCCACTGGTGCTTTGTTACACACCTTAAATAATCCTACTGCTTATGGTACAAGTGTAGGTGATTTCTTTGGACACTCAGTAGCAATATCTGACACATATGCTATTGTAAGCGCTCGTAATGAAGGTGATGCTGGTGGTACTCAATCAGGTAAAGCTTATATCTTTGATAACGCCACTGGTGCTTTGTTACACACATTAAATAATCCTAATCCTTATGGTACAAGTGTTTTTGATCAGTTTGGAGAGTCAGTAGGAATAACTGATACCTATGCTATTGTAGGTGCTGTTTATGAAGATGATGCTGGTGGTACTGAATCAGGTAAAGCTTATATTTACAACACAGTCACTGGTGCATTACTTCACACTTTAAATAATCCTAATGCTTATGGTACAAGTCAAGATGATCTTTTTGGAAACTCAGTAGCAATATCTGATACATATGCTATTGTAGGTGCTAAGACTGAAGATGATGCTGGTGGTACTAATTCAGGTAAAGCTTATATCTTTAACACAGCCACTGGTGCTTTACTACACACATTAGATAATCCTAATGCTTATGATACAAGTCTGAATGATAATTTTGGAACCTCAGTAGCAATAACTGATACCTATGCTATCGTAGGTGCTCGTCAAGAAGATGAAGCTGGTGGTAATACTGGTTCAGGTAAAGCTTATATCTTCAACACAGCCACTGGTGCTTTACTGCACACCTTAGACAATCCTAATGCTTATGATACAAGTCTGAGTGATCTTTTTGGAACCTCAGTAGCAATATCTGATACCTATGCTATCGTAGGTGCTAATAGAGAAGATGATGCTGGTGGTACTGATTCAGGTAAAGCTTATATCTTCGATTTAACTGCACCCTCTTCTTCGTGGAGTATATCTAATTGGGACACTAGTTCTGTCACCAATATGTCTTCTATGTTCCAAAACGCCTCCGTGTTTGATCAAGATCTTAACACATGGGTGACAACTTCTGTCACCAACATGCAAAGTATGTTTGATGGTGCAACAGCATACAACAATAGCATAGGCCAACTAGCTCATACCTTAGACAATCCTAATGCTTATGATACAAGTGCAGGTGATCTTTTTGGAGTATCAGTAGCAACATCAGGCACTTATGCTATCGTAGGTGCTTATGATGAAGATGATGCTGGTGGTGTTAGTGCAGGTAAAGCTTATATCTTTAACACAGTCACTGGTGCTTTGTTACATACATTAGACAATCCTACTGCTTATTTTACAAGTGGGGCTGATACTTTTGGATCGTCAGTAGCAATATCTGACACTTATGCTATCGTAGGTGCTCAGCAAGAAGATGATGCTGGTGGTGGTAATTCAGGTAAAGCTTATATCTTTGATAACGCCACTGGTGCTTTACTACACACCTTAGATAATCCTAATGCTTATGGTACAAGTGCAGGTGATAACTTTGGAGCGGCAGTAGCAATATCTGACACTTATGCTATCGTAGGTGCCCGTGGTGAAGGTGATGCTGGTGGTACTGATTCAGGTAAAGCTTATATCTTCAATACAGTCACTGGTGCTTTGTTACACACATTAGATAATCCTAATGCTTATGGTACAAGTGCCGATGATTTTTTTGGAGTCAAAGTAGCAATATCAGATACCTATTCTATTGTAGGTGCTCAGAATGAAGATGATGCTGGTGGTACTGATTCAGGTAAAGCTTATATCTACAACAATGCTACTGGTGCTTTAGTACATACTTTAAATAATCCTAATGCTTATGATACAAGTGCGAGTGATTATTTTGGAAACTCAGTAGCAATAACTGATACTTATGCTATCGTAGGTGCTCGTTTAGAAGATGATGCTGGTGGTACTGGTTCAGGTAAAGCTTATATCTTCAATACAGCCACTGGTGCTTTGTTACATACTTTAGATAATCCTAATGCTTATGATACAAGTGTTGATGATAGGTTTGGAGACTCAGTAGCAATAACTGATAACTATGCTATTGTGGGTGTTCGTTTAGAAGATGATGCTGGTGGTGATAGTTCAGGTAAAGCTTATATCTTTGATAACGCCACAGGTGCTTTACTTTATACTTTAGACAATCCTAATGCCTATGGTACAAGCTTTACTGATAACTTTGGATACTCAGTAGCAATATCTGACACCTATGCTATCGTAGGTGCTTATATTGAAGATGATGCTGGTGGTGATAGTTCAGGTAAAGCTTATATCTACAATTTAAATGGTATATCCGGTTGGGACACTGGTGCTGTTACTAACATGAATTCTATGTTCAAGGATGCCTCAGCATTTGATCAAAACCTAAATGTTTGGGATGTATCATTAATACCGTCATACCCAACAGACTTTGATACTAACACGCCATTATTCACGGTTGACGAACATCCTGTCTGGGGCACTGACGGTACATACACACTATATCCATTGAGCAATACAACTAACGACCCCACCAGTGCTACATGGCGAACTAATTACGCTCCTAATTATGTGTGGGTAGATAATGTGGGTCTTTATACTGATGGTCCTATAACAAATGCGGCCAATATGTTTCAAAACAATGCAACGTTCAATGATCCAGACATATCCACGTGGGATGTGAGTGCCGTGGATGGAGGCTCACCATTTGGATTTACCAACATGTTCGCAGATTGTACTTCTTTTAATCAAGACTTATCTGCTTGGGATACAAGTAACGCTGGATCAATGGCGGGTATGTTCTCCGGCAGCGCCTTTAACCAAGACATTAGTTCTTGGAATGTAAGTAATGTTAGAAGTTTCTTAGCAATGTTCCAAAACGCAACCGCATTCAATAACGGTGGAGTTGCACTCACTTGGTCTACCTTCGCTAGTAGTAATATAACCATGATTAGTATGTTTAGAAATTGTCCTTTCAATCAGGATATTTCAACATTTGACATGAGTGGTGTTACTGATATGCAATATATGTTCTTTGATAATTCCGCGTTCAATCAGGACATTAGTGGTTGGGATGTAAGTGGAGTAACTAATCCTAATAATATGAGGTATGTTTTCAAAAACGCTACAGCATTTGATCAAAATTTGAATGCTTGGGATGTTTCGACCATACCTTCATTACCACTAGATTTTGAAACTAACACGCCATTATTTGACGTTGCTGAACATCCTATCTGGGGTACTGATGGTACTATCTTGTATCCATTAACGGGCGAAGCAGAATCTATTTTGGATCCCACATGGATTTCTACTTACGCTCCAACCAGTTATGTTTGGGATGCAACACCAGGCGCTGAAGGTATTCGTGTAAAAGCGAATGATCCTATTACAAACATGGAAAGAATGTTCCTTAATGGTGGTTCGCCTGGCGATGGTGGAGTTAGTAGTACATTTAATAATTCTGATGTTTCATCTTGGGATGTCAGCACTGTTACTAATATGAAAAATATGTTTCGTTATTGCCCATCTTTTAACCAACCATTGGATTCGTGGGATGTGAGTAATGTTACTAATATGGAGGCTATGTTCCAGATTCAACTGACGGTCGGATCGTTCAACCAACCATTGAATTCATGGAATGTAAGTAATGTTACTGTTATGAATGGTATGTTTTACAATCAGTCTGCATTCAATGGAAACATTAGTTCTTGGAATGTGGGTAATGTTACTGATATGAATAATATGTTCAATGGCACCGCATTCAATCAAGATATTGGTTCTTGGAATGTCTCTAATGTTACAACCATGAGCAATATGTTTAATAATGCTTCAACATTCAATCAAGATATCGGTTCTTGGGATGTGAGTAGTGTTACTAATATGGTAGCTATGTTCGCCAATGCTTCATCATTCGATCAAGACATTAGTTCTTGGAACGTGTTGGCGGCTAGTGTTGCTCCAGGCGATCCAACTCCACCAACAAACTTTGATCTCAACACTAATGCCAGTTGGACAGCAGCAGAGAAACCTCTTTGGGGTACTGATGGTACAGGCATCTTGTATCCATTAACCAATACAGCTACAGATCCTACCAACACAACATGGCGCACCAATTATGGCACTGCAGCTGGATACTCGTTTATTCCAAACGTTGGTATTCTAATGCCAGCAGGAACTCCACTAACAAGCATGTACTGGATGTTCAAATCAAATACTACGTTTAATGATCCTGATATTTCAACGTGGGATGTGAGTACTGTTACAAACATGGTGGAAACGTTCAGCGGCGCGACATCCTTTAATCAACCTTTAAGTTCTTGGAACGTAAGCAATGTCACCGACATGACAGCATTGTTCCAAAATGCAGATGTATTTAACCAAGACATTAGTTCTTGGAATGTGTCTAATGTCACCAGTATGGATAGTATTTTTAATTTTGCTATTGCTTATAATAATGGTGGTGCAACATTTTTAGGTAGTACTTTTTCTAGTACAATAAGCAATGTTACAAATATGTTCAAATTTTTTAGGTATGCTGGTGTTTTCAATCAAGACATATCTGACTGGAACACTAGTTCTGTTACAAACATGAATCAGATGTTTGATAATGCTACAGCGTTTGATCAAAACTTGAATGCTTGGAACGTTACTAACATACCGTCACTACCATCAGGCTTCGATACTAACACGCCATTATTCACTACTGACGAACATCCTTTTTGGGGTACGTCAGGTGGTATCTTATATCCGTTAAGCAACACGGCTACAGATCCTACCAGCACACTTTGGCGTACCAACTATGGTACTGCAGCTGGATATTCGTTTTCTGCAAACGTTGGTATCTTAATGCCAGCAGGATCACCTATTACTAATATGCAACAGATGTTCGCTGGAAATGCATCCTTTAATGATCCTGATATTGCAACATGGGACGTTAGTACTGTTACGAGCATGGGGAGTACGTTTAGTGGTGCAACCTCATTCAATCAAGACATTAGTTCTTGGGATATGACTAACGTCACTTTTGCAACAAATATGTTTTATAACGCCACAAATTTCAACCAAGATATTAGTGGTTGGAATGTAAGCAATGTTAATAGTTTCAGTAATATGTTTTATGGTGCTTCATCATTCAACCAACCAATTGGTATTTGGAACATAACTGGCGCTAACAGTTTGGCAAGTATGTTCTTCGGCGCTACCGCATTCAATCACGATATTAGTTCTTGGAATACATCTAGTATTACTAATATGTACGAAGTTTTCAGAAACGCAACCTCATTCAACAATGGCATAGGTCAAGTAGCTCGTACTTTAGATAATCCTAATCCTTATGGTACAAGTCAAAATGATAATTTTGGATACTCAGTAGCAACATCAGGTACATATTCTATTGTAGGTGCTTATCAAGAAGATGATGTTGGTGTTACTAATTCAGGTAAAGCTTATATTTACAACAATGCCACTGGTGCTTTAGTACATACTTTAGATAATCCTAATGCTTATGATACGAGTCAAGGTGATTCTTTTGGAACCGCAGTAGCAATATCAAATACCTATGCTATCGTAGGTGCTTATCAAGAAGATGATGCTGGTGGTGTTAGTTCAGGTAAAGTTTATATCTTCAACAATGCCACTGGTGCTTTAGTACATACTTTAGATAATCCTAATGCTTATGATACAAGTCAAAGTGATCTTTTTGGATACTCAGTAGCAATATCTGACACCTATGCTATCGTAAGTGCCGTTGGTGAAGATGATGCTGGTGGTACTGCTTCAGGTAAAGCTTATATTTACAACACTGTCACTGGTGCTTTACTCCACACATTAGATAATCCTAATGCTTATGATACAAGTTTGAATGATAACTTTGGAAACGCAGTAGCAATATCAGGTACTTATGCTATCGTAGGTGCTTATCAAGAAGATGAACCTAGTGGTCCACTAGGTAGTGGTACTAATTCAGGTAAAGCTTATATTTACAACAATGCTACTGGTGCTTTGGTACACACCTTAGACAATCCTAACGATTATGGTCCAGCTGGAGGTGATAATTTTGGAATATCAGTAGCAATATCAGATAACTATGCTATTGTAGGTGCTTATTGGGAAACTTATTCTGGTGGTACTACTTCAGGTAAAGCTTATATCTTCAACACAGTCAGTGGTGCTTTACTCCATACCTTAGATAATCCTAATGCTTATGGTACTAGTGCGGGTGATTATTTTGGAATATCAGTAGCAATATCTGATACATATGTTATTGTAGGTGCTAATCGAGAAGATGATGCTGGTGGTACTGAAGCAGGTAAAGCATACATCTACAACAATGCCACTGGTGCTTTAGTACATACTTTAGATAATCCTAATGCTTATGATGCAAGCAATGGTGATTATTTTGGACAATCAGTAGCAATAACTGATACTTATGCTATTGTAGGTGCTCCTTATGAAGATGATGCTAGTGGTGGTGGTTCAGGTAAAGCTTATATTTACAGTCTAAATGACATATCCGGTTGGGATACTGGTGCTGTTACTAATATGCAAAGTATGTTCAATGGTGCTTCATCATTTGATCAAAACCTAAATGCTTGGGATGTATCATTAATACCGTCATACCCAACAGACTTTGATACTAACACGCCATTATTCACGGTTGACGAACATCCTGTCTGGGGCACTGCTGGCGGTATCTTGTACCCGTTAAGCAATACCGCAACAGATCCTACCAGTAGTGATTGGCGTACCAACTATGGTACAGCTGCTGGATATCAGTTCAGTGCAAACGTTGGTATTTTAATGCCAGCAGGAACACCATTAGCTGATATGCAAAGCATGTTTTACGGTAACGCCACATTTAATGATCCTGACATCTCATCTTGGGATGTAAGCACTGTTACCAATATGACCCAAGCGTTTCGTGATGCAGTTGCATTTAACCAAGACATTAGTTCTTGGGACACATCTAGTGTTACTGATATGAGTAGTATGTTCAACGGAGCTAGCATATTTAACCAACCGATCGGTTCTTGGGATGTGAGTAATGTTACTAGTTTGAGTAATATGTTCAACACTGCTACTGCATTTGATCAAGATCTTAGTGGTTGGGATGTCAGTCTCAATTCCAATCTAAATTATGTTTTTACACAATCTTCATTTAACAATGGGGGTGTTGCAACACTACCTTGGAATACTTCTAGTGTTATTTCCGCGGCCGGTACTTTTTCAGGCAATTCGTCGTTCACCGCAGACATTAGTTCTTGGGATATGAGCAATGTTACTAATATGAGTGAAATGTTCTACAATGCTAGAATTTTCAATCAAGACATCGGTTCTTGGAATGTAAGTAGTGTTACTGATATGTCTTCTATGTTCCGTGATGCTAGTTTATTTGCCAGTGAGGCTGGACTAGTTCATACATTAGATAATCCTAATCCTTATGGTACAAGTGAAAGTGATCTTTTTGGAACCTCAGTAGCAACATCAGGCACATATTCTATCGTCGGTGCTTATCAAGAAGGTGATGCTGGTGGTACTCAATCAGGTAAAGCTTATATCTACAACAATGCCACTGGTGCTTTAGTACATACATTGAATAATCCTAATGCTTATAGTACAAGTGCAAGTGATCAGTTTGGAGAGTCAGTAGCAATATCTGATACATATGCTATTGTAGGTGCTAAGAGTGAAGGTCAACCTAGTGGTACTCAATCAGGTAAAGCTTATATCTTCAACAATGCCACTGGTGCTTTAGTACATACTTTAGATAATCCTAATGCTTATTCGACACCTACCTTGGATCTATTTGGACAATCAGTAGCAATATCTGATACATATGCTATTGTAGGAGCTCCACGTGAAGATGAACTAGAGTCATCACCAGGAGCGGCTGACGGCACTGAATCAGGTAAAGTTTATATCTTCAACACAGCCACTGGTTCTTTAGTGAGAACATTGAGTAATCCTAACCCTTATGGTACTAAATTAAATGATTATTTTGGACAATCAGTAGCAATATCAGATAACTATGCTATCGTAGGTGTCCGTAATGAAGATGATGCTGGTGGTACTGAATCAGGTAAAGCTTATATCTACAACCCAGCCACTGGTGCTTTACTCCATACCTTAGATAATCCTAATGCTTATGGTACAAGTGCAGGTGATAATTTTGGATACTCAGTAGCAATAACAGATACCTATGCTATCGTAGGTGCTCGTTATGAAGATGATGCTGGTGGTACTGATTCAGGTAAAGCATATATCTACAACACAGTCACTGGTGCTTTACTACACACATTAGGTAATCCTAATGCTTATGATACAAGTGCAAGTGATAATTTTGGACACTCAGTAGCAATATCTGATACCTATGCTATTGTAAGTGCTTTTTTTGAGGATGATGCTGGTGGTAATCAATCAGGTAAAGCTTATATCTTTGATATTGCAACTGGTTCATTACTTTATACTTTAGACAATCCTAATGCTTATGATACAAGTGTTAATGATTATTTTGGTTGG